>Ga0209475_10002597_pt1 | contig 17806 bp, 14 predicted proteins | sample tdDd471_FD_187128 | JGI IMG/M metagenome (GOLD analysis project Ga0209475, IMG submission 187128) | Marine sediment microbial communities from the Atlantic coast under amendment with organic carbon and nitrate - tdDd47.1 (SPAdes)... | ecosystem: Environmental > Aquatic > Marine > Coastal >... | reverse complement strand
GATCGAAGATAGGAGTTTGTTATTTTAACTACGTATTTAAAAAGATTGAAATTAACAACTGCGCCTAACAATGTGTATAATCAATAGCCACCCTAAACGGGTGGCTAAAGCTCATACACTTTACGTTGTAGCCAATTCCCCACATCAGCCATCCGAAATAGAATTCAAATAAAGTTATCTATTTCTACTAGCTGATTAACTACCGTTGCTAACGTTAAATCGCAGACAGATTATAAAGAAAAAGACTAATTTTGAGTAGAAAAATGACCATTGATAATCAGGAACTTACTTAACGTTAGTCAGAATTTTAAGAGACAAACAACCCAATGTTTTTCAAAATCACATTAAATATCTGGAAAAAGAATCTTATAGCATTTTTAATTAGGCTATTTGGACTTACAATATCATTAACCTTTTTAATATTGCTCCTCTCCTATTTATTGAATGAATATAGTTATGATAGCCAAATTATCAATAAGCAAAATAAATATAGGTTAATTGTAGAGGATCTACCAAATTCAACAAAAAATGCATTAATTCCTTTTCCTATTGCAACACTGATATTGGAGAAAATTCCTGAGATTAAATCGGTATTTAGATACAGTTACCTTAGAGATGTTAGAATTCGAAAGAATAGTGAATTAATTTATGAACGAAACTTTTATTGCACAGATAGTGAGATTTTTGAAGGTTTCAATATCAGTTTATTATCTGGTAGTTGTGCCAATTTTAATACAGATTATAATGTGGCAATATCAAAAAAAATTGCTGAAAAATACTTTGGACATAACAATCCTATTGGCAATACTTTCTCTATAGAACAAGGCAGCAAAGAAATCCATGTCAACGTTGTTGCCGTTTATAATAATATACCAGTTTTGTCAACTTTTAATGCGGATATTATTGGCAGCTTTAAGATTGCCAAGTACTTTCAGGATACACCATCCAATCCTTTTAGCAAAAGGAACATCAGTACATATGTTACATTAAATGGAAATAGCAATCAAAATACTATTGAACAAAACATAAATAATACCATAGCAGCAGACCTGAACTCAAGTGAAAACTACTTTCATTTACAAAAGTTTGAAGACTTGTATTTTGGTTCACAAGAAATCACAAACAGTTTTCTACCATCTGGTAGCAGATTAAACATTAAGCTATTTTTTATTATTAGTGTAATTGTATTTCTAATTGCTACTTCAAACTTTACAATAATATCTACTTCTGCACATTTCCATCGAAAACAAGAATACTTCATTAGACTTATCAATGGAGCCAGTAAGTTTGATATATTCTTTTTAATATGCTGGGAGATACTATTAATTCTATTTATTTCTGGTATCCTTTCTATTATTTCAGTACAGTACTTACTTCCATACGCATCTTTTATTTTCCAGAAGCAAGATCTATTAATATCAAATATACTATCAAGACTGTTTTTGACAGTAATAGCTATTATCATATTAATTGGGGTAATCACAACTTTTGTAACCAGTATCTACATTTTTCAAAAAAACGACGGAGAAGTTTTACAATTTAGCACCAACAAAAGTCCTGCTTTTTTCAAATTAAACAGATTTCTCGTTTTTATTCAAATAATGATATTTAGTGCACTTATTGTTATCTCAACACTACTAATTCATCAATGGGATTTTTTAAAGAGCAGTAGTAACTTAGGGTTTAACATGAATAACACCTTGGTTTTAACAATATCAAAAGATCTCACAAATAAAGAAGAAGTTGTTGTTAACACGCTAGTTAACAATCCAAATATTCAAAACATTTGCATGGCTTCAAATATTCCGCTATATGGTCCATACCAACAAACTACGGTTTATAAGAAGGAAGATTTAACAAAGAATTACAATATAGATATGTTAATGATTGGTGAAAATTATTTTAATACACTTGACATAAATATTAAAGAAGGGAGAGAGTTTAGTTTTAATAATAGCTATGATTTTGATAATTCAATTATGCTCAACGAAGCTGCTGTAAAGTTCTTTGAAATTAGTGACCCTATTGGTAAAAAAGTCATGTGGAGGAAAGTCATAGGAGTTGTGAGTGACTTTAAGATGCAATCATTGTACAATAAAGTTGGTCCAATTATTATTTATCCCTGGAAAGATGCCAACTATATTTTAATTAATTATTCCGGAGATAAGTTAAAAGTAGTTGAATATATAAAAAGTAAACTAACAGAAATTGCACCACTATCATCCAATTCTATCTTTGATTATTTAAACATAATTGACACAATTTATGAGCATGAGAAAAGGATGAGACTAATATTTACTGTTTTTGCCATAGTTACAATATTTATTGGGATCCTTGGGATTCTTGGACTATTAATATTCTCGATACAAAAGAGAAAAAAAGAAATTGCAATACGAATGATTCACGGAGCCTCTTTTGTAAATATTATAACAATATTCTCCAAAGAATTAGTAATAGTCTTACTAATATCAAACGCTATCACCTACCCCCTAATTTGGTATTTTGTCAATGATTGGCTTAACAATTTCGAATATCATATTGTTATAAATATTTTCTATTTTATGTTTGCAACGATTATTACTTTTTTCTTAATCATTATCACAGTAATATTTACCACGCAATCACACATAAAGCAGAATCCCATTTTTATGATAAATGACGAGTAATAATTTCACAATATTATAACAAGGACAAATGTTTTGAAAGCATGTTTATTTATGGAAAACAAAAAAAAACAGGCTACAACAATAAATATAATTCATGCCGCCGCTATGTAATCCTAAGAAAATGAATTATAGATTTGAAAATATAGAATCAAAGAAAAGTAATGAATAAGATGCGGCACGCATCATATTCAAAACGTTAGCAGTAATAACCCATTTACAGTAAGTTTAGAGTAATTATTGACTTTTAGAAAACATAACCGTTTTGAAACAAAAATTTAGAACAATAGGTATACTTCTTGTTTCAATGATCGGAATCATAATACTGTTTATTACAGTTGTTGGGATCGGAAATTATTTTCAAAATATTGGTCAGAAATTGGTGGGGGGTATCTTTATGTTTCTTTTTCTCATACTTTCTTATCTAGCTGTTAAAATCTTCAATAAAAAAATAAATCGACTGAATACAGATAATTATGGTTTTAATTTTAATCATTTTGGTAAAAATATTCTATTAGGAATTGTCTTAGCTGTTTTTATTGTGACTTCCTTTTTAATAATCGCAAACGTCTTTTTTGAAATTCCAATTGAGTTTATACGATTGAAAGATGGCTTCGCAAAACCGCTTTTTGTTTTAATTATGTCGGTGGCAATTATAGGTATTTGGGAAGAGGTCTATTTTAGAGGCTTAATCTACAATACGTTATTAATAAATAATTTTGGATTTCATCTTTCAGCCTTTGTTTCTTCAATTTTATTTTCTGTTATTCATTGGTCGAGTTTTGATATGTCTGAGACTTCTTGGCTATGGTATATTGGTATCGTATTTACCGGTTATATACTTGCTTTTATTTATACAATTACCAAGTCAATTTGGTCTGTAGCATCTTTTCACTTCATTTGGAATTTTATGGCAAGACTTCTTGATAACCAAGAAAATGAAATCGGATTATATGAAATTCCTAATTATGCTGAACACTCCAAAACTTTAGATAATATAATGGTTATGATATTAGGATTAGTGCTAATGGTTATATTATTCCTAACTAGTAAAAAAACAGTTTTAGAAAAGATAAATTCTTATATAACTCAAATTACTACTGCTAACAAAAAATATAATTCATGCCGCAGTATCATTTTCAAAGAAAATGATTTGTAATTTTGAAAATACGTAAACTAAAAACTTATTGAACAAGATGCGGCACGCATCATATTCAAAACGTTACCCACAATTTAAGAATACCAGTAATAAATACTAAGCATAATCAGGGAAAATTTTTTGATTTTTTAGGTATAACGATTTGTCAATAAGCAAAACAATACCGAATTATCCCACAGAATAGAAATACAACTATAAAAATTTGGATCTACAAAATAATGTAGTAACTTTGTAATTACATTAAATATGGTATTATGGAATTATCAATAGTTCAAATAGGAAATTCTAAAGGTTTTAGATTAAGTAAAACATTAATCGAAAAGTATAATATTAAAGACAAGGTTGAAGTTATTCTGGAAAAAGGGTATTTTATTCTAAAACCTATCTCCTCCCCTAGAAAAGATTGGGAGAATGCTTTCAAAGAAATGAGTGAAAATGGGGATGATAAATTACTGTTCAATGACGTTTTTGAAAATGAAAATCTTGAGGAATGGAAATAAATCAATATCAAATAGTTCTTGTGAATCTGGATCCAACAATTGGAAGTGAAATAAAAAAAACGAGACCTTGCGTAGTTATCTCACCTAATGAAATGAACAAATACTTAAGAACAATAATAGTTGCTCCCATGACAACTACATCCAAGAAATATCCAACTAGAATCGAAGTAAAACATGACAATAAAATTGGTTGGATAGTAATTGATCAAATTAGAACAATTGATAAACAAAGAATCATAAAGGTACTGGGAAGACTAACAAAACCTGAAACAAAAGAAGTCAAATCAGTTGTCAAAGAAACTTTTGTTGATTAATAAAATAAAAAACTGTGGGTAACAACGGCTAAAAACAATTGGCTAAAATTGTTTTTCAATTGAAAATAAATACAAAAAATAAAAATCCGTACACACAGAACAATTGTCGACATAAGTCGCCAAAAGTTCTTAGCCATGTCCGTTGTGCAAAATGCTCCCAAGACAACCCAAAAAAATAAATAATTAAAAGTTAACCCATGAAAAAAATAATCTTAATATTAACCCTATTCGTTATGACCCAAACCTTTGGGTATTCTCAAGGATGCTTACCTGAAGGTATTACATTTTCAAATCAAGCTCAAATTGACAATTTCCAATATAATTATCCAAATTGTACGGAAATTGAAGGCTCTGTTACCATAAGTGGTTCAGATATAACTAATTTAAATGGACTTACTGTAATTACTAATATTGGAAATAGTTTATATATCTGGAATAATGAGATGTTATCAGATATTAATGGATTAGGTAATATAACAAGGATAATGGGCTCGATCCATATCGGATACCATGTTGATGGAGAGAATCCGTTACTTACCAACTTAGAAGGACTAAACAATTTAACATATGTGAACGGAGAGTTTTTTTTAAGCCACAATAATATATTGAATAATATATCGGCATTAGCTAATATTGATACAATAGCCGAAAGATTTAGTGTAAATAATTGTGACTCATTATCTGATCTTTCTGGGATTAATAACCTAACTTACCTTGGAGGATCACTTGAGATTATGAATAACAGATCCTTAACCTCATTAGTTGGTCTAGACAATTTAAACTTTATTGGAGGTGACCTGCATTTATATCATAACAATCAAATAAATGATTTAAGTAGTTTATCAAATGTAACTCATGTAGGTAGAGAATTACATATTGTAGGTAATGATTCACTTTCAACTTTGACCGGTTTGAATAATATAAATTACGTTGGTGAAGATGTGTGGATATCACAGAATCCTATTTTATCTTCAATAAATGGATTAAATTCTTTAGAGATTGTTGAAGAGGATATTAAAATATTTGCTGATAATTTAGAAAATTTACATGGTCTTGAGAACTTAACTTATATTTATGACGGTGGTATACTTATTAGTAGTGACGTCATAACAGATCTTTCAGGTCTAGAAAACCTTACAGAAATAAATGGACGTTTATTCATTTCTGACTGCGAAAACATTGTCAAATTAACAGGTGTAGAAAACATTAACCCAGAATCAATAACTTCTCTTCATATTAAAGATAATCCGTCACTATCAACTTGTGAAATAAAAAGTGTATGCGACTATTTGGCTTTGCCAAGTACAAATACAGTAATTGAAAATAACGCTTCTGGATGCAATAATGAAACTGAAGTAGAAACTGCTTGTCAAGTAATCGGGATTTCAGATAATCATCCAATTCACAAAACACTTTACTTTCCTAATCCTGCAAATACTTCGATAACTTTAAATAATAATTTTAGGGATAAAATTAATAGTGTTTCAATATATAATCAAATTGGGCAAGATATACGAAGAAAGGATTATCCTTCAAATACTATTGATATTACAACAATAGAAAAGGGACTTTATTTAATTAAGATTGTCACAGAGAAATCAACATATATACAGAAACTTATAATTCAATAAAAGCACTTTGCACAACAAAAAATATGATTCATGCCGCAGTCTCATTTTCATAGAAAATGATTTAGTAAATTGAAAATAAATAAACCAAAGAAACTTATTGACCACGATGCGGCACGCATCATATTCAAACCGTTAGCAAACATTATGATGATGACAAAAACTATTAGAAACCTTTTAATTATAGCTTTACTAATAACAGTTTGCAATGCAAATTCGCAATCCTTTTTAAATGGAGATTTTGAAAATAACACTTCAACAGATTGTGATTATAATATTCCTGATTCAATTTTTCATTTGAAAATGGCAAACGTATACGCCTTTGGAAAAGGTTATACTGGAAACGGTTTTATTGGAGAAGTAGATATTCAAACTTACTATTGCTTTGTTACTCCACAAAATGGAAGTTGGTGCATTGGACTTGCCTCTGACACCACCCAACAAATTGATGGTGATGCAGTTGCTATTGAATTATCCTCCAATTTAAAAGCTGGTAATAAATACAATTTATCATTTTACATATATGGAAATACTGAGTTCAATGATGAAATACCAAGTGTTGAAGTTGGTGAATCATTAACTGATTCTACAGTTGGAATTTTGATAAATACGCATACTCCTGATACAAATATCTGGAAACAAATATCATTTGATTTTATTGCAAATATGAATTCAAAATATATTACTATAAAAGCAGTGGGAGATTATTGGGGTTGGGTCCAAATTGACAACTTTACATTAAGTCCTATCACAAACCTAAAAGAAATAGCTTTAATTGTTAAATCCTTCCCTAACCCAACAGATTCATATTTTAGTATTGATTTAGGTAGAATAATACCAAAAATTAATTTATCAGTATTTAACACAATTGGTCAGGTTGTAATGTGTCAACACTTTGATAATCATCAAAGTATTAAACTTAATTTATGTAACATTCCCGATGGTTTGTATTATGTAAAAATTAGATCAGAAAAAGATGATATTACAATCAAAGTGGTTAAAAATTAACGTTTGCTAACAAAAAATATAATTCATGCCGCAGTTTCATTTTCATAGAAAATGATTTAATAAATTTGAAAATACGTAAACCAAAGACACTTATTGAATAAAGATGCGGCACGCATCATATTCAAACCGTTAGCAACAAGTTGGACGTCCTAAATAATTTCTACATATTTTGAAGGATATCTAAAAAATGATGGGGTAATAAAAGTTAAATCAAATAAATAATAACAACAATATAAATTAACATGAAAAAAGTTTTAATTGCATTTTTAATTACATTCTCAATAAACGTATTTGGTCAAACAACTGATTGGTTAAATTATACAACTGGTTACTGGATTGATGTAATTGAACCATATGGCAACGACATCCTTCTTGGTGGTAGGGCAAGCGGTTTGGTAAAATTGAACCCAAATACATATGATAAAACAAACTTTAATAAAGCAAATTCTGGTATTCAGAGCAATAAGATAATAGATATAGCTGTGGACAATGAGGGTGTAATTTTGATTGGAAGTATTCCAAATTTTCATGATGATGATAATAGTGGAGGAATTTCAATGTTTGATGGAGCAAACTGGAATTCTTTAACAAAAAGTAATTCTGGTATTCCATCTAATTATGTCCAATCTTTAGCAGTTGATAACAATAACAGATTATGGGTTGGGACAATGGATGAAGGGATTGGAACATTCGATGGTATTACCTGGGATTATTATAATTCATCAAATTCCATCGTCTCCGATGATATCTGTGACATAGAAATCACTGAAAATGGTGAAGTATGGGCAGCAGGATCTAATATTGGTGTTTTTAAGTTTGATGGGGAAAATTGGAAACAAGTAACAATTCCAGGGGCAACTGGCTCGAATAAGTTTTATAATGATATTGAAGTAGATTCTCAAGGCAATGTGTGGATAGGCACTTCATTTGGACTTTGTCAAATAGGATACTCTGGTGACACAACTTTATTTAAAACAAGCAATTCTGGGATATCTTCAAATCTTATAAGTTCAATCTATTGTGACATAAATGAAATATGGTTTGCAACAAGTGGAGGCGGAGCTTGTTGTTTCAATGGTTCTGATTGGATAAGTTATACAAAAGAAAACTCTGGAATTTCATCAAATTATGTTGGAGATATTTATAAAGACAATAATGGGAAATTGTGGTTTGGCACAGAAGCAGATGGTATTATTGTCTTTGATGGAATAAACTGGCATGACTTTTCAATGAGCTTCGGCAAAATACCTTCAGATATAACAAGAGAAATCAGAATTGATAATGATGAAAGGGTTTGGATAGCAACAAACAAGGGATTGGTTTTAAAAGATGGAGCAAATTGGGAATATTTCAATAAAGACAACTCTATATTAGGCCACAACAATATAACTGCTATTGAAACCACAATATCTGGAGGATGTTGGATAGGTCATGGTGGTGGTGGTCTTTTCAAATTTGAGAATGGAGAGATTCACGACTATTCTAATTCCAACCCCAACTTGATAAATGAGACAATTATTGAGTTAAGTATATATAACAATAGATTATGGGTTGGAACTTCCGGGGGAGGTGCCGCTGTTTTCGATGGTCAAAACTGGATCAATTATACTGATAATAATTCTGGTTTACACAAAATGTTTATCTATTCTTTTGGTTTTGATCAACAGAACAATATTTGGTTTGGTACATCAAATGGTTTTGCAGTTCTGTATAATGATAATACATGGGAATCGTGGGATAACAGCAATTCATCATTCCCAAATACTTCAGTTAACGCAATTTTTATTGATGACAATAACAATAAATGGTTAGGTACGGATGATGGTTTAATTGTTTTTGATGGAACTACATTTATACAATATGATACAAGCAATTCCCCTATTCCAAATAATACTGTACTATCTATTAATGTTGATGAAAATGGAGCGTTATGGTTGAGCACTAATTCAGGTATCGCGATTTTACACAATGAAGCCTGGACTGTAATAAATGACCAAGGAACAGGATTGTCTGACTCTGAGATAAATTGTATTGAGTTTGATGTGTATGGAAATAAATGGATATCTACGACTTGGTCTGCAGTTGCTGTATATAACGAAGAGGGAATAGCTGGTGGTGTTGGAATTGCTGATAAACATACAATAAATGACTCAAACTTCAAATTGTATCCAAATCCTGCAAATAACCAGATAACATTTGAATATATCACTCTTAATAACGCAGAATCATACACAATCGAAATTGTTAACATGTTAGGCAAACCTATTAGAACTATAGAGTCTGGAAATTCAAATGAGCCAATAAAATGGAATAATCCTGATATTAAAACAGGGTTATATATCGTTTTTTTGAAAGTTAATAATACTGTGATTGGAAGAAGAAAACTGATAATAAAGAATAACTAGATTAACTAAAGATAATAATGCCCAGTTGCTAACAAAAAATATAATGCATACCGCAGTTTCATTTTCACAGAAAATGATTTTGTAAATTTGAAAATACGTAAACTAAAAAACTTATTGAACACGATGCGGCACGCATCATATTCAAACCGTTACCTGCAATTAAAAAATTTATGTCGTATCGTAAAAGAAGAAACTCCGTAAATTTTTTCTGAACAACTGCAGGTAACAACAGCTATAACCAATAGGCTATATTGGTTATAGGTAAAAACATTTGAAGTAATATAAAACCTGTTTGTCGTAGACCAATTGTCGACATGAAGCCGCCAAAAGGTCATAGCCAAAACGTTGTGTGCAATTCCCCACATCAGCTATCCGTAATAGAATTCAAATAAAGTTATCTTTTTCTACTAGCTGATTAACTACCGTTGCTAACGTTAAGTCGGGGACAGATTGTAAAGAAAAAGACTAATTTTGAGTAGAAAAATGACCGTTGATAATCAGGAACTTATTTAACGTTAGTCAGAATTTCGATACTCATCCAAGATCAATAATCGGATTAGGCTTTAATTGTTAATGACTTATAATTATGTAAAATGATCAATTAAATAATGAATAAGCTTATATTATGACAACAACTCAATTCAAAAAATCGATATCAATTGGTTATGTTTTGTTTCTAACATTATCTATTTTGTTGCTCAATGCATGCAAAAAAGATAATAATAGTAATGAAGGTGATTATCATTTTGAAAACAATCTTATTTCAGGTAACGATTGTCATAACTTCTTCAGGACAATTGGGGGAAAGCATTTTGACAGACTTATTTCGGTTGGGAAAACTGATGAAGGAGGATATATTTTTAATGGTTATCGTGGACCTTTTGATGATGATGATTATGATGTCACACTTTTTGTTCTAAAAACAAATTGTTTTGGAGAAACAGAATGGATAACAGATTATTCAACTGGATATTTGGATTTTGGAGATGATATATTGCAACCAACCCTCAATGGTTATTGGATTTTAGACAATAGCCCTCCAATACCTAATTTACCACCTGAAACATTCCCAATCAGTTTGAAAAAACTAAATCTTGTAGGAGAAGTTGTAATGAGTCTAACTCATGATTATAATCCATCTAGAAACTACAATCAACTCCTTGAGTTTCAAAATGGAAATAAAATGATTTGTGGAAGTATTAATTCAACTGGAACATTCATTATGAACACAGATCAAAACCTTAATGAAATATGGAAACGAGACTTCGGATTTGATACGATAATAAATAGCATAGCAATAAATAAAAATCAAAATGTATTTGCTTGTGGAAGTTTAAAAGTAAACAACGGTAATGACATATTATTGTTGGAATTTAATCAACAAGGCAATATTATATGGACAAAAGTTTTAAATATTGAAACGTATTCAAGCCATGCCAATTCAATATCACTATTTAACAACGGTGATATTTTATTAGTAGGAAATTATAACCCTGGTAATTTTTACAATGAACGAATTTTTGTTTTAAGACTTGATCAACTTGGCAATGAAATATGGAATAATTATCTTGAACATGAAATTGTATTACAGAAAAATATCAACAGTATTTCAGAGGATAATCAAATAAAAGTACTAGGATTTAATGGAACAAAACTTGTTTTAGTCACTTTGAGCTCTGATAATGGATTATTTCTATCCGAAAATATTCTGACACTTGAACATACTAATGACATGAAATTAACTAGCGACGGTGGAATTATATTAGCAGGAATATATGATACGGACAGTAGCAATGATGGATATATTTTCAAAACCAATTTTTAAAAATAAAAAACTGCACACAACAAAAAATATAATGCATGCCGCAGTTTCATTTTCATAGAAAATGATTTAGTAAATTTGAAAATACATAAACCAAAGATAACTTATTGAAAATAATGCGGCACGCATCATATTCAAACCGTTACCTACAACTAAGTAAAATCATAAGAATAAATAAGCTCACTTATGAGTAAACAATCTTCAATTATAATCATGACTTTCATGATATTGTGTTCAAGCTTACTAGGACAAACAGTTGATAGTTTAATTCAACTTGGGAACTTGAATTGTTTTAAATATCCAGATTCATCTGAAATGTATTACGACCAGGTTTTAAGTATTGAACCTTATAATAAAACTTGTATTGAATCAAAACTGAATTGTTACTATCAGCATAAATCTTATGATAAAGCTCTTGGATTAATAAATAGTTTGATTGAACATGATTCATCAAATGCTGATTACTATTTCATGCGTGGACTATTTTATGATAACCTCAATGATGACAGTTCTTCTTTAAAAGAATACCGTAGAACACTAGAACTTGATTCAAATTATTCGTTTGCGATTTTTAATATTGGAGCACACTATTTTAACAGGGCTGCTATTTTAGATACACAACTGAAAAATGAGAATGGAGATACTACGAAACTTCATGAAGAGAAAGACCTTTGTCAGAAACTTGGACTGAAATATTTAGAGAAAGCATATCAAATTGACCCAGAAGATGAAATAACACAATTTGTATTATTTGAGATTTACAAAGAACTACGTCTTGATAAAAAGAGATATGAACTCGAACTGAGAACTAATAAAAATAACAACCGCTAACAAAAAATATAATGCATGACGCAGTTTCATTTTCACAGAAAATGATTTAGTAAATTTGAAAATACGTAAACCAAAAACACTTATTGAACAAGATGCGGCACGCATCATATTCAAAACGTTAGGTGCAAAAAGAGAACGTTCATTGAAGAATTGATAGTGCAAATTTGAGGGAATTTATTTTGTTTTTCCCCACGCGCCGCTAATTGAAAGGTAAGTGCATAATTGAAACCCCAACCACTAACAGCACATTTGCAAATCGCACGACCTGACCTGCAACCAAAATTTGCAAAAGAGCTGTTCTCATGCACACACAGTTCTTTTAATAAACAAAAACTGTAAATTTAATGACTAAAAAAATAGATATTTAAAAAATTTTTTAAGAAAATGAAAACAAAACCCATCATTGGAGTACTACTTACTGCTCTCCTATTTATAATAGCTTGTAGTCAAAAACCAAAACAGTTAGTTGAAACACAATCTATAGATTGGGAATATCAAATAGTCTATCAACGTGGAATTGAAGCGGTCAATTGGTCAATACCTGCTGTGAGTATGATATGTATGCGTGATGCAAATTTTAGTCTGGGAGGAGGGTACAATACCGTTTATTGGCTATCAGAAGTTCCTACAGCTAAACAAGAGGCATTAACAGCAAATAATCAGACACCCTATGCAAGTATCTTTTTAACAACAAAAAACGGCCCCGTTGTTTTAGATATTCCGGCAGCATCGGAACGAACTGCTATTTTTGGAAGTGCCATTGATATTTGGCAAGAACCCATTGCTGACATTGGCCCTGCCGGTGCTGATAAAGGTAAAGGAGGAAAATATGTGTTTCTCCCACCAAATTATGATGGAGAAGAAATTGAAGGATGTATTAATGTTCCCATGAAATCGTATCAGGTTTTTGTGGCTTTACGCTGTATTCCTTTGGCTGATGCTACATTTAAAGAGGCTGCTGAGTATTCAAAAAATATTAATGCTTACGATTACAGCGAAATTAAAAATCCACCTAAAGGTCAATATATAGATATGGCTGGAAACCATTTGCCAACTCTACCTGTTTACGATTATAGCATTTTTGAATACATAAAAGAGCTTATTGACAGCGAGCCTTTACAAGAAAGAGATATGGTAATGGGTGGAATGTTGGCCTCAATAGGAATTGAAAAAGACAAGCCATTTAATCCAACCGAGAAAGCAAAAAGCGCACTAACAAAGGCTGTAGCAGACGGATACGATTTTCTGGAATATATGTTTGAAACATCAGGCTTCTCTACAATAGAGCAATGGCAGAGTCGACAGTGGATGAATTTAAGAGAACCCTCAAACGATGGCTTTGTATTTGATGAGGGGGAATATTTGCTATTAGACGAGAGGGGTAGCCTTTTTCATTGGGTAACATTTATTCCAAGACATTTGGGCAAAGCAACTGCATATTTGGCTGCATTGAAAGATGCTGATGGCAATCTGCTAAGAGGTGATAAGCAATACAAGTTAACTGTTCCGGCTGAAGTTCCTGCCCGTGATTTTTGGTCGGTTATTGTTTATAGCAAAAAGACCAAGGCATTTATATATAACGATATTGGAAGAGTGGGATTATCATCATACGATAAAGAGAATATGAAATTAAACGATGATGGTTCGGTTGATATTTATTTTAGTAAAGTAGCTCCTGAAGGTTTGGAATCGAACTGGATACCTACCAATGGTGAAGATTTCTTTTTGCTTTTCCGTTTTTATGGCCCGCAAGAGAGTTATTTTAACAAGAGTTTTGTTTTACCCGATGTTCAACTTATTAAATAATATCACAATGAAACCGATTGCATTAATAATTTCTGTTTTTATTGGTGTTTTGAGCCTACAGGCACAAAGCCCAAAAATGAAAATGACCACTAATATTCCGCAAAGTGTGATTATACCAGATACCATTGAAACACGTATTGGAAACTTGTATTTTAACGATGGTTTTCCTTCAGCCGAAACATCAGAAAAACTAAAAGATTATTTGGTATATAACCGAGCGGTTGATGTTTTTTTAGATGAAATGTCAGCATCATCAATGTTTGCAATGCGAAATGGACTTCAGGAAATGGGTATTACAAAATCGAACCAGATGGCTATTTTTGAAACCTTAATGGACTCTAAAGCATTGTGGCTAACCGCCAATACCGAAACAGTTTATGCTACAAATTTTTTGGATTTAAAAACCGACAAGGCATTGGTAATTGAGGCTCCGGCAAATATATTAGGTATTTTAGATGATATGTGGATGCGTTATATTGCAGATGTGGGAAATGCAGGACCCGACAAAGGCAAAGGAGGAAAATACCTGATTTTATCGCCAGACTATGAAGGAGACATCCCTGAAGGCTATTATACCTTTAAATCGCAAACCTATGGAGTTTGGTTTATTGTTAGAGGCTTTATGGTGAATGGAGACCCGAAACCAGCAGTTGATAACATTAAAAATAATCTAAAAATCTATCCTCTGTCTAAAGCAAGTAATCCTCCGGTAATGGAATTTAAAAATGTTTCAGGCGATTCGCACAATACCATTCACCCTAATAACTATGAATTTTACGAAGAACTAAATAAACTGATTCAGGATGAACACCCTGATGCCATAAATAAAGACAGAAGAGGGCGTTTGGCTTTATTGGGGATAAGTAAAGGAAAGCCGTTTGATATAGATGAAAAAAAGAAACAGATTTTAAATGAAGCAGCATTAACAGGTGCTGGTATAGCCCGCTCCATTTCGTTTGATTCTGATGATGATGATGTGGTTTACTTTTATGACGATGATAAAACGTGGTTTAGTGCATTTGCAATAGGGAATCATGAATTTATTGCCTATGAGGGATGGCTTCATCGCGATGCCCGCACCATGTTTATGTACAATGCTACAGGTATAACTCCGGCTATGGCAATTGCAATGGTTGGTGTGGGGTCGCAGTATGCCGCCGCAGCCAAAGATGAAAGTGGTGCATATTTAGATGGTTCAAAAACTTATAAGCTTACTTTACCTGCTAATGTACCTGCCAAAGATTTTTGGTCGATTCTGCTCTACGATTCACAAACTCGCTCCATGTTACAAACCGACCAACAATATCCAAGCATCAGTAGTATGGCTAAAGGAGTAAAGCAAAACAAAGATGGTTCAACGGATGTGTACTTTGGACCTACCCCTCCCAAAGGCCATGAAGGAAATTGGGTGCAAACAGTTCCGGGAAAGAACTTTTGGTTAATATTACGTTTATATGCACCGCTTGAGCCTTGGTTTGATAAATCATGGAGACCTAGCAAAATAGTTAAAGTAAACTGATAAACAAGGAAAATTGCCACCCTATTTGTACCCACATTGGTAAAGCCACACGAGCCAACATTTGACCAAAGCTTTACCAAAGAGCTTACAAAGCTATCCCGATTTGCCCACAGGGCATTAGGATTTTCCCACGCGCAAAAAAAACAAAATAAATTTGTGCTTCGTAGGTAGGTCAGTGTAATTTGAAACAGATATTAGAATAATGACTAATAGATTGATAAACAGATTGAAGTGGATGAACGCCAGCATACAACAATTTGTATAAGCAATAGCGGCAAAAGTACTTAATTTTAAGTTCACTACACCGCTCAAACTTTATCAAAATTTGATAAGTTTGTGGCACGCAAACCGCTACTGCTCATACAAGTGGCCGTTGTTCGCCATAACGCATGTACCTTTACGAACATAAAAAGTATCACATGAAATACATTTTATTATTATTTGTATTTGCTTCGTTTAGCCAAATAACTTTTGCACAAGAACTAAGTGGGAGATATGTTTCAGATAATGACTTAATAGACTTAGATAATAATAATATCAAATTTGAAATAATATCTGACGGTGGATTAATTTGGACCCTCCGTGGACAAGGAACGTATTACATTGTTGATGATTTTATAGTTATTCAGACAAATGAGTTTAATGGCAAAAAATCGACCGTAAATAAAGAGTGTAATGGTCAATTTGGATTGAAAGTTGTCGATATAAGCTCAGGTCCTATGTATGCCGTAAATGTAGGCTTTTATGATTCCATTGGAACAGTAATTGATGCAAGTGCAACAGATAGATCTGGTTATATTGAGAATAAAAAATATAAAATAACAGAGACCATTGAAGTAAGATATTTAGGTTATGATCCAGTTACGTTTAGTTATTCTCCAGACTGTTTTTTTACTGTGACTTTGGAAGAAGGTAAAACAATTGAGAATTCAACTGTTGTTTTCAAAATAACTGAACAAACGGAGAACTATGTTAAATTAGTTCTTCTAAACACAAATTTCAAGCACAATACGCCAACTTTAAGACAACTAAAAAAACTATACAGAAAATCTAGCAAGTTCAAATTAAGGGAAAGAAAGTTTGAAAAATAAAAAAACTGCTGCTAACAAAAAATATAATGCATGCCGCAGTTTCATTTTCATAGAAAATGATTTAGTAAATTTGAAAAAGCTTGATACATAGAACCTTATTGAACACGATGCGGCACGCATCATATTCAAAACGTTAGGTGCAAGAAACAAATAGTTGTTAAATCACCATTTTGAAAAAAGATGTAAATTTGACATATGAAAACGATTCAAGATATAAAATTGACTCTGAATAAGCACAAACCCCATTTGTTTGCAGAATATCCCATTAAATCAATGGCGATTTTCGGATCGTTTGCTAGAAATGAACAGACAATAGATAGTGATGTTGATATCATTGTTGAATTTAATGACAAAATTGGAATCAGGTTTATTGACCTTGCTGATGAATTAGAAAAATTAATCGGTTTTAAAGTAGACTTAGTTTCAAAAAAAGGTATCCGAGACAAATATTATCAGAAAATTCAATCAGACCTTACATATGTCTAAACGAGACTTAATATTGCTTCTTGAGGACATGCTTGAGTCAGCATTTAAAATCAAGAAATACACGAATAATCTTGATTACTCATCATTTATTTCAGATGACAAAACTGTTGATGCAGTTGTTCGAAACTTTGAAATTATCGGAGAAGCTGCAAATAGAATCGACCCAGATTTTAAAATTTTAAACCCAGACGTTGAATGGAATAGACTTCGAGGGTTTAGAAATAGAATTGTACATGACTATTTTGGAATAGATTATGAAATTGTTTGGACTATTATCGAAAATGACCTTGATGAATTAATTACCCAACTAGAATCGATAATTAATGTGAATAAATAAAAACACTGCCCCTAACAAAAAATATAATTCATGCCGCAGTTTCATTTTCATAGAAAATGATTTAGTAAATTTGGAAATACGTAAAACTCAAACACTTATTGAACAAGATTCGGCACGCATCATATTCAAACCGTTAGGCGCAAGCTAGCGAAACAATATTATGTTCACTAAATAATATATCTTTTAGTGATTAGGATAATTAAAAGTTATTATATTTGCAATAAAAAAGATGTATCC
>Ga0209475_10002596_pt1 | contig 17808 bp, 15 predicted proteins | sample tdDd471_FD_187128 | JGI IMG/M metagenome (GOLD analysis project Ga0209475, IMG submission 187128) | Marine sediment microbial communities from the Atlantic coast under amendment with organic carbon and nitrate - tdDd47.1 (SPAdes)... | ecosystem: Environmental > Aquatic > Marine > Coastal >... | reverse complement strand
TATCATTAATAATCAAGAAATGTGTCGATATGAGTTTATTTATTTATTTCTCGCATGAGTGCCCTGTCAAGATCTGGGGACTCACCTCTGCAAAACGGATTGAAAAGGTTTTAAAAGGAACAGGTAAAAAAAGTATTTCAGGGGATTTGAGTACCTTGCAGGAGAGCGATTCAGTTCTGATACTGCGGGGCGATTATTTGTTCGACGACAGGCTGGTTAAATACCTGTCTACTACGCCAAATATTGCTCTTATGTTGGAAGACGATCAGCGTGAGATAGCGGTTGCCGCTCATGTTCCGGCTCGCCTTGCTCTGCAAGCTCTAGCTGTTATAGAAGAAAAGGCACTTGCCAGCTCTCTAACAGATATACAACTGCAGACTCGCGATACCATATCAATTTCCTTTGAGAATGTTTTGCGCAAGTTCGAGCCACCTTTTGTGCTGCCGATTACAGCGGAAAAAAAGCAGGATCTCGAACGGCGTCTTTTTGACTGGTCCTATAAAGGAATCACCGATTTAGTGACTAAATGGGCTTGGCCCCGGCCTGCACGTCTAGTTGTCGGCTATTGCGTCCGCTTTAATCTCCGACCCAATCATGTAACCCTGGTTGGACTTTTTTTGACTATAATTGCCGGAATGTTTTTTGCGAAAGGCTATTATGGCATGGGCTTGCTGGCAGGGTGGTTGATGACGTTTCTGGACACAGTGGATGGCAAACTTGCCCGAGTAACTGTTACATCCAGTAAATTCGGTCATTATTTTGACCATATTATTGACTTAGTTCACCCTCCCATCTGGTATATATACTGGGGGCTCGGCTTAACTGCTGCTCAGCTGCCCAACTTGGGCTTTAACTTAGATACTCTTTTTTATGCAATAATGATCGGTTATGTGGTGGGCCGTTTAGTTGAAGGATCATTCAGGTGGTTTCTGGAGAAAAGCTTCGGTATATTTTGCTGGCAACCGATTGATTCATTTTTTAGGTTGATAACCGCCAGGCGAAATCCATGCTTGATTTTTTTGACCCTAAGTGTTTTTGCAGGACGTCCAGAACTGGGTCTTTTGGCTGTTACTTTTTGGACGGTAGCAACCAGCGTATTTCTCCTTGGACGATTTATGTTAGCCGCCAACGAACGTTTTAGTGAGGGCTTGCTTAGATCCTGGCTTTCAGATGCCGACAAGTCAATGTATGAGGGCTCCCTTGCTGTTCGGTGGTTTACCCGGCATACTACCAAGTAATTAAGGACCGCCTCTTCCCAGTTGTCGATAAAATAATATGAAACCAACATCCTTGGAATCCGGTGATAAGCCACGTGTTGGAGTGCTTATCAACCCTCTGAGTGGCAAAAACAGTAGAGGGTCAGCTTCCATATTTCAAACAATCAGCGAACATCCCGCAGTGGTGCTGCATAAGGTTCAAAACCCCCAGGACGTCTATGAGGCCTTAGTAGATTTTGGTCGCCGGGAGGTGAGTCTTGTGGTCATAAGCGGCGGTGATGGTACTGTTCAGGCTGCTCTTACCGTTCTATTTCAACATCATCTTTTTACAAGTCAGCCACAGTTTATAGTGTTGGAGGGCGGTACAACCAACATGATTGCAGGTGATGTTGGTATAGCAGGAAATCAGGAAAAAGCATTAGATCGACTGCTGAAATGGATGCAAACCGGTAATGGCAGGGTCACCAGGATTCAAAGGTCTATTATACGATTAAAAGTCCCAGGGCATGAGGTTAAGTATGGTATGTTTTTTGGGGCCGGAATTATTAGCCGGGGGACCTGGTATTACCACAGCATAAAAAATACGAGTGGGTTGCATGGATTTCCAGGGATATGTATGACCATTGTTCGTTTTTTATGGGGCATTATACTCCAAAACAGCCAGTTGACTGCTCCTGCTCATATAAGAGTAAGGGTGAACAAGGAACTGCTGGAGAAAGAAGATTTTATGCTCATGTTTGTGAGCACCCTGAACCGGTTGTTCTTTGGCCTGTACCCCTTTTGGGGCAATGAACGCGGGCCACTGCGGTTTACCGCTGTAGGATCAGGAGCCAGGCACTTGCTGCGGGTGCTGCCTTTTTTGGCCAGAGGTCGTAGCGCCAGCAAAGGGACACAGGAAAACGGCTACTATTCCCATAACCTCGAAGAAATTGAGCTGTATATTGCAGACAGTGTTGTCCTGGATGGTGAAATTTACACTCCCGAATCCGGGCAGCAGCCGACCCTGCTTCAACTCGGTGGTAATGTAACTTTTCTACAGTTATAATTATGGAAATTCCTTTAAAACTTCTTAAAACAATAGATCAAAATTCAGCCAGTCCTCCATCACCCGCAGTAAGCCTCCTGGTAAAGGAGATACTTGCCGGCTATGGTGACGCTGTGCAGGCTATGTTGTTTTATGGGTCTTGTCTTCACAAAAAAGAAGACCTTGAGGGGCTTTTTGATTTGTACGTCCTGGTGGAGAGATATGATGCCGTTAATCGTAACAAGTTTCAGGCAACATTAAATAAGCTCCTGCCGCCAAATGTGTTTTATCTGGAAGTCCCCTTCGGAGAACAAACAGTCAGGGCTAAGTATGCAATATTGTCCATGGACGATTTGCAAAAAGGTACCTCGCCCCGGTGGTTCCATTCCTATCTCTGGGCAAGGTTTTGTCAACCGACCAACATAGTTTATGTGAGAAATGAAGACGTGGCAGAACAGGTGAATAAGGCTTTTTCTCAGGCGATTCTCACCTTTATCTCCCGTGTATTACCACGAACACCGCAAAAATTTACCAGCCGTCAGTTATGGAGCAAAGGGCTGGAATTGACCTATCGCTCAGAATTCCGACCGGAGAAAGCGGATCAACAAGTCCGATTATTCGATGCAAGGCCGGATTATTTTGAGGATATTACCTGTAAAGCCTTTGCTGGTACGCCTTATCTGGTCAATAAAATCAGTAATCAGGGAACGCCCCTCTATTCTGCAACAATTCCGAACTCGGTACGTCTCATTTCTCGTATAACCTGGCCATTAAGGGTCGTGCAGGGGAAACTCCTTTCTGTTTTAAGACTTGTCAAAGGGACGCTTACCTTTGACGGCGGAGTAGATTATATTTTATGGAAGATCAAGCGGCACTCAGGTGTCACTTTGGAGGCCAGCCCATTTTTGAAACGACACCCGGTTCTTGCCATGTGTGTTTTATCCTTTCGCCTATATCGGCGAGGAGGAATCCGGTAGGAAGGAGAACTCTTTTCCGGCAATACAGTAAACATCAAGAACAATCAACGTTGACAGTTAGTTGCTCTGTTATAGTCACCAATTGAAGGTTTTAAATTACTATCCTGTGAGGGGCATTGAAAACGTTGAGGCGATCCGGTCTGGCATAGGCAGCAAGGGTTGCTCCTGCTCTTCTGGCAATTGCCATTCCCAGCGAGGATGGTGCTGTTCGTGACATGATAATAGGGATGCCGATTCTCGCGCATTTTAATACCATATCTGAAGTAAGACGACCTGTGGTGTAAATGGCACTTTTAGGAGATGCCTTGCCAAGCAGGATGGCCCCCAGTACTTTATCCACCGCGTTATGTCGTCCAACGTCTTCGTAGAAAAGCTGGAGCTTTCCATCCTCCCACAACCCGCAACCATGAATGCAGTGGGTTTGAGGACCTAAAGGCGAATATTGCAGGGACTGACGAATAAAAGCGCTGATCTCTGGAAAGGTAATGGTGCATTCCTGCAACGGTTCAAAGGCTCCTTCCAGCATTTCTCTTGAGATTTTACCCGTTCCACCGCAACCGGAAGTGATTATAACCTCTTTAGGCTCTGTTACCTCAATGTCGGCGTATACAGCGATACGGCCTTCTGGGCAGATATAAATTTCTTTAATTTCACCAGGCTCTTTTATATATCCCTGACCAAAGAGAAAACCGGCACCGAATTCCTCAAGGCCAATGGGTAAAACCATTGAGGACCCGATTGTCTCATCATTAAGTGCAATGGAGTAGGGGGTTTCTATGGCCAATTGTTCCAACTGTTCAGTTGTACCGCTGGGGGTGACCACGGTTGTCATATGGCTCATGGTAAGCCGGGTACTTAAAGGGTGTGACGTGTTCATATTTGTTTCTAAAAGTTATTTTTAAGTTATAGATCAATCTGTGGCCGATACCCTAAAGGGAGTTTCGTTCAATTTCAAGCCTCATTTTGCCAGGTGTTGCGGTTGGAGCTTTAACAACTTGTTTTTATATGAGTACTCATCTTGGAAATAGAGGTAGTTCCAGTGGCGGTCTGCTCTTATTAAGAGATGTAGAGTCGGAGCAGGTCTTTGTCAACCTTGCTGCTTGTTGATATAGAGTGCCAAGAAACTTGCAATTCAAGGTTTAATTCCCTATCCTTCGCCCTTCGTCGGGATGTTCACTTCCCGCGCTTGAGGAATACTGGAATACTGATAGAATTTGGAGAATGTATGATAATCAGAGGCACCTTTATTTTTGTTTATTTGTTGTTGTTTTCCTCTCCCATGCTGTTAGCTGCATCATTGACACTTGGCAGTCCGATTGTTCTTGGGCAATCCTGTGCGCTCAGTGGGCCTGCTCAAAACCTTGGTCATGAGATGAGGGCTGGTCTGCTCGCTGCTTTTTCTTCGATAAATGATAATGGTGGGATTCATGGGAGGGAGTTAATTCTGCTTAGCAGGGATGATGGCTATGAGCCTGATGAAGCTGTCAGAAATACCAAGGCACTGATTTACGATGATCAGGTATTTGCCCTTATTGGTGCTGTAGGTACTCCGACGTCCAAGGCGGTTGCGCCGATTGTCAGTGAGGTGGGAGTTCCTTTTTTTGGACCCTTTACCGGTGCTGAATTTCTACGCACTCCTTTTAATAAATATGTCATAAATGTTCGGGCCAGCTATTTCCAGGAGATGGAAAGGCTGGCCTCCTACCTGATTGACAATAAAAAAATCAGTAGGGTTTCCTGCTTTTATCAAAATGATAGCTATGGGTTTGCAGGTTTGCGAGGTATAGAAAATGCTCTGGCAAGAAGGGGAATGAAGCTCGTTTCTAAAGGAAGCTATGAGCGAAATACTGTCGCAGTTATGGGTGCACTTCGTGATATTTACAAGGAAGAGCCGGAGGCTGTGGTGCTTGTTGGGGCCTATTCAGCCTGTGCCGAGTTTATCAAACTGAGCAGGAATAAAATTTCCCAGGATGTGATTTTTGGCAATATCTCCTTCGTTGGGACCGAAAGTCTCCGGGAGGCACTTGGTGGCTACGGACAGGGCGTGGTTGTGTCTCAGGTGGTTCCTTCTCCCCATTACACTGACATTCCTTTGATTACTGATTTTAAGACTAATATGGCGAAGTATCAGCATGATGCACCAATAAGTTTCACTTCGCTGGAAGGGTATATCGTTGGCAAATTGTTTGGCAAGATCGCTTTAGGGGTGAAAGGAGAACTCACCAGGGAGAAATTTATCTCGAGCATGGAAGAGGTAGGGTGGTTTGATTTGGGAGGGCTTGTACTGCGCTTTGGCCCCGGTGACCACCAGGGAATGGATACCGTTTATTTGACCCAGATTTATCCAACCGTACAAGAGTTGAAGGGCGACGACTTATGAGCTGTTGGGAGAAATGATTGTGGCAAGACATTCGATGCGACTATTTAAAAAAATTACCCTTTCTTCGGCGCCTTTCTACGCTTCGTTGGTGGTGATAACGTCACTTGCCGCTTTTATTGGCGTTTTTTGGGCTATTAATGAGTTTCAGGCCTATCAGGAGAGCATTGAGAACATACGAAAGACCTATAAGCATCAATATGAAGTGAGAGTAGAAGAAGAGTTGGCCAAGGTTGTTGAGTTGATAGATTATCGACGCAGGCAAAATGAACTCAGGGTTGAACTGGATATACGCGAGAGGGTGCAGGCGGCTTATACCATTGCTTCACATAATTATCGACTTTATAAAGATGAGAAGAATATAGATGAACTTCGTTCCATGGTCATTGAACTTTTACGACCAATGCGTTGGAATAACGATCGCGGCTATTATTTCGCGGGCAGGGTGCAGAGCGGGATAATCGATCTCTTTGCCGATGAACCATATTTTGAAGGGAAAGCGGCGGCTGAGTTTAAGGAAATAACCGGCCAGGATGTGGTCGGTGACATCGTTTCAATAATCCGGGAGAAAGAAGCCGGATTATATCGTTATAACCTTGTAAAACCCAAGTTTTTTGGGAAAAAATTTTCCAAGATAGCTTTTGTTAAATATTTTCCGCCGCTTGACTGGTTTATTGGTGCGGGAATTTACAACGACGATCTCGAAGAAACCCTGCAGAATGAGGTTTTGGCTCGAATCCGGAATATACAATTTGGTAAAGACGGAGAAATTTTTTGTTTCCGTTCCGACGGGACCATTCTCAGTAATCAGGATGAACGCCTTATTGGTCGGTCTGTGAAGGATCTCCTCGATGTCGACGGGATGGAATATGGAGAGGCGTTTCTGGAAACTGCCATAAAGGGTGAACAGGAAGGATATGTTCACTATTCGATTCAGAGGCCTAAGACTAAAACCGTTCACCAGAAACTTGGTTTTGTGCAGATGTATTCTGATTGGGACTGGGTGCTGGGGACCTCGATGTTCATGGATGCGATGGAGCAGACTATTGCTGCCGAAACAGAAACCTATCGGGGAATATCTTTCAAAAATGTTTTTACCTTTATTGTCCTGTTTGCAATTGCAGTAGTTTTCTTGCTCCTCAGTACCTTCTTTTATTCGCTCAAGATTAAACAGGGACTGAGTCTTTTCACGAACTTCTTTCGGGAAGCAGCAGATTCAAACGTCAAGATTAATGATGAAGACCTCGTGTTCAGGGAGTTTGATGACCTGAGCCGTTTGGCTAATAGAATGGTGGAAACCCGGATAAAAAACGAACTCCTCCTGCACCGGGATGAATTGCGCCTTGATACCCTGCTTCGCCTTGGGATGATGGAAAAATATTCTCTTCAGGAAAAGTATGATTTTATCCTTCGACGCATTGTCCAGATTACCAGAAGTGAAGAGGGGTATCTGGCACTGGTTAACAGTGCTCAGACCCATATCACCATCTGTTCCTATTTTGTATTTAATGAGCAGGACGCACAGGATCGGGAAGGTGAACTGACTCTTCCAAGGTCGGTAGCGTTTGGTGGCCTTCCCGGTAAGGCGGTAATGAAAAAAACAGCCATAATTGCCAATTGTTTCAATCTTGACAAAGTGGAAGACATTTATCCTTACTGCACTGCGATTAAACGTCATATCGATGTTCCGATCTATAATGATGGGAAAATTGTTGTTGTCGCCGGGGTCAGTAATAATAAAGAAGAATACGATAATGCCGATATTCGGCAGATGACTATGTTACTGGAGGGCATGTGGTTGCATGTACTGAACAAATGTGCCGAGGAAGAGCTTGCTCGACTAGAGAGGCAGATTATTGCCGTCAGTGAAGAAGAACGGTCTCGAATCGGCCGGGATCTGCATGATGATCTCGGATCACATCTAACCGGAGTTGAACTGCTGAGCAAGGTCCTCCAGCAACAACTTCACGGTGAGGCTCCTGAGCGGGAAAAACAGCTTGGCACTATCCGAAACCTTATCAGGGATGCTATTGAAAAGACCCGACGGCTCTCTCAGGGGCTCTATCCTGTTCATGTGGTTGAGTATGGACTGGAGTCAGCTATAGAGGAACTGGTTGTTGAAGCGCAAAAGATGTTTAAGGTGCAGTTTGATCTATTGTGGGAGGTGGGGGAGCAGGAAGAAAGCCTTGGTAAGAATACCGCCACTCATTTACATTACATCATCAGGGAGGCTGTTTTTAATGCTGCACGCCATGGTAAACCGACTAAAATTGGGGTATATATGCAGCTTGATAGCAATGGTTTTTCGTTAAAGATTGTTGATGACGGAATTGGATTTGACGGTACCCCGGCCGCAAAGGGTATGGGGTTTCATACCATGAAATATCGTGCGAAGGCAATAGGTGCCGAGTTGACTATCAGCTCTGATAAAGAAGGTGGCACAGTAATTTCTGTGACAGGAGAGGGGTTGGAATGAAATCGAGGGTAATTATTGTCGATGATCATCCCATTTTCAGAATGGGTATGGCAGAGTTACTCAATCAGGAGAAAGATTTTGTCGTCTGTGGCCTGGCTGAAGATATTGCCAGTGCCAGAAAGGTTATAACGGAAAATCTGCCTGAGTTGGCTATTGTTGATATTACTCTTGCCGGCGATAATGGTCTCGATCTGGTTAAGGAACTTACTACCCAGAAGAATCCCTTGCTCATATTAGTCCTCTCCATGCACGATGAACAGGTGTGGGCCGAAAGGGCTATTCGTGCAGGAGCCCGCGGCTATATAATGAAGAAAGAGGCCAGTGATAATGTAATTACAGCCCTTCGTGATATCCGGGCAGGCAAAATCCATGTCAGCGCAAAAATTATGGAAAAGTTGCTGGGGAGACTGCAACTCAAGACAGATACTCCGGCAAGCCGCACTGTTGACTTACTTACAGATCGGGAGCTGGAGGTCTTCAGATTGCTGGGGGCCGGATTATCAACTCGTGAAATTGCCGATCAAATGAAACTCGGCATCAAAACAATCGGTACCTATCGGGACCGTGTCAAACAAAAACTCGGTATTAAAACAGCGGCAGAGCTTATTCGACGGGCTGTACTGTGGACCGAACAGGAATTTTCCAATTCTACTGAGCCTGGTGATGTAGGTTAAATGCCTACAGAACAAAAGGGACTGGGCTGATTCTTTTCCTCGTTAAACTTTCTTATACTAACCACGCCTTACAGAAGGTCAACTTTGGTTTTTGCCGGAGAGGACTGTTCTATTCTCAAGATTCATAAAATGTTGATGGCGGGGGTGAATCCTGCACAACGTGATACAAAGGTTTTGAAATATATGCACAAACTTTTTTCTACGTGTCTGCTTGTTCAGGATGGCTCGAATGTATCCGAGCTTGAAATAACTGAGGTCAACCTCCACCCCGGTAATGGATTTTCCCCTGATCAGGGAAAATCTATACTTCTTGCCGGGGGTTTTTCCTCCATCACTCCGGAAAGTGGATTCCCCTCGTCGTCAACCCTTCAGCTTAATCATGACCTGGCAAAATTTAGTGCCGAAGAGTTATCTGTAATAGCTCGGGCAGAGCTTAAACGCATCAATGCGATTGATTATCGCAGCTATACTGTAGATGCTGATAACCGTGTTTGTGTCATCAGTGATAATGGTGAGCAATTAGAAAAGTTTATTGACACCTACGGGGGCGTTTTAGAGATTGAACCCCTTTTGGTAAAAGGTTATCACCCGGAAATACCAACAGCAACAGAACTGAGCATTGATAGTAATGGACCGAAATGTCATTTGAAATATCAAATTCGCTCACCTATAAACTTCGAGCTTTGTACCTACTGCGGTGAGTGCGGTCCTGCCTGTCCGGAAGGCTGCATTTCTGAGAATTTGTTTATCAATTACAATATCTGTACCTTCTGTAAAGAATGCGAGAAGGTATGTGAAGCAAAGGCAATTGATGTTCATGGTGCGATAAGCAAAACTCTTGATGTTCCTGCGCTTATTATACTTGGCAAATTCAGTGTCGAATTACCGGAAGGATCCGGAAATGTTTTCTATGAGGAAACGCTATCCGATTATTTCGCCACTTTATTCCCCTGCCAAATTGATGAAGTCGTCAGCTGCAATAATGGACTCTGCCAGTTTAGTGGCAATATTGGGCGTGGCTGTGATCTGTGTTTGTCGAGCTGTTCTTATGGTGCAATCACTCAGGATGGAAGAGGAGTAACTGTAGACTCCTTGAAGTGTGAAGAGTGTGGAGCCTGTGTTGCCGCATGTCCTACTGGGGCATTGCAGAACGAACGATTCAGTGATTCCTCTTTTGTCGATTATTTTTGCGATGTGGCAATTCCACAAGACGGAACTGTAGTTATTGGTGACGAAAAAAGCCTGCACGGTCTTTGGTGGCAGCAACATGGGAAAAAGCGCGACAATATATTCTTTCTGCAATACGAAAATGTCCAAAGTCTTACTCTTTTTCACTTTCTCTATCTGCTGAGCCGGGGAGCAAGGCAAATCGTCCTTCTGGAATCAGAAGCTCAGGAGGGGGGCCAGCCCTCAGCTGAAAAACAGCGTAGCCTGGCTAATGAGATCTTGGGGCAACTCTACGATACCCACGATGCTGTGGTGAGTTGTCGCCTGCAGGATTTTGATTCCCTTCTAGACACCCCAAAAGATGCGCCATCTGTCGGAAGCTTTGGCAGTGTTCAGAAAATTGATACTTTTGTAAATCGTAGACGATCTCTCGTATATGCTCTTGAGGCTTTGGTTAACAATAGTGGCCGCGAGATAAGCATGCGGCCGGAGGGGTACATCCCGTTTGCCACAGTGAGTTGCAACAGTGAGAGATGCACCCAGTGTATGGCCTGTCTGGGCGGCTGCCGCATTGAAGCCATGAGCGCTGATCAGCAGCAGCTTACTTTGAATCATATTGGGGCTATGTGTGTGGGCTGTGGGCTTTGTGTTCGTATATGTCCAGAGAATGCACTGGCTATCTCCCCAGAATTTACCCTGGCAGGTGATTTCTTTGCACCGGCTGAAATGGCCAAAGCTGAGCCAATGGCTTGTAAAAGCTGTGGCAAGGTTTTTGGCACTAGAAAAAGTTTTGATCGGGTCATGGCCATCCTGTCTAAAAAAGAAACGGTCGATACAAGTCATTTTGAATATTGCGATACCTGTCGGGTCGTGAAAATTTTTGAGACGGAATAACTTAATTATGGATGAATTGAACGAACGTGATCTCTTTCGGGTACGCCTGCGCTTCCTGGACCTTATCAAATCTTTTTTTGTTGAGGAACCTGATGCGGAATTAATGAGTCGCTGGCGGGGAACATTCTCCGCTCTTGCTCAGGAACAGGTGAGTCCACGTTTTGATAACGCAGTAAAAGAAATGTCACGGGCTCTCAATGATAAATCGCTTAAGGAGCTGCAGGAAGAATATTATAAGCTTTTTGTCAATCCCTTTGATGGTGGCATGGTTGAAACCACTGCGTCATATTATTTGAATGGGCGCAGTTACGATCAGGCTCTTGTTGATGTCCGCAGTCTCATGGATGAGGCGGGTTTGCAAAAAGACAAGACTATAACTGATCCTGAAGATTCACTTGCTGTCATGCTTGATACTTTTGCCTCACTTGTTGAAGAGGAAAAAGTGGGTGGCGGCGATAAAAACAGGCAACTTCAGGCGAAAATGCTTGAAGAGTTTCTTGAACCATTTACGGAAAAATTTACGGCGACTCTCAAAGAAAGTGAGCATGCCGATTTTTATTATTTGTGCTGCCGTATTCTCGGTGGCTATCTCGATTTGGAAAAAAGCTTGGTTATATCTATGTAGTTTTTTGTTCGCGCTTCTGTATTACAGAATTTTGGGAGCGTTGTTGAAGAATAATGAGAGGAATAGGAGGGTTTATGATGAAAAAAGAAGAGGGAAAAAGGCGTTCATTCCTCAAGCACATCCTGGCTGGTACAGCAGCTGTGGTTGGGACTGCAGCCATTGTTAGACCTGCGAAAGCAAAGTCTGCATCCACCGTCAATCACCCGGATGAGACGCTATATCACGAGAGTGATAGTTTCAAAAAGTATTACAAAACCTTGCGATAATAAGCCATCCGTCAGGTTTGGTGTTGGCTGCAGCTCAGGCTGGGAGCCACGGTAAAAGTTTTCTACTCGAAAAGGAGAAAAATCAATGGCTAGAAGTAAAATAAAGAATTCCTCTGGGAGCAGTGCAGTATCCACTGGTCGCAGAGTAACTCTCAATCCCAAGGTCGCTCGGCGATCTTTTCTTAAATTATCGGCGGCAACTGCTGCCCTGACCGGGGTGGCCATGACCACCAGGATGACCTCTAAGGCTCATGCTGCTTCCGGCAAAACTGAACCATATGTTGGTTCCAAGACAGTGAGAACAATTTGTACCTACTGTGCCGTCGGTTGTGGAATTGAAGCCGAGGTGCATAACGGGGTGTGGGTAAGGCAGGAAATTGCCGCTGATCATCCGGTTTCCTACGGTGGTCATTGCTGTAAAGGTGCAGGCGCCATCGATATGGTTACCAGCCCTAAGCGTTTGAAGAACCCGATGAAGAAGGTCAACGGTAAGTGGACCAATATCAGTTGGGATCAAGCCATGACCGAGATTGGCGACAAACTGCTCGCCATCCGTGAAAATGACGGACCAGATGCCCTGCATTTTAATGGCAGTGCCAAAGTGTCCACCGAGATGGCCTACCAACATCGTAAATTTGCTGCCTTCTGGGGGTCGAATAACGTCGACCACCAAGCTCGAATCTGACACTCCGCAACGGTGGCAGGTGTCGCCAATACTTGGGGTTACGGAGCAATGACTAACAGCTTGAACGATATGAGACATGCCAAGAGCTTGATCTTTATCGGTTCAAACGCACCAGAAGCGCATCCGATATCCATGCAGCATATCCTGCATGCAAAGGAAAAAAATAATGCGCCGATTATTGTAGTAGATCCGCGTCGGACCAAGCTTGCTGCAAAGGCAAGTGATTTTGTACGTGTTCGTCCTGGTACGGATGCTGCGTTTATGATGGGGCTGGTACATGTAATTGTTAAAAACGGCTGGGAAGATAAGGAGTTCATCAGGACTCGAGTTGCTGGTTACGAGGAAATGGTCAAGGTTGCAGAGACCTATACTCCTGAAGAAGTTGAAAACATTACCGGTATTCCAGCAGAGCAAACCATCCATGTAGCAAAGACTCTCGCTAATAACCGTCCTACCAGTCTTACCTGGTGTATGGGTGGTACTCAGCACTCAATCGGTAGTTCAATTACCAGAAGCTTCTGTATCCTCCAGCTTGTTCTTGGAAATATGGGTAAATCCGGTGGTGGTACCAATATTTTCCGTGGCCATGACAATGTTCAGGGCGCAACCGATATGTGTATCCTTTCCCACAGCCTCCCAGCCTACTATGGTCTGTCTGATGGAGCGTGGAAACACTGGTGTCGTGTTTGGGATGTGGATTACGACTGGATGGTTGGTCGCTTTAAGGAAAAAGATTGGATGAACAAGAAGGGTTTTACCCTTTCCCGTTGGTATGAGGGTGTTTTACAGTCCGAAAAGATTCACCAGTACACTCCAATCAAGGCATTGATCCAGTGGGGTTGTGGTTCAAACTCCAACTCACAGTTTGCCAAAGTTAAAGAAGCATACGATAAGCTTGATCTCGTTGTTATTGTTGATCCTTTTCCAACCATGGCCGCTGCTGCAACTGAGAGCGATAATATTTATCTCCTTCCAGCTGCCAGCCAGTATGAGACTTCAGGAAGTGTAACTTCTACTTCTCGTCAGATCCAGTGGCGTCATAAAGTTGTTGATCCTGTACATAACTCCAAAGACGACTACCAGATTATGGAAATGCTGGTTAAAAAGCTTGGTTTTGATAAGGAATTCTACAAGAACATTAAGCAGGTTCCTGAAGATATCACCCGCGAGCTTGGTGGTGGATCTCTTACTATCGGTTACAATGGACAGACTCCAGAGCGTATCAAAAAGCATATGGAGAACTGGCATACCTTCGACATTGACGACCTGCAGGCAAAAGGTGGTCCGTGTGATGGAGAGTATTATGGAATGCCTTGGCCTTGTTGGACTGAAGAGCATCCTGGAACTCCAATCCTCTACGATATATCTAAGCCGGTCGACAAAGGTGGCTTACCTTTCAGAAACCGCTTTGGTTTAGATAAAACTTATGATGCGAGTGGCCGTGAAGAGAACCAGCTTGCAGCGAAAGGCACTTGTAATCCAGGAAGTGAAGTTTTGGGCGGATATCCTGAGTTCAAGGATGTTGTCAAAGGAACCAACTGGAAAACTGATCTTTCACAGAAGACTTTGAAAGCAGCTATTGCTAAAGGTATGGCTCCATTTGGAAATGCTCGTGCACGCTGCGTTGTCTGGAACTTCCCGGATCAGGTGCCAATTCATCGTGAGCCTTTACATTCACCTCGTCCTGACCTTGTAGCCAAGTATCCAACCTACAAAGATAAAGTTAACCATTATCGTGTTGATACCAGGTTTGAGAGTGAACAGAATCCCGAGTTGGTTAAAGAGTTCCCGTATGTTCTCACTACCGGTCGTATGGTTGAGCACATGGGTGCTGGTGCTGAAACTCGTTCAAATCAGTATCTGGCTGAACTTCAGCCGGAGATGTATGCTGAAATTAATCCACGTCTTGCCAATAATCTCGCTGTTCGAGATGGAGAAATGATCTGGATTATCTCACCTGAAGGATCAAAAATTAAGGTTAAGGCATTCCTGACTGAAAGAGTAGACGATAAAACTATCTTCCTGCCCTATCATTTTGCCGGCATATTGCAGGGCAAATCTTATGTCGAAAATTATCCTGAAGGTACTGCACCCTTTGTCTCCGGCGAGTCTGGAAACACCGTTACCAATTATGGATATGACATTATCACACAAATTCAGGCTACAAAAGATGGACTGTGTAAAATAGCCAAGGCCTGATAGGAGGATATGAAATGGCAAGAGTAAAATTTTTATGCGATGTTGACCGTTGCATCGACTGTAGCGGGTGTGTCGTCGCCTGTAAAGAAGGGAATCATATCCCCGTTGGTGTGAACCGTCGTCGTGTGATTACCCTCGATCAGGGAAAACCTGGTGAGAAATCTATTTCGGTTTCGTGCATGCATTGTGCCGATGCCCCGTGTATAGCCGTCTGTCCGGTTGATGCAATCTATCAACGTGATGATGGAGTGGTACTGGTAAGCAAGAAGACCTGTATCGGCTGCGGCTACTGCTTTATGGCCTGTCCATTCGGTGCTCCGCAATTCCCTAAAGGGAATGTTTTCGGAGCTCGAGGTGCGATGGATAAATGTACTTACTGTGCTGGTGGTCCTGAAGAAAATTTCAGTGCCGAGGAAAAAAAGCTCTATGGCCAGAACAGAATTGCTGAAGGCAAAGTACCTCTTTGTGCAGGGATGTGCGCAACAAAAGCATTGCTCGCAGGCGATGCTGATGTGGTTGCTGATGTCTACCGTGAGAGGGTCTTTCAGCGTGGTTCAGGTGTAAACGCCTGGGGCTGGAGTCAGGCCTATAAGAAGTAGCGGGTGGATAACACTTCCCTAAGTTTAAACTCCAGCCCCAAGCATAAGGGGCTGGAGCTTTTTATCCTTTATCAGGAGCAAATTATGCAGAGAGTTCTCACATCTGTGTTTCTGCTCACAGTTTTTCTTGTGGCAGGATTCGCCGCTGTTGTTTCCGCCCAGGAAGGCCAAGCTCTCGCGGGTCTTTCGGCGGGGTCATCGGCCGACTATTATCATACACTTATTGGCACAATTACCGGCGACTGGCAGGGGTACGGCCAGTTGTTTACCACCCTGCAGGGACAATGGTTCTGGAAAGCGTTTCTGCTTATCATAACAGCTGTGCCCGCAGTTTTTTTGTTGCACTATCTGATTATTGGTGCAAAACATTTTGATCATGATGGTGAACAGATACTGTTTTTTCCTCTTTTTATAAGAGTTGTCCACTTTATTGTAGCGATCAGTTTTTCCCTTCTTGTTGTTACCGGTTTGATGATTGTTCTCGGAGCCTATCTTGGAGGAGGATCGCTTGTTAGAACCGCCAGAATCGTACACCTGGTGTCGGCAATGGCCTTTGTTCTTCCAGGGCTGTTGATGTTTGTTGTGTGGGTAAAAGACATGCTTCCGCAGCTGCATGATATCGCCTGGATCTTTATTCTTGGGGGGTATCTGAGCAAGAAGAAGAAACCGGTCCCCGCCGGCAAATATAATGCCGGACAGAAAATGTTCTTCTGGGCTGGAATTGTAGGCGGCGGTGTTATGGCCTATACCGGTTATATTATCTGGGGAATGGGGGCGGAGTTGGATACGGTACGTTTATACACCATCATCCATAATGTTCTTGGGATGGGGATCGTTGCCTTTTATTTGACCCATGTGTACATGGCAGTGTTTGCTATTGCCGGATCGCTTGATAGCATGAAAACCGGATACAAGTGCAAGGAAGAAGTTGATATTCTTCATAGTCGCTATAAATACTAAGCCCGAGAAATGGGTTACGTTTTCGATACTTTCTAAAGGGTGTAAGGTTTGTACTAAGAATATCCTATCGGGAAGTATTTTCATTGCTATGAAAGAAGAGTAGCAAATGAGCGGGTGGTCCATGTGATCCCCGCTTTTTTGTTTTTAGCTTCCAGCACAGTCGATTTAGCAGATACCAATATCCAATTTAATTCAGAAAAATTTCAGGCATGAGCGGCAAAAGCTCTTATTGTTCTACCATTAGTCGTTATAATTCCATTAATTATCCTGCTGGCTCAACAAAAAAATCGACCAGAAGGAAAATAAAAGACGCCGGGAGATTGAAATGAAAAAACTTGCCATTTTCTTTATGTTTCTGTTCTTACTGGTTTCGGCTGGCTCCGTTATAAGCGGTGAATCTGTTGGAACCGATGAAACCCTGCCGAATTTTGAATTGACGGTTCCCGAGAATGACTTTTATAAAGAGTACCTGGGACTCACCGGCAAGGCAGGGGATAGTTTTACTCTGACTGATGTAAAAGCCGACATTCTGCTGATCGAACTGTTTAGCATGTACTGTCCATACTGCCAGAAAGAAGCTCCGATAGTTAATGAACTTTATGAGAAGATGGAGGAGGTTTCGAAAAATGGCCCTGTAGTCAAAATTATTGGTCTTGGGGCTTCTAATTCTCAGTTTGAGGTAGAGCATTTCAAGGAAACCTATAACGTTCCATTTCCTCTCTTTCCCGATAAGGATATGTCGATCTACAAGGCACTTGCCGGCGACGGTACGCCGGGTTTTATCGGCTGTCGTTTAAAAGATGGTGGAGAAGCAAAGATTGTTTTACGTAATTCCGGCGGGTTTTATAGTTCAGACGATTTTCTAAAAAAATTGATTGCCAGTGGTGGATTGTAATCATCGGGTCTTCCTCCTGATCTCCTGGATGTCCGCTTTATAGGCTTAACTGTGTTATTCCTATTGGCCAGCACGTGTGAGGCACTTAATGTTTTTGACGGATAGGGGAAAGGAACTCTATGTAAAGGTGCCAGGTTTATCAGGTAGACGCTTTTACCAAGAACCGTTTGAAGTCGTCCAGCAGAAAGAAGAATATAAAATAGTCATGACGCAGGGATCAATTGAAATTTCGCCGCCTCTTTTAGAATAAAATAAGAAAGACACTTTCGTAGCATTGCATCTGTTAGAAACAGACCTTGATGTACGGTGTCCAATCCAAATAGTGTCCGCCGGCCATTCAAAAGCTATTATCGGGATAAAGAGTCGGGCCACTCTCAACTCACTTACCCCTGATATGACCCTGTTAAGCAATATCAGTCGAGCAATTCGAAGTATGGGTTTTTTATATTTACCCTTGATTCAGATATTGACGAAATTCTCACCCATGCAAGAATGTTTGCCCCGGCCATTGGTATACAGGAGGATCCTGTAACTGGAAACGGGAATGGTCCGCTAGGCGCATATCTTGTTCATAACGGGATTGTTGGTGCTGATAACGGCTCTTTTACTTTTCTTGGCAAACAGGGAGAAGCAATCGGCAGGCCCGGACTGTTTGAGGTGACTGTGGATGTAGTTGCCGGCCAACCTAAGATGGTTAGAATAACAGGTGATGCCGTCATCAACTTTAAAACAGAAATGCTTATTTGATGAGTAAACAGGGGGATATTATGAAA
>Ga0209475_10002592_pt1 | contig 17847 bp, 14 predicted proteins | sample tdDd471_FD_187128 | JGI IMG/M metagenome (GOLD analysis project Ga0209475, IMG submission 187128) | Marine sediment microbial communities from the Atlantic coast under amendment with organic carbon and nitrate - tdDd47.1 (SPAdes)... | ecosystem: Environmental > Aquatic > Marine > Coastal >... | reverse complement strand
GCTTACCATCGATGAGATCGCCGGAAAATTCGGGTTTGGTATTCGGAATTTCAAGCGCAGGTTCAAGGCGGCAACGGCCATGAATCCCGTGAATTACATTCAGTCCCTTCGCATTGAAAAGGCCAAAACGCTGCTGGAAACGACCCGAAAGAGCATGGAGGAGATCACCTGTGAGGTGGGGTATGAGGACAGCAACTCCTTTCGCCGGCTTTTTAAGCACCACACCGGGATCTCACCCGGAGCCTTCCGGAAAAAGTTTTACAGGTAAGGGCCTCGCTGTGAAATAATTATACAATGACCGTTACCGGGCGTTTCCACACTGCTGTGCTGTCCATACAGAACGTGTCAAATTATATTTGACAAGGCCTTAATGCGGGGGAAGGGATTAAAAAGCGTGGCTACTGGCGAGAGGATAAGGGCAAAAAGCTGCCTTTGCCGGTAATGTTGCCACCTTGAAAGCACGGTGCGGATGCGTTTTTCCCTTCGTTGCAGACAAAATAGCTCTGAATGAAGAACAATGAATTTCTTTAAGTGTCCCTGTTTACACCAGGCTGACGTTATTCAGGGTTCTTTTCATATAGGCGGCACCGTCTCCATACCCCTTTAGATCCCCATGATAATCCGCAACCTGAAAACCATACGTCTCCCAGAATACGGTGCTGCCTTGAATCGCCGTTAACGCCATGGTGCAAAGATTCCCGGTCATGGCAGACGAGGTGACGGCATTCACCAGAAGGGCCGCAGCCCCGGATCCCCGACCGGATGTTGAGACGGCAAGGTCATGCACATAAAGGAGGTCGTTTCCGGAAAGGGTCTGCAGGGGGATGTCCAGAGTCGGGACATCCTGGTCCTTCCAAGGGTGAGACAGGGCATAGCCGATGAGTGTGTTTTCAGTTTCCGCAACAAAACAGGCGTTCGGGGAGAGGTGCCACCTGCTTTGCAGGGCAGCCAGGGTTTCCTGTATTTCTTCCCCGTAGCACTCCTGTTGAATCCGAAGTATACTGGGCCAGTCGCTTTCTTTTATTGTTCTGCAGTGCATCATGGGTGCTTACCATTGTGTTGTTTCTGAATAAATCGGATTTATAGCATACAAACCACGGACTGTATCGGCATCGTTCCGATGCGGGTGTGTGGTGTTTAAACTCATGTGGCTCTAATCGGTCTGGGGGGGATTGGCGGGATGCTGTGCATTGGTCCTTAGCCTGCGTGCCATGGGCATTGCAGCGGTCTCCACACGTGTTCTCTGATTTGGCGCTTCTCACCCGGTTATGGCTGTGTTAGATTTCCGGGTTCGGGCGTGATCCCTCTTGGGGATTTACGGGCCCGGTATTTGATATATTGAAATGAGGCAGGGTGACGTGATGTGGTCGTGGGTGGATCGGTGGCGGTGGTATCGCTTTGAGGAGGAGTGGGTGGTTAAGGCTCCCGTGGCGACGGTGTGGGATGGCATGGTTCATGTGGAGGAGTGGCCCCGTTGGTGGGAGGGCTTAGAGTTCACCGATTCAGAGGATCAACTCCCCGCGGGCATGGAAGGCAAGCATTACACGACCCGATGGAAAGGTCCGCTTCCTTACGGCCTTGACGTTCACGCCGTGATTCGCGAGGCCAGCACCCATGACACCATTTCTGCCGATATCCATGGCGATATCGAAGGGCGATGCACCTGCCGTATCGAGGAGAACCAGGTGGGTACCCGCGGTGTTTTTTCCTTGGATGTGCGGACGACCAAGCCGTGGATGAGCCTTTTATCTCCATTTTTAAAGGGGTACTTCAGCGAGAACCACAATCAGCTCATGGCAAAGGGAATGCGTGGGTTTACCCGGTACATTGCAAAGGGGACTGCCGCATGACACGCCATTTTATGGCAGCATCTCTTTTCTGTGCCTGCCTGCTTTTTGTCGCTCCCGTGTGGGGGGATGAGCATCCACTCCTTGACGGGATGATGGATAGCTTTGACGCGTTGACGAACTACACGACCCTCCTGGATTCGGAAGGGGAAGATGGCCGCAACCGCATTATCTACACCTACAAAAAACCGGGCTTTATCAGGATGGATTTTATCCGGCCTCACAAGGGGGCCCGGCTTATCTACAATCCCACGGAAAACAGGGTCTCCCTGCGCCCCTTTTCAACCAAACTTCTTACCCTGAACCTCTCACCGGACAACCGCCTGATCACCGACCCCAAAGGTCACACCGTGGACCGCTCTGATATCGGTGCCCTGATTCGCTCTGCGATGCGGCACGCGAAAGAAGGCACCGTCACCAGCCTGCCACCTGAGGTGGTGGAGACCCATCTTTGTCCCCGGCTCATGATTGAGAGTGAGAAGGTGAGCTATCTTTTGTGGATACACCCCGAACTCGGATTGCCCATCAAGGTGTTGAAATCTTACACCGGTGGAAGTATAGAGACCGTATTTCTTCGCAATCTTATTGTGGATGGCCCCATAGACGACGCTCTGTTTGAGCATTAAAACGTCGTGATGGTTTCCTCTGACGATTAGCTCATCACCATACGAAGGGTCTCCATGAGCTTTGACTTGACGTCACCGTTTTCTTCCATGAACGGAAAGAGGTCCGTGATCTCTTTTCTTGCATGCTCTTTAATCTGCTCCAGAAGCTCTGTGAGAAGTGCCTTAAGGTTCTTGTTTACCGGGGCGTTTGTTCGGGAGCACTCTTCTATGAAATCAATGATCCGATCCAGCTTCTCACGCATGTCCTCATGCTCGTTGGTCAACTCGCTGATGAGGCCATGATGCTCAGCCGGCATGTGGGTAAGGCCGATCTTAAAGTAAATCTTCTCTTCAATCTCAAAGTGTGTTGTCAGGTCTTTTTTCATCAGATTGAGAATCGCCTCATATTCCGCTGGTTCAGCAGAGGGATCATGATCTTTCATCATGTCCTGGAGGCCCACCACAAAGTGGGTGATGACCTTGTGTTCTCCGGATATTTTCAGGAGTACATTTTCCATCTCTTCGATTTCAGGGCGCAGGCTGGACTTTGGGGCCTGGTTTGCCTTTTCAAGGGCGCTGATGAAGGCAAGAAAGAGCTTCATGCCGGCAGTGTTGATTTTTCCGATATGAACGCCGGAGTGTGCTCCGTGGTTCTCCCCAAGGGTATAGACACATTTGCCTTTAAAATGAACAGGGGTACCCTTGATCTTCAGGACAAGGTCAAGGGGGGTTCCCTGGGCGACCGGTTCCTGGGTTTCCAGAAGCATGCCCGTTTTGCTTATGTTGTTCGTGATGCCATGTTTGTAGGCTGTATCCGGACTTGTTCGGTAGGAAACTTTCTGGGTCGTATCGTATCGTTCAAATCGCCTGTTGTTAATTTTGCTCATGATGTCGTTCTGCTTTCGTTTCTGGGAATAAGTGTTAGATTTCAACATAGGCGACCTTGTTCCATATGAAAAGGCATAATCCGTATGCCTTGCTTAAAAATACCCTCATTACTCTGGGGGGGAGTAGTCGATGTGAACCAACCAGGAGATTTTACGAGGTATCTATCCCGGATATTTCATGAAAAACAATCAGATCAAAGCAACGGCATGTGATTACTGGTAGTTGTTGTAAGAAATTACGATATTTCAACGGCTTAAAATGGTATTCACGGTTTTCTGCTCGCTTTTCTCACCCTTCGGGCGAGCTGAGTTCACCCATCTTCTGCGTTATCATGGCTACATGCGTGGGTGTTGCCGGGGCCTTGCAGGCATGTGGGGTATTCAAGGGCCTCTTGCGCACTGATTTTCCGGTTTTATCTCTCCCATTGGCTTGACGGAAAGCAGCTTGCCCTGAACGTATCGTCCGATGACCATATTCATGTTGACATGGTGATCGTCCCGGAGTGTGACAATTCCATTGCCTCCCTGTATCCGTGTTCCCGGCATGAGCTCCATGGCCTTTTCAAGGTCGAGGCTTCCTGCCCTGTTCAGGGCCGAAGCGAACATTTTCATCAGACTGCTGCTGCTTTCGGTGATGTGGGTGGGCGGGTAGGGGGAGTCGGGAAAGAGTTTTTTGTGTCTCGCGACAAAGGCTTTGGCTTCCGGGCGGTCAAGGCTCGCCATAAAGTGGAGGCAGGTGTGGATGCCTTCCAGGTCTCCGGGGCTGAACTCTGATAGGTGGCTCTCGTCGAATGAGATGGCAGCAATGGTGACCTTTCCTTTCAAAGAGGAGGCGTTGAATTGATGGATAAATCGCATGCCATCTTTACCGGAGGGTGTCAGCAGCAGGGTGTTTGACCGGGATTCTTTGATGCGTTTCAGAACCTGGCTGTAATCCGGGGTACCATGGGGCGTCAGTTCGACGCCGGTCACCTGGCCGCCTTCTGCCTTGATCTTATCTGCGGCAATGGCTGCGATTTTAGTCGACCAAGGGGCATCCTGTCCGAAAATAAAGACGCCCGGGCCGCGTTTTTGCAACAGGTATGAGACCATGGGATTAATACTGTGATCGGGGGTTTCGCTGTAGTAAAAGACATGGCGATCGCACTCGCCCCCTTCGTAGTCGGTGGCGTAAAGCAAGGGGATGCCCGCTTTTTTGGTGACAATGGCCAGGCGTTGCCGTGAGGCATTGTCGGCGACAGTGAGAATCGCGACGACTTTTTTATCTTCGATCAGTCTTCGGCAAAGGGCTTCGGCAGCCATGGGGTCCGATTCACTATTACGTACCTCGAGGTGAAGCCGCCTGCCCCCCAGTATCCCTCCGTTATTTAACTCTTCCACAGCCATGGACGCTCCCTGAAGGGCCATACGGCCATGTGGTTCATAATCCCCGCTCAAAGGAACCACCACGCCAATTTTAATGGGGGGACCCTGGAATGAGATGGGTGTGTCCGCCACATGGAGGAGGAGGGCGGTCAGAGAGAGGGCCAGGAGTATCAGAAGAACAAACAGGTTTTTATTCATAGGATCATTCTCGTGAATAAACAGGTTTCGGCGTTTTTATCCGGGAATGAAGCGCAAGTGCTCGGATAAGGCTGGGAGGATGGGTTTTAGTGTATGATATTTGGGGCTTGGTGTCACCCCTTCACCCTTTGATTCTCTCCTTGGCCATGCGGCGGCAATTGAAAGGCCGGATGCGTGCCAGCGGCCTGTGAATCACGAATGTTCCCTGGAAACTGCGAATAGCCTCAAGGTCCGAGGTGGGATGCCGATGGGATATATATTCATATCAATTTGAGTTTGACCGTTCCCGCCCACCCTCCGGGTTGTGCCGGCTGAACGGTCTTTGGACTTTGGACTGTGTTTTTACGGGGGAATCGTGACGTTTGGAAATCTGAAAATCAAAACTAAAATCTTGCTTGGGGTGACCACGCTTTTTGTTCTTATGATGGTTGTCTCCTCCTTTGTGAGCACTCGAATCTCTTTTTCGATCATTTATGATCGCATCACAACCAAAGAGGCACCGGCCAGTGCGAATCATATTGCCGGTCAGTTTGATAAGAAAATCCACAACACCATCAGCATATCTAAGCTTATCGCAGACAACCCTTTTTTTCTTCACTGGATTGACTCAGGTGAAGGCGAAGACCTGGAAGGACCGGCCATTGCCTACCTGAAAGAGGTTATGAATCAGGACATGGCCTTTGTCTTTCTTGTCTCCGACAAATCGAAGAATTACTACACTGCCGATGGTTTTTTTAAAACCGTCGACAAGAACAGCGACAGGGACGGATGGTACTTCAACGCCCTCAAGTCGGGACAGAAGGTCTCCATCAACATTGAGGCCAACGAGGAGTCCGGCGACCTCATGGCGTTTATTAATGTTTTGATGGGCAGTGTGGATCATCCCTATGGCGTGGCAGGGGCAGGCATCAACCTGAACAAACTCTCCGGGGAGCTGAAAAGCGCCGGGCTGAGCGAGGGGTCCGTGTCTTACCTGATTGGCGGGGACGGGGGCATCAAGGCCCATCCCGAAGAGTCGTTTATTTCCACCGTCAAGAATATCAAAAACATTCAGGACAAAGGGTTCCAGGAGAAGATCGCCGGGGCGCTCCTGAATCAGGATTCCGGTGTTCTGGAATACGAAGATGCCGACGGTATCAATAAGCTCGTGGTCTTTACCGTGGTGGAGTCCTCGGGCTGGAAGATCGTCATTGAGACGCCGAAAAAAGAGCTCGGCAAGGGGTTGGGCAAAATAACCGTTGCCACTTATTCCATGCTGGCCGTGTTTGTCGTCCTGCTTGTCATTGTGCTGCATTTTCTTGTCAATATCATCTTAAGGCCGGTAAACGATGCGGTGCACACCCTTGAGGACATCTCCGAAGGGGAGGGCGACCTAACCAAGCGCCTCGCCGTTGTATCCAAAGACGAGGCAGGCCAGCTGGCATTGAACTTCAACCGATTCGTCGACAAGCTTCAAACCATGATCCAGAGCATTGCCGGCAACTCCAGGCTGGTAAAAGATGCCTCCGGGAACCTTGCCGTCATCTCCCAGGATATGGCAGACAACTCCAGTACCTCGTCCAGCAAATCAGAACGTGTGGCCCAGGCATCCGACGAGATGAACGCCCATATCAACGAGGTGGCCCAGGGCATGGAGACGGCCTCCAGCAATGTGGGGCAGGTGGCAGCGGCAACCGAGGAGATGAGCTCCACCATCCACGAGATTGCAAAAAACTCTGAAAACGCCCGCCGCGTGACCCTCGACGCTGTAAAGGTGACCCGCAGCGCTTCAGAAGAGATCGGGCAGTTGGGCAAGGCTGCGGTGGATATCGCCAAGGTAATCGAAACCATCACCGACATTTCGGAGCAGACCAACCTCCTGGCCTTGAACGCCACCATCGAGGCGGCCCGTGCCGGCGAAGCCGGAAAGGGCTTCTCCGTTGTGGCAAATGAGATCAAGGACCTCGCCGGCCAGACGAACCACGCCACAGAGGATATCAAGTCCCGCATCCACGGGATCCAGGCATCAACCACAAGCACGGTGGAAGGGATCGGCAAACTTTCCGGCATCATCGATTCGGTGAACGAGATCGTGGAAAGCATTGCCGCCGCCGTGGAAGAGCAGTCCGCCACCACAAGCGAGATTTCCCGGAATGTCGCCGAGGTCTCTTCGGTCCTTAACAACGTCCATGGCAACATCTCCCAGGTGGCCGATACCTCCGGCGATATCGCCCGCGAAATCGACGACGTAAACCAAAACGCAAAGGGGCTGTCGGAAAACAGCCAGGATGTCCTGAAGAGCTCCGAAGAGCTGAAGACACTGGCCGATGAATTGACAACCCTGGTGGATCAGTTCCGGGTGTGATGGAATGGGAATAGGGGCGATGCCTCCGGCGGCCAGGGGATGACCCCTGGACCCCCAGGTTCGCGAATGCTCCCGGCCTTCGTTCCTCAGGCCGATCACATTCGCTGACGGGCTTCGCCCGTGACAAAAGCTATCGTAACCTTAGGCGTTGTCGCGAGCTTTGCTCGAAATAGTTTCTTTGAGATAACAAACAGCCCCGGTACCCAGTGATGGGTTCCGGGGCTGTTTGTGTTTAGCCCGAACATTTCATGCGAAAACGGTCAGGTCAAGGGAATTTAAAGTGATTACAGTTTCTTATTGTGGGTAAGCTGAGTTGTTTCAAAAATGCAAAATGTAATTCACGGTTTTCTGTTTGATTTTCTCACCCCCGGGCGCGCCGGGTGCACTCATCTGCTGCGTTATCAGAGCTTTGAGGTAAACCACTACATCTTCAGCTCTGATGCCTTGCATATAAGCGCACCCGACTCGTGACATATTCGGGTTAGGCTGATGTGTCGCGGGTGTGGGAAGGGCTGCTGTCACAGGGCGGTCGTGGCGGGTAGGGTGCATTTATGCACCATGCTTGCATAAAAAATGGACAAGATTTTTCGGGGGATTTGGAAGCACTTCACGCTTTCGTTTGTGGTGCACGGAGTGCACCCTACGGATCACGGTGCTGCTATTGTTGTGGAGGGAGGCAAGGCACTTTAGATGTCAGCCGTTACTTTCGAAGGGCGTATTTGTGAACTCATTTTCGGGGGGCGACTGCTGCTGCGAACTCAACAGCTGTCGGGTCGTGGAAGGCCGAAGTGCTTTGCCCGAGGGACGAGGGCAAAGCACTTTGGCAACCAGCTTTCGAGGTGGCTCACCTCGCCGCCGGAGGCTTGCTTTTTGCTCCTACTCCACTTTGAACTCGCCTGCGAGGGAGTTCAGCATTTCGGAGATCTGGCTCATCTCTTTGGCGTTGGTGTTGGATTCGATGCCTGCGGCGGCGATGTGTTCAACGGAGCGGTTCACTTCCCCCACCTCAGTGGCAATTTTGGTGGTTGCCAGGGCCACCTGGGCGACATTTTCGTTCACCTCTGTGATGCCCATGGCGACCTGGCTGGTGTTGTCGGCAATTTCCCGGGTTCCGATGGACTGCTCTTCGACGGCCGTGGCCATGGTTGTGACCATGGCGTTGACGTCGCCGATGACCTTTGTGATGCTTTCGATTCCTTCGATGCCGGAGTGTGCGGCGGACTGAACGGCCTCGATGCTGCCCTGGATTTCACGGGTGGCCTCGGCGGTCTGTCTGGCCAGCTCCTTGATCTCCCCTGCCACCACGGCAAACCCTTTGCCGGCTTCTCCTGCCCGTGCCGCCTCAATGGTGGCGTTCAGGGCCAGGAGGTTGGTCTGTTCGGAGATGTCGGTGATGGTCTCCGTGACTGTGTTGATCGTCCGGGCGGTCTCTCCCAGGTGGGCCATGCTTTGGGCTGCTTCACGGGCGCTTTCCACGGCGGCTTCGGTGATGCCCCGTGCGCGCTCAGAGTTTTCAGCAATTTCGGTGGTGGTGGCATTCATCTCTTCGGAGGAGGAGGCAACGATGGAGACATTGGTGGCTGCCTGCTCCATGGCTGCTGCAACGGACTCCATCCGGGAGTTGAGCTCATCTGTGGCGGTTTTTACCGTTGCCGAGCTTTCAAGGGTGGCGTCGGTGCTTTTTGTGATGCTGTCTGACAGGTCGAGGATGGTGGTCCCCGAGGCCATGAGGGTGACCGAGTTGCCGGCAATGTCCTTGATCATTACCTGGAGGCGATCCATGAAGGTGTTGAACCAGTGGGCCAGTTCCCCCACTTCGTCGTTTGTTGTTTTCTTGAGCCTCATGGTGAGATCGCCTTCGCCCTCGGCGATGTCCTTGAGTCCGTTCACAGCGGCAACGATGGGTTTTATCATGCTTCCTGAGAACAGAACGATGGCGATGACAGCGGTAAGCAGAGCCAGGATGCCGATGAGGATACATGTCCGTGTCAGGCTTTTGGCCCCTTCAAGGACCCGATCCATGGGGATGTCAACGGCAACGGACCAGGGGGTGGTGGTGTGTCCGATGGTGAACGGCACGAAGATTCGGTGGATTTCGGTGCCCAGGGCTTCTGAATGTTCTTCCATGGTATGGACCATGCCTGATTTAATGGCCTTTTTGGCTTTGGTCCAGCCTTCTGATGAGCCGATATCCTGTGCGACCTTGGCCTTGTCGGAGTGGGCCACATACGTCCCGGTGTTGGCGATCATGCTGACGCTGCCGGTTCCAAAAGGTTTGATATTGCGAACCATGGCGCTCAACTCGTCAAGAACCAGATCGACCCCGACAACACCGATGCATGTTCCATCGGCTATTATCGGAACGGAGGTGGTTGTCATGAGAACCTTGATGGTGGGGTCGACATAGGGCGTCAAGATGGTCTCGTTCCGGGATTTTTTTGCCTCGGCATAGTACACATTGGTCGTGGATTCCAAGTAGTCTTTTTCCGAGGTGGTGGGGTCGGAGACAATCGTGCCACCATCTCTGTAGACCCACGGGCTGTATATGCCTTTATACATGGTGCCCGGATCCACCATGACCCACAGACCAGAAAACTCCTTGTTTTCCTCCAATACCTTTCTGACCATGGCATCCAGCATCTCCGGCTGGGGCACAATGGAGCTCTCTTTTATTCCCTCAAATGTGTGCGCCAGGATTCGTGACGCGTCCATGGCGGTCTCAAGCTTTGCTTTCAGGACCCCGCTGTACCTGTGTGCAATTTCGAGGGATTTCTCCATGGCCTCTTTTTCGGCCATTTGAGTGGCCTTGAACGTGACAATGGCAATGGTTACCACGTAGGTGAGAAGGACCACCGAGCAGATGGAGGCCAGCATTTTGGTTCGTAGTTTCCAGTTCTTCACAAGCTTGATTCCCCGCCTTTTTTGTTTATGCCCTTTTGGTGAGGGCTTTGGTTTTGATTGTTGGTGTTGTGGTGAGACAGCCAAGCAAGTGCGAATTCTGTACCAAAATTCGAGTGATGTGTTGATTGATGAAAAAACTGTGTTTAATCGGACTCGTATGTCAATTTGGCTACGTCTGGTGGCATGGATGGGCGTGGGATGTACGCAGGAGTCCGTCGCGCAGGTGAGATTGCCGTCTCAAGCATGAGACGGCAACGGGGTGTTTTTGGCTTGGTGCCGGGGGAAAGCGGATGCAGAGGTTGGCATCACAGTGTGATGTTGTGCTTTTTGATCAATCGGTAGACCTGGGCCCTTGAGAGGTTTGTCAGGCGGCACATCTCTTGGATGTTGTTGTTGGCGAGGGTGGAAACCTCTTGAAGGTATCGCTTTTCGGAGGTTTCCATGTGCTTGGCATGACATGGGGTGTCAGCGGGAGGTGTGTCTCCTTCTATGGAGGGTGTTCCCTTCGAAGGGCTGCTTTGAACCGCTGCCTGGGCCAGTTCTGTTCGGATATGGACAGGCAGGTGAATCGGATGCAGGAGTGGTTCAGTTTTTGCCCGGATGACGGCCGCCTCCATAGCAGCGATGAGTTCCCGTGCATTCCCGGGCCATGGGTACCGGGTCAGGGCTTCCAGAAACTCCGGGTAAAAGCCTTTGTCCGCAAGCCCGAAACGATGGCAGCATGTTTCCACGGCACGCATGGCGATGATGTGGGTATCCCCTCGTCGGATTCTTAACGGGGGAAGGGCGATGGTGAGACTTCGAATCCGAAACAAGAGGTCTTCCCTGAAGGCTCCTTCGCGAACAAGGCCTTGGATGTCACGGTGGGTGGCGGCAATGAGACGGAAGTCGACCTCTGCCTCGCGGTCACCCCCGACGGAGCGGATACGTTTCTCCTGCAGGACACGAAGAAAGCGTTTCTGGTTCGATGGGGAGAGCTCTCCCAATTCATCCAGGAAGATCGTCCCACCGTCAGCTTCACGAATCAGCCCTTCCTGTGATCGTGTGGCACCGGTGAAGGCACCCTTTTCGTGGCCGAACAGCACACTTTCCACCAGGGACTCGGGCAGGGCAGCACAATCCACGACCACAAAGGGCCCTTTTGCCCTGGCGCTGTTCTCATGGATGGCCCTGGCAAAAAGTTCTTTGCCGGTGCCGCTCTCCCCGGTGATCAGTACATTGGCGTCACTTCCGGAGGCATCGGTGGCGGCGGCCAGGGCGTCGGAGAGTTCCGGGCTGTCCCCCGCGATCATTTCCCTTTTAAAACGCAGGGAAGGTGATGCCGTGCCCCTTGCCTGCCGGATTTCCATGACGTGTTTGAGTGAAAGCCTGATGGCATCGATTGTTGCGGGCTTGACGATGTAGTCCCATGCCCCGCTCTGGATGGCCTGGGCCGCACCGTCTGCGGTGCCCTCACCTGTCAGGATGATGACAGAAGGGGACGACGGGGCCTTTCTGAAGTGGGAAACGGCAGCTAAGCCGCTGCCGTCGGGCAGGTGCACATCCAGGAAAATGACGTCCCAGTGGGCTGAAAGAGCCGTCTTCTTCCCTTTTTCTAAGGTGGAGACACACGTCGCCCCATACCCCATGGATACAATGATATCTTCCATGAACCCGCAGACGCCCGGGTCATCATCGATGATAAGTACCTGTTTCATAACAACGTGCCCATGTACCTTTAAAGCTTAGGGAGCCTTTGGGCTCCACTGGATTTGATAAGCCGGCAACAGCCTGGAGGAGGCACCCCTGCCATGGTTCTCAGGGGCAGGGACAAAACCATATGGGTTCTTTCTGAAGTGAACCATGGTTTTTGAGATTTTTTTATTCCAGCTTATGATTTGTGAGCTCTGCACTTACTATTTTTAAAAGGGAGGAGCAAGGCCCGATTTTATTAGGGGAGGAGGCCGGATGTCCTCCCGCAGCGCATGGATAGGGTCTATGAGCTCACCCTGATGGTTGTGTGGCCATTTGGGGGGCGAAGTCAAGCACCCCGAAACAGTGCGGCAGATGAAAATTCAATGCATCCACAGGCGACCAGGCTCCCCAGTGAGGATGAGAGGAGTCGTCGGCGCATTTGTAAAGATTCGCGCGCCAGCTTTGCCCACCGATGGGTCCCAGGGGGCCGACACAGGACTCAAGAAGGCCAAAGGGAATGAAAAAGCCCAGGTGCCAGAGTGTCTCCTCGCGGAGTTCAGGGGCCACAACCTTCGGCATGGAATGGAACACCTCCACTTGTTCTCCCTGAACCGGGGAGAGTCGGGTGAAGGCTTTAAAGCCTGTCTCTGTTCGTGTCGGGTCGGTGATGTATGATGCCAGCAGGGTCCCGCCGCAGTTGAATTCGAAATTAAAGTAGCCGTTTTCGGCTTTCGGGCGGAGGAAAAGCTCCACACAGCTGTCTTTGTACACGTCGTCTTGAAAATGCGTTCGCGTGCATCGTACGTACTTGTCGAGAACCTCAAACAGCCCGCAGAGTCCCTCAGAAGTCCAGGCAAGCTTGACACGGGTGCGTGGGTGATGCGTGCTTCCCTCGGGGCGGAACTGGTCAATGGGTAGAGACGGTAGGTCTCCCCATGTCGCTCCGTCCCACGCAAGGGGGCAAGGCGGACGAAGGGCGATGTGCGCGATGGTAAACTTTTTGGGCGGCATGGTTCTCCTTGGATCGTTTGTCGATGCGGTGTTGATGGCATTAACCCGGCGGTTAAACGCATGACTGTCGTGCGACGATTTCACATAAAGAAATCAGTCGTCCCCACATTGGTCAATGTTGGGTATTTCGTTGCCGGGTTAATATCATAACGGGCACGGGATCTGACGAAAAGAGAAATGATGGCTTGAAACCATGGGCGTGCATGATGGGTTCATGTTCGTTTTGAGGTGTGTGAACGACGGTACGACCAAGTTCAGTCTGTGTGAAGGCCTTTTCTTAGCCATACCGCCGGAAGCAGTGGGTGTTGAAAAATGGAAGGGATTACGATGTGCTGTGGGAGGCTTAATGTCTCTCCTTGGGTAGTCATGGAAGGAGTACTGTGGTACTGTCTGATCCATTTGAGATGAGTGGCTGATGAGGTTTCTATTAGACGGGGTGGGGATAAGAGACGGTGGGTTGGATGAATTGAGTGGGAGGGGGCAGGCAATGAGCGGTGGAATGATCAGATGTGCGGTGGTGGCGATTTTTCTCGGAGTGCTTCTGTCCGGGGTCTCTGTGGCCTCCATGTACAAGTGGACAGATGAAAATGGTGTGGTCCATTTCAGCAATGTGGCACCCACCGACAATGCCCAAGGGGTGAAAGAGGAAAAGGCGTACCCGGCTGAGCACACGTCAACGCCTCGTTACAAACGTAAGTCACCCACCTCACAGGAGGCAATACCGGATTTTTCGGTTCCCGGATTTGACCGGAAAGCAGAAAGCCCCCTTGAGATGTGTCAGGAGGCGGTGAATCAGGCCTATGACACCATGGAGACCTATCTCGCCACCGCTCGAAAAAATCTCAAAGGGGGCTATATCAGTCAGGCACAATACGATATTCTGAAGGTGAACTTTGGAAAGATCAAACGAGAGCTGAGCGTTTCGGGGTGCATGGCGAGCAGGGGCAAGGAGAGGAAGTTTTACGAATGTCTGGCCGACAGTTATGGTGATATTCTGATGTGCCATGATAAATATGAAGACAGGTGATGGTGGCGTAAGGGCACAGGCAATAACTAAATGCACACGCTTTATAAAAATGCCGTTGTGACTTAACCCGAGTGACCGTTTTTTGTAGGCCTCGATCGTTTCGTCTCTGTCTTCAGGTTTACACTAAAATCAAAAGCGAATGTGGTTTGCCTGAGGAACGAGGGGCGAAGCGCATTCGCAACCTGCTTTCAAGGTGGCACACCTTACCGCCGGAGGCATTGCTTTTTGGATTTCGAGATGAGGAAGCATCATGAACAATAAAGAGATACTCCCCTATGACAGGATGATGACCGGGATTTTGCAGGGTGATGAAGAAAAAATACTTGGGGCCATCAAGGGCGGGGCAGACGTAAACCAGCCCTTTCACGGGCATGCCCCCATCACGTTTTCTGTTCAGTCCGGGAAGGTGGGAATTTTTGACCTGCTTATCGAGCAGGGGGCTGAGTTGAGTCCTCTCTCAGCCCGGGCCATCTGGGTGAATGCCAGACGAAAGGGGGCCACCGGTTTTATCGAACGGATCAAAGCACGCGGTGTTCGCATCGGGTTTGCGGCACGCCTGGCTTTTTGGCTTCTCAAGATCAAGGACCGCTTTTTTCGGGCCAGGTGAAACATTCACCTTAATATATAGCAGGGGTGTCCGGTAAAGCTGAACAAAAGATACCTGCCGGTGAACATATCTCCACAAGAAAGCATTGGGCTTGGCGCGGTACCGTCATTCTGGTGCTTTTTTTGTTGGACACAAGCACGGGGCTGCTTTTTTCTGTGTGAGAGGATGATTCAAGGAGGCGGAAGGGCTGTCAGGTCTCAATATGTGGCGTGGATGGTGTGTCGTGTAAGCCAACAAATCGGGATTTCAAGGAAATATGATGCCGGGTTGCCCTAAGGTTAATGTTGCCTGCCGGGTAACAGATGCCCGTAGGGGGAGGGTTTCCACAGGGCCAGGGGGAATTAAGCAATATACGGACCACGTTAAACATTGTTAGAAATATAAAATTAATCACTATAGCCCCTTGTCAATGTGATCTATGGTGTGTTAGAAAGCTTCTTAAATTGGAGTAGGACGACACAATGGCGTGTTGTTGAAGAAAGTCGATGAAGCTTGCTACCGGGGAAGAATGCCCTTGTTGCAAGTTTTTTTTTGGCCTGAAATTATCGGGTGATGTGAAAAAGAGAGGATAATTTTTGGTCGCAAATTTGAAATCCGCCCAGATGACTATGGGTGGAGCAGGTTGGCGATTCACCACTGAATTTAGTTGAATTAGGAGTTTTGTCATGGGTTATATTGGTCAAGTCATCATTTACATCATTATGGCGTGCGCCGTTGTCGGTGCCCTTTCATACCTCAAGGACGACACGAGCCCCCTGGGTCAGGAGTTCCTTGAAGGCCTTCACAGCATCGGTCCTATCTTTATCCCCACCGCAGGTATCCTGGCGGCCAGCCCCTTTCTTTCTGCCTTTGTAACAAGCGTTTGTGGCCCCATGTTTAACGCCATTGGTGCAGACCCTGCCATTGCGGCAACCACCATTATTGCTGTTGATATGGGTGGTTATCAGCTTGCTGATGTTCTTGCTCAGTCTCGAGAAGGCTGGATCATGGCCATGGTTGTCGGCTACATGTCCGGCGCCACCATCGTTTTCTCCATTCCCGTGGGTCTGACCATGCTCGAGAAAAAAGATCACCAGTACATGGCACTGGGTGTTATGGCCGGTCTTCTCAGTATTCCCATCGGCGTGTTTGTCTCCTGCGCAATGATCTCTGTTTCCGATATGATGGTTCGTGGCATGATTGCTGTTAACGGCGAATCAGCGCTTGCTCTCGGCCTTACTTTTAAAATGATCTTTGTCAACCTCCTGCCCCTGACCATCTTTTGTGTGAGCTTGGCTGTGGGACTCAAGTTGATCCCCAAGACCATGATCAAGGGCTTCCTGATTTTCGGGCGTTCCATGAACGTTGCTCTGACTCTTGTTCTTGTCTTCTCCATTGTTGAGTACTTCACCGGTTTCTTCACAAACGTCTTCGGCACCTGGGGTTTTGATCCCATCATTGCTGATGAGGCTGACCAGTTCCGTGCCCTTGAGGTTGCCGGTTACATCGGTATCATGCTCTGCGGTGCCTTCCCCATGGTTTACCTGATCAAGAAGTACGCTGCCGGTCCCATGGACAAAGTGGGTCACATGATTGGCCTTGAAAGCACCGGTGCTGCTGGTATTCTTGCCGCAGCAGCCAACATTCTCGCCATGTTCCGCCTCATCGCTGATATGCGTCCCAAGGACAAGGTACTCTGTGTGGCCTTCTCTGTATGCGCCGCCTTTACCTTTGGCGATCACCTCTCCTTCACTGCAAACTTTCAGCCCAACATGATCCTTGCTGTCATGTCCGGCAAGCTTCTCGGTGGTGCGGCCGGTTTCGGTCTCGCTTACCTTCTTTCTGTTCCCGCAGCTCTGGTTCTTGAAAGAGAAGACAAAGAAAACGCTGAAGAAGAAGTCAAGGCTGCCGCTTAGGGCGGAGATACGGCTCGTCACCCATGATTATCGTGGGTGACGGCTGAATCATCTTGTTTGCAACGGTTGACCTGCTGCAAATAAAGAAACGGCTCCAATGGCCGCGCAAGAAATTGCGCGGCCATTTTTTTTGCCATGGGCCTCTCATGGCGGGGGAGGGCTTTCAGATCGGCGTAGGGGTTGCTCTCTGTTGGCTGTATTGGGTGTGGAGTATATCATACGGCTTATCTTGGGGTTGTTCTGGTAGAAATAACAGAGACGGTTGGCTGCTTTGGTGTCTGTGCATGCCCTGTGTGTGTTTCTTTCGCCCATTGGTCGGTCAGGCAGCATTCGGCTGCGGTGGGCTTGGATTGTTGCTTTTTTAGTATAATCAACGTGATGTGCAATCGTTGCCTCTATGGATAACGTTGTGCAGAGGCCTTTCTGTCGGCTTGGGGTGTGGTGTTGTCTGGGGCGGGTTGGTAAAAGTGTGTGATCTTGGCATATGAATTGCTTATGTGTAGATACGTTAACCCGTTGATGTCATGCCGGATGGTTCCCTTCGTCGTGAAGATCATGGGAATACCAAAAAAGACCCCTTAAATAGGTGGGTGTTTGGTAAAAAACCAAGGGGCACTTCCATGGGGGTGTGTGTCTTTTTGTCACTTTTAATGTGCTGATAATACTGCCTGTTGTGTTTTTGTGCGCCGTGGTGGTTTGCATTTGTGCTATGCAGGTTGCTGGCTGTGATGAAAAAAGGGTTGTTAATTTTTATGTGGTTATGGTACGCACTAAGCAACTTATTTTGTTACACAACGGCGTGTAATGTCAGCGATGAAGCTTGTTTCGGGGTAGAAAGTTGTTGTCCCCCGGTGCAGGCTTTTTTTTTGTTTTGGGGGTAGATCTTTTGATAGTTGATGCAAGTGAACAGAAACAGAGGGTTATTCAAGAGTATGTGCCGGGTAAACAGGTTACCCTGGCCCATGTGATTGCCAGTCCCCACAAGAGCATCTACATGAAGCTCGGCTTGGATGACGAGACGGGTGACTCCATCGGCATTCTGACCATCACGCCGAGTGAGGGTGTCATTATTGCCGCTGACATTGCCACCAAGGCTGCAGGGGTCGAAATCGGTTTTCTGGACCGGTTCGGTGGCTCCCTGGTTCTGGTGGGGGATGTCGCCAGTGTGGAGTCTGCCCTTAAGGGCGTCCTTGACTATTTTGACGAGGTGTTGTCTTACGCCTCAGTCGCAATGACACGGTCCTGATCCATGGCTGACGGCAAGAAGATGATGCTTATTGGCGAGTCAGGTGTGGGGAAGACCACGTTGATTCAGGTGCTCTCGGGGGAAGATTTTTCTGCCCGGAAGACCATGGCCGTAGAGTTCACCGGCCGGTTTATCGACACGCCCGGTGAGTTTTTGGAGAACAGGCGTTTTTACCCGGCCCTGATCACTTCATCCGCAGATTGCGATGTGGTGGCCATGGTGCAGGACGCCACACGGATC
>Ga0209475_10002584_pt1 | contig 17871 bp, 13 predicted proteins | sample tdDd471_FD_187128 | JGI IMG/M metagenome (GOLD analysis project Ga0209475, IMG submission 187128) | Marine sediment microbial communities from the Atlantic coast under amendment with organic carbon and nitrate - tdDd47.1 (SPAdes)... | ecosystem: Environmental > Aquatic > Marine > Coastal >... | reverse complement strand
ACTATGCACTGAAGATGATATAGATTTAGTTATATTAGATGTTATGATGCCAGAAAAAGATGGCTATGAGCTTTGTAGAGACATAAAAAAAGAATTTAATGTACCTATACTTATGTTAACGGCACTGGGTGATACTCAAAATGAAGTATTTGGAATAGATAATGGAGCAGATGAATATATTTCAAAGCCATTTAAACATGAAGTGTTTGTAGCTAGGGTAAAGGCCTTATTACGTGCTCATAAGGGGAATGTAACTAGACCTTTATTGGATGAAGGTATAGAAATAGATGAAGTACTAAACAAGGCTATTATAGATAATATAGAAGTTAATATAACGCTTAAAGAAATTAAGCTTTTAAAATACTTATTAGCAAACAAAGGAATGGTTTTATCTAGGGATAAATTATTGAACCATGTGTGGGGATGGGACTATTATGGAGACCCTAGAACATTGGATACTCATATAAAATCATTGCGCTCAAAAATAGGCAGCAAGGGTAAAAAAATAGTAACTATTAGAGGTGTTGGCTATAGCTATAGGAGCGATACAAGATGAAGTCGATTAAGATAAAACTTTTATTAGTCATTATATCAATACTTGTAGGCTTTACTGCTATATTAATATTATCTAATCACTTTTTTCTGGATGATTACTATGTGTATCAAACAGAGGGAGCTTTTGTAGATGCCAATAGTAAAGTAGAGAAGATTATAAAGGATAAAAAAACCGATACACTAACTGGAATAAGAGATATTGATGAAGAAACTGAATACAAGATAGTTATTGCCAATGATAAAGGAGAGATAGTACATTCTTCCGTTCCAGAATTTAATGGAGATAACTCATCAACTATGACTAAATCTGAATCTGAAGTCATAAAAAATAATAACAACTTTAAAGATAATAATTATTTTTATGGAGTAGTTGGACTTAAAGATAATCAGTTTGTAATGCTTGTAAATAAGGTAGATAAAAATAACTTTATTATTATTTCACAGCCCCTATCTCAGATTTCTGAAAGTGCAAAAATAGCAAACAATTTCTTTATTATACTAGGACTTGCTATGCTTGTTATTGCATCATTTATATCTGTGCTATTTGCAACAAAGCTAGTCAGCCCAATATTGGAGATAACAAAGATTGCAGATAGAATAGCAATGCTGGACTTTTCATCTAGCTATAGAGGAAACTCAAACGATGAAATAGGTACACTTGGTAGCAGTATAAATAATATTTCCCAAAAGCTGAGTACATCGATTAATAACTTAAAGTTAAACAATGAACAGCTAATAAAAGAGATGAAACTGCAAAAGAGGTTCGTAGCCAGTGTTTCCCATGAGTTTAATACTCCTGTCGGGCTTATTCGTGGATATACAGAGGCACTTGATAAGCGGATGTATGAAAACGAATATGAGAGAAAAGAAATAATCAATATTATTATAAAGGAAGCAGACAGACTAAATCATCTGGTTAATGATATTCTACTAATACTTAGGTTTGATTCAAAATCCTTTAACTTGAATAAAAAGGATATAAATATTACAAGGCTTATTAATGATTGTATAAACAAAAGTTCATTTAAGATAGAGAAGAAAAATCTTAGTGTTACTAACTTTATAGAAAAAGACATTATACTTAGTATTGATGAACTAAGAATAACACAAGTTGTGGATAACATACTCTCTAATGCAATAAATCATGTAAATGAAAGTGGAAAGATTACTATAGACAAAGAGTGCGTTGATGATAACATTAAATTCAGTATCAGCAACACAGGTTCATATATTAATGATGATGATAAAAGGAATATATTTGATGCTTTTTACAGAGTGGAGGATTCCAGAAATCGTAAACTTGGCGGTAATGGGTTAGGCCTTTCTATAGTAAAAGGAATAGTTGAAGCACATGGTGGCATATGCTATGTAGAAGATATTGAAGATGGTGTTAAATTTTGTTTTACTTTTCCAATAGCTAGGAGCTAACATTAATAGTTGACTGTATAATATTATTTAGCTAAAATATACATATTATATTACATATGTTCCAGTATAAAATATATAAAAGAAAGGGTGATTTTCTATGATGAGAAATAATACAACACTAAAGCGTTTACGGAGGGTTAACGCGCAATAAACCCTCCTAATAATCTTTGGAGGACATTATATGGTATTAGAAAATACTGAAATTCGCCCGTACTGCAATGATGATTTACGTGGTTTTACTGATATTTTCACCTCATATTTTAGGAATGATTTCAAGATTACTATTTCAGATGAGAAGGTAAAGAATTTATGTTCTAGAATAGCACAGAGTTCAATTTCAGGAATAACACCACTAGATATTTTATTGTTAGATGGCAAAATAATTGGCTTTGTAAATTACCAGATTGATACACCTGATAGTGATTGGTGCGAAAGAGAAGGCTGGGGATTTATAAGAGAAATCTACGTTGACAAAACTTTAAGAGGAAAGGGGCTTGGCTACAAACTAGTAGCTAATGCAGAAAAGAATCTTTATACTGATGGAGTAGATAGTATTTACCTTACATCAGATGAAGAAGGTGAGTTTTGGGAATCATGTGGGTACAAATACACAGGAAGATTAAGTGAAATTAATCATCACCCAATATATGAAAAATAGCAAGACTCTTGATTAAACTATAATTTAAAAAGTATGCTAAAAAATATTTTAGTATACTTTTTTTGTTGGTTTTTATTATAGCTATTTGTGGTATAATGTGTATTGCTGGCTATTACTATTTTGTACTCAACATAAAGCTTTTTTTCAAATTGGCTTTAATGGTTAAGGAGGAATGAACAGATGAAAACTAAAAAAAATAAATACGATGTTGCTATTATAGGCGGTGGAATAAGCGGATTGATGGCGGCACATAGACTAAGTGAAAAAAATGAATCTTTAAGCATAGTTTTAATAGAAAAGGGTGCATCCCTTGATGTTCGTAACTGTCCAATGATATCAAAGAAGATGGATACATGTGTTAACTGCAGTAGCTGTTCCATTATGGAAGGCATAGCTGGGGCAGGTGCATTTAGTGATGGAAAATACGTAATATCAACAGAGTATGGCGGATGGCTTACAGATTTTCTATCCCATGAAACAGTATTTGATTATATAGAACAAGCTGATAGCATACTAGTAAAACATGGCGCAACTACAGAAAGATTTGCACCAAACAATGAGCTAAAAAGAGTTTGCTTAATGCACGATTTGCATATGCAGCAGGCACAGCTTAAACACCTAGGCACAGATTCAAATTATGAAACTATGTGCAATTTGGTAGCTGAAATAGATGAAAGAGTAGAGATAGTTACACGTACTGAAGTTAGTGATGTAGACAAGGACAAGCATATATTACATCTTGACGATGATACGCAAATACATGCTGATAATATTATATTTGCAGTAGGCAGAGCAGGAAGTCGTGACTTTAGCAAATGGTGTGTGAAAAACGGTCTAAGCATGTCCAACAATCAAGTGGATATTGGCGTACGTGTTGAACTGCCTGCAATAGTATGGGACCATTTTTCTAAAAAGATATACGAGCCAAAGATATGGTATCGCTCTGAGCAATATGGTGATACAACTCGCATGTTCTGCTTTAACGAGCGTGGAAATGTAGTTATGGAAAACACTGATGGAGTTATGACTGTAAATGGGCATTCATACCGTGGCAAAGACAAGAAAACTGAAAACTCAAACTTTGCATTGTTAAGCACAATAAGGTTTACACAGCCTTTTAAAAACCCTATAGAATATGCAAGATATGTAGCATCTTTAGCCAACCTTATAAGTGGTGGTGGAGTATTGGTGCAAAGATTAGGGGATTTAGAGAATGGGCGCAGAACGGAAGCCAAGCGTTTAAGGCAGTCAACTACTAGACCTACATTAAATGCAGTTCCAGGAGACTTAAGCCTATGTATGCCAAAAAGACAACTGGACAATATTATTGAAACATTGCATGCACTAGATGAAATTGCACCAGGTACAGCAAACCACGATACACTGCTTTATGGTATTGAGTGTAAGTACTATTCTGCTAGACCAGATGCTAATGACTTTGAGCTTGAAGGCATGGAAAAAATATATGCTATTGGTGATGGTGCAGGATTTACCCGTTCATTATCACATGCTGCTGCTCATGGTCTGTATGTTGCTGATAAAATATTGAAGTAAAGTATATAGATATTAAAATGAAATAAGTTATTGTAAAAAGGTCATTCCATTGGAATGACCTAAATTGCAAATAAGTATATAGATATTTAAGAATCATTATTGATTTTATGTTCATTTCTCTTTTTGTCTTGAAACAAAAAAGAAACGAACCAAAGAAAAAAGTTCAAGAAAATTCAAGGCGCATTTTGCTCCATATGTCGCAAAAACACTACGTCAGCGGTTCGCAAAATCAAGTTTTGTCTCCCTCGCTGAACACCGCTTGCTTCGTTCATTTTCGATTCAAGTTTGTGTTTAGGAATAATGCAAGTAGAATCATATTGGTCCATTACTTGAGGAATAGTATTTCATTTTTGAATTGATATCTGATTTATCATTAACTAAAGCAAATATTCCGCCTAGTAAAAAAAGTAAGAAAGAGAATATTCCCCAAAATGATAAAAGTGAAATGATACTTGCAATAATCATCATAATCCCTGCACTAACATTGTTCTGATTAACTTTTGCTGCACCTACCAAACCTAATATACCAGCAATTAAGACCGTAGCACCAAAACCTAAAAATGTATTACTGGCAACTTGGTTCATCACGGTATTTTCATATTCATCAAATTCTTCATATTTTATTGGAGTATCTTCATCAAAAGCAGGACCTATTGAACGAAATACAGCACTTCCCAAAAGAGATAAAAGGGCTACTAAAATTGCTATTATTCCACCTACTATGCCTAAAATCATGCTTGCTTTTTTCATATACTCTACTTCCTAATATTAATTTGTTGTGTACTTAAGTATATCATTTATATAGTAATATTTCAAAATTTAGGTAGATTATAATATTGTATGATCTTATATTTTATTCAGTATTGTTCTACTCTACAATAAAATGTTCTTTTTCTGTCTTGTGAGAATGCTTAGGATGGTAGAAATAAAAATAATTAGGATTATAATACTGTGTGTATTTGAGTGCACACCCACTATAGCAAAATAAAAAAGCTATTTATTCGTCGAATTAGAAAAGTTATGCATGCTTGTATAACTATAGCCAATAAATCTTTATTGGCTATCTAATTCATTAATGACAATATTTTATCAGCCATTTCCTCTGGAGATTCTTTCATTTTGCCTATTATCCATCTGGATGTAACATAATCTAAACCACCTTGGAAAAACTCCATTTTATATATATCTTCTTGAGCAGGAAATTTAAACAATGACAAATTATTTTCTCTAAAACGAAAAATCATCTTTTTAAGATCATCTTCTTTTTGAACAACTGTCATTAACGGATTGGTTTTTATAAAAGTAAATCGCCATATCAAAAAGTCTCTTATATTGACATGAGGCTTTTGACTAAATTCATACTGAACAGTTGTAAGGATGCTATTTAGTAAATAATCAAGAATATCCTCTTTTTTCTTAAAGTGATTGTAGAAAGTATTTCTCCCAATTTGTGCTTCCTGTGCAATTTGGGAGATTGTTATTTCATCCATTGGTTTATCCTGTAAAAGCCTGATAAATGCATCGCTTATCATTTTCTTATATTCTTCTATTTGTTTTAATCTTCTCATTGAACACAATGCTCCTTTTTGTTCAACTTAGCCATCTGCTATTGATTTATTCCCTAAAACATATTACTCTAACTATGACAAGTGTAACACATGCGACATGATGATGCCAGAAAAAGAGGAGAAAATTAATGTTCAAAAAAGAAAAAGCCATGAAAATTGCAGTTATTACATTAGGTATAATAGCGGGTGTTGATATAATAAGAGGATTAATGCACACATTCTTCATTATGTATGCATCAGAGAATATTGCACAAATGACACAGACTCCAGACACACTAAATTTGATGAATTCATTTGGTATTGCAAATCTGCTATCAGGAGTAACATACATACTAATAGTGAAAAAAGCAAAAGATCTATCACCATATATGCTTATTATAATCCCTCTAACATATTTTATTGGAATCATTAGTGCTAGGGTAACAGGTATAGCAGCTATGCAGACTTCTGCATGGAATGGGTTGAATATGCTCTATGTTTATTGGACTGTATGCATTATAGTTGGATTAAATTATTTCGTTTCAGCTATGCGAGATAAAATAAAAACAGCAGAGTAGTTATTTAATATTATTTTTTCTCAATTAATACAGAAAACGAACAAAAGAATACACTGCATATAATCTTTATGCAATGTATTCATATTGTTATTTAGTTTATAGTTATCTTAAAAAATATTTTGACTACTTAATATTGTACTTGTGGTTGTGCAGTTGAATTATCCTTTACAAGTGCAAATATTCCCCCTAGTAAAAGTGGTAAGAATGCAAATAGTCCCCAAACCGTAAAGATAGAAATAACACATGCTATTAGCATTAGTACTCCTGCAACTACGTTATTCTTTTTAACAATCGCTCCACCTACAATGCCTAAAATTCCAACAATTAAAATAACTACTCCTAGACCTGTAAATATACCACCTGCAAAATTAGATGCTGTTTCAAATTCTTCACTATTAGGCATATCTGACATATCTACTGTATACCCATCTTGGGTTTCCAATTCTTCCATTATCTCTGGCATCTGTTCCATCATTTCTGGCATAACTGTGCGAACAGCCATACCTCCCAAGATTGCAAATAGTGATACTAAAATTGCTATTACTCCACCTATAATTCCTAAAATCATGCTCGCTTTTCTCATATAATCTACTTCCTATCATTAAAATTTAATATAACTTAGTATAGCATTTTTATGGTACTATATCAAAATATATGAATAAATTATACAATAAGTAGATTAGAAACATAAAAAGAATACATTGATTAAATAGTATTCAATGTATTCCGTATTATATATTTAGTTATATTACTATCTTAAACTTCTTGTTTGGTAGTGCCTTGATATTGTGTTTGTGGAAGAGTAGATGAATTATCTTTAACAAGTGCGAAAATTCCACCTAGCAAAAGGGGTATAAAAGCAAGGATTGCCCATATTGCAATAAGTGTGATAACTCTTCCGATTAGCATCATTACTCCTGCGGCTATATTATTCTTTTTGACAATAATTCCACCTATTATACCTAATAATCCAGCTATAAAAATTATACTACCTATCACAATAAATACAATACTGCCAACTTTACTTTGTTGTCTGTAATCTTCTATATCTATTGAGTATGACTCTTCATCAATATTCTCTTCAAATAAAGTAGTATTTACTGTACTAAACAATACACCTCCTAAAATTGCAAATAATGCAACTAAAATTGCTACAACTCCACCTACAATGCCTAAAACCATGCTTGCTTTTCTCATATAATCTACTTCCTAATAATTATTTTTAGATAGTTTAGTATATCATTTATTTAGTAATAATTCAAAATTTAGGTATGTAAAATTATAGTTTAGCTAAGATATGTGTTTATAAAGATGTTTTTGATGGTGGTTAGCTTGAGAAGCTTATATCCTTTCATTTTTCTCTCTTGAAAGAGAAAAACGAAACAAAAAGAGTTCAAGTCCCATACATGCGTCTTCTGCCTGCGGGCAGACCGAAAGCTCTCCTAGCTACGTTCGCCTGCGCTCATCTCCGCGTTGTCGACTTCCTTCCGCTAGGTATGTGACGTTTCGAGTTAGTGAGTAAGGGGATTATGGGACTCTGTCCCACACCCTGTTCAAGGGATAGTATCCCTTAAAAATCCTAAATACATAATTAGGATTTTACATTTACTTATAATTTATTAAAAGCATTTAATTGTTCATATGTTAGTAGTTTAATATTATAATTGTTACAGAAGTTGATAATTGCCAATTTGCTTTCAGGACTACAATTTTCACCTATACAAATTCCGTATAAATTCATTTTACATTTTTCTAGACTTAATTGCATTCCTCTGTATTCTTTAATGTCTTTTATATTTGGATAAACTCGATCTCCTAATTGCCCATCACCTTCATCAAATGAGCTATTAATTATTCTTAATTCCTTTTCTTTGGTGAAATCTATATCCATATATTTTTTATCTTTATAAACATATGGTAAAATAGCCATTCTTCTAATTGCTTTTCCTTCAAAAGATGATATTTTTGCATGATTCTCTTTGTATGCATCAATAATGTATTTTGTACAATCAATATCTTTCTTATTTACATACTCTATTGGAAACAGTCTATCTGTATCAATCACATCAATGACCATACAGAAACCATTATGTTTATTTGAATATATTTCCCACATATTATCATTAACTTCATATGTGAAACAACAAACATCATATACTTGATTCATTGTCTCCATCATTAGCTTTATGCTTTTGGGGTTAACTCCAGTTTTGCTAACTACTTTTTTTAATTTATAATTAACTGTGAATTCGTTAGGGTCATTTAAATATTTATAGTAACTGAACCAAACACTTTTATTAAATAAAGTTTCTAGCTTTATTTTATTCAAGTCAGAATTATCATTAAACATGATAAACTTAAATAGTTTACCATCATGCAACTTCGCCTTGATAAATTCATCCATAAAGTCCTTAGCATCTTCATTGTTTAAAGAAAAATATTTGTCATAAAACATTAAAAAACCTCAAAATCATACAATATAACATATTATAGCATTATAGAATTATATTAACAATAATACTATTTGAACTGTAAAAAATGTAATATAATTTTATTCTCTATAACTTACCATTAAATTCAGTTAAGATACTTAATTACATTGATATACAATCCTTTTACATTAACTCAATCGACTTTCAGCCAGCGGAAAAAAATGCCCATTCAGCGCGATTCGCGAAGCGTGAGACATGTAGCTTAGTAGCATAGTTTCGAGTGGGCTCTGTTCATTAATGAAAAGCGTCAGCCTATGCGCCATGGGCTGTTTTTGGTTTTTAGCTCCGCAGAGCTAAAATCGCATCTGAAAGTCTTGAATTCTTTTGTCAAACGTTTTCTTTTTCAAGAAAGAAAATGTTTGGGGCAAAGCTTAAGAAACTTAATATTTTCTTCACTTACCAAGTGGAACATAAGCAATATTCAATAAATAAAAAAAGGTGCATTACACACCAAAAAAATAATATAAAACTATGAAATCTATCTCTATCCTTTAAAATGCCTCATAGGGAAAAATTCTTTCTCCTCACTCTTTGACCTATATTTTTTGTCAGGCTCAGTGTACTCTGGCATTTTCTCCTCTGGTGGCTTCACCTCAGGTGGTTTTGCTGGAGGACAAGGTTTAGATGGAGGGCAAGGCTTTTGTGGAGGACATGGTTCAGGTGGAGGGCATGGCTTTTGTGGAGGACAAGGCTCAATCATTTCTGGTTTTTCTTGTTCATAATCTGGCTCTTGTTCATAACATTCCACTCTTGAATACAAGAAATTAAATAGATCAGCATGGCGTTGCTCATCAGTAATTATGCCTGTTACAATATTAATGTGACTTCTGCACATCATAGCATAAAGGATTTCACGATATTTTTTAACAACAGCAGTCTCATCCATTATTGCTGTTTTAACTCCATCACAATAGCTTTCTGGCTTCTCGATTTCAACATCCTTTGATTCTGGCAAATGCTCACATGTTAACTCATAATATATTCTACGGAAAAGAGCATAGTGTCTCTTTTCATCATCCCTTATGCTCAATATAATATTTTTATCATAATCAGATGGAGCAATGCTTGCTAAATATTCATAGTATGCTGCATCTTCTTTTTCCCCTGCAACAGCCTCTTTTATTAGGTTTAAAGCGTTTGGTATGTTGTGTGGAATACAGTATGGGTCATGTTCATGTTTATCATTAACATTATACCTAGGGTTGGCAGGATTAGGCATATTGTTCATATTAGGTAAATTCATATTTGGCATATTATTTTGCCTATTTGGCCAAGGTCTCCTGTAGTATTGGTTGTTCATTATATAAACCTCCTTTTCATAACTATTGTATGAATAAAGAGATATATTTGTTATTGTAGAATAACAAATATATCTCTAAGGTAATTTATCTTAGCTGTGTAAATTGTGGCTACACTTTACGAAAGCAATATTTTTTAGATAGACTTTGATTATATATAACAATCTAATAAAAATGTTGCGAAAGAAAGTGTGCCATAAGATCAAGCTAAATCACTAATAAAAGAATTAATTATTGTTTTTTAAGTTTCAGAAGCTAAGAACTCATCATTTTCTTGTATGCATCCGTCCTTGACGGATAGAAACAATTATCTTAGCATGATACTTTTCTATGACACATTGTGGCAGTTACTCGTAAGGGTAATGAGAACAATGTGTGCTCTCTTCTTAGGAACACGTTGCTTTCAAAGGTTTTGTAATCAAAACCTTCTTTCGCAAAGTGTACCGATAGATAACAGAGGTAGAATAATTTGCGGTATGCCTTTCAAAGAAAGGCATCATAATTCAAGACTTTTCAATGCAGCTGGTCGTAAATACAGCGGTATTTACTGCTCGCCATGCATCCAGGCTTGACGGAAAAGGCAGTATTATTCTATAAACCGATATACAATCTAAGCTTTTGACGCCTTCGCGATAGTGAATAATAATACCTTTTCCTACTGCTAGTGAAAAGTCGATTCGAGTTAGTGATAAAATGTTATTCATCTGTATTAGATTTTTTAGTTGTTTTAGCTTTGTCTACAGTCTGACTCATGGCAAATGTCTGTGAGTATTCCATTCTCTCACATTCGTCTCACATTCAAACATTATCATACAAACATACTACAGAACGGAGATGAATTAATATGAAAAATATCATTAGTAAAAGCTTTATAATTATTCTATGCATAGCTATTTTAGCAGTTGGAGGATGTACTAGCACAAGTAACAATGAAGCTATAGCACAGGAAACTGAAGAGACCGTATTAAGCAATCAATCTGATAACACAAACAGCGATGAACCTAATAAGCAAAGAGATGAAAAACCTAAAAACAATGATGACACTAATCAAGATAATAAAGATGAAAAACCACCTAGACCTGATGAAAACAAGGATAATAAAAACTCAGAAAAACCTGATGAAAACAACAAGATAAATGAAAGCAATGAACAGAAGTATTCAATGGAACAGGCAACATCTGATAGAGGGCAACTTAGCACTATTGCATTTAGTGGGCTAGCATTTATAACAGGTTCAGCAGGGGCAGATTCATTTTTGCCTCCAGGGAAAGTTGCAGACTTTTTCGGGTTCCAATACATGAGGGACAATGACCAAAATGGTTTAGGACACAACACAACATTTTTAACTATCGCTGCTACAAATGTACTTAATGTATTAGACAACGAACAACAAGCAAAGCTTGTGGAGCTTGCAACAAGCCAAGAAACATTGTTTGAAGAATATGCACTAGCTAGATTTCCTATGATGACATCTTTTAGAGATTATCTAGAGGGGGACTATACTGATGGCACAACACTAGATAAAGAAATGGTAGCAGAGTATTCATCATCATTGTATGAAATAGATGCACAGTTATCATATGAAAGAGCACTTGTGATGGGTGAGATTATATCATCATTCACAGATGAGCAAGTAGCATACTTTGAAGAATTAGATTTTTATGATTCATCCACTTGGCCAGTCATTGAGAACGGTGAGGACATTATTGATAAAAAAAGCCTATCCCACACAGAACATGTTGCCGTTATGACCTATGCAAGCGAAATGTTTAGTTGGTACTTAGGCAATGTGGATGCAGATGCATACTTTTGTCCAGAACGTCATGGAACATACTTTGGTGGGTTCTATATGAAAGACTATCATGCCATGGGCAACCCAGATTATTTTATATCCACAACTGTAACAGGGGATAGTGGAGAAGAGTTCTTAAACATTCTAACTGATGAACAAAGAATGTATGTTACTGGCTTAATAGATGAACAAAGTGACAACTTAGATCGCATTGTTGAGATACGATATGAAGTATCTAATGAATTAAGGAAGTCAATTAACAGTGAGGAAATCGACAAAGAGAAAGTTTATAAGTTGATAAAAGAGTATGGATATCTAGAAGGCGAAATGTCATATATGTATGCAAATGCATTTGCTAAAGTTAACGAGACTTTATCTGAAGATCAGCTAGATAAAATGTATGTATTAAGAAACTTAGATATTTATCCAGACGGTGCATTTTTATTCTCAGCTCCTATAGACATGCCACAAGTGGACACAAGCAAGTTGCTGTTCAAGTAATTAGTAAAATATATAATATAATATTACTAAAGGCACTTTCTTTACAGGAAGTGCCTTTTGCCAAGCATTTATCATGTCATCATAAAAAAATACTGAAATATTGTGCAAATATTACACCTTTCTTAATACTGTTGTAATGTGCATATGGTAATATCTTCATGTGCATTTAATATTAATTAGTATAATTACCATGTTATAGCAATTAACGAACTTGCACAAATTTAGCCAAGGAAAGATTCAGGGTTGGATTATGAAGAAAATTATTGCTCTATTAATTGTTATCTTAATGATAGCATTACTATCGTCTATTGCTGCATTTGCAGCAGATAGTGAAGTTTGGGAACCAGTTGGGGAAGTTGGATTTTCAAATAGTAACACAAACAATCAATCTATGTTTGTATATAATGGAACACCATATGTAGCATATAGCGACAGTGGAAGTTGCGATAAAGCTACAGTTATGAAATTTAATGGATTACGCTGGGAGAATGTAGGAAATCCTAATTTTTCTTCTGGAGCTACAAATAATACATCCCTTTATATATATGATGGAACACCATATGTAGCATATAGTGATGGTAGATGTGGATATAAAGCAACAGTTATGAAGTACGATGAGGCAAGCTGGCAATCAGTAGGAGCAGAAGGCTTTTCTGCAGGTTTAGCCGATGGCACAACATTGTATGTTTATGATGGAACACCATATGTTGCATATGCAGACAATTCCAATGGTGGTAAAGCTACAGTTATGAAGTATGATGGAGCTAACTGGGTAACAGTAGGAGCACCTGCTATTTCTTTAGGATATGCACTGTATACATCATTGTTTGTATATGATGGTGATCCATATTTAGCCTTTGCAGATCATGGAAATGAAGATAAGGCTACTGTTATGAAGTATAATGGGGCGAACTGGGAACAAGTAGGTACATCAGTTTCATCTGGCAAAGCACATTATATATCACTATATGTTTATGATGAACAGCCTTATATAGCATATGAGGATTTTGAAAATGACAGTAAAGCTACAGTAATGAAGTATGACGGTGTAAACTGGCAAGCAGTAGGAACAGCAGGGTTCTCAACAGGCGAAGTAGAATATTGTTCCCTAAAAATATATGATGAAACACCCTATTTAGGATATACAGATTTAGAAAACAGCAATAAAGCTACTGTTATGAAATATTCAGGTACAGACTGGGAAGCAGTAGGAACAGCAGGTTTTTCAGAAGGAGAGGCAGACTATCTTTCATTGGATATTTATGATGGAATAGCTTATCTAGCATATTCTGATGGAGCAAATAGTAATAAAACTACTGTTATGAAATATGATACAGATCCAACTGTAGTTACCCCTTCTTTAAAAACAGGTGATATTACAGGAAAATTAGTAGATAGTGACGGTAACCCACTAACAGGATATGAAATAACCATTCATTCAACACCTGCAACAACCACTACAGATGCAAATGGAGTATTTAGATTCAGTGGTGTATCATTTGATAGCCATACATTATTTATAAGCAATACTTCAAGTACATTGATTGAACAGTTTACTCTTTTGTTCTCTAAATCAAGTTCAACCAACTCATCTATAAGTGGCAACACAATTAATTTGATTTATGCAGGTAGTACAGCCTCTATACATTTAGATTTTGAGGCAAATGCAGCTCTTGATGGGGTATCATTTTTGGATGCTACATTTGTTGGCAATCCTGAAACTGACGAGCAAACATGGGTTGATTTTATAGTAAGTTTCTTTAGCTGTTTATACTAAACATAACCACAATTAAATTGATTTAATGAGGCACATTTAAGTATGTGTCTTTTTTTAATCTGTTTATTCTACATTTTTAATAAGAGGTTTTAAAATACTCTTATTTAGCATAAAACCATACTTCTTTTTAATATTGTTGTAATTTTTATATGGTAAAATTAACCTTAAGCTAGTTACTAACTAAAGAAAAATATTTATGGAAGAGGATGAGTAGATGAAAAAGAAAATAGTAATTATTTTATTAACAGCTATTTTATTAGCTTTAATGTTACCAATGACAAGTTTTGCATTTGTACCACCGCCAACATATGATACGGTTACAATTGATGATGCATACATTGCTACTAATGGCAATACATACACAATTGCTGGCACTGATTACACATTGTTAAGAATTGATACAACTCAGCCTGTAATTGTAACTCAGTCAAGTTCAACCCCAACTAAATATTTTGCAATTTTGGCAGTTTGCAATAATGTAGATTTAACAATAGATTCTGTTTCTATTAAGGCAAATTATATTTCAGATCCAATCCTTGGGAATACAGGATTTACATATGCTATGGTTTTTTTAGGAACTGGAAACACACTTACACTAGTTGGAGATAATAAGTTAGAGGGATATTCTAATCCAGGAGTTAGTGTTTCATCAGGTGCAGAACTTACAATAGAAGGCTCTGGCTCACTCACTGCTATAGGTGGTACAAATTCTGCAGGAATTGGTGGTGGCTACGACACCTCCGGAGGTATCATAACAATTAATAGTGGCACTATAGATGCTATGGGTGGTAATTATGGAGCTGGTATTGGTGGAGGTAAGTCCGGAAATGCTGGAACAATTAGTGTTACTGGTGGTAGAGTTATTGCAACAGGTAACAATGCAGCAGGCATTGGCAGTGGATATCAAGGAGATGGCGGTGCAGTAAGTATTTCAGGAGGAGTAGTATTTGCTGATGGTTGGAGAGATGACATTGGAGATGCCCTTGGTTCTGACGGCACAGTATCAATAAGTGGTTCATCTGCAGTGTTCTTGAAGGATAACTGGTCAAATGCAATTATTACTGTAACACATACACTACATGATGATGAAGATTTAACTGGTACTAAAGCATATGGATACACTTTGCCAACAACTTGGACATCTGGCACAGCATTTGCATGGCTTGCTGAATATACGGTAACCTATGAACATGGCAGCAATGCAACGTTTGAAGCTGGTGTTACAACCACAGAGAAAGTTCATGGTGAGCTTAGCCCTTCCAATGCACCAACAGTCGTTCCAAATAAAGGTTATCAGTTCACAGGCTGGACAGACGGTATTATATTAGGAGACCTTGAAGATTTTACGATAACATCCGATACTACTTTAACAGCAGTTATGGGTGTTAAAACTGTTAGTGATAAGACAGGAGATGTAACTGGTAAATTAGTAGATAGCGCTGGCAACCCATTAGCAGGATACAAAATCACTATCCATTCAACACCTGCAACAACCACTACAGACGCAAATGGTGTGTTTAGATTTAGCGGTGTGTCATTTGATAGTCATACATTGTTTATAAGAAATGCTTCGAGTACTTTGATTGAACAGTTCTCATTAATCTTTACTAAATCAAACGCTACAAGTTCATCAATTAGCGGAGATACAATCACCTTGCTCTATAAAGGTAGTACAGCATTGATACATTTAGACTTGCAAGCAAATGCAGCACTTGATGGAGTATCATTTTTGGATGCGACATTTGTTGCTAATGCTATAAATCCACAAACTAGCGAGCAAACTTGGTTTGATTATGTAGTAGGTTTCTTTAAAAACATATTTTAGATGTGTAATTTATGGAGACACAGCTACACAGTACTTAAGCAAAAGTAATTAAAGCAATGTTAAAAATACTATGCACTCAATTCAAATTGAAATGGGTGCTTTTTTATATTTAACCTAAAATATATTAGCATTAAAATAGATTACGTTAATAATGTGTGAACTTTCCCATCATTTAACACAGAAGTAATCTTTGCATGGTAATATTTTTGTTTATGCTAACATGCTAACATATCTCTAAATAATAGCAATTCATAAAAATTTAAATACTCTGTTATGATAAAATAACTGAAAGAATATAAGAGGAAAACAAATGAAGAAGAAATTAGGAATTATAATATTTATTATAATCATAACTGCATTTTTATTGCCAACAGCATCTTTTGCTGCATCATTTAACGTCATAGAAATTAACGATGCGTATATTACCGCAAATAGTGGTAATCCTGACGCGTATGATATAAGCTTGCTTGCTAGCGGAGATACGATAGTACAGATTTCAACAACCCAGCCTGTAACGCTAACACAGTCAAATACATCAGTACAAACAAGAGTGTGGATAACAGGCAGCGTAGCAGGTGTTGATTTAACTATTGATTCATTAAATATTGATAACACAGGTATGGTAAGCAATGGAGGAACAATTACTTTCACAGGTGCATCAAACAAACTTAATGTTTCTGGCACAAATACTTTAATATCAACAGATATGGATGCTGGAATTCTAGTTACAACTGGCACAGAGCTTACAATATCGAGTGATTTATCAAGCACACTTAATGTAACAGGAGGGCAAATGGGTGCAGGAATAGGCAGTATTCAATCTGTTGATTCTGGTATAATTACTATTAACTCAGGAGCTATTAATGCGACTGGTGGTAGGTGGGCAGCTGGTATAGGTGGAGGAGGCTATGGCGGTAACAGCGAAAACATCACAATCAACGGTGGCACAGTAACTGCAATAAGCGTATTTGGTGGCGCAGGAATTGGCGGCGGTGCTTACAGTAATGCTGATACAATTACAATTAATGGAGGATATGTAGTAGCAAAAAGCGAGCAATATGGCCCAGGTATCGGTGGAGGTTATGCAGGAGCAGCTAACAATATTATCATAAATGGAGGTATTGTATTTGCTGAAGCAGAGCCTTCATTGGGGTCAAAGGATATTACTAATTACAATACCAGTTTTTCAATAACTGGAAGTGCTGCTGTCTTTTTGAAAAACAATTTATCTCCAATAGCAACAACACTAAGTCACATGTTGCATTCCGATGAAGATTTAACTGGCACTAAAGCCTATGGGTACACTTTGCCAACATCTTGGACGTCTGGCACAGCATATGCTTGGATTGCTGAATATACGGTAACATATGAATCAGGAACAAATGCAAGTTTTGAATCAGGGGCTGTAACCACAGAAATTGTTTATGGTGGACAAAGCCCAATAAATGAACCAATTGTAGTTCCAAGTACAGGTTACCAATTTACTGCATGGACAGATGGATTTATGATAGGTGACCTTGAGGATTTCACAATAGCTTCAGATACTACTTTAACAGCAGTTATGGGTGTAAAGGAAGTTAATGATAAAACAGGCGATGTGACTGGCAAATTAGTAGATAGCGATGGTAATCCATTAGCAGGATATGAAATAACCATTCACTCAACACCTGCTACAACCACAACAGATGCAAATGGTGTGTTTAGATTTAGTGGTGTGTCATTTGATAGCCATACTTTGTTTATAAGGGATGCTTCAAGTACTTTGCTTGAACAGTTCTCATTAATCTTTACTAAATCAAACGCTACAAGTTCATCAATTAGCGGAGATACAATCACCTTGCTCTATAAAGGTAGTACAGCATTGAT
>Ga0209475_10002581_pt1 | contig 17889 bp, 16 predicted proteins | sample tdDd471_FD_187128 | JGI IMG/M metagenome (GOLD analysis project Ga0209475, IMG submission 187128) | Marine sediment microbial communities from the Atlantic coast under amendment with organic carbon and nitrate - tdDd47.1 (SPAdes)... | ecosystem: Environmental > Aquatic > Marine > Coastal >... | reverse complement strand
CGAGGGGGCGGAAAGCCAGGGGCTGGACTATTATCGCGAGCACGGGTTCCGCATGATCCCGTTCCCGCGCGAGCGTTGGTATCTTTATCCCGCGATGATCGAGCAGGGGCTGCGGTTCGAACTGCCCTATCAGGAGCGGCTGCTGAGGATCGGGCAGGAGCTCGGCGCGCGTCTGCACGAGAAGGGCATCACCTGGTGGGATCGGCAACTCAGGGAATACGAGGCGCTGCCGCACTACCAGGACCTGCAGGGCCTGTGGGAACACGCACAAGAGGCCGCCTATAACGTGAAGATTGAGGACTATCCGTTCTGGCTGCTGACGGCGCGGTCGATGCAGTATTCCTGGGGCGGAAACGCCGGCCTTCAGATGATCCACGAGATCGCGTCGAACGTGGCCGGACATGGCGGCGTGATGATGAACCCGGAGGCGGCGCGGCGGCTGGGGCTGGAAGAGGGCGACCTGGTCGAGATCGCCTCGCCTATCGCCGAGACGAAAGGTGCGGTTATCCTGCGCCAGGGGATCAGGCCCGATACCTTGCTGATGATCGGCCAGTTCGATCACTGGAAGACACCGTTTGCCAAGGACCTGAAAACCCCCAGCATGAACGCGCTGACGCCGATGTCGCTGGAACTGACCGACGCCACCGGATCGGGGGCCGATCTGGTGCGGGTTTCGGTGCGCAAGCTGGGGGTGGGGGCATGACGCGCTATGCGATCGTGGCGGATCTGAACCGCTGCGTCGGCTGTCAGACCTGCACAGCGGCCTGCAAGCATGCCAACGCCACCGCGCCCGGGGTGCAGTGGCGAAAGGTGCTGGATTTCGAGACTGGCGAATACCCCGACGTGTCGCGCGCCTTCGTGCCGGTGGGCTGCATGCATTGCGAGACGCCTTCCTGCATGGAGGTCTGCCCCTCGACCGCGACCGGGCAGCGCGCCGATGGCATCGTGACCATCGATTATGACATCTGCATCGGCTGCGCCTATTGCGCCGTGGCCTGTCCCTATCAGGCGCGCTACCGCGTCGATGAGCCCTCCGCGGCCTATGGCGGCGGCAAGACAATGCGCCACGAGGCCGCGCGTGAGGATCCCGCAAGGCTGGGCGTGGCGCAAAAATGCACGCTGTGCGTCGATGTGATCGACGCGGGCGTGGCCAAGGGGCTGGTGCCGGGCGTTGACATGGGGGCGACCCCGGTCTGTGTTGCGTCCTGTATCGCGGGCGCGCTGCACATGGGCGATCTGGACGATCCCGACAGCAACGTGTCGCAGCTGTTGCGCGAAAAGCGGCATTTTCGCATGCATGAGGAAATGGGCAACGGGCCGGGGTTCATCTATTTTACGATGGCGAAATCGCGGACATGACCCCGATCGACCCGGCGCCGATGGTGGCCGATCCGGTTGGGTTGGCGGCGGTGTCGCCGAAACCGCAGACAAGCTGGGACTGGCGCGCGGCGGCGAACTTCATGGCCGGTGGCGCGGGGACCGGGCTGTTTGCCGCGACGATGCTGGCCGGGCTGTTTGCGCCGGTGATCTGGGGCGCGGCCTTTGCGGCGTTGGCATTGGTCGGAGCGGGACTGTTCTGCGTCCTGCTGGAGATCGGGCGGCGCTGGCGATTCCTGAACGTGTTCCGCAATGCGCGCACCAGTTGGATGACCCGCGAGGCGATGATGGCGGTGCCGTTCTTTGCCTTTGGCGGTTTGTCCTGGCTGACCGGCTGGGTGGTTCTGGGCTGGCTGGGCGCGCTGTTCGGGCTGGCGTTTCTGTATTGCCAGGCGCGAATTCTGCGGGCGGCCAAGGGTATTCCGGCCTGGCGGAAGCCGGAACTCGTGCCGTTGATCGTATCCACTGGCCTTGCAGAAGGGACGGGTCTGTTGGGTGTTGTCGTTGCCACCACGACGGCGACGGGCGTGCCGGGGTTGGGGATGGCCCTGGCCGCCCTGGTGGCGGCGCGGTTCGTTCTCTGGAAACGTTATCGTCGGGCGCTGGGAAAGACCGGCGCGCCGGTGCAGACGTTCAGGGTTCTGGATGGGCCGAGGAGCGGGCTGATCGGAGCGGGGCAGGCGGCAATCCTCGCGCTGGCCGGCTATGCGATGCTTGGCCTGCCGTTGCAGGGGCTGGCGCTGGTGCTGGCGGGGCTGGCGGCGGCGGGCACCGGCTGGCTTTTCAAATACACGCTGATCACGCGCGCTGCGATGAACCAGGGATTTGCCGTCGAAAGAATGCCTGCCCGTGGCGCCGGGGAGAGCGCGCCAGGCATAAAGCCGGGCTGGACCACGGCCTGAAATGGTAACCCGGGGCAACAGGCCCGAGGAGGAACTGACATGCTGGATCGGACACACAAGACCCCGGATTACATGTATGACCACAAGGTCGAGACGATGTCCCGCGCGGCCCTTGCCGAGTTGCAGGCCGAGCGCCTGCGCTGGTCGCTAAAGCGCGCCTACGAGAATGTGCCACATTACCGGAAGGCTTTTGACAAGGCCGGGGTGAAGCCGGACAAGTTGAAATCGGTTGATGACCTGCGGCATTTCCCGTTCACCGTGAAGACCGACCTGCGCGACAATTACCCGTTCGATATTTTTGCCATGCCTCGCGCGCAACTGGTGCGGGTGCATGCGTCGTCGGGAACGACCGGAAAGCCGACGGTGGTGGGCTATTCGAAAGGCGATATCGACCGCTGGTCGGATCTGATGGCGCGCTCGATGGCGGCGGCGGGGTTTCGCCCTGGCGACCTGGTGCACAACGCCTATGGCTACGGGCTGTTCACTGGCGGGCTGGGCGCACATTACGGGGCCGAGCGGTTGGGCTGCACGGTGGTGCCGGTCTCTGGCGGGGGCACCGAAAGGCAGGTGACGCTGCTGCGCGATTTCGGTGCGGTCAACCTGTGCTGCACACCGTCCTACGCGCTGAACATCGTCGAGGTCGGCGCGCGCATGGGCATCGACATCGCCGCGCTGCCGGTGCGGCGCGGGCTGTTCGGAGCGGAGCCATGGTCGAACGAGATGCGGGCGGAACTGGACCGGCGGCTGGGGCTGAAGGCGATCGATATCTACGGGCTGTCCGAAATCATGGGGCCAGGCGTGGCCTGCGAATGCGATACGGCACGCGCCGGGCTGCACGGCTGGGAAGATCATTTCCTGTTCGAGGTCGTCGACCCCGAAACGCAGGAACCGCTGCCGATGGGATCGCAGGGCGAGCTGGTCATTACCACGCTGACCAAGGAAGCGATGCCGATGATCCGCTATCGAACCCGCGACATCACTCGGCTGACGGATGAGCCCTGCGCCTGTGGCCGCACCCATCTGCGCATTCTGCGCGTTGCGGGGCGGGATGATGACATGATGATCATCCGGGGCGTCAACGTCTATCCCAGCCAGGTCGAGGCGGTCCTGGTTGGGCTGGCCGGTCTGGCCCCGCACTATCAGATCAGGCTGTTCAAGGAAGGTCCGCTGGACGCGATGGCGGTCGAGGTAGAGGTGCTGCCCGGTGCCGCCTGCGACGATGCAGCGCTGAACGCCAAGGCGAGCGAACTTCGCCATCACATCAAGTCAATTATCGGCGTGACATGTACCGTGACGGCACGGCAGCCGGGCGAGATCCCGCGATCCGAGGGCAAGGCGGTTCGGGTGGTCGATCAGCGCTGAGGCCGTCCGAGAGGCGGAAGAGTTTCCCGTCGCCACAATCGCAAGACGCAAGGTCCGGGTGGCGGCGGGGCAGTTGGGGGGTGTCTAAACCTCGAACGCCCGTTCCAGCGGAGCGATCTCGCCGAAGGTGTTCTTGACAGACGCGAAATAGGGTTTGCGTTGCCCGCGATAGAGGATGCCGGTGTTCATGCCGTCATCGGTCATGATCCGCCGCGCTGCGCGGGCCGGGTCGTCGGTTTCGGGCACGCTGGCCCCGTGCACCTGGTTCTTCCATTCTTTCTCATCCGGGCGGAATGTGACGCAGGGGCTGAGGATTTCCACGAAGGAAAAGCCGGGGTGGTTCACCGCTTCGACGATGGTCTTGGTGCAACCCTTGATATTACCGGAAAACTCGCGCGCGACGAAATTGGCCCCCGAGGCCAGAGCGATCACCAGCGGATGGAACGGCGACAGGCCGGTGCCGCCGGGAGACAGAGCGCTATCCCAGTCAGGTTCGGTCGTGGGCGAGGGCTGACCCTTGGTCATGCCGTAGACCCGATTGTCCATCACGATATAGGTCATGTCGACGTTGCGTCGGCAGGCATGAAGGAAGTGGTTGCCGCCGATGGAAAAGCCGTCGCCGTCACCGCTCATCGCCAGGACGGTCAAGTCGGGGCGTGCGATCTTCAGCCCGGCGGCGAGCGACAGCGACCGGCCATGCACGCCGTGAAAGCCATAGCAGTTTGTATAGGCTGGGATCCGCGAGGAACAGCCGATGCCGGAGATCACGGCGATGTCTTCGGGTGGGCGACCCAGTTCGGCCAGCGCCCTGGTGATTGACATCAGGACGTGGAAATCGCCGCATCCGGGGCACCAGACGGGGGTGACATCAGAGGTGAAGTCCTTGGGTTTCAGGTTGGGAACGTTCATTGGCTTTTCCAATCGCGGATGCTTGAGGCGATTTCGTCGGGCCCGATCGCGTCGGGGCCTTCGCGGTTCAGACGGTCGATGTCGAAGGGCAGGTCGATATGCGAGCGGACGTAGCGATAAAACTGGCCAGAATGGTTTTGCTCGACAAACAGCACCCGTTTGGCCCCGGACAGCGCGGCTTGCAGTGGCTTTTCAGGGAAGGGCGAGATCTGGCGCAAGGCCACCAGCCGGACGTCAATGCCGTCGTCCTGCAGGGCGTCGATCGCCTCGCGGACGGCTCCGGTCAGTGAACCCCAGGTCAGGATGACGGTATCGCCGGTTCCTTCGGTGACACCCCAGTGGTCGCCGAAATCGAAGGCCTCGATCTTGTGCAGACGCTTGTCCATCTGCTGGCGCTGCGCCTTGGCGGTGCTGGAGGGCGTGCCGCGTTCGGTATGGGTCAGGCCGTCGGCGGTATACTGCCCGCCGGGCTGGCCGGGGATCGACATTGGCGAGACGCCATCGGCGGTGACAGCATAGCGCAGATAGGGCTCTGATGCCGCCTGATAGGGCTTGCGCCGGGTCAGAAAGGTTACATCGGCGGGCCGGTCGATCAGCACATGCGCCTGACCGATGGATTGATCCGACAGCACAATCACGGGGCTTTGCAAGGTCTCGGCGATATGCACCGCCCATTGCGCGGTGAACAGGCAGTCGGCAACGGATAGCGGGGCCAGGACCACATGCGGCGCATCGCCGTGAAAGCCGTGGACCGCGATGTTCAGGTCCGATTGCTCGGACTTGGTGGCGATGCCGGTGGACGGCCCGGCCCGCATCACGTCGATCACCACAAGCGGTACTTCCGCCGCCGTCGCCAGCCCGAGGCTTTCCATCATCAGCGACAGGCCGGGGCCGGAGGTGGCGGTAATCGACGGACGCCCGCCATAGGACGCGCCCATGATCATGTTGATCGAGGCCAGTTCGTCCTCTGCCTGGACTAGCGCACCGCCGATGCTGGCCAGCGCCGGGGCGAGGTATTCCAGCACCTCGGTGGCGGGGGTGATGGGATAGGCGGCCGCGAATTCGACCCCGCCGCGCAGGGCGCCGAGGCCCACCGCCTCGTTTCCGGTGATCAGCCAGCGCTTGCTGTCGGGTTTGCCGGGGGTCTCCAACACGAAACGGGTGCCGAAACCGGCGGCGGCGGTCATTCCTGCCTCGATGCAGAGGCCGCCGATCTCGATGGCGCTTGCACCCTTGCTCTCCAACTTGGAGGCGACGACCTGCATCACCATGTCGATGGGCAGACCCGTCAGTTGGGCGACCAGCCCGACGCAGATCATGTTGGGCCGACCGCCCTGGATGGCCTTGGCCAGCTCGCCGATCGGGCATTCGACAATGGTGCAATCGCCGTCACGTAGGGCGGCGGGCGGGTCGCCCGCGGCGGGGTCGGCGATGACCAGCCCGGCGGACGCCACCGGCATCGAGCCGATGAAACGGTCGGCGTTTTTCCAGTCGATGGCGACCAGAATGTCGAAATCGCGCGACATGCAGAAGGCTGGTTTCGTCGAAAGCCGCACCAGCGCCGCAGCCTCGCCGCCCCGGATCTGTGGTCCGACAGAGCGGGTCATCAGCCCGTGCCAGCCGGATTTGCCTGCCGCTTCGATCAGGATCGAGCCTGCGGTGATCGCTCCGGCGCCGCCGCTGCCGACCACGGCGAAGGACACGTTTTTCGCTGATTTCATTGAATTCTCTGATTTCATTGAGGCTGTCATGTCAGGTCCGCGTTCTGGTGTAGCTTTCGGGTTGCTGAATTTCTTTAAAGGTTTCCGGTTGACCCTAATTAAGTATTAGAGTACCACTTTACGGTAATAGAGATTTCAAACCCTGTCAACAAGCGCAAGCGCAGAGATACCGGAGCGAAACATGGCAAGACGCTGGATGATGGTTTCAGGCGAAAAGCCTATGGTAAGGGAAGAGTTTCAGCCTGATGCGCCGGGTCCGGGCGAGGTTGTCGTCGAGATTGCGGGATGTGGGGTCTGCCATACGGATCTGGGATTCTACTTTGACGGCGTGCGCACCAACCAGCCGCTGCCGCTGTGCCTGGGGCATGAGATCAGTGGTATCGTGACGCAGGCGGGCGAGGCGGCGGGGGATTGGATCGGCCAGCCGGTCATCATCCCCGCCGTGATGCCCTGCGGGGAATGTGACGCCTGCCAGCGCGGCAAGGGTACGATCTGCCGGGCGCAGAAGATGCCGGGCAACGATATACAGGGCGGCTTTGCCACCCATATCACGGTGCCCGCGCGCGGGCTGTGTCCGGTGGATATGGACCGGCTGACGGCGGTCGGGCTGACGCTGGCCGATGTCTCGGTGGTCGCTGATGCGCTGACCACGCCCTATCAGGCGGCGGTGCAGGCCGGGATCGGGCCGGGTGATCTGGTGATCGTCAACGGCACCGGCGGGGTCGGCGGTTATGCCGTGCAGGTGGCCGCCGCGATGGGGGCGACGGTGGTTGCCATTGACGTGGTGCAGGAAAAGCTGGCTGCGGTGCAGGGTCATGGCGCGGCTTTGGCGCTGAACGCGCGGGATTATGATTCGCGCGGGTTGAAGCAGGAAATCACCGGATTTGCCAAGGCGAACGGGCTGAAGACGTCCGAGTGGATCATCATGGAGTGCTCCGGCACCGCTGCCGGGCAGATTGCTGCCTTCGGCCTTTTGAACCACGGGGCGACCATGTGCGTCGTCGGTTTCACCATGGACAAGGTCGAGGTCCGATTGTCGAACCTGATGGCGTTTCACGCCCGCCTCTTGGGCAATTGGGGCTGCCCACCGGAACTGTACCCCGGTGCGCTGGAACTGGTGCTGTCGGGCAAGGTCAAGCTGGCACCGTTCATCGAACAGCGCCCCCTCGACGACATCAACGCGGTGTTCCGCGACGTGCATGACGGCAAACTTGTCCGGCGACAGATTCTGGTGCCCGGATCGTAAAGGAGAGCAACGTGACCACACCCAATTTTGAATTCGCTTTGCATGACCTGGTGGCAGAGGATGTGCGCGCCGCGCTGACCGACAAGGTGCTGTTTGAAAAGCGCCCCGCGAAGCTGCCGGACGGCACCGAGGCCACGGGTCTTTTCAACGCCTGGATCACGCTGAACAACCCGGACCAGTACAATTCCTATACGACCAACATGGTCAAATCGGTGATCCTCGCATTCCGCGCCGCCTCGAACATGCGCGATGTCAATGCGGTGGTGTTCACGGCGGCGGGGGACAAGGCGTTCTGCACGGGCGGCAACACCAAGGAATACGCTGAATACTATGCCGGGCGACCGCAGGAATACCGCCAGTACATGCGGCTGTTCAACGATATGGTCTCGGCCATTCTGGGGTGCGACAAGCCGGTGGTTTGCCGGGTCAACGGGATGCGGATCGGTGGCGGGCAGGAGATCGGCATGGCCTGCGATTTCTCGGTCGCGCAGGACATGGCGCGGTTCGGGCAGGCGGGGCCGAAACACGGGTCGGCGGCAATCGGCGGCTCGACCGATTTCCTGCCGGTGATGATCGGCTGCGAGCAGGCGATGAATTCCGGCGTGCTGTGTGAGAGCTTTACGGCGCAGAAGGCGCTGCGCATTGGCATCCTGACCGACATCGTGCCGGGGCTGAAGGTGGATGGTGAATACGTCGCGAATCCGCTGGTCGAGACGCGATATGTCACCGACGATTGGGGTCGCCTGCTGCATGGCGAAATGAAAACCGGCGACGCGCTGGCGGCTGGCAAGGCGCTGATGAAACGCGGAGAGATGGACCTGAGCGCGCTGGATGCCAAGGTGGATGAGCTGTGTGGCAAGCTGTTGCAGACCTTCCCCGACTGCACCACGAAATCGGTCGAGGAACTGCGCAAGCCGAAGCTGAACGCCTGGAACATGAACAAGGAAAACTCTCGCGCCTGGCTGGCGAACAACATGATGACAGAGGCGAACATGGGATTCCGCGCCTTCAACGAAGGGAACCGCGAGGTCGGGCGCGAGGTTGATTTCGCGCTGCTGCGCCGCGAACTGGCCGAGGGCGCCACTTGGACGCCCGACTATATCGACAGCATGATGCCCGGCGTGCGGACATGAGCGGACCGCTTGGCATATCGACCGATCTGGGCGGCGCGATGCTGCGGTTGCGGCTGAACCGGCCCAAGGCGAATATCGTCGATGCCGAGATGATAGCAGCGCTGGACGCCGCCTTTGCGGCCCATGCCGACGACCGCGATTTGTGCGCCGTGCTGGTCGAGGCCGAGGGGCCGCATTTCAGTTTTGGTGCCTCGGTCGAGGAACACATGCCTGGGCGTTTCGAGGCCATGCTCAAGGCACTGCACGCGCTGGTGCGCCGGATGCTGGGATATCCGGTGCCGGTGCTCGTGGCGGTGCAGGGCCAGTGTCTGGGCGGCGGGCTGGAGGTCGCGATGGCGGGGCACATGATCTTTGCCGCGCCGGATGCCAGCCTGGGCCAGCCCGAGATGATGCTGGGCGTCTTCGCCCCCGCCGCGTCTTGCCTGATGCCCGACCGCATGGGTCAGGCACGGGCCGAGGATCTGCTGTATTCGGGTCGCTCGGTCAAGGGTGACGAGGCGCTAGCGACGGGCTTAGTCGATGCGCTGGCAGATGATCCGTCAGCAGCGGCTTTGGCATGGATAGAGACCCATCTGAAGCCGAAAAGCGCCAGTTCGCTGCGCCTTGCGGTGCGCGCCGCACGAGCCGATTTCGTGCGCCGCATGACCGCCCGGCTGGACGAGGTAGAGGCGCTGTACCTGAACGAATTGATGGCAACCGGGGACGCGGTCGAGGGGCTGAATGCCTTTCTTGAAAAGCGTCCGGCACAGTGGGGGAACCGATGAGCACACAATCAGCATCACAAATCGTCGCGCGCTGCGAAGCGCTGTACGATGACCTGAGGTTCAGCGCCGCGCGCGAATGGAAAGAGGCCGAACCGGGCCGTAAGGTGATCGCCTACATGCCGGTCTACATTCCGCGCGAACTGATCCACGCGGCGGGAATGCTGCCGCTGGGCATCATGGGCGGCGGCGACAGCCTGGAGGTGATCCACGGCGACGCCTATTACCAAAGCTACATCTGCCGCATTCCCCGTTCCACCATCGAGTTGGGCGTGTCGGGTCGGCTGGATTTCGTTGATGGCATGCTGTTCCCGTCGATATGCGACGTGATCCGCAATCTGTCGGGCATGTGGAAGATGCTGTTCCCCGATGTCTACGTCAAATATTTCGACGTTCCGCAGACCTACGTCGATGAAATTGGCGGCACCTTCTACACCGGTGAAATGCGCGAGTTACTGCATGACCTGGAAAAGATCGCAGGGCGCAAGATCACCGACGACGACATTCGCGCCTCGATCGAGGTCTACAACGAGAACCGCAAGGTCGTGAACGAGCTTTATGCCTTGCGGGCGCAAGCGCCGTGGAAGGCCCCCGCGTCCGAGGCCTATCTGGTGCTGCGCGCCGGGCTGTTGCTGCCGGTCGAGGAGCATACGCAACTCGTGCGCGATTACGTCGCCGCGGCATCCGCCGAGGAGCGCCCGATCAAGGACAACAGCCGGGTGATCCTGACCGGCATGTTCTGCGAACAGCCACCCTTGAACTTGATCAAGTCGCTGGAGCTGTCGGGCTGCTATATCGTTGACGACGATTTCGTGTTGATCAGCCGCTGGTTGCTGGGCGACGTGCCGACGGATGGCGACCCGGTTCACAACCTGTCCCAAGCCTTCTTGCACAAGGCCATGTCGACGGCGGCGAAATACGAACCCGATCAGGAAGAAAAAGGTCAGTTCCTGGTGCGCGCGGTGCGCGATACCGGGGCCGAGGGCGTGATCTTTGCCTCGACCAGTTTCTGTGATCCGGCGCTGCTGGACCGCCCGATTTTGCAGAACGTGCTGAAGCGGGCGGACATCCCGTTCATCGCCTTCAAATACGCCGAGAATTCCGGCCAGATGCAGCCGATCCGCGAGCAGGCCGGAACCTTCGTCGATTCAATCAAGCTATGGAGCGCAGCATGAACACCAAAATTCTGAAAGCGCAGCCCGCCGACGTCCTCAAGGACGCCTCGATGATCAAGCAGAAAGAGATGATGGCGAAACACTATGATCGCCTGACCAATGCTCCGACGAGCGGGGCCAAGGTCGCCTCGACCTTCGTGCCGGGCAACCTGAACGAGTTGATCATGTGCTTCGATCTGGTCAACAACCTGCCCGAGGTCAACGCGATCCAGTCCGGCCTGCGCAAGCAATCCGGTGCCTACATCATGGAGGCAGAACGCGCTGGGCATTCCGAGGATGTCTGTACCTACGTCAAATCCGACATCGGCATGATGCTGAAGGGCAATATCGGGCCCAACGGCAAGAAGCTGCCCAATCCTGACGTGCTGCTGCTGTCCTACACCGGCTGCTTCACCTTCCTGAAATGGTTCGAACTGCTGCGCGAGCAGTACAAATGCCCCACGATCTTCTTGCAGACGCCCTATATGGCCGACGGCAAGGTCACGCCGAACATGATCCAGTACATGGTCAAGCAGTTGAAGGACACGGTGATCCCGACGCTGGAGGAGGTTTCGGGCGTCAAGTTCGACATCGACCGGTTGCGCGAATACCTGAAGAAGTCGGCCCAGGCCGAGGACGATCTGGTGCACATCCTGCAAACCGGCAAGAACAAGCCAAGCCCGATCGATGCGTATTTCGGCGGTATCTACTACATCGGCCCCATCTTTGGCGCGTTCCGGGGCACCGACGATGCCATCGACTATTACCGGTTCCTGCGTGAAGAGGTCGATGAACGTCTTGCCAAGGGTCTGGGACCGGTCACGCCGGACGGACCGATGGCCGAGGAAAAGTACCGTCTGGTTGTCGAAGGGCCGCCGAACTACACCAGCTTTCGCCAATTCTGGAAGATGTTCTATGACGAGGGCGCGACCGTGGTGGCCTCAAGCTATACCAAGGTCGGCGGCACCTATGACTACGGCTTCCGGCATGATCCTGACAAGCCGTTGGAATCGCTGGCTGAATACTGCCTTGGCGTCTATACTAACCGGTCTCTGCCAATGCGCATCGACATGTTGACCGACTATATCAACGAATACGAGGCTGACGGGCTGCTGATCAACTCGATCAAAAGCTGCAACAGCTTTTCCGCCGGGCAACTGCTGATCATGCGCGAGGTCGAAAAGCGCACCGGCAAGCCTGCGGCGTTCATCGAGACCGATCTTGTCGATCCGCGGTATTTCTCGGCGGCCAACGTCAAGAACCGGTTGGAGAGCTATTTTCAGATGGTCGAACAGAAACGCAGCGGCAAGGGGGTTGCGGCATGAAAACCTTTGTGGGCATCGACCTGGGTTCCACCACCACCAAGGCCGTCCTGATGGACGAGGAAGAAGGGGTGCTGGGACGCGGGATCACCAATTCACGCTCGAACTATGAAACCGCCTGCAAGGTGGCCACAGAAGAGGCCAAGATCGACGCGAGGTTCACCCTGTTCCGGCGCGAGTTCGGCGCCGCGGGCCAGATCGACGAACAGGTCGAGGATTTTCTGGGGGCGCTGGAACGGTCGTTCCGGCTGGAACAGTTCCTGGAACAGCTTGGCGATCTGGAGGAAACCTGCATCCGGCTGGTGCGCGGCGACCGGTACGCGAAGATCGGTGAAGGCGTCAAGGTGGCGCTGACCGAGGTGTTCCGCCGCCTGCGCGAGGAAGCGCCGGGCATGTATGCGCCGGGTGCCGACCGCAAATCGGACTTTTTCCGCGATATTGCCGGGTCGCGCTATCTTTCCGTGGCCGAAGAGGTCGGCCGTGACGCCGGGGTGTCCTATGATGTTCTGCTGAACATCTATGACAAGTCGATTATCGCGGTGGAAAACCGGCCGCCGTCGGGCAAGCTGAATGAAAAGTTCAAGAACGCGTTGCAACGGGTGGCGAAGGAAGACTCTGGTGCGGCAAGTGTGCTGGGGGAAAAGGCCGAGCATGCGCTGGGGATCGAGCTGGAAGAGACCTATCTGGTGGGTACCGGCTATGGCCGGGTGACGCTGCCGTTTTCCAAGGAACACATCCGCAGTGAAATCCTGTGCCATGGGCTGGGGGCGCATATGATGTATCCCAAGACCCGCACGGTGCTGGATATCGGCGGGCAGGATACCAAGGGAATCCAGGTCAATCCCGAAGGCATTGTCGAGAACTTCCAGATGAACGACCGCTGCGCTGCAGGCACCGGGCGCTATCTGGGATATATCGCCGACGAGATGAACATGGGCCTGCACGAGCTTGGCCCGATGGCGCTGAAATCGAAAAAGCCCGCGCGCATCAACTCGACCTGCACGGTGTTTGCAGGGGCGGAACTGCGTGACCGGCTGGCGCTTGGCGAGGCGCGCGAGGATATCCTGGCCGGTCTGCACCGGGCGATCATCCTGCGCTCGATGTCGATCCTGTCGCGATCCGGCGGGGTGGCGGACGAGTTCACCTTTACCGGCGGTGTTGCCAAGAACGAGGCGGCGGTGCGCGAGTTGAAGAAGCTGGTGTTCGAGAATTACGGCGAGGTGACGATCAATATCGGTGCCGAGTCGATCTACACCGGCGCATTGGGCGCGTCCGAATTTGCCCGCCGCGCCGCGCATGGGCGCATTGAAGGAGTGGAAGCATGACACTGACGGCAGGAATTGATGTCGGCACCGGCGTCGTCAAGGCGGCGATCTTCCGGGTCGAGGGTGACCGCGAGGAATGGCTGTCGAAATGCAATCTTCGCATTCGTTCGCGCGATCCGATGCAGCTGGCACGCGAGGCGTTTGACCAGGCCCTGGCGGATGCCGTGGTCAAGGAAGAGGACATCGACTATGTCGCGACGACCGGCGAGGGAGAGGCGATTCCGTTTCACACCGGGCACTTCTATTCGATGACCAGCCACGCGCGCGGCGCGCGGTTCCTGAACCCCGCAACCAGGGCAATCCTCGATTCCGGCGCGCTGCATGGCCGGGCGATGATCACCGACGACAAGGGCAAGGTCATCAACTACAAGATGACCAGTCAGTGTGCATCGGGGTCGGGGCAGTTTCTGGAAAACATTGCCCGCTATCTGGGGATTGCCCAGGACGAGATCGGCGCATTGTCGGTCATGGGCGACGATCCCGAGGAGGTTTCTTCGATCTGCGCCGTGCTGGCGGAAACCGATGTGATCAACATGGTGTCGCGCGGGATCACCGCACCCAACATCCTGAAGGGTATCCACTTGTCGATGGCCAGCCGACTGGCGCGGCTGCTGAAATCGATCGGCGTCAAGGGCGACGTGATCATGATGACCGGTGGCATGGGGCTTGATGAGGGTCTGTGCCAGGCGCTGCGCGAGAGCCTCGCAAAGATGAAGGGTATGGAAGACTCCCAGGTCGTCAACCACGTGGACTCGATCTATGCGGGCGCGATCGGGGCGGCGCTATGGGGTGCATTCCGGCACCGTAAACTGGCGGCCAGCGGGCAATTGCTGAAGGCGTCCTGAGAAACTCAAGAAGGAGGAATAACAATGGCACTGATGATCGTTGATGCCTGCACGGCCTGCGACGCCTGCGAACCGGTCTGCCCGAACGAGGCGATCACGGCGGGTGACCCGATGTACATCATCGACCCGATGAAATGCACCGAATGTGTGGGCGAAGAGGACGAACCGCAATGCATGCTGGTCTGTCCGGAGGCCTGCATCCTGCCGAACCCGGATTGGGAAGAAAGCAAGGATGAGTTGCAGGCGAAATACGATGCGCTGCATTGAGACAAGAGGGGGGGCCTGAATGGCCCCCTGTCGATCCGCATCGGGTCACACTGATATTACAGGGTCTTTTGCAGGGTGATCCGTTGCGCCGGAGTGAATCCGACTTGGGCGAAGTAATCGATAAGCCGGGTATCGTTCCAGTCGACCTCGGTCCGCACGGTTTCAACCTGCAAGATACCGAGATTTGCCATCAACTTTGCCATCAACGCCCGACCTACCCCTTGCCCCTGAAATCCGGGATCAACACCGATGCTGTCCATCACCGCCTCGGTGCTGGTGCGGCCGAATTCACCGAAATCCACCCGCGCCATGATGAAGCCAACCGGAAACCCGTCCTGTTCGGCCACCAGAGACACCTGCACCCCGCTTTGGTGCAGGCTTTCGTGCTGCTTGCGGGCGAAATAGTCCCGGCGGTCGGTGCCGGTGTTCGCTGTGTCAATCGACACGATCTTGGCCAAATCGCCCTCTTTCATGGTGCGCACCGGGATCCTGTCATGCGACAGGGCATTCCTGGCGTCACCATCGGGCGAACTGTAGTCCAGCTCCTCGACTTCGACCTCGTCCTCCAGATCTACCGCGATCTCCCGGGTGGGTCGTGAAAGCACCAGCCTGGGGGCCAGCACAAATCCGGCATGGGCCATGAAGCTGAGGATTGGCTGCTCCGGCCAGTCGATCTGGCTGGCCAGTGTGGTCACGCCTTTGTGCCGCAGCACGGATTCAACCTCGGCCAGCAACTTGTGCCCGAAACCTTGCATCCCGTGATCGGGGCTGACCCCGATGGCATCGAGCGAGGCACTGGCCCCGGTCTGCCCAAAGGCGCCGCTGACCACCTTGGCAAAGGCAAAGCCGACCAGCACGCCATCGGCGGACAGCCCGACAAAGACGTAATCTTGCGGCCGCTCGATTGCGGCGGTCAGCCGTTTCTCGAAATAGCCCCGGCGCGAGGTGCCCGAGGTTGCAGTATCGATTGCGATGACTGCCTCCAGATCGTCCGGGGTCAACGGTTTCAGCCGGATATCGGCGGCGGTCGGTGTCATCACGGGCCTCTTTTTTCTAAAGATGGGCGGCTTCATAGGCGCTGGACAGTTGCATGTCCGTCTCGGGGTCCAGCAGATCCTCCAGCGCGGGCAGCAGCGCCATTTCCTCTTTCTGGATATGCGAGAACATGCGTTCGATCAGTTCGGCGGCGGCGTTGCGGAACGGCGGCCAGGTCTGATCGGTGAACCCGCCTTGCAGCGCCGCGCGGGCACCCTCGGCGACGGTCTTGCCCAGCGGCAACAACGCGGCGTGTTCGCTTCGCAGATGCTCGCCGATGCCGACATCTCCCATTTCCTCAAGGCGGGTGAACAATTCATTTTCTTCAAAGGCGAAATGGTTGCTGATCTCGTCCTCGATGGCGACAGAGGCCTTTGTCAGGGTCTTGTTCACAGCGGCATCGCTGACGTCGGGGGCCTTCTTGCGGGCCTTGGCAATCAGTTGATCCAAGGCCTCGATGACCTCGATTGTGCCCTGATGGTCCTCGTGCAAAAGTTGTGCGGTGCGGCGGGTGAAGCTCATGTCTCAATCCTTAATGCTTAATTCAGTACTACAATACCGAATTAAAGAAATCAAGTGCCTTGCCGCCTCTGGCAAGCTGGTCACGAGCCCTGTTGAAACGCCCTTAGCCGCAGCAGGACAATCAGGGCAAAGCCGACAAAGGCCAGCGCGCCGACACAGCCGAACACGGCCCCCAACCGGATCAAAGCGGTTGTTTCCATGATGATCCCCGCTGCACAACAGGCCAGCGCCCCGAAGTGGCAAAAGGCATGGATTTTCAGAGGCGTTTGCGGTGTCAGGTCGGATGGCGGCGGTGGCAGGCCGGATTTGCCGCTGGCGTGCATCGACGCCAGAAACGGCATGATCCGTTGCAGGATGCCCATCAGGAAGGTCGACAGCCACCCCGCGAGCAGCAGAAAACCGAACAGGGCAGGCGCATTTGGTATCGGCAGGTCGGCCAGCAGCGCCGCGCCGAGGATCAGGCTGATGCCCAGCAACCCCCAAGAGGCGCGGATCAGCACGAAGGAAAGGCCGAGCCGCTTACGCATCCGCCGCGCCATTGCGGCCCGCATCAGCCACAGATAAGTGCCGGCCGCCCCGAAACCAGCCAGCAGCGCCAGCCAGTTAAACGCCGTGTTGCCGGTCCACCGCCCGCAGGCAAAGCTGGCCAGTGACACCCCCGCCAGCACCAGCTGCGCCCAGCCGGGACGCTGCGGCAGGCTGCGCGACAGGGCGAACATCGGTACCAGCACAAGACTGAACCCGGCCACCAACAGGCCCATGAAACCATAGCTTGCCAATACCATATGGATCACCGCCAGCCCGGCGTGATCGTCTAGAAAGCCGGTTTGGAAATCCCAGACCAGCAGCATCCCCAGAACTGCCAACCCGACCAGCGCCAGCAGCGCTGCCCAGCCATGCGCCGCCACCACTGCGACACTGCCCGCCCGGCGCAGGTTGTCAGCCGTCAGCATGGCGAAAACTGTCAGCCCGGAGCAGACCAGCGCTGCACCCGTCTGCATCGCGCCGGGCGAGGAGCGGTCCATGCCCCAGGCCAGCAGGCAGATGCCCGGCGACAGTAGCCAGAAACTCAGCCTTGTGGGCCAGTCACGCGCCAGAGGTCTCCGGGTAACCACCGGCAGCAGTTGATAGCTGGCACCGATGGCGGTCATCGCGAAGACGCCCAGAGTCGCCAGATGGGTCGCCGCGAGGATCGGTCCCGGACCACCGGTGAACCCGCCCAGTTGATCCGCTTCCAGCAGCAGGACACCCCAGGCCGCCAGATGAAACAGCGCGGCTGACACAAAAAACCGGAACGGGATCGAGACGGGAAGCAGTCGATCCCGCGCGCCGCCCAGGAAGGCGCTGCTCACGGCGCAGACCGCAGGGACAGCGTGACCTCGCCTGAATCGTGATGCTGAACCTCATACAGCCAGCCCCGTTCGATCAGTTCGGGGAACAGGTGGATCGGGTTGCGGTTTAGATGCACGGTGACCGGCCCGTTCTGGCCGGGTTGCTCCAGATGCCACAGAATCGCGACCATCGGGTCGGGCGGGTCCAGGCCGCGTGTGTCGATGTGCAAGCCGTCCTTTGCCTGCCAATGCTTGCCGGGGACCGCGTCGCTCATGCCAGTCGCCGCGCCAGACGCGCTGCCAGCGCCGAAACCGACAGGCGGCGGTAATGCGGCGCAAGGGTGCCGGTGCGCTGTGGCGAGACCGTTTTTTGCACCAGTTTTTCCAGCGCAGCAAAGTAGGCGTCGCTGTCATCTGCCGCGCCCAGCACGCCCGGACTTTTGACCAGTACCGGCATCGAGTTTGTGCCGGTCACCGCCAAGGTGAACCGCTTGCCTTCGGACGAGGCCGTGCAGGCCACCGCGATCCCGGCAAGGGGGTAGTCGATCGCGCCGCGCACTCTGATCTTGGCATAGTCAGACTGCGGTCCCGGCGGCGGCAGATGCACCGCGACGACGATCTCGCCGGGGCGCAGGTCGGTGTGGGCGGCACCATCCTCGTGGTAGAAATCGGTCAGC
>Ga0209475_10002580_pt1 | contig 17891 bp, 15 predicted proteins | sample tdDd471_FD_187128 | JGI IMG/M metagenome (GOLD analysis project Ga0209475, IMG submission 187128) | Marine sediment microbial communities from the Atlantic coast under amendment with organic carbon and nitrate - tdDd47.1 (SPAdes)... | ecosystem: Environmental > Aquatic > Marine > Coastal >... | reverse complement strand
CTGAAATTGCTTAACTCCAGGGGTGAATTTCTCTCTGCTGAGGACGGTGAACGCATCCTGCACCTGGCTGAATCAGCTGCGATGACCTTTGCTGAAGTACATGACCTGGGAAAATACAGACAGGACACACAGGCACTGATACATCATATTTATGCCATCCTTTCCCTTCCCCTGGTGGATGCCAGGGCGATCAGGAACAGGAACTTCCATGTTGTTGTCGACTGCGTGAATTCTACCGGTGGGATTGCCCTCCCGGCATTGTTGAAAGCATTGGGTGTGGAAAGGGTAACAGAGTTATACTGTGAGCCAACAGGTGACTTCCCCCATAATCCTGAGCCTTTGCCTGAAAACCTGACTGAGATCGCCTCTGCAGTGAAGGTAGGAAGTGCTGATCTGGGCTTTGCAGTGGATCCCGATGTAGACAGGCTGGCCATTATCACTGAGGACGGTAAAATGTTTGGCGAAGAATATACCCTGGTGGCAGTGTCTGACTATGTGTTAAAACACAGGCAGGGAAATACTGTTTCTAACCTCTCATCAACAGGAGCACTCCGGGATGTGACCAAAAGCCATGGCGGGAAATGCTTTGCTTCTGCCGTGGGAGAGGTCAATGTAGTGGATATGATGAAGGAAGTTGATGCGGTCATCGGTGGCGAGGGCAACGGTGGTGTGATATATCCAAACCTGCACTATGGCCGTGACGCACTCGTGGGGATAGCACTCTTCCTGAGCTACCTGGCCAGGGAAGAAATTTCTTGCTCGGAGCTGAGGAAGACATACCCTGACTATCATATCTCCAAGAACAGGATAGAGTTGGAAGAAGATATCGATGTGGATGCCATCCTGGAAAATATACAGGAAGCATACAAGGACAAAGAAGTTATTACTATCGATGGCGTGAAGGTCCTTTTTGGGAAGGAATGGGTACATCTGCGCAAGTCCAATACTGAGCCTATCATTCGCATCTATGCTGAAAGTGATTCTCCTGAAGCATCTGAAAAGCTTGCACAGGAAGTTATCAACAAAATCCAAAACCTTATTTAGGAGCTGGTATTTTTTCTAACTTGGCCTTGATTTTATCCTGATTATGGCCACAGGCAAAAAAAAGAAAAGAAAAAAAGTAAGATACAGCGAAGTCCGTATCAAGCTGTCAGCAAAGCAAAAGAAATCGCTGCTTAACTATTGTAATGCCAGGAGGACAACCCCCAATAAGTTGATCAAAAAGATGATCCGGACCTATATCAGTAATTATTCTAAGGAGGTGCCTGAGGAATATTATATTACCGAGAAACAACTCGATCTCTTCAATGATAATGGGGATTCTTTGGACTAAGCAATATTACTCTATACCACTTTCATAAGGCTGCCGGTTCATGATGGACCTTCCAAGCGTCACTTCATCAGCATACTCAAGCTCATCACCAACCGAAATACCCCTGGCAATGGTGCTCACAGGAATGCGATGCTCCCTGATCTTCTTGTATATGTAGTAACTGGTCGTATCGCCTTCAATAGTGCCTGAGAGGGCGAAGATGATCTCCTTCACAGCTCCTGAATTCACACGCTCTATCAAGGGATCAATGTTCAGGTCATTTGGACCTATACCATCAATGGGAGAGATGATGCCGTTCAGCACATGGTAAACCCCATTGTACTGGGCAGTATTTTCAATGGCCATGATATCCCTGATGTCGGAAACAACACAGATTACAGCCCTGTCCCTTCTATGGTTATCACAAATCTGACAGATCTCCTCATCAGAAAGGTTGCTGCACACTTTGCAATAGCGGATATGTTCTTTCATCTCAGCCACAGCTCCGGTAAGATTGGATACCACTACATCATCCTGCCTGAGCATATGAAGAGCGAGCCGCAAAGCCGTTTTTCTACCTATGCCTGGCAGTCGTGAAAGTTCATTCACACACTGTTCTAAAAGTCGGGAGGAATAGGCATTCATGGATAGAAGATTATTATTACTTTTGGGCAAAAGTAATAAATAAAACAGAGCAATGAATCCCGGCAGTTACACGTTTATGAATTGTATCTTATGATGAAAAAAGCGTTTATCCTTATCTGTTTCTTTAGTTTGATGCTATCCGGATTCGCTCAGGAGCTCACCAACCATGTGGATGAGCAAGGGAGAAAGCAAGGTCCCTGGAAGGCGTATGATGAAGAAGGGAAGCTGAAGTTTGAAGGTGAATTCGTGGATAACACTCCCAGAGGTACCTTTACCTATTATTACGCCGATGGGAAGGTCAAAGCCATCTCCGAAATGTATGAAAAAGGACGGCGTTCACACACCAGGATATTTCATGAGAATGGACGGCTGATGGGGGAGGGTAACTACCTGGACAAATTGAAGGACAGCATATGGAATTATTACAGCGACTTTGACGGAGTGCATGTTTCTACCGAGAACTACATCGGCGGCAAGCTTGACGGTGTTGTAATCAACTACTATCCTAAGGGAGGCATTGCTGAGGAGATTCCCTACAAGATGGGTGTAAAAGAAGGTGAGTGGAAACAATATTTTACCGATGGTACACTGAAGTTAAAAGCAACCTACATAAACGACCTTCTTCAAGGCTTGATGCTGATTTATTATGAAAATGGTATTCCTGAAGTATCAGGCATCTATAAAAACAACCTAAAAGACGGTAACTGGATGTATTTTACCGATAAAGGTGTAGTGTATAAAAAAGAAACCTATCTGAGAGGATTTCTAAAGAAGACAGAGAAATTCTAATTGGCATTAGCTCCAATATTTTCGATCATTTGAAAACCTTTTCATAGGATACAAAGCCTTGGGGCGTGGTCTCTTTTAGCGCCAGTCATAGCCTCGCTGTCACCCGACAGAAAAATGCTGGAAACAAAGAAGTTAATTCTCAGGTGTTTATTTGTGACGATGCCCCCGTCCACAAGGGTCCTCATAGCATCAGAAAATAGTTCGGTATATCCCATGGTCTTTCACACCCAAGTATTGACCTTTCTCATGGGATCGACTTCTAGAATTGTTAAATCATTTCAATGACCTCTGTAAAATTATTTACCACAGTTCGTCCTGTCTTCTTCAGGCGCTCTTCGGATTGGTGCCCGCGGGAAACAAGGATGACCTCTATCCCTAACTCTTCTCCTACTTCATGATCGTGGATGGTATCACCAATCATGATGATCTCCCCGGCATGCCCATCAAGCCCGGCAATAAGCTTTCTGGCATTATCCACCTTGCCGGCTGCATAGTGATTGTCGATACCGGAAATTTTTGAAAAGAAATGACCAATGGAGTGCATGGCAACTGTTTCACTCAGAAAATCCTGTTCCATGGCGGAAAGGATCATCTGCCTATATCCTCGCTCCTGCAGGATCTCAAGTGCTGACCTGGCATCTTCAAACAAAGTTGCATTCCTTATCAGTGCATCATAGTGATCTATGAACTCCAGGGCCGGTGTTTCAAAGGATTCTTCTTCAAAGTTAAATCCTGCTTTAACATAATAATCCCTTACAGGAAATGTAAAAATATCACGGTAGGTATCCATGCTGATCTCATCTTTCTGCCTGTCTCTCAACATAATGTTGATGGCATCAATACATATTCGGGTATCATTGAGCAGTGTGCCGTTCCAGTCCCAAAAGATCGTCTTGGTATTTTGCATGGGTCAAAAATACAGATAATAGAACTGAAAATTGTCCTCGGCATTATATTCTATAGTAGGGAATGGGATTTTTATAAAGCCAAGTACTGTAAAGATGCCTTTCAGCACTTTCGACCTTGTTGGTATCCTGGTAAGATCAACATCCAGGCTGAAGTAAAACTGGGGTAGGCGTTTAAATCCCGGCACTGGCTGTCCTCCATATTCGGGCAGGTTTTCACTGCCTCCCAGCATGCCCTTGGCACCATATCCAAAGGCTACATTCAACCATTCTGGGAATTTCGAACCTTTATGCAGAAATGCATGGATGTTTCCTGAAAGCCAATATGTCTGGCCATTGTAGTCTTTTAATAGCCTTTCCATGTGCGTGCCACCGAGTACGTCCGGCCTGTACTGGGCATATTCAGATGGGTGGTATGAAAACTTAAGAAGTATTCGCTGTTCTTTCCATCCCAGTTGCTGTCCGATGAACATCCCTGCTCCGGCAAAGTTTGCCACCAGGTCACCCACAGAGGCCCCCCATCCCTCTGAGAATCCATCAAAAATCTCTATGGTGGTCAAGAATAACAGTCCCACGGAACCACCATACCATACGGCATGCTTTTCTTTAACACCTGCCCATTTCAGTGAATGATAGCCTATTTTTCCCAACCAGAATGAGGTGGTGGCATGCCCAAGCTTATCAAGACCCATCCACTGATTGTTATCGCTGCGAAAATGGAATGAGGTGGTTTCATAATCCTTATACCACAATTGGTATAATCCTACCATGGTGCCTGTGTAGGCAACGGCACCCCCAATGATCAGGAAATTTAATTTGCCACGGTTTACCGTGCTGCTATCTTCCTGACCATATCCGGGCGAAAGAAAGGCAAAGATCAATACGAACAGAATAATAGCTCTGGATTGTTGCTTGGTGAAGCAGATGCAGGCATGAAGGATTCTGCTCATAGGCCGATACTATTTTCTGTTTTCTATGGCTTTGTGGTAACGCCTTGCATTTCTGTTGTGCTGTGTGATGGAGCGGGCAAAGGCATGGTAGCCGGAAAGGTCATCCTTAGCGCAGAAGAATAGGTAATCATGCTCTTCATAGTTCAGGACAGCATCGATAGAGGCAATAGATGGAATACATATTGGACCGGGCGGAAGTCCGGGATACATGTATGTGTTATAGGGCGAATCGATCTCTTTATGCACATTGAGCACGCGGGTCAGGCCAAAATCCCCCGACGCATAAACGAGCGTAGGATCGGCCTGTAACAACCAGTTTTTGTCAAGGCGGTTCATATATACGCCTGCAATGGCAGCTTTTTCATCGTTCTTATTGGTTTCCTTATCCACAATGGACGCCATAATGACTACCTCAGCTCTGCTAAGGCCTACGCTATCTGCTCTTTTTGTCCTTTCACCTTCCCAGAACAAATTGAACTCCTTCTTCATGCGATCCATAAATTGAAGAGCTGAAGTATTCCAGAAAAACTCGTATGTGTTGGGGATGATAAGAGTAAGGGCTGTTTCCGTGCTAAGACCGGTGCTGGCATAATACACAGAATCGTTCAAAAGATTCATTATGGAGGTAGAATCAGCTTCTATCTGCTCAGAAATGCGCTTTGCCAATTGATCTTTGGTTCGTATGTTGTTGAATGTTACATTGACAGGTGCTTGTTCGCCGAGGCGTAGCATGTTGATGAGTTCGTCATTGTTCATGCCATCTCTTACAACAAAGTGCCCGGGTTTAATGAGATCCGGATATTTCTTCTTTTTAGCCAGCCATTCGAAGCCACCACGATCAATGATCAGTCCATGACCGTATAAAATGGTTTTCACCTGCTCGAAGTTGGCATCAGTCGGGAAGTAAACAGAGAAGGTTTCCTGTCCGGAGGTCCAGACATTTGATTTGTAGATGACTCTGTATATCAAATAGCCTACGATCAGGGATGCTATGATCAGCAATATCAGGAGGCTGAAGACGATTTTTCTCCAGGGTGAACGCTTCTTTTTCCTGGGTAAGCCGTATTTAGTATGATAATAAGCCATCCTTAGTCTTAAGAGTTCAGGTTAATGAGTTGTAATAAATATTCGTCTGTCCACGAATCATTTATTCTTATCCATTCCTTTTTTACTCCTATTATCGCGAAATGTTTCTTTTTAAAGAGTTCTAAGCTAGCTTTATTATCTATTAATACGTTCGAGTAGAGCTGATGCAGCTTCAGTCTGTTAAAGGCATATTCAATGATGAGGTCCAATGCTTCGGAGGCATATCCTTTTCCTCGCTCATCATTTATGATCATGATACCGACCCCAGCACGCATGTTTGCCGGGTCAAAATCGAAGAGATCGATACAGCCTATCGTCCGGTTCTTAGGCTCTGTCACCAGGTCGATCATCAGGCGCAGTTGCTTGCTGCCAAAGATGTCCTCACTGGCATTCATCACGTATTGTTCCAGCGCGAAGCGTGAAAAGGGGGCGAGAGTATTGCTGAGGTGCCAGACCGAGGTGTCATTTTCCCACTGATAAAGCAGATCAATGTCGGATGGCTCTAAAGCTCTGAGTGTTAGGTTTTCGGATCTCATGATCTTAAATTTCTATTAATCCTGAAAAGACGAAGCTGGCGGGGCCCTGAAGTTTTATATTAGTGAATTCATTTCCTTTTCTTTCGAAGGATACTTCTAAGTCGCCTCCCCGGGCACGAATTGGAAGCGGAGAAGAAAGATTATTTCTTACCACCCAGCCTATGGCGGCAGCTGTAACCCCGGTTCCGCAGGATAATGTTTCGGCTTCAACACCCCTTTCGTAGGTTCTGATATTTAACAAGCCGTCAATTTCTTCAATAAAGTTCACGTTGGTGCCTGAAGGTCCGAAGTGAGGGGCATTCCTGAGCTTCCCACCATCCTTGTAAACATCCATGCTAAGTAGGCCTTTGCAAATATTTACCAGGTGGGGTGAGCCAGTGTCCAGGAAGACAGCGTCCTCAACCCATACAGGGGCTTCCACGTCAGCCATCTTCAGGCTTATCAACCATTCATTGCCTGCCATTGAAATAATGCTGGCATGATGAATTCCATCAACTGCCTTGAAGAGAGCTTCATTTTTTATAAGGCCCAGTCTGCTGGCAAAAGCTGTAATGCAGCGACCACCATTGCCGCATAATGAGGCTTCCCTTCCGTCGGCATTAAAATACCTCATGATAAAATCAAGGTCCTCTGAAACATCCAGCATTATCAGCCCATCCGCTCCAATTCCGAAGTTTCTGTCGCATAAATGTGCGATTATGTCAGACCCTGGCTGAATGGCATGATTTCTGATGTCGATTAGAATGAAATCATTGCCTGTCCCATGATATTTTTCGAACGGTATTTTCATCCGGCAAGCGATTAGTTGATGGTATTAACAAAGATAGTAATATTTGCGTAGCTATATGGCGCATCTGGTGGTACTGGAATTAACAAAATTTAACAGCCAACATAGACTATCACTTTGTTATCTTGCGTTGAAATTTGAACCGGCATTGAACATATCAGCCGGACATGCATTTTATTAATATAAAACATACGATTATGAAAAGGTTTTTTGTCTTTTTTGCTGTATTTTTCTTTGGCGGATTGGCTTTTTTCCTGATCAACCAGATGACTTCCCCTGAAACAGTGGTTGAGTATAAGGCTTTGTCAGAACCAACACCCTTTGAGAGGTCTTCGTATATCAGCACCCCTGCCGTTAATGGGCCTGACTTTTCCGAAGCCGCAGAGAGCACAGTAGATGCTGTGGTCCACATACGTTCGCAGTTTCGTACCAAGAGTCGCGAATATGATGATTTCTTCGGAGCGCTAAGGGAGTATTTTGGATACGAAAACAGCCCAAACAGAAATTATCCAATTTCAGGCTGGGGATCAGGCGTGATCCTTTCCCATGATGGCTATATTGTTACCAATAACCACGTAGTGGAAGGAGCTGAACTGATAGAGGTCATACTGAACGACAAAAGGGTTTTTGAAGGTGAAGTTGTTGGGCTCGATCCCACAACCGACCTGGCCCTCCTCCGCATAGATGTAGATGACCTGCCTACTGTTAGATATGGAAATTCAGACAACCTCAGAGTAGGTGAGTGGGTGCTTGCTGTTGGTAACCCTTTCAACCTAACTTCTACCGTCACAGCAGGTATCGTCAGCGCCAAGGCACGGAATATCAATATTCTGGGTAGCCAGGGAGCCATAGAGTCTTTTATACAGACAGATGCTGCGGTCAACCGTGGAAATAGTGGCGGGGCATTGGTGAATACACGTGGAGAACTGGTAGGGATCAATGCAGCAATAGCCTCCAATACAGGATATTATCAAGGCTACTCTTTTGCGATACCTGTCAATATTGTGAGAAAGGTGATTGAAGATCTTAAAAAGTATGGTGAAGTTCAAAGAGCATATATCGGCGTGGTAATCCGTGAGATAAACCAGCGGTTTGCCGATGAGCTTGACCTGGATGAGATCAGAGGAGTATATGTTGATGGACTTTCTGAGGATGGTGGTGCTATGGATGCAGGAATAGAAATAGGTGATGTGATCACTACTGTAGATGGCACGGAGGTCAATAGCCTCTCGCAACTCCTGGAGGTCGTGGGGCAGCACAGCCCTGGCGACAAACTGGCGGTTCAGGTGATCCGTGATGGTGAGCCTGAGATGTATAATGTTGAATTACGAACTGTGGATGGAACCACTAATGTGGTCAGAACTGATGATGAGTTCTTCAATGATCGTCTGGGAGCATATTTCAGCGGTGTCAGCAGTACTGAGAAGTCAAAATACAATATCAGGTCGGGATTAAAAATTATCAGCATCGAAGGAGGCCTTCTCGAGAAAGGAGGTATCAGGAAAAATTTTATCGTGACCTCGGTGAATGGCTATGCTGTTGATTCAAAGTCAGGGCTTGAATCTGCTCTGGATCAAAACGATGAAAGAGTAAAAATTTCAGGGCTCTATCCGAATGGGATGAAGGTGACCTTTGAATTTGGATTATAATTTAGACTATTTTTAAATAATTAACATTTTTTTACAAAATTATGGCCGAAATACTTTTAAAATGGGCTTCGATTTTGTACCTTTGCATGTTTCCCACACGATTACCGAATAATTGTCAAGGGATAATAGAACCGGAGAAAGACGTATGAGACAATTAAAAATCACAAAATCCATAACCAATAGAGAAACAGCTTCGCTGGATAAATACCTTCAGGACATTGGAAAAGAAGAGTTGATCACTGCGGAAGAGGAGGTGGAACTCGCAAAAAAAATAAAATCAGGAGACCATCTTGCACTGGAGAAACTAACCAAAGCCAACCTGCGCTTTGTGGTCTCTGTAGCCAAACAATACCAGAACCAGGGCTTAAGCCTTCCCGACCTTATCAACGAAGGCAACCTGGGCCTTATTAAGGCTGCCAAACGCTTTGATGAAACCCGTGGATTTAAGTTTATCTCCTATGCTGTATGGTGGATCCGTCAGTCGATACTACAGGCCCTGGCTGAGCAGTCAAGGTTGGTACGCCTGCCACTCAACCAGGTGGGCTCCCTGAATAAGATCAAGAAGGCCACCTCAAGGCTTGAACAACGCTTTGAACGTGCGCCCCTCGTAGATGAGATAGCCGAACTCATGGAACTTCCTGAATATAAGGTGGACAAAGCCATGAAGATCACCACACGCTATGTGTCCATGGATGCACCACTCAGTCAGGAAGAAGATACTAAATTCCTGGATGTCTTCATCAGTGACGACGTCCCCAAGACCGATACCCATCTGATGCGTGAATCACTCAATAAAGAGATTCAACGTTCACTGGCTACCCTTACCGACAAGGAGAGGGACGTGATCAATCTTTACTATGGCATCGGCATGGCCCATGGGCTGACGCTGGAAGAAATAGGTGCCAAGTTTGATCTCACCAGAGAGAGGGTTCGACAGATCAAGGAAAAGGCCATCAGAAGACTTAAACATACTTCAAGAAGTAAATTGTTGAAAGCATACCTTGGCGAATAAGAAAAAATGTCAATAAAAAAGGGATAGCAAAAATGTTTTGTTATCCCTTTTTTTTTAATTTTGAACTCCAAAGAAATCAGGTCAATACGATTTGTTCACCTGTTCGTTTCAGATAACCTTTAATAACAAATTTAATATGGGCTTAAACCGATATGAAACTTCATTGAAAACCTGGATCGAGGCTGAGAAAGATGCGTTAGAATTTGCAAACCTCACAGGAAGGTTATTTCTCGATAGAAGCGTTGAACTCATTCTTTTCAGGAGCCAGCTTATTGACAGAAGTGCTAGCGTTGTTTTGTATAAACATTCTTATGCAACCAACGTAGTGGGGTATCCCCTTGACATCAGCGATTCACTCCTCCTGGCAAAAGCTATAGAAGAAATTAACATAAAGAGTGCTCGTCTGGATATAGGAACGCTTAATAAAGAGTGGACCGAAGAAAAGGAAAACTATCCTGATGCAAAAGCATTTATTTCAGATAAACTGAAAGATGGCATCGGAAAAGACCCGGCCTATGATAAGCCACGTGATGTGGTATTGTTCGGTTTTGGAAGGATTGGTCGTTTGCTGTTGCGTGAGTTGATCATCCAGGGCAACGGAAGCCAGCTCAGGGTGCGTGCGGTAGTAACACGTAAAGTGACAGATGAAGACATTGCAAAGCGTGCCTCACTGATCAGGCATGATTCCATCCATGGACCATTCAGGGGGAATGTGATCGAAGATTTCGAAAATAAATCCATTTATGTTAACGGACACCTTGTTAAGATGATTGCCGGCAGCGATCCGGAGGATATTGATTATGAAGCTGAGGGCATCACCAATGCACTCCTGATTGATAACACAGGCATATTTAAAGACAGGGAAGGACTCGGGAGGCACCTTAAATCAAAAGGCATTAGCCAGGTGATCCTCACAGCACCGGCCAAAGGCGACATCCCCAACATTGTATATGGTATCAACCATAAGGGAGTCAATATTGTCAATGAAAAGATCTTTTCAGCTGCATCCTGTACAACCAATGCCATCGTTCCTACACTTTCTGTGTTGGAGAATAAACTGGATATAGAAAAAGGACATTTAGAGACCATACATGCTTTCACCAACGATCAAAACCTGACCGACAACTACCATAAGAAGCCAAGAAGGGGTCGTTCTGCACCAATGAATATGGTGATCACCTCAACAGGTGCCGGTACTGCAGCAGCCAAGGCCATTCCTTCACTGAAAGGAAAATTAACAGCCAATGCTGTGAGGGTGCCCATACCCAACGTTTCACTGGCAATATTATCACTGACAGTGAAGAATAATACCAGCAAGGATGGTGTTGATGCTATTATGAGGGATGCTGCCCTCAAGGGCGATCTTGTGGAGCAGATCAGATATTCGGCTTCAGATGAATCGGTTTCTACCGACTTTATCGGAGACCCTGTAGCAGGTATATATGATGCACCTTCTACACAAGTGTCGGAAGACGGAAAGAACATAGTGGTATATATGTGGTATGATAATGAGTTTGGATATACCATACAGGTAATCAGGCTCGCCAAGCATGTGGCGGGAGTGAAAAGGTTCAGGTACTACTAGAAATAACGAAAACTGCATGAAACAGGGCAATTCAATCGGGTTGACCTGTTTTAATTAAATAATGAACATTCAGGTAAGGAATTAATCATGTCAGACACAAAGTACATTTTTGTAACCGGAGGGGTGACCTCATCACTGGGAAAAGGAATCATTACTGCTTCCATGGCCAAGCTCCTACAGGCGAGAGGTTTCTCAACAACCACCCAGAAGATTGATCCCTATATCAATGTCGATCCTGGAACACTGAACCCCTACGAGCATGGCGAATGCTATGTGACTGAGGACGGAGCCGAAACCGACCTTGACCTCGGACACTATGAGCGTTTCTCGAATGTTCATACCTCACAGGCTAACAATGTGACCACCGGAAGGATCTATCAGACGGTGATCAACAAAGAACGCCACGGCGACTATCTGGGCAAGACTGTTCAGGTGATCCCTCATATTACTGATGAGATCAAACGATCGTTCAAGATCCTGGGAGATACCGGGAATTATGACTTTGTGCTCACCGAGGTTGGAGGTACCGTAGGTGATATTGAATCATTACCCTATGTGGAGGCCATCCGGCAGATGCGCTTTGAAATGGGCAACAGCTGTGTTGTAGTGCACCTCACCCTTATCCCATACCTTGCTGCAGCAGAAGAGCTTAAGACGAAGCCAACCCAGCATTCTGTTAAAACCATGCTGGAAGCCGGTGTACAGCCCGACATCATCGTGTGTCGTACAGAAAAGCCATTGGGAGAAAATATCAGACAAAAAATATCACTCTTCTGCAATGTCCCGATATCAGCAGTAAAAGAATCTATCGATGCAGAAAGTATATATGATGTACCTCTGCTGATGAGGGAAGAGAAACTTGATGAAGAGATATTGAAGAAGACCGAGATGCCACTGGCTAACTTCCCCGATCTCACAAACTGGGAACGATTCCTTGGCAAACTGAAAAATCCTAAAGGAACAGTCAATATAGGACTGATAGGTAAGTATGTTGAGCTTAAGGATGCCTATAAATCCATCCTTGAATCATTCATCCATGCAGGAGCTGAGAATGAGTTTTCTGTAAAGGTTCACAGCATACATTCAGAGACTGTTACAGATGTGAACACCGACAGCTTGCTCAAAGGCCTGAGTGGAATACTTGTTGCTCCAGGCTTTGGTGAGCGTGGTATTGAAGGCAAGATCTCCGCCATTAGATGGGCAAGGGAGAACAAGGTGCCCTTCTTTGGTATTTGCCTGGGAATGCAGTGTGCAGTGATTGAATTTGGAAGAAATGTATTGGGCTACAACAAGGCTCATTCAACAGAGTTTCTACCTGATTCACCTTACCCGGTTATTGACCTTATGGAGGAGCAACAATCCATTGATGACAAAGGCGGAACCATGCGACTAGGAGCCTATCCGTGCCGTATTGATAAAGAAAGTAAATCATTCGAGATCTACGGAGAAGAAAATATACAGGAAAGACACCGACATCGTTATGAGTTTAATAATAAATATATTGATGATTACAAGGATGCTGGCATGCTTCCGGTAGGGATCAATCCCAATGAAAACCTGGTGGAGATGGTGGAGATGCCGGATCATCCATGGTTCATAGGCGTGCAATTCCATCCTGAATATAAGAGCACTGTGGCAAGGCCTCACCCCTTATTCGTTAGCTTTGTGGGTGCATGCATAAAGCACAGTGAAACAAAATAAGAAGGATCTCGGCGAATATATTTGAAGTATATTTGCCAACCCATATATTAAAAAAGATTAAATGAACAGGAATACAGTAATCGGGCTTGTGCTGATCTTCGCCATCTTTATTGGATGGAGCTATTGGATGCAGCCCTCAGAAGAAGAGCTGGAGCAGCAAAGGCAGGAACAGATTGCCAAGGAAAGGGAAAGAAGGGTATTTGACTCTATCCAGGAGGTGAACAGGGCCGAACAGCAGGCCATACGCGATCAACAACAGGCCGAACAATCCCCTGCGGAGGTGATACCTGCTGAATCAGGATCTCAATACCAGGATTTAAGTACAAAGTATGGTGGATTTGCCCACTCCGGACAAGGTGCAGAAGAATATATAACTGTTGAGAGCGACTTATTGAAGCTAATATTTTCCACCAAAGGAGGTAAGATCGCTTCCGTAGAACTTAAAGAATATAAGACCTACGATTCATTGCCGCTAATACTGTTTAATGCTGATACCGCAAGGTTTGGATTTAATTTCTTTTCAAGAAACCATCCCCTGAACACCAACGATCTTATCTTCCAGGCAGAATTGCCAGATGGGGGGGGAGCAGGTAATTATATCCAGGTCAGTGGAGAAGATTCTGTTCAGCTGGTATTGAGACTTTATGCCGATGCCTCTGCTGAAGCAATGAGCTCCGATCAATATTTTGAATTTCTTTATACCATCCACGGTGATGAGTATATGCTTGACTATGAGGTATCCCTACATGGCCTGAGCGAGCTGATCACGACACAGATGCCGTCTACTCTGGAACTTGACTGGATCACCTACCTGAGGAAACAGGAAAAGACCCAGGACAGGCTCAGCGGCACAACAATATACTATCGTGCGAATGATAATGAGGTTGATTATCTGTCAGAATCAGATGCTGATGAAAAGGACTTTGGTGATAAGCTGGAGTGGATATCTTTCAAACAGAGGTTTTTCTCTTCTACATTGGTCATCAATGATCAGTTTTTCGACAACCCTAAGCTGGCTCATGCCACCTTTGAAACCCCATATAGTGAGCGCTATCTTAAAACCATGCGGGCCAAACTTGATGTGCCGGTCAATGGTTTCCATGATAGTAAAACAGATTTCAGGTTCTATTTCGGTCCCAATGATTATAATGTCTTAATCGACTATAAAATGGACCTGGAGCGGCAGATCCCACTGGGATGGAGCTTCTTCCTGCTGCAGTGGATCAACCGATATGCTGTGATTCCAATATTTGCCTGGCTCGGGAGCTATGGATGGAACTACGGTATTGTCATCCTGGTGCTCACCATCATGCTGAAAATCGTTCTCTTCCCCATCGCTTATCGTACCTACCGTTCGACTGCTAAAATGAGGGTGTTAAAGCCCGAGGTAGACGAGATCGCGAAGAAATACCCCAAGAAGGAAGACTCCATGAAGAAGCAGCAGGCCACCATGGCCCTGTATAAACAGGTGGGGGTGAACCCCATGGCCGGATGTGTGCCCATGCTCTTGCAGTTCCCGATCCTGATTGCACTCTTCAGGTTTTTCCCTGCTTCAATTGAGTTGAGGCAGAAGTCATTCCTATGGGCTGAAGACCTTTCGAGCTACGACTCAATTGCCACACTGCCATTTGAAATACCATTCTATGGTGACCATGTGAGCTTATTTACCCTTTTGATGACCATATCGACCATCATCTATACTTATATGAACAACCAGATGATGTCGAGTAGCCAGCAGATGCCGGGTATGAAGACGATGATGTACCTCATGCCGATCATGTTCCTTGGTTGGTTCAACAACTATGCATCTGGATTAAGTTATTACTATATGCTGGCCAACCTCATCACCTTCGGACAGATGTTCTTCATCCGCCGTACCATCAATGAGGAAAAGATCTACAAGAAACTTCAGGATAACAAGAAAAAGCCCAAAAAGCAATCCGGTTTCCAGAAGCGACTTGAAGATGCTGCACGTAAGAGGCAGGGCCAGCAAGGGAAAAGAAAATAGAATTATCCATTCAAGTCATTATTATGAGAAAAAAACCAAGGCTTAGTTTCTGGCAGATCTGGAATATGAGTTTCGGCTTTCTCGGGATACAGTTTGGTTTTGCCCTGCAAAATGCCAATGCCTCCCGTATACTCCAGACATTTGGCGCTGATGTTGAACATTTAAGCTGGTTTTGGCTGGTTGCTCCGGTCACCGGGATGATCATACAGCCCATCGTGGGTTATTTCAGCGATAAGACCTGGAACCGTCTTGGACGAAGGAGACCTTACTTCCTTGCCGGGGCCGTACTCACTTCCACGGCCTTGATATTGATGCCAAATGCACCTCACCTGGCTACATTCATCGCTCCAATGTTTATTGGTGGTGGCCTGCTCATGATCATGGATGCTTCCATGAACATCTCCATGGAACCCTTCAGGGCATTGGTGGCTGACAAGTTGCCGGAGGAACAGCATACACTTGGTTTCTCGATGCAGACATTACTCATTGGCATAGGTGCCGTGATAGGCTCATGGCTGCCATACATACTTGGTAACTGGTTCGGAATACCCAAGGAAGCAGCAGCTGAAGGGCTGGTGCCTCCCAATGTGGTTTTCTCCTTCTATTTTGGTGCTTTCGTTCTGCTGTCGGCCATCATCTGGACGGTTACAACAACGAAAGAATATCCACCTGAGTTTTACGAAGATGAAGCAGAAGAGACAGAAGAGAAGAAGAAGTTCAGGATCCCAAAGCAAATGCTGCAGCTTTTGCTGGTACAGTTTTTCTCATGGTTTGCCTTGTTTTCTATGTGGGTGTATACCACTCCGGCAGTGGCGGGACATTTTTATGGCACTACCGACCCCCATTCAGCAGCTTATCAGGAAGCCGGTGACTGGGTAGGTATCTTGTTTGGGATCTATAATGGCATTTCGGCCATGATAGCCCTTTCACTTCCTAAATTAGCAATGAGAATAGGTAGAAGGGCCACGCATGCCCTGGCCCTCACCATAGGAGGACTGTCATTCCTGTCATTTATCATCATCCCTGATGCCAACTGGCTGGTGGTCCCAATGATTGGTATCGGCATCGCCTGGGGCAGCATCCTGGCCATGCCTTATGCCATGCTGGCAAACTCATTGCCTGCTAAACAGATGGGTGTGTTTATGGGATTATTTAATATGTCAATCACCATACCACAGATAGTGAATGGTGTTACCGGCGGTTTGATCCTGAAATATGTCTTTGGTGGTGACCCTATCTATTCTATTATGATGGCGGGTGTTCTGATGATATTTGGTGCTATTGCCACGATGTTTGTGAGTGATAAACTGGATCTTAAGAGGTCTTAAGCCTTAGACGTTGGGCTTTGGGCATCAGGCACCTGGTGATAAATGAACTTCTTAATATTTCGTATACCTATTGATTTTTATTTAGTGTATTTTCTGATACTATCTCATTTATTACATATCCAGTGAAATGATCTGATGAAGTATTAAAAATAATGTGCTCCTCTACTTCAAAATTGAATTTTATATCATAATAAGTCTGGTCTATAAAATATTTTTGGCCAGGATTCTTATTGGAATAACTCTCCTCTTTCATTCTTACCGGATAATAGTTCTGCTTATCGATGATAAATAAGGTTTTTGTAATGTTCCCTTCACTATCCTCAAGTTGGGTTGCAAATCCAGGCATGGTCATCTTATCCTCCAGGTAAATGACTATTTGGAAGCAATTCTTATCCATAAAAATAGTGTCGTTCAACCTTATAAGCTGATAAGATCCTGTATGATCCAGAATATATTTGAATACGTATTGCAAGCCATAAAGTGTATTATGACTCCAGAAATGTTCTTTACTAAATTCAGGATATTTTATTAAATCATATAGCCTGATAGCACTATCCAGATTGTTTTTGCGAATTAATCTGTTCCCATCAAAAATATCCTCATAGTTTACTGTGGATCCATCATTACCATAAAAATACCAATGTCCTTTTACCCCAACAATGGAATCCTGAATGAGCCTCTGAAAGCACATTTCCCTGTATCTGAATATCGTCTCTTCTAATTGTCTGGGATTGGTTCTTATCATATCTTGTTTATAATAAATAGTCTCAATCGTATCTATAGAATTGATTGTCTTATTTAAAATATCAAGAGCACTACTACTGTCCTGTGTACAAGAACCTAAGATAATCAAGCTTACTAGAGAATGAACAGTAATTATTTTTCTTATCGTTACTCCGTTCATTTAATGACGAATTAAATGCTTCTGAAATATTGCCACCAAGCTTTCTTTGTTTATGGGTTTTGAAATATAATCGTTGCATCCCGCTTCAATAGCCTTTTCTTTGTCGCCTCGTAGGCCAAAGGCTGTTTGTGCAATGATTATAATGTCATTGTTAAATTGTCGGATATGACGTGTTGCTTCATATCCGTTCATTACTGGCATTTGAATATCCATAAGGATCAAATCCAGGGTTGGATTATTTTTGCATGCTTGTATTGCTTCAAGTCCGTTTATGGCATGTAAAACTTCATTGGTGATATCATGAAGGCTTTTTGTAAGCAGAGAATATGATATTTCATCATCCTCAGCGATCAAAATATTTAAGTTTTTTAATTGTGTTTCCTTTATTACAGAAGAATCAGTATCAGCTATTTCTATTCTTTCTGCCACTACGGCATTGTAAGGAATGGTAAAATAAAATATAGAGCCTTGTCCATCTTCACTTTCCACCCATATCTTTCCACCCAGCATCTCCACATACGATTTACAAATGGATAGGCCCAATCCACTGCCTTCATAACCGCGGTTAAACAATTCACTACCCTGTCTGAATCTTTCAAAAATTATTTTGTGCTGATCCAATGGAATGCCGATCCCTGTATCTTTCACAAAGAACTCTAGGCAATTTTCCTTCTTCACGTAACCGAATTCAATC
>Ga0209475_10002576_pt1 | contig 17919 bp, 18 predicted proteins | sample tdDd471_FD_187128 | JGI IMG/M metagenome (GOLD analysis project Ga0209475, IMG submission 187128) | Marine sediment microbial communities from the Atlantic coast under amendment with organic carbon and nitrate - tdDd47.1 (SPAdes)... | ecosystem: Environmental > Aquatic > Marine > Coastal >... | reverse complement strand
GCGCTTCGCCAAAGGCGATAAAGCCGATCAGGGCGGTGAACAGCAGGCGGGCGAAATCGAACGGCAAAACAGCCGTCGCCTCGGCGGCGGCGAAAGCCCGGGTTAGAGATTGCTGAATACCGAAGGCAACGATCCCGGCAAGAACCATCCAAGCGATCAGGGTCGGCGACGGCCAGGTCCAGACGAACAGGGCGGGAATGAGCGAGAACAACGTCATCAGGAAGGCATTGACCAAGACGATGGTATTGGGCGCTTCGGTGCGCGACAGCGCTTTGATCGACAAGACCGTCACCGAAAGCGCCACCGAGGCGGCCATGGCGAGCCAAGCGCCTTCGGTCAGCGCCGCCGCACCGGGCCGGAGGATAATCATCGCGCCGATGAATCCGATCAGCGTCGCCATCCAGCGCCGCGCCCGGACGGTTTCGCCGAGAAACAACCCGGCACCGAGGGTGGCGAACAAAGGCGCGGTAAAGGTCAGGGCGGTGACCTCGGCCACCGGCATCAGCGAAAAAGCCGTAAAAATGCAGAGCATGGCCGTCGTCCCCGAGACGGCGCGGACCATGTGCATTTTCCATTGCCCGACCTGGAGCGATCTGAGGCTGCGCCCTTTCCAAGACAACATCAGCACGAGGATGATGACCGAGCGGAAGAAGGCGATTTCAAACGGATGCAGGTCGGCCGAGGTGTGGCGTACAATGGCGCTCAAACAAGCGAACAACAGGCCCGAGAGACACATCCACAGGGCACCCTGGAGCGGTGCGGGGAGGGGCATAAAATTTTTGTCCTTCTATCGAGACGTTGCGACGCCAAGTCGCGGCCAGCATACTGGCAAAAAACGGTAATGAAAATGAACAGTGAGAGGTATTGAGCCGTGAGCGAACCCATTTGGACCCCATCGCCGGAACGTATGGCGACCACCAATATGAAGGCTTTTTTCGAGGCCGTCGAGGAGGATTGGAACGTCACCATCGATACCTACGACGACCTGTGGAAATTTTCGGTCGAGGAACGGGAAAAGTTTTGGGTCTCGTTTAAGGACTGGGCGGGCGTGATCGCCGAAACCTGGGGCGATACGGTGATCGAGAACGACGGGCAAATGCCCGGCGCGCGGTTCTTCCCCGACGCCAAACTGAACTTCGCCGAAAACCTGCTGCGCCGCCGCGACGACGCCGACGCCCTGGTGTTCCGCGGTGAAGACAAGGTCCAGTCGCGTTACAGCTACGCCGAGCTTTACGACGCGGTGTCGCGGGTCCGCCAGGCATTGCAAACGGCGGGCATCCAAAAAGGCGACCGGGTCGGGGCTTATATGCCCAACATGCCGGAAACCATGATCGCCGCCTTGGCCGCCGCCTCACTGGGTGCGGTCTGGTCGTCCTGCTCGCCCGACTTCGGGGTGCGCGGTGTGCTCGACCGATTCGGCCAGATTGAGCCCAAAATTCTAATTGCCGTCGACGGCTATCACTACAACGGCAAGACCCACGATCTGCGCGGCAAGGTCGCCGATATTTTGGCCGAACTGCCGAGCGTCGAGAAAACCGTCGTCGTGCCCTACGGCAAAATAGCCCCCGATATCTCAGCCCTTCCCAAGGCGGTTTTATGGAAGGATTTCATCGACCCGTTCGCCGCCGAAGAAAACATCCCCTTCGAGCGTTTCGAGTTCAATCACCCGCTCTATATCCTCTACTCCTCGGGCACCACGGGGGTTCCCAAATGCATCGTCCACGGCGCGGGCGGCACGTTGTTGCAGCACATGAAGGAGCAAATCCTCAACTGCGACATCAAACCCAACGACCGGTTCTTCTACTTCACCACCTGCGGCTGGATGATGTGGAACTGGCTGATCTCGGGGCTTGCCGCCCAGGCGACGTTACTGCTCTACGATGGCTCGCCGTTCTATCCCGACGGGCGCACCCTGTTCGACTACGCGGCCAAGGAGCGTTGCACCTTCTTCGGCACCTCGGCCAAGTTCATCGACGCGGTGCTGAAATCGGGCCTGCGGCCCAAGGACGAGTTCGACCTGACCTCGCTCAAGCTCATCACCTCGACCGGCTCGCCGTTGTCGCCGGAAGGCTTCCGCTTCGTCTACGACGCGATCCATCCGGACGTTCATCTGGCCTCCATATCCGGCGGCACCGACATCGTCGCCTGTTTCGTCGGCGGCAACCCCTTGGCCCCGGTCTATATCGGCGAGCTGCAAGCGCCGATGCTCGGCATGGCGGTCGATGTGTTCGACGACGAGGGCCATTCGATCCGTCAGGAAAAGGGCGAGCTGGTCTGCACCAAACCCTTCCCTTCCATGCCCATCGGATTTTGGAACGACCCGGGTGACGAAAAATACAAGGCCGCCTATTTCGAGATGTTCGACAACGTCTGGTGCCACGGCGACTGGGTCGAGATCACCGAGCACGGCGGCATGGTCATCTACGGCCGCTCCGACGCCACCTTGAACCCCGGCGGCGTGCGCATCGGCACGGCGGAAATCTACCGCCAGGTGGAAAAGCTCGACGAGGTGGTGGAAAGCATCGTCATCGGCCAATTGTGGGAGGACGACACGCGGGTGATCCTATTCGTCGTGTTGCGCGAGGGACTGACCCTGGATAACGCCCTGCAAGACAAAATCCGCAAACAGGTGCGCGACAACTGCACGCCGCGCCATGTACCGGCCCGCATCGTCCAGGTCAGCGACATCCCACGCACCAAATCGGGCAAAATCACCGAGCTGGCGGTGCGCGACGTGGTCCACGGCCGCCCGGTCAAAAACAAGGAGGCGCTGGCCAACCCGGAAGCGCTGGACAACTTCAAGGACGTGCCAGCGCTGCAGAGCTAGATTTGCAAGGTACCCTGGCTTATGGCGGTCAAAACCAATACCCCTCCTAGCCTCCCCTAAAAGGGGAGGGATTTCATATCGCCCTCCTCCTTTTAGGGGGAGCTGGAGGAGGTGTTTGGCGCCATCAAGGCCGCTCCAGGACCATCACCAGGAGCGGCTTTTCCTTGCCGTTGATCGTCGTTGCCCGTTTGAGCGCGATGGCCTCCTTGAAGCCGAAACGTACATAGAGCGCGATGGCCCGGGCATTGTCGGGAAAGACGTCGAGATACAGCGCTTTGGCCTTGGGGCTTTCGAACGCCCGGTCGATAGCGTCGGAGAGCAACGCCGCGCCGATGCCTGTTCCCGGTTCGGCGGCGACCAGACGGACCAGCGTCGGACGGGGCGTGGTGAGGTTGCTTAAAATGGCGTAGCCGGAAAGACTTCCGTCGGCCTCCTGCATCACCCGGTATCGACGGGCCGGATCGGTTATGGCCTCGCGGTGCTTGGCTTCGGTCCAGGCGAAAATACGCTCCCGGTGCTCGGGACGGGATTCTTGGGCGAGAATAAACGGAATATCGTCCGGGGTTGCCGTGCGGACGAACGAAACCGGCCGAAGATCGTCGAGACCTTCCGCGGCGCTCATCCGGTTTGCGTCCGGCTAAACGGTGATGTCGATCTTGGTGGCGTTGGCGGCTGCGGCGATCTGCTCGCCGGCCTGAGCGACCAAGGTTTCAGCCGCTTGGGTATGGGTATCCATCGCCTGTTTGACCAACTGGACGTTCAAGTCCTGCTTGGCGATCCCGGTTTTGGCGGCAATGGCAACCGTTGCAAGAGCGGTCACATCCATAAAACGTCTCCCTTCTGGAAACAACTCTGTCTTCTGTCAAAGAGCGGGCAGCATACCCCAAAATGGTTAAGAAATCGAGTCTTGCGGATTTCTACGGCGCAACCGGGGCTTCCAGCCAGCGGTCGATCAGGGCGCGGGCGATGGAGTGGCGGCGCGGCAGGTAGAGGCCGGTTTCCTTACGCGCCTCAATCTCGCTCAGCTTAAACCACCGCGCATCGTCCATCTCGTCGTGGTCGATATCGAGATCGAGCTTGTTGGCCTTGGCGTGAAACCCCAGCATCAGCGACGCCGGAAACGGCCAAGGCTGCGAGCCGAGATAACGCACGTCGGCGGGATCGACGATTACGCCGGTTTCCTCGCGCACCTCACGGGCGACGGTTTCCTCCAGACTTTCGCCCGGCTCGAAGAACCCGGCGAGCGTTGAGAACATACCCTCGGGCCAGCGTTCGTGACGGCCCAGTAAGCAGGCCGGTTCCCCGTCGATTTCCGCCGTCACCAGCATGATCACCGCCGGGTCGGTGCGCGGAAACGACGGCAGGCCGCATTTTTTGTTGATGCACATCCGTTGATGCCCGGTGTCCCGCACTTCGGTCGGCGAGCCGCACTTGCCGCAGTAAATATGCCGCCGGTGCCAGTGGGTCATGGCCTTGGCGTAGCCCAAAATCGAGGCTTCGCCCCCGTCGAGCAGGGTGCCTAGGTCCCAAAGATCGATAAACCGGGCGGCCGGGCTCAACGAATCGGCCTTTGCCTCGTCCAGGGTCGATATATCGATGGAAAACCAGGCGGTCTCTTCGCCGTCCACGCCGAGAAAAACCGGCTGATCGAACGTGCTGTCGATTTTCCCCGGCGCGAGAAAAACCGCCTTAAAGGAATCGGGCGTGATTTCGCGGACTAAGTTGCGGTTGCGCCAAACCGGGACGATCCGCGTCGAGGGATCGGCCAATTTCGCCGCAATCCACTCGCCGTCTTTGCGCCAATGCGCCGCCCGGTCGAGCGGCGACTGGGTATAGAACTGCTGCTTCAACATATGCGAACCCTGGCACAGAAATTTTTTTCCGGAAAGGCCTGTTTAGAATTCGCCAACCTTTCGTTGCTATTGTCTCTCGCCATAGATAAACTTTTTAAGGGATTCGCACGGGAAAGTGCGCTGTTTGGGGAGACGATGAAGGTGAAGTCGATCAGGAATTTTGCATTTGCCGTCCTGGCATTGTCCGTTTCCGCCTGCGCTATGCAGCCCGATGCGGACGATTTGGCCCGAAAGTGGAACCCGGCTTCCGAAGAATACGCAAAAGCTCTGGAGTCCGTCGACTGGAACCAGGCGGACGTGATTGAAGTCGTTCTTTTCGACAATCATTTCTCACCCATGCTGCTAAGCCTTAAGAAAGGCCAGCCCTACGTTCTGCGGTTTGTGAACAAAGAAAAAGAGCCCCGGATGATGGTGAGCGAAGACTTTTTCGGCAGTCTTGCGATCAGCGGCGAGGAAGACAATAAAATCGCCTTGATGGGGTTCGACATGGAATACATTCCTTTGCCTGAAAAGAACGCAAAGGCCATCCGGGTCGTTCCGATGGAATCCGGCCGCTACGAATTCCGGCAGGCCGCCTATTTCGATATCTTCAGGACCGGCGCTTACGGGATCGCTTACGTCGAATAATTTCACTGTCGATCATCAATTTTAAGAGAGGGGCCGTTTTCGTTGTTGCAAACGGCCCTTTGTTTTTGCTTTATTGCGCGCGGGAGATCGGCGGACGGGCTCTTCGCCAACCCGGTCAGGTCCGGAAGGAAGCAGCCGTAACGAATTCGGTCCGGGTCGCCGGTCTCCTACTTATCCACTCATTGTCCACTCAGCTTTGCTTCGTTAGGTTCCCTCAAGCGCCGGGGCTCACTCCGTTCGCTAGGCTCGCTCGCATAAGCTCGCGGGGGCTCATCCCTTAATTCCCCAATCTTTGATTGGCTGGAATTGAGAGGACGCGGCAAAGCCGCTTTGGCCCCATGCGGCTCTCGCTGTTCGCCTCTTCTTTACGTCATGCCCGGGCTTGACCCGGGTATCCACGACTTTCTTCGGTAACCACGTGATCCAGCCTTTCCTTTGACCGCCCGGACAGGCTAATCTACGCGCCATGAGCGACGAGGCGACCACACCCCAAAAAGACCAAGCCGAATACCGGGTTCTGGCCCGCAAGTACCGGCCGTCCACATTCGGCGAATTGATCGGCCAGGAGGCGATGGTCCGCACCCTGACCAACGCCATCGATTCGGGCCGTCTGGCCCACGCCTTCGTCATGACCGGGGTGCGCGGCATCGGCAAGACCACCACGGCGCGGCTCATCGCAAGAGCGCTCAACTGTGTGGGCGTTGACGGCGCCGGCGGGCCGACCATCAGTCCCTGCGGCGTTTGCGAGCACTGCAAAGCCATCGCCGGCGACCGGCATGTGGATGTGATGGAGCTCGACGCCGCCAGCCGCACCGGTGTCGACGATATCCGGGAAATTATCGAAGGGGTGCGTTACCGCCCCACCTCGGCACGCTACAAAATCTACATCATCGACGAAGTCCACATGCTCTCCAAAAGCGCTTTCAACGCGCTGTTAAAGACTTTGGAAGAACCGCCCGAGCATGTGAAGTTCATCTTCGCCACCACCGAAATCCGCAAAATCCCGGTTACCGTTCTGTCGCGCTGCCAGCGTTTCGATTTACGCCGCGTCGATCAGCAAACCCTGGCCGAGCATTTCGCCACTATTGCACAAAAAGAAAATGCGCAAATCACCCCGGAAGCGCTCACCCTGATCGCCCGGGCCGCCGACGGGTCGGTGCGCGACGGCCTGAGCCTGCTCGATCAGGCGATCGCCCACTGCGCCGGCGAAGTCGGCGAAGAGCAGGTGCGCGACATGTTGGGTTTGGCCGACCGGGCCCAGACCTTCGACCTGTTGGATTCGGTGTTTAAGGGCGACATCAAAGGGGCGCTGGCCTCGGTGGCCGAGCAATACAAAGCGGGTGCCGACCCGGTGGTCATGCTCCAGGATATGCTGGAACTGGTGCACTGGCTGACCCGCCTAAAAGTGTCGCCCGACGCCGCCGAAGCGGGCATGGTGTCGGAAACCGAAAGGGTGCGCGGCGCGGAAATGGCCGGGGCGCTCAATATGGCGGCCTTGAGCCGCGCCTGGCAGATGCTGCTCAAGGGCATCCAGGAAGCCAACCACGCGCCCTCGCCTTTGCAGGCGGTTGAAATGATTTTGGTCCGGCTCGCCTACGCCACCGACCTGCCGAGCCCGGCCGACGCGGTCAAGGCGTTCAAAGATAGCGCGCCTGCTCCCAAAGCAGGCGGTCACCCCGCCTCTTCCGGCGGCAACGGCGGCGGGACGGGGCAATCCACCTCGGCCATGGGATCGCCCATGCCGTCCGGCCCCTCAGGCGGCGGCGCACGGCCTCAGGCAGCGCTGGCCCACCCTCAGTTTAACGAACAGCCGCAGATGGCACCCGAGCCCCAGCTTGAACAACCGCAAGCCATGGGCGCGGTCGAGGCCATGCGCGCCGACCCGCAACGGTTTGAAGACGTGGTGGCCCTGGCCAACGCCCATAACGAACGGATTTTGCACGCCAATCTGGTCAGCAACGTCCATCTGATCGAATTCGAGCCGGGCAAGATCGTGTTCAACCCGACCGAACACGCGCCCAGCGACTTGGCCCAAACCCTGGGCAAGTTCCTCAACAGCCGCACCGACCGGCCCTGGTCGGTGACCACATCCAACGCCACCGGGGAAGCGACACTTCACCAGAAAGTCGAGGCCGCCGAAGCGCAGAAACGTCACGAAGCCGCCGAACACCCGGTGGTCAAGGCGGTGCTCGACGCCTTTCCCGGTGCAAAGCTTGAAAAGGTGCGCGACCTCGCACCGCTCGACGAATCGGACGATCCAGCAGGAGACGAAGACGCATGAAGAACCTGGGTAGCCTGATGAAACAGGCTCAGAAGATGCAGGAAAACATGGCCCGCATGAAAGAAGAGCTCGACAACATGGAAATCGAGGGCACGTCAGGCGCGGGCATGGTCAAGGTGACGCTGACCGGCAAGGGCCACGCCCGCAAGGTGACCATCGATCCGTCGCTCGGCGGGGCCGACGACATTACCGTGCTGGAAGACCTGCTGGTCGCCGCGATCAACGACGCCAAGACCAAGGCCGAACAACAGGTGCAGGAGAAAATGCAGGAAATGACCGGCGGTATCCAGTTGCCGCCCGGCATGGAGTTTCCGTTTTAGGTAAACCGTCATGCCCGCGTATGCGGGCATCCACGTCTTTAAATACCGGGATGGTAGGGACAAAGTCGTGGGTACCCGCATACGCGGGCACGACGAGGGGAGAATGAACAAACCGCATGACCTCAGATCTCAACCATCTGATCAGTCTGCTTGCCAAATTGCCCGGTCTGGGGCCGCGGTCGGCCAAGCGCGCCGTGCTGCACCTGATCAAACGGCGTGAAGGGTTGATGGTGCCGTTGGCGCGCGCTATGGCCGAGGCGGCGGAAAACATCAAAACCTGCTCCATCTGCGGCAACATCGACACCCACGACCCTTGCACCCTGTGCAACGACCACCGGCGCGACGACGGCCTGATCTGCGTGGTCGAACAGGTGGCCGATCTTTGGGCGCTTGAGCGGACCGGGGCGTTTAAAGGCCGCTACCACGTGTTGGGCGGCACCCTTTCGGCGCTCGACGGCGTCGGCCCCGAGGATTTGGGTATTCCCAAACTGGCCCACCGGGCCGCCAACCCGCAGGTCGGCGAAGTCATCTTGGCCTTGTCGGCGACGGTCGACGGACAGACCACGGCGCACTACATCGCCGACAGCCTGGAAAACGCCAACGTCACGGTTTCGGGCCTCGCTCAAGGCGTGCCGGTCGGCGGAGAGTTGGATTACCTGGACGACGGGACTCTTTCCACGGCTTTGAAGAGCCGCAAACCGGTGGTTTAGGCCGAGCCCTTGAACGGCGTGACCTTGCCGTCGCCTTCCATCAGCGTGGGCGGCTCGAGGGCTTCCGCCGGGCCGTCTTCCTCCAGCTCGACGTTACGGATTTTCTCGCCGCGCTTCATCACCTTGTCGGCCGAGGTCTGGATTTGTTCGATGTCCTTGGCCGCCTGATCGAAATGGCGTTGCAGGTTGTCGACCCGGTCGGTCAGGCGTCCGACGTCGGTCATCATGGTTTCCACCTCTTTTTGGATCAGCCCGGCCTGCTCGCGCATTTGGGCGTCTTTCAGCACGGCGCGCACCGTGTTCAGGGTCGCCATCAGGGTGGTCGGCGAGACGATCCACACCCGGCGCTTGAAGCTTTCCTCGACCACATTGCGGAAGGAGGCGTGCAGCTCGGCGTAGACCGCTTCGGACGGCAGGAACATCAAGGCCGATTCGGCGGTTTCACCGGGGAGGATGTATTTTTCGGCGATATCTTTCACATGTTTCAGGATATCGGCGGAAAACGTCCGTCCGGCCTGCACCTTGGCCGCATCGTCTTGTGCGTTGTGGAGCGCTTCGAAACTCTCCAGCGGAAACTTCGAATCGATGACGATCGAGCCCGGCGGGTTGGGCAGTTTCAGCAGGCAATCGGCCCGTTTTCCGTTCGATAGGCTTACCTGAAATTCGTAGGCGGTCGGCGGCAGGGCGTTGACCACCAAGTCGTTGAGCTGGATTTCACCGAACGCGCCGCGCGCCTGCTTGTTGGCCAGAATATCCTGCAACGTCACCACCCGGCTCGACAGTTCGGTCAGGTTTTTCTGCGCCGCGTCGATCACCGCCAACCGCTCTTGAAGCGCCGACATGGTGACATGGGTCCGCTGGGCATGGTCGCTCAGCCCGTCCCCCAGACGTTTGCCCACATCGCTGAGGCGTTCGTCCAGCGTTTTGCTCAACGCCCGCTCCTGGGCCTGCAAGCGCTCGCCCAGGCCGTTCTGGATCGCCAGCTGGCTTTCGTTCAGGGTCTGCAGCCGCACCGCCAGTTCCGATTGCGCCTTGGCGAGATAGTCGGTGGCTTCGGCGAGCCGCTCCGACTGCCCCGCGCCTTCGCGCCGCCCCCTCTCCGCTTTGAGATAAAGCGCCAAAAGGCCGATAACCAGAACCGTTCCGATTGCGAGCACACCTATTTCGAAAGGCGTCAGGACCGTCATATCAATGTTTTCCGTTTGTTCTCCTCAGCGGCTCCACTCTGCCCCACATATGGCGGAATGTCCAGTCTGGGATTACCCACATCTTGTGGACAAACAAAGTTCCACTCCGGTCTTGCCGCCGCCACATTTCCTTTTCAGACTGTCCTCTGGTGTTTTTAGGAGTGCGCTTTCATGACCCACCGCCCATTGTTTCTCGCCGTCGTCGTCGCCTTTTTTGCGGTTCAGGCGCAAGCAGCCGAAAAAGTCTCCACACCGATGGGGACTCCCGCCCTGACCCTATATTCGGACGGTTACGGGCTGATCCATGAATCGCGCTCCATTGCCCTGGACAGGGGATCGAACGTCATCGCCATTGAGGGCCTACCCGAAGCGGTTCGTCCGGATTCGGTCCTGGCCGGGGGCAAAGGGCTGACCGTCCAACGCAGAATTTTCGACTTTGGGGCAATCAGCCCGAAGGCCTTGCTTGAACATTCGCTCGGTAAAACGGTCGGGGTGATCAAAACCAACCCGCAGACCGGTGAGGAAACCGAGCTCGAAGCGACGGTGCTTAGTTTGCACGGCGGCGTGGTGTTGAAAATCGGCGAGCGGATTGAAACCGGCGTTCCGGGCCGCCTGGTGTTTCGCCATATCCCCGAGGGACTACGCGCCAAACCGGCCCTGACCTTACTGGCCGAAAGCGCTGCCGCCGGAATTCAACCCCTCGACCTCACCTATATCACCGGCGGACTGGATTGGCGCGCGACCTATGTGGCGCGGCTCAATAAAGACGGCACGGCGCTCGATCTCACAGGCTACGCCCAACTGACCAACAACACGGAGCGCTCTTTTGACGATGCCGCCATCCGCGTCGTGGCGGGCGAAATCCGTCCCCCCGCGCCGCCCCGACCGGTGATGATGGATCAGGCCGTCCGCTTCGGCACGATGGCGGCGGCCCCAACGGCCAAAGCCGAATCCCTGGAGAGGCAGTCCACCGGTGAACAACACATCTATCGTCTGCCCGGCAAGGTGTCGCTTAAGAGCCGGCAAACCCAGCAGGTGACGCTTTTGAGCGCCAAGGCCGTCCCGGCCAAAACCGAATATCTGTTTCGAAACGGCGTTTACCGTCAGCCGCACCACGGCAGCGACGAGCCCCAACGCCCGGAAATCCGCGTCGGCTTTATGAACGATAAACCCTCCGGCCTGGGCGTCCCGCTGCCCGCTGGCGCTCTCCGCACCTTTAAAGGCGAGGGAGCCGATACCCTGTTCACCGGCGAGACTTTTTTACCGCGCAAGGCGGCGGGCGAAAAAGCCCAACTGACCTTGGGCCGGGCCTTCAATATCACGCTGAAACGCGCCCAGACGGATTTTCAGCTGAAAGATCCCAAGGGCCGCGACCGCACCTTCGAGGCCGCCTGGGATTTGGAACTGACCAACGCCCACGACAAACCCGTCACTGTGGTTCTCGAAGAATCGATGAGCGGCGAGTGGGAGATGTTGAGCGAAAGCCGTCCCCACGAAAAAGACGATGCAACCACCGCCCGCTGGACGGTGGCCCTCAAGCCTGGAAGTACGGAGACGATTTCCTACCGGGTGCGGGTGACGCCGCGCTGAGAAGGAACGTTATTTGGAACCGGTCCGGATTATGCACAAACCCGGTTCCGGCCTTTCTGCTTTGCTTGATACAGAGCGTCATCCGCCCGATTGATAACGTCGTCGATTGTTTCATCGGAGTCGGCGCGCTCCGCAATGCCGAAGCTGGCTGTGACGACAAGGTTTTCTTCAGGCGTATAAAAGGGAATATCGGCAATGGATTTACGCAGGCGCTCGGCCAGCGCAACGCCTTCGTCAAGCGATGTTTCGGGAAGGCAAATAGCGAATTCCTCACCGCCGAGACGCCCGCAAACATCCGAACTTCGTACAACCCTTGAAATGCTCCCCGCCACGGAGACAAGGACCGTGTCGCCCATGGCGTGGCCGTAGGTGTCGTTGACCCGCTTGAAGTGGTCGATATCGATCATGATGACGGTAAAAAGTCTTTTATAGCGTTTTGCCTGTTCAAAAGTTTTCGAACCGTACCGGTAGAAGGCGCGGCGGTTATTCAGGCCGGTTAGCCCGTCCGTCATGGCGTTCTTTTCAGCAAGCTCCCAAGCCTCCTTGAGTTCTTCGGTGCGTTCTTGCACCCGCTGCTCCAACAGACGCCGCTCCGTTTCCAACTGATCCGTGGCCCAATTCAACTGGCGGAAGGTCGTCCCTAGAGACAGCGATAGAATAACGGAAACAAGGACATATTCCTGTACGGCCAGCACAATGGCAGCGGGTGTTTCCCCTGCGATGAAAGGGCCATACCCTCTTGTCGTTCCTGCCGCCGCCATGAAGGCGATCAGTACGGTAATGGCCGTCGACCCGTGAAGGCCAAAGCGCACCGCACCCCAGGCGATTGCCGGAAGCAAGAGGGATGGCGACGACAGCCATGCGGGATAGGATTGCGGCGCAAAGAAGATTAATCCCCCGAAGCCGACGACAAGGGCAAGCAATACGGCAAGCTCGATTTCCCGGTTGCGGATTTTAAGTCTTTTGGGCAAGGGCTCTCCGGCCCAAACCAGGAAAAACGGTGTGAGAACCAGCAATCCGATGGCGTCGCCGAACCACCAAACCCGCCAAAAGGACCAATAGTCGACCGAGGGGTCGCCAAGAACGTACAGGGCCCCGCCCCCCAGCGCGGCGAACGGCGTCGAGATAAACAAAAAGACCCCGCCGAGAATGACGGCAAGACGCACGTCGAGTCTGTCATATTGATTTCCCATCAGTCCCCAGCGGCGCAGGATGAACGCCGTCAGAAACGCTTCCGTGGCGTTGACCAACCCGAAACCGGCGATCTGCCATAAGGGAAAATAGCCGATGTCGGCGGCAAATTCCGCGGCGATACCGGTCAATAGTATCAGTCCCCATTGGCGGACCGGGGAGAGCACCAACGCGGTGACGACGACGGCGTTCGGCGGCCAGAAGGTAACGATCCCCTCCGGCATGATCGTCAACCGGATCGCGGCCTGTGCAAGTGCATAGTAGCCGATGGCGACAATCAGCATTTTGCCGACGGGGTGTTGTACGAAGCGTTTCATCTTTATTTTCTTTTACAGACGGCGGAATCCGTTTGACGGGATTCGTGTATCGGCACGAGATTTTTAGATGGTACCCCCTAAAGCGCCGTCAGAGAAGCGCTCCGTCTTAAAGACTTATATCAACACCCCGGATCACCGCCCCGGTCAGGCAGGTGGCCAGCGTGCCGGACACCAGGGTCTTGGGGCCGAGCGCGACGATCAGGCCGCGTCGTTCAAAATCAGGAAAAAGTCGTGAAACAGAGGGATTTTCAACAACACGACGGCGATGACAATTTGCAGGCCGAGTCCGGCGACAACGGTTTTCGCTGAACAGCCAGGCAAGGGCGGTTAACGCCACCAGCCCGAAGGCGCTTTGCACAATTTCCATGGGTCCTCCCCCCGAATGTGACGGCATGATACAAAGTTTCGCGGCGGACTCAATTCTTGACGCGGCTGCGCCAGCGGCCTATGTGCTTGCACAAGCTAGACAAAAGTTGAGAAAGACCATGGCCATTTTGCCGATCCTCACCGCTCCCGACCCGCTCTTGAAGAAGAAGGCCAAACCGGTCGATGCGGTCGACGACGACATCCGCAAACTGATGGACGACATGCTGGAGACCATGTACGACGCGCCGGGCATCGGCCTGGCCGCGCCGCAGGTTGGTGTGAGCAAACGGGTCATCGTACTCGACATTTCCAAAGACGATGAGGACGCCCAGCCGCTCAAAATGGCCAACCCGGAAATCATTTGGGAATCCGACGACATCAATACCTATGAGGAAGGATGTCTCTCGGTTCCCGAACAATACGCCGAGGTCAAACGGCCGTCCCACGTCAAGGTGCGTTACCTGGACTACCAAAACGAGATCCGCGAAATTGAGGCCGACGAATTGCTGGCCATCTGCATTCAGCACGAAATGGATCACCTGGACGGCATTTTGTTCATCGACTACTTGTCGTCTCTCAAGCGCAACATGATGATCCGCAAGGTCAAGAAGCTGGTCAAAGACAAGGTGCCGGCATAAGTGAAGCCCGAGCCGTCCGAAGAGACGGCGACGACGGTTCACGTAACCAATCGAACGAGCCCGAGCCGTCCGAAGAGACGGCGACGACGGTTCACGTAACCAATCGAACGAGCCCGAGCCGTCCGAAGAGACGGCGACGACGGTTCACGTAACCAATCAAACGAGCCCCATGAACATCTCAATCGGCCAGGACTTCACCGACGTAGGCACCAAGGTCACCTTAGGCGTCGTCACGGCGGACATCACGGTCGTTCCGTCAAGCAACGCCCTCAACGCTCAATTGGAAGCCGTTATCGCGGCCCGTTTGGCCGAATTGGGCGAGGGTCCGGCCTCGGTCGTGCCGCAAATCGCCGCCACCCGCAAAGCCTATAAAGCGTTTGGCAAAGACCCGGCCCGCTATCGTCCGGCCGCCGAGGCGCTGACCCGGCGGGTGCTGCAGGGCAAGGGCCTTTACCGGATCAACAACGTGGTCGAAGTCAACAATCTCGTCTCCATCAACACCGGCGTTTCCATCGGCGCTTACGACTTAGCGGCTATCGATGGTGCGGTAGAGTTTCGGCGGGGACGGGACAATGAGCCCTATGAGGGCATCGGCCGCGGCCCGTTGAACATCGAAGGCCTACCGGTCTTCGCCGACGCCCAAGGCCCGTTCGGCAGCCCGACGTCGGATTCGGAGCGCACCATGGTAACGGAGAATTGCACCCGGCTTTTGATGGTGCTAGTCGGGTTCGGCGGCGCACCGGAAATCAAACCGGCTTTGGCTGAAACGGTCACGTTGCTTGAAACCCATTGCGCCGCGATCAACCTTCATCGTTCAATCGTTCGCAATTAGTCGTCGTCGTGCCCGCGAATGCGGGTGCCCACGACTTTGTCGCCACCATCTCGCCGTTTAAGTCGTGGATGCCCGGATCAAGTCCGGGCACGACGGACTGAAAGACGCCTACACTCCATGCTTCTTCACCAACCGTCGGAACTGGTGGTAGCCGAGACCGAGGCGCTTGGCCGCTTCGGTCTGGTTGTGCCGGGTCACGGCGAGGGCCTTGACCAGCAACTCTTTTTCAAACCCATCGACGGCCCGGCGGAAGTCCTCGGGCAGCGGCGTATCCGTTGCCGCCGGCGCTTCTTCGTCCATGCCGTCGCGCCAGGGGCTGGCGAAGGGGTCGAAGACGATGGTTTCCAACGGGTCGTCGAGCGATCCATGGCGGTGAACGCTGCGCTCGACGGCGTTTTTCAGCTCACGGATGTTGCCGGGCCAGCGATGGCCCAACAAGGCGGTTTCGGCCTCGCGGGTAAAACCGGGAAACAACGGACGCTCCAGCTCGCGGGTCATCTCCAGGGCGAACGCCCGGGCCAGGGGCAGAATATCGCTGGGCCGGGCGCGCAGCGGCGGCACGTTGACCACATCGAAGGCCAAACGGTCCAACAAATCGGCCCTGAATAGCCCCTCGTCGGCCAACTTGGGCAGATCGACGTTGGTCACCCCGACCACCCGGACGTCGACGGTCAGGGTTTCAGAGCCGCCGACCCGCTCGAACTCACCGTACTCCAGGACCCGCAAAATCTTTTCCTGGGTCGCTGGCCGGGCAGTGGCGATCTCGTCCAAAATCAGCGTCCCCCCGTCGGCCCGCTCGAAACGGCCCAGATGCCGCCCTTCCGCCCCGGTGAACGACCCGGCTTCGTGGCCGAACAGTTCCGAATCGAGCAGGGAGGGCGTGAGGGCGGCGCAATTGACCTTCAGGCAGGGGCCGTCCCAACGTTTTGACAAGTAATGCAGCCGCTCGGCGATCATTTCCTTGCCCGAACCGCGCTCACCGATCACCAGACAGGGCTTGTCGAGTCCCGCCAGATGGGAAATCTGTTCGAGTACGGCGATAAAAGCCGGATCTTCACCTAGAAGATTTTGAGTATCACGCATTATCGATAAATAGCGTTTTTCGCTAATTTTGGAAACGATTACTTATCGATTATCGCTATTCACCGTCACTCCCTAAAATAATAGTTAAATGAAATCAATTGGTTAATCATTTGGCACGCTGCCTGCAATACCCTTAGGCAACCGCAACTTTTTAAACAAGGTGACGAAAATGGGTATCTTCTCGCGTTTCGCGGATATCATGAACGCCAATATCAACTCGCTGCTCGACCGGGCCGAAGATCCGGAAAAGATGGCGCGGCTGATGATTCAGGAAATGGAGGAAACGCTGATCGAGGTCCGCTCCTCGGCGGTCAAGTCCATAGCCGATAGGAAAGAAATCGAACGCCGCCTCGCCAAGCTTAAGGACGGCGAAAAGGAATGGGCCGAGAAGGCCGAGTTCGCCATCGCCAAGGGCCGCGAAGATTTGGCCAAGGGCGCGCTGATCGCCAAACGCAAGTTGGCCGATCAAGCGACCAGCCTGGAAGCCGAGTTGACCGTGGTCGAAGAGGCGCTGGACAAATACAACGAAGACATGGGCCGCCTGCAGGCCAAGCTGGAAGAAGCCAAGGCCAAGCGCAAATCCATCGAGATTCGCATGCAGTCGGCGGAAAAGCGGGTCAAGATGCGCAAGACCCTGCACGACGGCCGGGTCGACGAAGCGCTATCGCGGTTCGACAGCCTGGAACGGCGCATCGACGGTTTGGAAGCCGACGCCGAAGCCTACGACCTCGGCAAGGACAGCGCCAAAACCTTGGAGCAGGAATTCGCCGATTTGGAAGCGGAAAACGGCATCGAGGACGAGTTGGCCGCCCTAAAGAAGAAAATGGACAAGAAGAAGGCTTCCTAACTACGCCCAGTCGTGGTTGAGTTGAGCCAAATTAAACCAAGGAAGGAAGGCGTTAGACGATGTTCGTCGGTTCATTTTCATTCATCATGATGGTTTTGCTGCTGACAATCGTCGTGCCGCTGTGGATCGTCTTCCACTACATCACCCGGTGGAAGCAGATGAAAAACGAGGAACCGGGCGAAGGACGCATCGTCGTCGACCGCGAAACCCTGGAAGACCTAGCCGCCACCGCCACCAAGCTGGAAGACCGGGTTGCGACCCTGGAAACCCTGCTGGACGCGGAAGCGCCGGGATGGAGAGACAAATGAGCCGTCACGGAAAATATCAAAAATACGGACACCGTCCGCATCGCAAAAGCGGCGTCGTCCGCCGGGTGACCGGCGCCCTGGCCCAGCAATGGGGCCTGGAACGCAAATGGGTGCTGTTCGGCTTTATCGTCGGCCTAGTGGTCAACGCGCCGCTGACCCTTTTCCTGTTCCTCGTCGCTTGGTTCTGGACCGATCACCCAGGCAAGCTGGAGCACTGGTGGGGCCACCTGCGGGAAACCGTCTCGCCCCGCTACCGGGCGGCCCACGCCCATCCCGGACCGGCCCCCGATTACGCCGAACCCCGCGAACGCGAGCAGCCGTTTGAAGCCGATCCGCTCTTCGCCGATTTGAAGCGCCGCTTCAAAGATCTGGAAGAACGCACCGGCGATATGGAGGAACACGTCTCCTCCGACGAGTACAATCTGCGCCGGGAATTTAAAAAGATGGAAGATTAATTGGCTCTTCCCCTTGAATTTTCATACATTTAAGACTTATCCCATGAATAACAGCGTGACTAAACAAGGATAAAGAACGTGGTTTCCATCAGTGAGTTGACCAGCGGTTTTACCGACAGGATTCGCGAAGGCGGATGGCTTTCCAAGATCCTGCTCCCCCTAACCGCCGTCATCGTCATCGGGGCCGTGCTCTATTATCCCGTCGGCATGGCGCTGGTCCATTCCATCGACGACGATACGGCCTTTCAGGCGGAAACGCCGGAAGGCGGCAGCCGCGCCGTGGGCATCGCCGCCGCCCTGATCGACCGGGAAGTCAACCAGCACCGCTGGACCGCCAACGATCCGTTTTTCATGCCGGGAGCGGCGCTCGACAACATGCCCAATTTCCAACAGGGCGTCATTTCGTCCCTCTCGCGGTTCGCCATCGAAATGTCCGACCAGATCGGCCGGACGCGGGGGTCTTCCCAGGTCGACGTGGATTTGGATA
>Ga0209475_10002567_pt1 | contig 17958 bp, 12 predicted proteins | sample tdDd471_FD_187128 | JGI IMG/M metagenome (GOLD analysis project Ga0209475, IMG submission 187128) | Marine sediment microbial communities from the Atlantic coast under amendment with organic carbon and nitrate - tdDd47.1 (SPAdes)... | ecosystem: Environmental > Aquatic > Marine > Coastal >... | reverse complement strand
TTACCCGTCACCTCGAGCACACCACTGGCCGGCATCGTGTAAATGAACCAGTCCGTGTCGCGGCTGGTGTCGTACCACCCACTCACGCCACAGAACACGGGATTAGAGATGACCTGGAAGGGCTCGGTGCCGTCGGTATTGCAGCCTCCATTCCATTCATCGATGTAGCCATTCACCAGGGGCGGCTCATTTTCGAGTTCAGCGCCAATGGGGCATTCGAGGATGCACGGCTCATATTCCGAAATGGTCACCACGTAATCGCCGTAGCTCTCTCCGTAACCATCGATGACCAGGAAATATCCCATCCCACCCTGAAGCGGCAATTGCTCTAGCTTGGAGGTATAGTCGGGATGGAAATCATCGTTGCAGTCGACGAGATTCAAATCCTGGTCATAGACATAAATCTTGGTGTCATAGGCGGACCCGAGCATGTCGATGTCCGCCACCGTATCCGTATCCGGCACCATGGAATAGACGACATCGGGGGACATGCCACCGGTGTAAGGGCAGACCTCGTCGTAGTCATCGTAGAAGCCCGCAGTGGTGCCTGTTCCGGTGTAGGGAATGGGAATGGGGACCGCATCGGCAATGGTGTCACCACCCTGTCGCAGGACGGCGGGATCGGCCGGGGCGGCGGGCATATGGGATGCGGGCTTGGCGGGAGCCGTTGCCCCGAGATCGGCGGCCAGAACCGTGGTCGTGGCCAGCAGTAGGATCAATAAGGTGACAAGGCGCATGACTATCTCCCTCGCGCTCAATTGAAGAGCCCCTTAATGGCACTCAGGCTATGATTCTCGATGGCGGTCGTTCCCTCGATGTTGCTCAGGAGGACATAGTCGTACTCGACGACCACGCCCTCACCAAAGGTCGTGGGGCCGACCCAGAACCACACGGTAGAGCCGGGCTCCCCGGTGATGGTCATGGTCGCCTCATTGCAGGGTCCGATGATCACATTCTGGATGACACCCACCTCGTCACAATTCTGGGGGCCGAGTTCGAACATGTAGGTGTCGTCCTCGGCATCCCCCGTCACTTCGAGCACGCCGCCGGCCGGCATCGTGTAGATGAACCAATCGGTGTCACGAATGAAGTCGTAAAAACCGGAGACACCACAGAACACCGAATTGGTAATGATCTGGAATGGAGTACTGCCCTCGGTGTTGCAGCCGCCATTCCACTCGTCGATGTACCCATTAGTAAGTGGAGGCTCACCTTCGAGTTGGGCTCCGGCAGGACATTCCAGGAGGCACGGTTCATACTCTGAAATGGTCAGAACGTAATCACCCGAACTCTCCCCGTAACCATCGATGACCAAGTAGTACAGCACACCGCCCTGCAGCCAGAGTTGCTCGATCTTCGAGGTGTAGTCGGGGTGAAAATCATCGTTACAGGCAATCCGGTTCAGATCCTGGTCATAGACATGGAGCTTGGTGTCGTAGCTCGACCCGAGCAGGTCGACGGTCAGGACAACACTCTCTGCTGGAACCAGGGAGTAGACAACGTCCGGCGACTGGGCGTCATAGGGACACTCAGCATCGTAATCATCAGCATATCCAGCGGTCGTACCAGTACCCGCGTAAGGAAAGGTAATGGGAAAAGCATCCTGAAAAGTATCGCCGCCCTGGCGAACAAGGGCTGGATCGACTGGTGAAACAGGGGCAACGGCAATCGGTTTGGCCGGGGCCGTATGGCCAAGATCCACGGCCATCGTCGGACAAGCCATAAGCAGGATGCTCAAAAATAACAACGCACGCACAATCGCCTCCTGGTTTACCGGAACAGTTCCTTGACCCTCGTCCAGCTATGGTTCGCCACCGCCGTCACATTCACCACCTCGATGGTGTAGTCGAACTCCTCCACGTCATCCCCCACGGGACTGCTGTACACCGTGGGCCCGGCCCAGAACCAGACCTCGCTCCCGGCCTCGCCCAGGATGGTCATCTCGCCGTACTCCCATTGCTGCAATTCCAGGGTCTGCAAGACATCCACCCCATCACAGTCGTGAGGTCCCAGCTCGAAGAAATACATGGCGTAATTGGCCACACAGCCCATCTGCAGGACCCCATCGTCCGGCATGGTGTAGATGAACCAATCGGTGTCGCGATTGTTGCTGCCACCGGCGGGATACCAGCCGGAGACCCCGCAGAGCACGGGATTATCCACGGTCTGAAACACCGGCGGTGTCGAGTTGCAGCCACCGTTGTGTTGATCGACATAGTCGTAATCCAGAGCCGGCTCTTCCTCGAGCATCGCGCCGTCCGGGCATTCCACCAGGTCGCCGATGAATAACAGCATCGAGAACTGGTACTCGCCGGCATTGCCGCCGTAACCGTCGATGATGATGTAGTAGGTCACACCGCCGACAAATGGGACGGCACCCAGGAATGAGGTGTAGTCGTTGTAGTAATCATCATTGCAAGCGACGAGATTCATGTCCTCGTCATAGACGTAGAGTTTGGTGTCATAGCTCGAGCCATAGAGGTCGATGTCCAGGGGCAAGTCCATATCCGGGGTGAAGCGATACACCACATCCGGTGACGTGGACCCGCTATACGGACAGGCCTCGTCGTAGTCGTCGGTGTAGCCGAGAGTACTCCCGGTGAGCACGACGTGAGCCTCGATCTCCACCGCGTCCTCGATGGTGTCGCCACCCTGTCTGATGACCGCAGGATCAGGCGGGGGCGCCTGGTGTAGACGGACCGACTTGTCCGGCTGCTTATTCCCCAGGTCGAACGCCAGCACAGGGACCGCCACGAGGACCAGCATGATCATGAGTAGTTTGTTTAGCATGGCCATCTCTCCTTATCCGTTCACCGGAACAGGCTCTTGATGCTGCTCAAACTGTGCTGCTTCACCACGACCGGGTTCAAAACCTCGATGACGTATCCGAACTCGTCGGCATCATAACCGCCAGGACTCGAATAGTGCTGGGATCCGGCCCACACCCAGACATCGCTGCCGGGTTCACCGAGAATGGTCATTTCCCCGTACTCGTCTCCCGACAAGCGGAGATACTGGATGACATCCACATTCTCGCAATCCGGAGGGCCGAGTTCAGAGAAGTACATGTCCTCGTCGCCCATGCATCCCAGCTGGAGAAAACCCACCTCAGGCATGGTGTAGATGAACCAGTCGGTGTCCCGGTACTCCGAGCCGTCTGATGTCCGGTAGTGGCCGGCCACGCCACAGAGAATGGAATGATCCCAGGTCTGGAACACCGGCGGATTCGTATTGCATCCACCGTTATGGTTGTCCACATAATTGATGGATAGCGGCGGTTCATCTTCCCTGACCCCACCATCAGGGCATTCGAAATGCTCCCCGTCCAGGTAGGCATCGATGATGTAATCCCCCGATGCGCCGGCATGACCATCGATGACGATGTAGTACGGAGATCCGGCTGAGCAGAAAACTGTCTCCAGCCTCGATGTCCAGTCATGATGGTAATCATCATTACAGGCGACGAGATTCAAGTTGGCATTGTAGATGTAGAGTTTGGTGTCAAAACTGGACCCCTGGAGATCGACATTCAGGATCAGGTCCGTGTCCCCGGTGAAGGTATACACGACATCCGGTGATGAAGGCGATGGAGACGGGCAGGTCTCGTCGTAATCATCAGTGTAGCCGTCGGTGTGGCCGTAGCCCTGGTAGGGAAAAGAAATGGGTACGGCATCAGCAAAAGTATCGCCACCCTGACGAATGACGGCCTGATCAGCGGCCGCCACCGGCATGGCATCGGCCGGCGATCGATTACCCAGGTCCATGGCGAACAGGGAACCGCTCAAGACCAGGATTCCAGCAATTGAGAGAACCAGTTTCATGAGCTCAAGTCTTCCACAAGGATCATCGAAACAACCCCTTCACGGTACTGAGACTACGCGACTCCACGGCCACCGGCATGTATGTAGCGTTGAGCAGGTAGTCGAACTCGTTCCCGGTGTCCCCGCCGGACATCGACTCCAGCCGAATCCAGATCACCTCGCCGGGCTCACCGACGATGGTCATGGTGACGGCGTAGCAATGGCACGATCCGTCCCACTGCATCGCCTCGGTGACACTGCAATCGGTGGGCGCCCAGTGGCTGATCTCCAGCATGACCTCGGGCGTCATCTCGATTTCCACCACCCCGCTCGCCCCGAGCGTGACGGTGTACCAGTCGATGTCGTAGTCGTAGGAACCACTCTCATCGAGCCACGCACCGGCCAGGCCGTGGAGCAGACCGTCCGGTAACTCCTGAAAGGGCGTCACACCCGGCACGGACGAGTCACAGCCGCTGTTGTAGGTGTCGACATATCCGGTGACCAGGGGCGGTTCACCCTCGGGGATGGCGCCCGCGGGAATTTCCAGGAAACATGACCAGGTATCGATAATGGCCAGGGAGTAGTTGCCGGAGGCCGAACCATAGCCGTCGATCACCAGGTAGTAGGTCATGCCCCCCAAGATGGAGACATTTTCCATGCGGGACGTGTAGTCGGAATGGAAGTCATCGTTGCAGGCGACAAGATTCAGATCGGCATCATAGAGGTAGATCTTGGTGTCGTACTCCGACCCGAACAGGTCAAAATGGAAGGCTTCATCATGGGATAGATTGAAGGTATACACCACATCCGGGGCGATGGCCCCTGAGTACGGGCAGACCTCGTCGTAGTCATCGCTATAGCCCGCGGTGGTTCCTGTGCCCTGGTAAGGCAGGTTGATCTCGAAGGCGTCGAGGATGGTGTCGCCGCCCTGGCGAATGAGTGTGGGATCAATGGGTGGGGTCGTCGCGAAGGATGGAGCCTTGGCAAACGCCGGCTCACCGGCATCACTGGTTACCACCGACAGGGGCAGTAGAGACAGAGCAGCCCATACGAAAAGCCACCGACACATGGAATCCCCCTTCCATCAAGTCATGGTGTAGCATCATGATCTGAATAGCAGGACTCATTATATCACGAATCGGTGGCGTTTTTATGCAAAGAAAACCCGCAATCAGGCCTCTTCCTGGCCCGTACGGGTGATTATCTCTTCCTGCAATTCATTCCCAATATCACAGAAATAATCGCTGTATCCGGCCACCCGGACGATCAGGTCTCGATACTCGTCAGGTTGTTCCTGAGCCCGGCGCAGCGTCGCCACATCCACCACATTGAATTGCATGTGATGGCCACCGAGGCGGAAGTAGGTTCGAATGAGCCGCGCCAGCTTCTCGATGCCCTCTTCCCCGGCCAGCACACTGGGCAGGAACTTCATGTTGAGCAGGGTGCCGCCGGTGCGTTCATGATCCATCTTGCCACAGCTGTTGACCACGGCGGTGGGCCCGTTGAGGTCCGCCCCCTGAACAGGCGAGATACCCTCGCTCAGGGGTCGACCCGCCCGCCGACCATCCGGCGTCGCCCCACAAACCTTGCCGAAGTAGATGTGGCAAGTGGTGGGCAGCATGTCCACGTAGTATCGGCCGCCGCGACTGTTGGGCAGCCCTTCGATGGTGTCGAGCACGAGGTCGAAGACACGGCGCATGTGATCGTCGGCGCGATCATCATCATTGCCCCAGCGTGGTGTGTGGTTGACCAGGGACTGGCGCAACGGCTCGTGGTCGGCGAAATCGGCATCAAGAGCGGTGAGCAAGGTTTCCAGATCGACCTTCCCTTCGCCGAACACATGATGGTCGATGGCCGACAAACTGTCCGTGATCGAGCCGATTCCCACGGCCTGGATATAGCTCGTATTGTACCGGGCCCCACCGGCATTGTAGTCTCGACCGTTCTTGATGCAGTCATCGGTGAGCACCGAGAGAAACACCGCGGGCATGTCGGCTGCATAGAGTTGCTCGATGACCTGATTTCCGGCATGCTTCAGACTCACCACATGACGCAGCTGAGCGGCGAAGGCCTCCATCACCTGAGCCATGGATTGCCAGGCTCCGGCCTCCCCCGTCTGCGGACCGATCTGATGACCCGTCCGTGGATCCCGCCCGTCATGTAGCGCGAGTTCCATGATCTTGGGCAAGTTTAGATAGCCGGTGAGGATGTAGGCTTCCTTGCCGAAGGCTCCGGTCTCCACGCAGCCACTGGTGCCGCCATCGCGGGCGTCGGCCAGGGTCTTGCCCTGGCGCACGAGCTGGGCAATGACGGAGTCGGCATTGAAGACTGACGGATACCCGTAGCCACTGCGGATCACCCGGCAGGCGGCCTTGAGGAAACGGTCGCTCGAACGCCGGGACAGCTGGATGTTGCCCTGGGGCTGCAGCAGGTGGACCTCGTCCATGACCTCGAGGATCACGTAGCTGAGCTCACTCACACCATCGGAACCGTCGGCCAGGACTCCGCCCACATTGACGTTGGTGAAGTCGTTGTAGGTGCTCGACTCCTGGGCCGTCACCCCGACCTTGGGTGGTGCCGGATGGTGGTCGACCTTGATCCAGAAACAGGCCAGGAGTTCCTTGGCGCCTTCCCGATCGAGGATGCCGGCGGCCAGGTCGCGGTCGTAGAACGGCTGCAAGTGGCGGTCGAGGTGCCCGGGATTCATGGCATCCCAGCCGTTGAGTTCGGTGATGGTGGCCAGGTGCATGAACCAGTACATCTGCAGGGCTTCATGGAAATTGCGTGGCGCATGGCGGGGAACGCGGCGGCACACCTCGGCGATGCGGCGCAACTCGTCGGCCCGCGGCGGCGCGGCCTCCATGGCCAGGGACTCGGCCAGGTCGGCGTGCCGTTCGGCGAAGATCATCACGGCGTCGCAACTCAGACGCATGGCGGTCAGCTGGTCATGCCGCTCCACATAATCGGCCTCGGTGAGGTCGAGGTCGGCCAGCGCTTGATCGATGTCGGCCTGAAAACCCTCCAGCCCCTTGGTGTAGAATTTCCCGTCCAGGGTGGTGTGGCCCGGCGCTCGTTGCTCCATGAACTCGGTGAACAGGCCGGCCTCATAGGCCTGACGCCATTCGGTGGTCATGCGCCCGAGGATCTGCTCCCGCATGGTGCGTCCCTGCCAGAACGGGATCACGTCCTCGGCGTAGACGCGGCGGCATTCCTCGTTCACCCGATACGGATTCTGATCCCGGGTGTCGAGGACTGCGAGATCCTCCAGGCTATGGCAGGTGAGCTCGGGATAGGTGGACACGCATTTCGGTGCGGGGCCGCGCTCACCCACGATTAACTCGTCGGCGCCGAGATGAATCGACTTGCGGCGGCACAACTCGAGGAACGCCGTGGCCCGCAGAGTGGGAAGCGGCAGGCGGCCCAGATGTTCCCGGTAGACATCGGTGACGATGGCGGCGCGTTCGTGATCGAGAGTCACCGTCGCGGCGAAGCTCTCCTGGCGCAGGCGGGCGGTACGGTCGGTCACGATCATCCTCCGAGATGGACATCCAGTCCAAGGTCTTTGAGTTTGGCCACCAGGCGGTCGAGATGGGCAGGATCCGGCGGGGTCAATTCGACGGTTGCCGGCTCGAGGGCGAAGCGCTGGTGCTTGGCCGCCGCCGTCCCATGATAGGGTAGCAGATGGAGACGGCGAATGCCCAGTCGAGCGGCGAATTTCCCGGTTTGCTCGATGGCCTCGAGATCATCGGTGAGCCCTGAGACAAGAGGCACCCGGAGCCAGATCGTCGCGCCGAGGCTCACCAGGTGCTCGATATTATTCAGAATCAAGGTGTTATCCACACCGGTCAGGGCCTGATGCCGGGCGGGATCAGGGTGCTTGAGATCCACGAGCCAGCGATTCACCAGCGGGACCAGGCTTTCCAGGACTGCCGTCTCGGCGTGCAGGGTGGTGTCCACCGTCGTATCCAGATCCCGCCGACGGCACTCGGTGAGCAAGGCGGTCAAGAATTCCGGTTGGGCCAGGGGTTCGCCGCCCGAGAAAGTCACGCCCCCCCCACTTTCCTCGAAGTGCAAACGGTCCCGCTCGATATACGCCACCAGATCGGCCGCCACGGTCTCCCGGGCCGACAGTTCCCGGGCCTCGGCCGGACACGCCGCCAGGCAGCGACCGCACTGAGAGCAGTTCGCCGGCCAGGGAGCCTCCGGGACCGGCTTCACTTCTCCGGGACAGGCTTCGGTGCACGCCATGCATGCCAGGCAACGGTCTGCCCGGAAGGCCGGTAAGGGATCCTGGGGCCTGGTTTCGGGATTGTGACACCAGGTGCATGACAGGGGGCAGCCCTGCAGGAACACGGTGGTGCGAATCCCCGGTCCATCATGAACCGAATAGCGTTTGATATCCACGATCAGGCCCGAAACCACGGCTTAACCTCCACCGGTATTCATTCCGAATTCGAAGGTGTCATGGGTCCAGAATGTGCGCAAGGAAAAGGCTACACCTCTTGAAAACCATGGGCAGAAAAGACGGCTGACAAAACATTAACAACATGCTACTATCTATATTGTTCTGAATTCGTTTCCCTTCTGGACGATACCAGGGACAGCAACGATTCTTGACCGCGTCCACAATCGAACCCGAACTACCCAGAGAGGTGCCCCATGCGCGTGCCCTTCGTCGACCTCAAGAGCCAGTATCAGTCCATCAAGCCGGAGATCGACCAGGCCCTGGCCAACGTCCTCGGTGATTGCGCCTTCATCGGCGGCAAATATGCCGCCAGCTTCGAGGAAGAGTTCGCCGCCTACATCGGTCGTCAGCGCTGCATCGGCGTGGGCAACGGCACCGATGCCCTGTTCGCCGCCATGGCGGGCCTGGGCCTCGGCCCCGGCGACGAGGTCATCACCGCCGCCAACACCTTCATTGCCACGGCTGAAGGCATTACCGGCACTGGCGCCTCGGTGGTCTACGTCGACAATGATCCGACCTACTACAACATCGCGGTCGATCAGATCGAAGCGGCCATCACCCCGAATACCAAGGCCATCGTGCCCGTGCACCTCTACGGTCAGCCCTGCGCCATCGACGAGGTCATGGCCATTGCCGAGAAGCATGGCCTGAAGGTGATCGAAGATGCTGCCCAGGCTCATGGGGCCATGTGGAAGGGCAAGAACGCCGGCACCTTCGGCAACTGCGCTTGCTACAGCTTCTATCCTGGTAAAAACCTGGGTGCCTATGGTGACGCCGGCGCGGTGGTCACCGACGATGCCGCCCTCGAGGAGCACATTCGCAGCCACTGCAACCACGGCCGTCATGACACCAAGTATCACGGCATGGAAGGCTTCAACAGTCGCATCGATGGTTTCCAGGCCGCCGTGCTCTCGGTGAAGCTACGCCATCTCGAGGCCTGGACCGAGGCTCGCATCGCGGCGGCCAAGCGGTACACCGAGGGCTTGAAGGACGTCTGTATCGTCCCCCAGGTCCACGCTGACGCCCGCCACGTGTTCCACCTCTTCGTCGTGCGTGTGGCCAACCGTGATGAGCTGCGGAAGAACCTGCAGGAAGCCGGCGTCCCCACGGGAATCCACTACGCCAAGGCCCTGCCCTACGTCGCGGCTTACGAGAGTCTCGGGCACAAACCCGAGGAATTCCCCAACGCCTACCGGTTCCAGGACGAGATCGTGAGCCTGCCCATTCATGGCGACCTCACCGACGATCAGATTGATATCGTTGTTGAAGAGGTGCGGAAGCACGCCAAGATGCCGGAGGCCTGATCGCGGGGATCACGAGGATAGACGAGGGGCCGGGAATTCGTTCCCGGCCCCTTTATTATTGGCTATTCAGCTGAATGCTAGTCGAACAGACTCTTGACGCTGGTGAGGCTGTGATTCTCGATGGCAGTGCAACCACCATCAATGTTCGAATGCAGGACATAATTGTATTCTACGGCAATGCCTTCACCGAATGTTGTGGGGCCGACCCAGAACCACACATCGGAGCCAGGGGTTCCGGTGATGGTCATGGTACCCTCTGCGCAGGGGCCGATGAGCACGTTCTGGATCACGGCGACCGAGGCACAGTCCTGGGGACCGAGCTCGAAAATGTATGTGGCGAACTCAGCATCGGCCGTCACTTCCAGCACGCCGTCGGCAGGCATGGTATAGATGAACCAGTCAGTGTCCCGGCTGGTGTCGTACCAGCCACTCACCCCGCAAAACAAGGCGTTGGTGATGGGCTGGTAGATCGGAGGACCATCATTGCCACACCCACTATTCCACTGATCAATATAGCCGTTGACCAGGGTGGGCTCGCCTTCGAGGTCGGCACCTGCCGGACAGTCGATGAGGCAGGGCTCGAAAGCGGTGATGTCGAGGATGTATTCTCCGGAGCTCTCACCATAACCATCGATGACCACGTAGTATGTGACGCCAGCCATCACGGCCACGTTCTCCAGCTTGGAGGTGTAGTCGGGATGAAAATCGTCGTTGCAAGCGACCAGATTCAGGTCACTGTCGTACATGTACAGCTTGGTGTCGTAAGCCGAGCCGAGCATGTCCAGGTTCAGGGCGGCATCGGCATCAGCAATGAAGGTGTAAACGACGTCAGGGGAAATGGAGTCGGTATAAGGGCACACTTCGTCATAGTCATCAGCGAAACCAACGGTGGTGCCGGTGAAGTAACCGGGAATGAGGATCGCAACAGCGTCCAGCATCGTGTCGCCGCCCTGACGGGTGGCCGGCGCGCTGGGAACAGAAGTATAGGCCTTGGCAGGAGCCTTGGAGCCCAGGTCGAAGGCCATGGCCGAGCCGACAAGGGTCAGCATAAGAGCAAACGTTAGCAGTTTCCGCATGTTGAATCCCTCCGGAAGAACAAATCAAATGATGGCAATCGGTGGAGAGGCACCTCCCCCGAGGCACTTTTCGAGTGTACTGCAAATCGACTTTCACTTCCAGGGGATTATCGATAAGAGAAGGGCCGGGGATGATTCCCGGCCCCTTTGATGTCAGACGATTCAGTTGATGCTAGTCGAACAGACTCTTGACGCTGGTCAGACTGTGGTTCTCGACCGCGGTGCAGCCACCGTCGTAATTCGATTCGAGAATATACTGGTACTCGAGAGCAACACCGTCACCGAAGGTTGTGGGACCGACCCAGAACCACACGTCGGCGCCACCAGCGCCGGTGATGGTCATGGTACCCTCCTGGCAAGGGCCGATGATCACGTTCTGGATCACGGCTACGCCGTCGCAATCATGGGGACCGAGCTCGAACATGTAGGTCTCAAACTCGGCATTGCCGGTCACCTCAAGGACGCCGAAAGCCGGAATGCTATAGAGGAACCAATCAGTGTCGCGACTCTCATCGTACCATCCACTCACCCCACAAAATATGCGATAGGTGATCCGCTGGAAGGGAGTGCTGCCTTCGGTGTTGCAACCCCCGTTGAACACATCGATATATCCGTTGACCAGGGTTGGCTCCCCCTCGACCGGCCAACCGGCAGGGCAGTCGATGATACAGGGATCGTAAGCAGCGATGTCGAGGACGTAATCGCCAGAGTTCTCACCATATCCATCGACGACTACGAAGTAAGTTTCCCCGCCCAGTACGGCGATGTTCTCCAGCTTGGAGGTGTAGTCGGGGTGGAAATCGTCGTTGCAGGCTACCAGGTCCAAGTCACTGTCGTACAAATACAGCTTGGTGTCGTAGGCTGAACCGAGCATGTCCAGGTCCAGGGCGGCATCAGCATCAGCCATGAATGTATAAACAACGTCGGGGGAAATACTGTCGGTGTAAGGGCACGATTCGTCGTAATCATTAGCGAAACCGACGGTGGAGCCGGTGAAGTAACCAGGAACCGTGATCACAACAGCGTCCAGAATCGTGTCCCCGCCCTGACGGGTGGCCGGCGCGCTCGGAATGGAAGTATAGGGCTTGGCAGGAGCCTTGGAGCCCAGGTCGAAGGCTGTGGCCGAACCAATCAGGGTCAGCATCAAGGCGAAAGCTAACAATTTGTTCATGAAAATCCCTCCACATGGACAGGTCCCAAAATTCTTCTCGCGGGAACGCTTCTCCCCCTTGAGGCGATGAGCCATTCTACTGCATTTGCGTTTTCAATACCACTCGTGAACCAGACTCGCGATGTCATAAACATAAAAAAAGGGCCGGGGAGTGTTCCCCGGCCCTTTGACTATCCCGTCGACAGTCAGTCAACAACCACTAGTTGAACAGAGCCTTAACGTCAGTCAGGCTGTGGTTCACGGTAGCGGTGGTGCCTTCGATGTTGCTCATGAGCACGTAGTTGTACTCAAACGCGGTGCCTTCACCGAAGGTGGTGGGACCGACCCAGAACCACACATCGGAGCCAGCGGCGCCGACGATGGTCATGGTACCCTCGGCGCAGGGGCCGACGATCACGTTCTGGATAACAGCCACGTCGACACAGTCCTGGGGACCGAGCTCGAACAGGTAAGTGGCCAGCTCAGCATCGGCGGTCACTTCAAGCACGCCTTCGGCAGGCATGGTGTAGATGAACCAGTCCGTGTCACGGCTGGTGTCATAGAAACCACTGATACCGCAGAACAGGGGGTTGGTGATGTTCTGGAAGGGAGTGCTACCCTCAGTGTTACAGCCACCGTTGTACTCATCGATGTAACCGTTGACCAGAGTGGGCTCGCCCTCAAGGTCGGCACCAGCCGGGCAGTCGACCACGCAGGGCTCGAAAGCGGTGATGTCGAGGACGTAATCGCCCGAGTTCTCGCCATAACCATCGACGACGATGAAGTAGGTGGCCCCACCCATCACGGCGATGTTCTCCAGCTTGGAGGTGTAGTCGGGGTGGAAATCGTCGTTGCAAGCGACCAGGTTCAGGTCACCGTCGTACATGTACAGCTTGGTATCGTAAGCCGAACCGAGCATGTCCAGGTTCAGGGCAGCATCGCCATCAGCGACGAACGTGTAAACGACGTCGGGGGAAGTCGCGCCGGTGTAAGGGCACACTTCGTCATAGTCATCAGCGTAACCGACGGTGGAGCCGGTGAAGTAGCCAGGAACCGCAATAACAACAGCGTCCAGGATCGTGTCGCCGCCCTGACGGGTGGCAGGCGCGCTAGGAACGGAAGTATAGGCCTTGGCAGGAGCTTTGTTTCCGAGATCAATAGCCATAGCCGAGCCAACCAAGGTCAGCATCAGGGCGAACACTAGCAGTTTCCGCATGGTGGTGTCCCTTTCCTCGTGTTGTCCCCAAAAACGGAGACGGTCTATGCCAATCCGGGTGGATAGTACCCGGCTGACGAGGGTGGGGAGAGACGCAATCTCAATGATGCATAATCGCTACCGGTATAAGGCGACGGGCTCTTTACCGGCTCCCCTAGTACTGTAGTGACAATAGCACAAATCAGTTCCCGATTCTAGCCCATTTTCATAAAGATATCTTTTTATTGAATTAAAGTCCTCTTGTATTTTCGGGGACGTTCTAGAATTAATCGTCAACAATTAGGCTTTATTGGCAAATTCAGGACATGAACGATGCTTATGTCTTTGACGCCTCCTGTTCATTTTTTTATCACGTCCACGCCATAACTTCGTCACGGAAAAAAAAGAACCGACCCATGACAACCACGGGTCGGCTCATAAAAAACAGCTCGAAAAACAGGCTAGAGCATGGGCGCAATCACAACCGAAATGACGGACATGAGCTTGATCAAGATGTTCAAACTCGGACCGCTCGTATCCTTGAAAGGATCGCCAACAGTATCACCCACCACGGAGGCCTTGTGAGCTTCACTGCCCTTGCCGCCATGGGCCCCACTCTCGATGTACTTCTTGGCGTTGTCCCAGGCCCCACCGGAGTTGCTCTGGAACAGGGCCAGCAACACACCGCTGACCGTCACACCAGCCAGCAATCCGCCCAGCATGGCCGGAGTTCCGAGGAACCCAACCAGGACGGGAGTGGCAACGGCGATCAGCCCAGGCAGGATCATCTCACGAATGGCAGCGGCCGTGGAAATGTCCACACAGGTTCGGTAATCAGCCTCGGCCTTGCCCTCCAGCAGACCAGGAATTTCCCGGAACTGGCGACGCACTTCCTCGATCATCGAGAAGGCCGCCCGCCCCACTGCGTTCATGGCCAGGGCCGAGAACAGGTATGGCAACATGGCGCCCAGCAGCACACCCACCAGGACCAGGGGCTCGAGCAAGTCGATTTTTTCGAGTTCCACCGCCGACTGATATGCCGAGAACATGGCCAGGGCCGTGAGGGCCGCCGAGCCAATAGCAAAGCCTTTACCGATGGCCGCCGTGGTGTTACCCACCGCATCCAGTTTGTCGGTGCGGTCCCTGACTTCGGAACCGAGACCGGCCATCTCACTGATACCACCGGCGTTGTCGGCGATGGGACCATAGGCGTCGACGGCGAGCTGGATACCCGTGGTCGAGAGCATACCCAGGGCCGCGATGCCGATACCGTAGAGCCCGGCAGCCTGGTGGGCCGCAATGATAACGGCACCCAACACGATGGAGGGCAAGGCCGTCGACATCATTCCCGTGGCCAGGCCAGAGATGATGTTCGTGGCACTCCCGGTCTCACTGGCCTTGGCGATGCTCCGAGCAGGACCGCGGTTCTCGGCCGTGTAGTACTCGGTGAGCATGCCGATGGCGATACCGCCACCCAGGCCGGCGATGGTGGCATAAAACACGCCCATCGCCTGGTCCGCGGGCAGCATTTCCCTCACGAGCCACAGGGTGGCCAGGGTCATGATGAATCCGGCCCCGAAGGTTCCGGCATTCAGGGCGGTCTGAGGGTTGCCCCCCTCCTTCACCCTGACGAAGAATGTGCTGACAATGGAAACCACGATCCCGATGCCGGCGATGGCCAGCGGCAACATGACAGCGTTGAGGTTGCCGGGAAGGAAGGTTGTCGCCAGGATCATGGTACCGATGATCGAGCCCACATAGCTCTCGAAGAGGTCGGCTCCCATACCGGCCACATCACCCACGTTGTCGCCCACATTATCGGCAATCACAGCGGGGTTACGCGGATCATCCTCGGGAATACCGGCCTCGACCTTACCCACCAGATCGGCGCCGACATCGGCAGCCTTGGTGAAGATGCCGCCACCCACACGGGCGAACAGGGCGATGGAACTGGCACCAAGGGAGAAGCCGCTGAGCACCTGCAGCACCCGACCCGTCCCCCACTCGGCTCCAAAAAAGTGATCGTAGGTCATGAAGAGAAGGCTGAGACCAAGCACGCCCAGTCCCACCACGCTCATACCCATGACCGAGCCACCGGAGAAGGCCACATCCAGCGCCTTGTTCAGGCTGCCTCGGGCCGCATTGGTGGTCCGCACATTGGCGATGGTCGCGATACGCATGCCGAAGTACCCGGCAAGACCGGAACAAATGGCACCCACCAGGAAGCTTACACCGATGAGGTAATGGGATTCAGGTTGCCGAGCAGAACCCAGCCCGAGCAACAGGGCCACAGCCACGACAAAAATCGCCAACACCTTGTATTCCCGGATCAGGAATGCCATGGCACCTTCCTGAATATGGGTGGCGATGGTGGTCATGGTTTCATTACCGGGATCCTGACGACGGACCCAGTTAGCTTTGACACTGGCAAAAACCAGGGCCAGCACACCAGCGAGCGGGATCAAATAGATCATTGGTGAGAACTCCTTGTGTGAAGAGCCACAGTCATGGTCTTCACATGCGCGTCATGGTCTCCACAAACGCAAAACAGGCCGTCCCTGAGGCCGGCCATGGCGGGTTAGATACGGGATTCAAGCTCCCGTTTAGTGCCGGAACCATATTAATCCAGACTTTCATGATGATCAAGGATTAGCAAGATTTCCCAAAAAGGCAACTTATTTTGTCACCATTTTGACCGGCGAGGGCACATCGGCCCCCGCCAAGTCCAATCATCATAATGGGTTCTCGTCAATGAAGTCTACTGGACGACCTCAACCTCGATGATCACATCGGTATCCGGCGGCACGAGGGTCCGATCGCCACGATGAAATCCTCGAGAGCCAAAGGCCAACTCCGAAGGCACGGTCAACCGGCGAATTTCCCCTGGTCTGATTCCCTGCAATCCCATCTCCAGACCGGGCAAGAGCTTGAACGAGCCCAGCATCACCGAGAGAGCGTTGCCCTGGTTGCGAGTGTCCTGGAACTGCTCGCCCTTGCTACCGTCGTCATTCTTGACCCAGCCCGCCATGTGCATCTTGATCCGATGGCCAGCAACAGCAGGAGCCCCTTCACCAGTCTGCAGGGTCTCGACCTTGATGTCGGGTTTGCTCACGGCCTCGACCTCGAAAAGCAAGGTCGCCCCACCCGGGATACTCCCCTGCCCTCGTTTACCATAGGCCAGTTGGGGAGGAATAATGAGTTGCCTCGTTCCCCCCAGGCGCATGCCGGGCAATCCAATGTCCCAACCCTTGATGACCATTCCCGCGCCCACCATCAGACCGAAGGGGTCATTCAGCTCACGACTGCTGTCGAACTGCTCACCCTTCTGCCCATCTTCGTAGATCCAGCCCGTGTAGTGCATCAGGACGAAATCACCGACATTCAGTTCCTCGCCATCGCCCACGGTCAGATCGTTGACGACGATCCGAACCACGCTCACCAGTTCAAACTCATAAATGAGAGTATCGTTATCATAGGCTCCCCGAGGACGCCCTCGCCCGACACCCTGCTCGGGGCTCAGAATCACCTGGCGAGTTCCCCCGACCTTCATCCCCACAAGTGCCGTTTCGGCTCCCGGGATGAAATCATTCTCCCCCAGTGCTAGACCAAGCGCATCTTCACCGGTTGCATCAAGTTCTCTCCCCTTGGCCCCTTCCTTGTACACCCAGGCCCGGTAGCGGATCTCGATGTAGTCACCGTCCACAACTTCAGCACCCTCTCCGATCTGGAGATCAGAAAGGTGAAGCCCTTGGCGGGAAAGATCATTTTCAACTGAATCACCACAACCAGTGGTCATGGTCAGGGAAAAAAGACAGATCAGGGAGAGGTAGAACGGGGCCATGGCGTTGGCCCTGGAAAACTGAGAAAACACGGGCTTCCTCCTGAGGGGTGTTGGGGTCTGGTTATGGAGAGATTTGTAGCTCATCTCGAATCCTTGTCAAGACTTCGGTTGTTCCACGAAGATTGTTGTTGGCGCCATCCATGCTTCTGCTGTCATAAGGAACACCTGGAATATCGAGGCAACAATGGACAACATCTGCCTGTCCCGCGGGCCAAATGCCATTCAAGAACCACTGCCCAGGTCATTGAAGAATGAAGGGTAGCATTTTTGAGTCCATGAGAGCGCTCAAGATGAGGCATTGTGTCATCAGACATTGACAGTATTTGACAACTACAAGAGACAGGTCTTTTCTGATTCCAGCAATCAGACGAACCAACTCATCCAGACACCCCAGCAGAAAGTGGACTATTGGATTTTAAGCTGTTTAACAACAACATCTTGACTTAGGAATCGAGACAGGCCAATAGTTTCGCCAACAACCCAACAACAATCTTCGTGGAATAACCTTTATGTCGACTCGCCAGGGTGTTCTGAATAACCTCAGCAAGCTAACAGCCGGCCAGATCGCCGCCCAGTTGCTCAACCTCTGGGTTTTCGTATACCTGGCCAATACCCTCAGTGATCACTGGTTCGGAGTGGTCCAGCAGGGTGTGCTGTTCATGGGCTTTGCCATGGTCTTCGCCGAGTGGGGTATGATGTCCCTGGGCATCCGCGAGACCTCACGGCTCGATAATCCAGACCAGCTATTGAAGTACGCCAGGCAGCACATGGGTCTGATGATGATCCAGGCTCTGGCCGTGTTCGGCCTCGGGCTCTTACTCATTCCCCATCTCCCATTCGAAGACACCGATCCCTGGGTGCTGCGCCTCTACCTGTGCATGGTGCTGGTCCAGATGTTCATGATTTCCTGGGTCGCCATCGGAACCGAGAGGATGACCTGGGTCGGCATCACCAAGTCGTTCCGCAGTCTCCTCTATGCGGCCCTGATCCTGCCCCTCCTCCTACCCCTGAGCCGAACCGAGCTCATGCCCACAGCCTACTGGGTGCCGATCCTGTTCCTCGTGGCCAATGTCATGGGCAATCTGCTCATCGGCATCGTATTGAGGCGTCATTTCGGTTCTTGGATC
>Ga0209475_10002566_pt1 | contig 17959 bp, 19 predicted proteins | sample tdDd471_FD_187128 | JGI IMG/M metagenome (GOLD analysis project Ga0209475, IMG submission 187128) | Marine sediment microbial communities from the Atlantic coast under amendment with organic carbon and nitrate - tdDd47.1 (SPAdes)... | ecosystem: Environmental > Aquatic > Marine > Coastal >... | reverse complement strand
CGGCGTTGAATGATGTCCGGGAATATCGAATTCCCAACAGGATCGTTTTAGCCATTGCCGCGCTTTATCCTGTTCATGTTCTGGTCAGTGCCGAGCCGGTTGCTTGGGGTGGCGCAATGCTTGTTGCTGCGATTGCCTTGGTTGTCGGAATGATATTGTTCTTCACCGGTGTGTTGGGTGGAGGAGACGCCAAGCTTTTGGCAGCCGTCGCGCTTTGGGCCGGGCCCGCCAATATTCTGGAGTTCCTGACGATTACGGCAGTTCTGGGCGGCGCTATGGCCGTCTTCATGAGCGGCCCTTGGCGGTTGGGTTTGGCCCTGGGGCTTGATTCGGTTGGGCAGACGGGCCTGAGAAACGTGTTGGTCGCCAATTTTATGCCTTACGGCGTTCCGATCGCCGGGGGTGTCTTTTTCCTTATTGCCCGATTGGCTTTCGGGTGAGGAAAGAGATGTACGTTTTTAGGAGGTTTGGAAAATGAACATGCGCACAGTCTTACTCGTAACCGCGGCTCTGGCGACTGCTGGTGGGACGGCCTTCACCGCGAAAACCTGGTTGACGTCCGAACGCGCCGGTATGACGGCTGCCGCTCCGGCAAAAAGTGTCGAGAAGAAATCCGAAGAGAAAGTGCTTGTCCTGAAAGACAGTCTACCGGTCGGTCACTTTCTAAAAGAGGGCGATTTCAAATGGCAGGCCTGGCCGAAAGAAGCTCTGGCGGAAGGATATGTTCTGAAGGGAGAGGGCGGCAAAGTTGAGGATTTCGTCGGGACGGTCATCCGCGCTGCCGTGGCTGCCGGTCAACCGGTTACCGACAAGGTCGTCGTTCACCCCGGAGACCGGGGGTACCTAGCGGCTGTCCTACAGCCGGGAATGAGAGCTGTTTCCGTGCCGATCAATGCGACGACGGGGATTGCCGGATTCGTTTTTCCTGGCGACATGGTGGATTTGGTTTTAACGGTCAAGATGCGCCCCAACAACGCCGATTCGGGGGCTCGCCCTATTCAAATGAGCCAAACTTTCCTGAATGAGATTCGGGTCCTTGCTATCGATCAGCAAACCAACAATGAAGAAGGAAAGGCCAAGGTCGCCAAGACGGCAACGCTTGAAGTTACGCCGAAACAGGCTGAAAAAGTCGCTTTAGGCCTCGAATTAGGTTCACTTTCCTTGAGTCTGCGCAGTCTGCCACGTACAGTTGACCGGTATACGGAGTTGGCAGAAACGGTGGGGGCGCTTTCTGGTCCGCCGCAAGAGCTGGATCGCAGCTTTACCATGGACCGCGACATTTACTACATGGTCGACGTTGAGAAGAAACCGGAAATTCAGAAGGTTCACTATGTAGAAGTGGTGCGCGGCACCATGTACAGCCAGAAGGAAACGTCCGACCAAGACGAAACGCAAGCGGAATAGACGGCGGTTCATAAAGGACTAAGGTTTTTGGCCTAAACCGAATTGTAGTAATTGGGGGACGGCTGGGGAAAGGGTATCGAAAGCATGTTCGTGAACGTCAGAAAGGCGATACGCGGAATTGGGCGGCGGGCGACAATGTCCGTTCTGTTCGCCGGATGTCTTTTGCTGCCGCTTTCAGCCTCAAACATCAATGCCGCAGAGGTTATGAGCGCCGAGGACAAGCGGGTTGAAATTTCGGTGAGCGATGGTCAGTTGATCCGTCTTCCGCGTGCCGCCGCTACTGTGTTTATCGCCAATCCGGAAGTCGCCGACGTACAGGTCAAGTCGCCGACGCTGGTCTATCTGGTGGGAAATAACCCGGGGCAAACGACGTTGTTCGCCGTTGATTCCAGGGAGCGCATTTTGGCTAACATGGACATCCATGTGACGCACAACCTCAATGCCCTGCGCAGCGACGTAAACAGTCTGATTCCTGAAAACAATATCAGCATCGCCAGTGTGAACAACGCCCTTGTGGTCGATGGCGACGTTGATTCGCCGGTTGACGCCCAGGAGATCAACCGGCTGGCGCTCCGTTATGGCGATGTGGTCAATCGATTGAAAGTCACCCAGCCGACCCAGGTCAATCTTAGGGTCCGGGTAGCCGAGGTGACGCGTGATATCGACAAACAGCTAGGTTTTCGGTGGAATCTTGTTGATAAAATCAGCATCTTTCCGTTGACCCTGGTGACCGACAACCCCTTCGTTTCCAGCGTAACCGCTCATTCTCTTACCGTCACCGGAACGCGCGGTTCCACCGATATCAATACCGTGATCGACGCCATGGAACAGGAAGGGTTGGTTTCGGTTTTGGCCGAGCCGAACCTGACGGCTTTGAGCGGCGAAACGGCGAGCTTCCTGGCGGGTGGCGAGTTTCCGATTTTGGTGCCGGAAGGCAGTGATCGGGTAACCATCCAATTCAAGGAATACGGTGTTTCATTGGCTTTCACGCCGACCATTCTTACCGGCAACCGCATCAACATGCATGTGCGTCCCGAGGTGAGCCAATTGTCGTCGACCAATTCGGTGACATTGGATAGCTATGATGTTCCTTCGTTGACCACGCGGCGGGCGGAAACGACGGTTGAGTTGGCGAGCGGCCAAAGTTTCGCGATTGCCGGTCTACTGCAAAACAATATCACCCAAGACGTTTCCAAGTTCCCGGGGTTGGGCGATATCCCGGTTTTGGGCGCACTATTCCGCTCCGACCGATTCCAGCGGGACGAGACGGAATTGGTCATTATCGTGACTCCCTATCTGGTTAAGCCGGTAGGTAACCGGAAGTTGGCCGAGCCGACCGATGGTTTCATGCCGCCGCACGACGTGGAGCGTTTCTTCGGAAAAGGCGTTTTCCGCCGCAATCCGAAAAAGAACGAGCCGGTCACCATCGGCCGCAACGGCCAGGGGCTTATCGGTCCTGCCGGTTTCGAGCTGAACTAACGGAGGATCGCATGCCGACAACTCATATGAAGCTCCGACTCCGTAAGTATGGTCTGGCCCTCGGCGTTGGTCTGATTTTCGGCTTGAGCGGCTGTGCCGATAATTTTGAGCGTTGGGACAACCAAACTCCCAAGCAGTTGAAGGTGGACCGGGTACACTACAGCCATGATGTCCAGTTTGCCGCCGAGGACGACCGCCTGCCCGTGGCGGAGCGGGACCGGTTGGACTCGTTTTTGACGCATGCTCAGGTTGACCGGACCGATAAGGTTTATGTCAATGTTGAGCCGGACGGGCAGCGGGTTACGGATCGCCGGGTTTCAACCGTCGCGGCGTTTCTCAAGCTGCGTGGCTTGAAGCCCGCCGTGCCGATTACCGGATTCGGCGATGGAAAAGAAAAAGCCGATACGGTCAAAGTGGTGGTTGAGCGCTACCTGGTGACGCTGCCGGGGTGCCCCGACTGGAGCGGCGATATGTCCGATACGTTCAACAACGACGTCCACAGCAACTACGGCTGCGCGACGGCGAGCAACCTGGGCATGATGGTGGCCAACCCGGAAGATTTGGTGCATGGGAGAAAATTGGGCCCGGCCGATGGCGACTATCTGCGAACTTCGATCGAAAGATATAAGGCCGGAAAAACCAAACCGCTGCTCGATCCGAAAGCAACCCCTTCGGATGAGAAGAAAAAGAGCGATGGCGAAAAGCAGCCTGATGGAGGTTCTTGATGCCGGACGCGGAAATAAAAGTCAGGCGAGAGCCGTTTGTTGCCTTCGTAACCGACCGGGAAACGCGCGATTCGATGCTTGGCGCGGTTCGCCGCAAGGGCTGGGCTGAAAACCGGGTTGTTCTTGGGTCGATTGAGGAAGCCGCGCAGGCCCTGGCGAAAGTCGTAACGCCGAGCTTAATCATTCTCGATATTTCAGAGTCCCAGGATGCCATGGCGGATCTCAACAGATTGGCCGAATCCTGCGACCCCGGAACCAGGGTCATTGCGGTCGGCGCCGTCAACGATGTGGCGCTGTTTCGGACGCTCATGGGAGCCGGTGTCGAGGACTATTTGGTAAAGCCGCTGGATGAAGATGCGCTGTTTGAAGCGCTGGATCGTGAGCCGGTGGTTCCCGTTGCAGTCCCCGATCAGAGCGCAAAGACCGATGCCGAAACCAAACGGGTGTTCGTGGTCGGCGCGAGAGGTGGTGTCGGCACCAGTACGGTCGCGTTGAATTTGGCTTGGATGGCCGCTCACGAAGAGGACCGGAAAACCGCCCTTGTCGACACCGACGTCTATTTCGGTACCGCCGCTTTGGCCTTTGATATCGAACCCGGTGCCGGTATGCGCGAAGCGTTGGAAAACCCAAGCCGGATCGACAGTCTTTTCATTGAACGGGCGATGGTCAAGCAAAGCGATAAGCTCGCTCTTTTGACCTGTGAAGAGGGATTGGGGCAATCCTGCCAGATGACCTCGGAAGCGATGGAAACCTTGCTGGCGGAGGTTGAGCAATCCTATCCGCTCGTGATCCTTGACGTTCCGCGCTTTCTGGTGCCCAACCTTTTGCCGTTGATGGATGGCGATTGTACGATACTTTTGGTGACCGAATTGTCGTTGGCTGGCATGCGGGATTCGCTCCGTTTGCTGCGGGCGTTCAAGGAGTTCGCACCCAAAGCCAAGGTTAAGCTGGTCGCTAATAAGGTTGGTATGGCCAAATCGGCTGAAATGGCGGCGAAGGATTTCGAGCGCGGCGCAGAGGCTGTGATTGATTTTTCCATCCCTTACGATCTTAAGCCTGCGGCGGAAGCCGACGCGGCGGGCAAAGCAATGGCTGCCATTGCCAAGAAAGGCAAGGCGGTTACCGTGATTCGTGATATCTTGGCCGATGAATTCAGTTCTGGCGAAGACCAGGCAAAGAAAGGGCTCTTGGGGAGGCTCTTCGGTAAGGGATGAGCATGGCGACATTCGGTCGGAGGCATGGCGGAAAAACGGCGACGAAATCGACCGTCGCTCCGAAAGATGTGGCCGAAAGGTCTGCCAAACAGCAACAAGAGATTTCGCGTCCCCTAAACTCAGACATAGAAAAAAAAGCCGATCTGGAACCTGTCCAACCGACCGATCAGGTTGAGGAGGTTTACAATGTCGCCCAGATTTCTGAGCCGTCGCCCAAGAAGTCGGCTCAGGCAACGGTAACCGAGGCCAAGAACCGGGTTCAACCGATCCTGATGCAGCGGATCGATGTGGGCAAAGCGGCCGAGATGCCGCGTGACGTTTTGTTTCAGCAATTGGGCGACGTGGTTGGGGAAATTCTCGCCGAGGAGCGTATTCACCTAAACCGCAACGAACAGCGCGAATTGGTCGATATGATGCTCAACGATATGTTGGGCCTGGGACCGCTGGAGCCGCTGCTGGCCGACGATGCCGTGACCGATATTATGGTCAACGGCCCGAAGCAGGTTTACGTCGAGCGCGGCGGGAAACTACAACTGACCGATGTCACCTTCCGCGATAACGCCCATGTCCTCAATATTTGCCAACGGATCGTTTCGCGGATCGGCCGCCGGGTAGACGAGTCGACGCCATTGGTCGACGCCCGGCTGCAAGACGGTTCTCGGGTCAATATCATTATTCCGCCGTTGGCCATCGACGGGCCCTCCATTTCCATCCGTAAGTTCGCCAAGATGAAAATTACCTTGGACAAGATGGTGACGACCAAAAACCTGTCGGAGGCTATGTGTAAGGTGCTGAAGATCGCCTCGCGGTGTCGTCTGAATATCCTGATTTCCGGCGGGACGGGCTCGGGCAAAACCACCCTGCTGAACGCTTTGTCACAAATGATCGATATGGGCGAGCGGGTCGTCACCATTGAGGACGCCGCCGAATTGCAATTGCAGCAGCCCCATGTGGTCCGCTTGGAAACCCGCCCGCCTAACTTGGAAGGTGAGGGGACGATCACTCAGACCGAGTTGGTCAAGAACGCCCTTCGAATGAGACCTGACCGGATCATTCTTGGCGAAATTCGCGCCGGTGAGGCTCTCGATATGCTCCAGGCGATGAACACCGGCCATGATGGCTCTTTAGGGACGATCCACGCCAACCGCCCGCGTGAAGCCTTGACCCGGCTTGAAAATATGGTGGCCATGTCGGGAGTGAAACTCCCCAACGAGGCGGTCCGGTCGCAGATCGCCGGGGCGCTGGACATGATCGTGCAGATCGCCCGCATGCGGGATGGTGTTCGCCGAGTGACAGCGATCACTGAAGTTGTCGGCATGGAGGGCGATATTATTACTACGCAGGATTTGTTCAATTTCGAATACACCGGAGAGGATTCAGAAGGAAAACTGACCGGTGTTTTTAAATCGACGGGACTGCGGCCCAAATTTATCGAGAAAGCCGAATACTTCGGCCTCGATAGGGCTTTGATGGAGGCTATGGGGTCCTAGATCGATATCGCCTCCCAAAAAGCCAAAGAGGGTTTTCGGAGGTGGTATTTTGGATATTCAACTGGTTATTCTCGTTCTCGGTGTTGCCGTCGCCACATTCTTGGCCGGTATGGCGCTGGTTTCCTTAAGCGGCGGTCATGAGCGGCAGATGAAACGCCGGGTAAAGGCGCTCCGGCAACGGCTGGGCGGCGCCATTTCGCTTGAAGAGAAAGCCCAGGATGTCCGCCGCGGCGACAGTTCCAAAGCGCCGGGCCTGGACAAATTTGTTTTAAAGTTTCTGCCGCGCCCATCGATCCTTCTGCAAAGGTTAAGTCAGGCGGGGTTGTCCATTGGACTGGGTGTCTATGTGGCGATCAGTCTTGCCGTAGCATTGTTTGTCGCCCTTTTCATTATTGCGGGGCTCCACTTGCCTATTCCAATCGCTTTGTTGGTTGGCACGGCGTTCGGAATCGGCGCGCCCCATGCGTTCGTATCCCTGCTCATTTCGAAGCGTAACCGGGAGTTCATCGGTATTTTTCCGGATGCCATCGATTTGATCGTCCGTGGCGTTAAATCCGGCTTGCCGATTACCGAGGGGATCAGCGCCTGCGCCCGCGAAATGCCCGATCCCGTGAAAGGGGTTTTCAAGGAAATCGCCGACAATATGAAAGTCGGTCTAACGCTTGAACAGGCTTTGTGGGGAGCGGCAGACAAGCTTTCAGTTGCCGAATTCAAATTCTTCGTTATCAGTTTGGTCGTTCAGGCCGAAACCGGCGGTAATCTGGCGGAAACGCTGGGTAATCTGTCCGATATTCTGCGCCAACGCCAGCAGATGAAATTGAAGATCAGAGCGATGGCGTCGGAAGCGCGGGCCAGTGCCGGTATTTTGGGAAGCCTGCCGTTTGCGATGGCTTTGATCCTCTATGCGACAAGCCCCGACTACATGACGGTCCTGTTTACCGATACGCGCGGCCAAATGGTTGGCGCACTCGGCATGCTGTCCGTTTTTGTCGGGATTTTCTCAATGTTCAAAATGGCGAGTTTTAAGATATGACCTGGTCCGACCTTCTCCCTCCCGGTATGAGCCCGATTGACGCTATTGCGTTCTTGGCGGGATTGGCCGCCTTTACAGCTGTGTTGTCCGTTTGGAACGGGTTGGTCGTGCGCGACCCGATGGCCGGACGCGCTAAGTCGATCATGTTACGGCAAAAAGCGTTGCGCGCCGGATTGACGGCGCCGAATCAGCGGCGTGAAAGAAAGAAAACGGCTGACGCCATGGGAGTGGTCCAGCGCATCATTGAAAAGCTCAATCTTTTGCGGACGAAACAGGCCGATCAGGTAAAAGACCGGTTGGCCCAGGCCGGATGGCGCTCGAAAGATGGCGTTGTGCTGTTTCTATTCTTCAAGGTTTGTTTGCCGTTCGTATTTGCCGGTTTGGCGATCTTGTTTCTGACAGGTCTTCATACGGCGCAGGCTCAGCCGATTGTTCAAATGCTGATTGCGATGATTGCGGTTGTTGTGGGGGCTTACGCTCCGGAGGTGTTTGTAAAGAATGCAATTCAGAAACGGCAACAGGCTTTGCAAGAGGGCTTGCCCGACGCCTTGGATCTGCTGGTAATTTGTGCCGAAGCCGGTTTAAGTCTCGATGCTGCTTTGAAGCGGGTCGCCAAGGAAACGGCGCATGCCTGCCCGGCAATCGCCGACGAGTTTAGCCTGACCTCGGTGGAGTTGGGTTTTTTACCGGACCGAAAAACCGCTTTGGACAACCTCAACAAGCGGACCCAGTTGCCGTCCATACGCGGTGTCGTCAATACCTTGGCGCAGACCGAGAAGTATGGGACGCCCCTGGCGCACAGCCTTCGGGTTTTGTCGGCGGAATTTCGCAAAGAGAGGATGATGAAGGCGGAGGAGAAAGCCGCCAAGTTACCGGCAACCCTGACGGTTCCAATGATTTTGTTCATTCTGCCGCCGCTGTTTGTCGTCCTGCTCGGACCGGCTGTGATTAAGTCGCTCGATAACCTTTCTCTTATGTAGAGAAAGAACCGTCACGGGGTTCGAAAAGGTCCGTCTGCAAGGCGGACCTTTTCTTTAGAACCGCTCAACTCACTTAAATGAACGATAATGATGGCTGGATTTACGGGTTCGTAAAGCTGCGATATCATTCGAGCGCTCTATTAAAGCAACAAAAAGTTGAGGAGGGCGACATTGGTGGGACAACTGTTTGTCAAACAACGGCAAAAAGAGCTAATGGCAAAAAACCTGTTGGCGGAAATTCGACATATTTGTGAATGCTGTTCCGATGAGGAAAAACAGGATTTCGACCGGACTTTAAAAGATCCGAGACGTTGCCAATGCAGTTGTGCAAGAATTGCCGGTTTCAGAAGAAATATCGAACAACTGATGCCGATACGGCATTAACGGCATTTCGATGAAAGAACCGGAGACGCGGTTTGCCGTCTTAATCGGATGATTTCGAATTATCGTCCAAAGGCGCTTCCTCGACCTGCAAAGCCGGTGCGGCGTCCGGGATTGCATCGCCCCCTTCCGTATCCGGATTAGGCTGGGCCGCCTTGCGCTGCAAGAGGGTTTCGGCACGGGCTTGGGCATTCATTCGCGAGAGCTCTTGGTATCGCATGAGGTTGGTCCGAACGTCATCTCGGGGCAGGTCTTTCGATGCCGTTATTGCCGCCCGGTTGAGATCGCCCATCAACCCGTAGACCAATGCCAGATTGAGCCGGTTACGGGGCGTTGACATTGGGCTTTCGGCCACATCCTGCAAAAGAGTGAGCGCCTCTTCATAGTTTCCGTTGATGGCCAGGGAGAGCGCCAGATTGTTTTTAGCCGAAAGCCCATCCGGGTCTTGTTCGATCGCTTTACGGTAGGCGCTTTGCGCTTCCTCATGCCGCCCCGCCATATCCAAGGCGACGCCGAGACCGTTGAAGGCCCGTGGTGCTTTGTCTTTCAACTGGGTGGCTGCCTTGAACTGCTCGATTGCGTCGTTGGGGCGGTCCAGAGCGATGAGGACGTTTCCGTAAGTTTTCCGGGCATCGAAATTTTCACCATCGATTCGGATGGACTGTTTAAGGGGTTCCGAGGCGGAGCGATATTCTTTCATGGCCGCCAGGGTAACGCCAAGCTCATAAAGAGGCTCTGCGGACTCTGGGCTAAGAGCTGTGGCGCGGCTGAAAAACGTTGCGGCCGAACGGAGATCTCCCCCCTTGCGCGTGGACTTGCCGATTCGGAGCAATTGTTCCGCTTTCGCCGAAACCTGTTTGTCGTTGAGGTCGTTATTGGACATGGTTTCGGTTGCCGCACAGGCCGCGAGAATCAGGGCGATGCAGGAGGCTCCGGCAAGCCGAATCCATTTTCTCGTGTTTCCCGATGCTATGACGTTAGGACTCCGAACCATGAACTTTTATCCCCAATACTCGCAATCTGGCCTGTTTTGCAGTCTGCCCGGTGCCAAAACGACCGTATGTGACTGGCATCACTTGCGATTACCCTAAATGTAACTATAAACTCTAATCAAATTTCTTTCTGTTTGTCCGAATTGTTGGGGAGCGGACCGTGAAAAAACAATATCTTGAGCTGACCCGTTTGGTCGAGCGTCTGCACAGGCGTTTTCTTGATGTTCTGCGTGCCGAATTGACCCGCCAGGGAATCAAGGAGGTCAACGCCGTTCAAGCTCTCCTGTTGACCAATATCGGTGAAGAAGAAATCGTTATCCGGGACTTGGTTGAGCGGGGTTACTACCTGGGCTCCAACGTCTCCTATAATATTAAGAAACTGTCTGAGATGGGGTTCTTGGAGCAGCAGCGCTCAGAGCATGACCGGCGGTCGGTCCGGATCAAATTGACACCCAAGGCTTTGGATTTGGTCAGCAAGATAAAAACCCTTGAGGACAATCACGTGACGAGCTTGACTGACAACGACGTTGCGGAAGGCGATATCGATCAGGTGCTTAAAACCCTACGTCGGGTTGAGCGTACCTGGGCCGATCATATGCATTTCGGCGGGCTTTAGGTTTAGCTCAATCTGCCCCTAATATTGGGATAATCTCTGTCGCTGCGGCGATAGTTTCCGCTTGCTTAGCCTGAAAGCCTGGGCAGGATAGGGCCAGCGCTTTATCAGCTTCTCCGTCGTCTCGACCATGGCCGGTCAAAACATGAAGACCGCCCGCTAGCCCGGCATTGAGACCGGCTTTCAAATCGCCCGCCTTGTCGCCGACGATCCATGAACGGGGCAGATCAATTCCCAACTCATCCCGGGCCCGAAGCAGCATGCCGGGGTTGGGTTTGCGAGATGGATGGGATGGATGGCGGTAGGGTTCATTGCCGCTTTTATGGAAGGGGCTGGCGTAAACGGCGTTGATCTTTGCCCCATTTTTGGTGAGCAGTTCAAGAAGCCGTTCCTGAACAGCGGCAAATATATCCCAGCCGAAGTATCCTCGGGCGATCCCCGACTGGTTGGTCACGACAACAACGGCAATATTGCGCTGGTTAGCCGCAATAATGGTTTCGACCGTTCCATCGATCAGAATCACTTTTTCCGGATCGCTGAGATAGTTTTCCTCGACAATCATTGCGCCGTCACGGTCGAGAAACAATGCGGGCCGACCAAGTTCAATGGGAACAACGACCTGACACCAAACCTGCTCGCTATCGATTCTGGCAGCCGAGGGCAACTTGACGGAAGACATAGTAACTCCTGAAGACGATCCTTAAAAAGAGGGGGTATAGCGCGATCATCGTTTTGCCACTTTATTTTTGCAATGTAGACCCTATCTAGAACGAAAAGCAAAGTGGCGTGGAGAAAAGGCCTTGAGGAACGCCCAAAGTAATGCCTCTTCTTATAGAACCTCCAGTCCGGTCTGGAGATGGGTTCTTTTGACCTTCGGCTGGGTCAATGTCGGCCTTGGATTTGCCGGACTTCTTTTGCCCGTACTGCCGACAACGCCGTTCCTGCTCGTCGCTTTGTGGGCGTTTGCCCAAAGTTCACAAAAGTTCCATGACTGGCTGTATACCCATCCCCGTTTCGGTCCCATGCTCCGTGATTGGCGCGATCATCGGGTTGTGCCGGTAAAGGCCAAGGTGCTTTCCGTTGGAATGATGACGGTTAGTCTGATTTACGTGTCGCTCTACGTTGCCAACGATTGGCGGTTACCTGTTTTGATGGCTTGCGTGATGGTGCCGACGGCAATTTGGTTGGTGACCCGGGCGAGCGCCGTCGAGTCCGACGTTCGCCCGGTGGAAATCGAACGTTAGATTTTACTCGCAGACCGCCGAGCAGGCGGTGCCATCCGGGCCGCAATCCATCGAATCTTCGCCATTCGTCAATTTGCAGTTCTTGCCGACCTTGATGCTAAGGCTTTCCTTGTTGGAATAGGTGCAAAACAGCCAAGAGAACCTCTCGGGTGCTTTTACCTGCATCGATACGGCTTCACCCTTTTCTTGTCTTTGGTCTCCCGTAACGCAAGACCGATAGGTCAGTTGCTCTTCTCCACCCATTTGGAGGGCCCAGAGCGACTTCGCTTTGCGTTGATAGAAGGTGTCGAAATCGTCGCAGGCGAGGAGGGCTCGCGCATCCTCGTCCCGTTGGTTCATGCAGGTCCTTTCCTGCTGAGCCTTAACCTCTTCTTTGCTTGGGCATGAGCCGACCTGTTCTACGGTGCTAAGATTGGGGCATCGGAAAATCGTTTCGGCTTGCGCAGTGCCGCTAAAGATAAAAGCCGTCACGGCTAAAAACAGGAAAGCGAAATATCGCAGCATGACAAAATTCCCTCCTAAAATCGTTCTTCAATACGAGTGATCAAACGCTATCGCCTTCAGACCGTCATTGATTTTTGCAAGGTCAATCTTTGGGGTCCGTGCCGTAAACTTTTCGGTAGAGACGAGTGCCAATAAACTCATCAAGCACAGGATTGAACTGAAGGATTTCAAACTGGCTGAGGACCGGATCGTAGGCATGATCCTGAGTTACCTCTTCTTCCATCTTGTTCCAATGAATTTCATTAGCTTGGTCTCTCGTCAGGTTGTTGGTGACGAGGTGGAAGCGCTGAGGCAGTTTGTCGAATGCCTCCAAGGTGCCGTACATTTCCAAAGTGATACTTTGAACATTAGGATGGCTGAACAGCATCCGAGTGAAGGTGTATGACGTTGCCGCGGTGCGAAGCAGAAGCGCACGATGGTCCTGCGCCGGTCCCACGTCCAGTCGAACATGTATGACGCCACCATTCTCAAGCTTGAAGCCGGTTATTTTAAAGGTTCTTGCTTCGAAAAAATTGTCGACCACCTTGAGCGCGTTTTCCTGGTTCAGTTCCTGTTTTTTGAACCAGTTGGAGCGGACCTCCATTTCGTTCGTGCTTTCGCCGCAGGCGGTTAAGCCAAACAGCATGAGGGCAAAGAGAGGGAGTAGCAGTTTGCGCATGGTCAGGTCCTTGGAAATCCGGCAATCATTTTGCCGCGAAGGAGGTATCATACTTCTTACCGACTTTGAAGCGATCCGATGGTTGATGTTGAATGGTTCGCCCCCATCTGGTCAGATAAATTCATCATTTGCGTCTGGGGAGTTGATATGCCGACGATAAAAGCGTTAGAGGCGTTGAAGGAAGAAATGACGGCTTGGCGCCGCGACCTTCATGCGCACCCGGAGACCGCCTACGAGGAAGAGCGGACTTCAGCCATTGTCATCGACAAGCTGAAAGACTTCGGCATTGACGTCACAAAGGGACTGGCCGGGACCGGGGTTGTCGGAACCCTTCGCGTCGGAGAGGGACCGTCCATCGGGTTGCGGGCCGATATGGATGCGCTGCCAATGCAGGAAGAAAATACATTTAAGTACCGCTCTCAGCATCAGGGAAAGATGCATGCCTGTGGGCACGACGGACACACGACAATGCTGTTGGGTGCTGCGAAATATTTGGCCGAAACGCGGAAGTTCAAGGGGACCGTGCAGTTCATCTTTCAGCCCGCCGAGGAAATGGAGGGGGGCGGGCAAAAGATGGTCGAAGAAGGACTCTTCGAGCGCTTTCCTGTCGATGCCGTCTACGGATTGCACAACTGGCCGCGCCTGCCAATCGGTTCATTCGCTATGAAGCCGGGGCCGCTTATGGCGGCCGTGGATGGGTTTGAAATCGTTCTGACCGGTATGGGCGCCCATGGGGCCATGCCGCACCAGGGAATCGACCCGATTGCCGCCGGTGCGCAGCTGGTTTCGAGCTTACAGCAAATCGTCAGCCGGGAAATCGATCCGCTGGAGGCGGGCGTGGTGAGCGTAACGGTTTTTCATGCCGGACAAAGCCGTAACGTCATCCCCGCTTCGGCCCGTCTGGAAGGGACCGTTCGGTCGTTCAAGCCGGAAGTGCGGGATCAGTTGGAAGACGCCATCAAAAGGGTTGTTGACGGTGTCTGCACGGCGCATCGCGTTCTGGCGGAAATCAAGTACGACAGACGGTATCCGCCAACCGTCAACCACCCGGGAGAAACTGACATCGCCGCATCCGCCGCGGCCCAAGTCGTCGGCGAGCAGAATGTCGATTTGAACCCAACGCCGACAATGGGTGCCGAGGACTTTTCTTTCATGCTGGAAAAAAGGCCCGGTTGTTATGTCTGGATGGGGACGGGGCGGGGACCCGACGAGCCTCTTCTTCACAACGCCTGCTACGATTTCAACGACGAGGCCCTACCCATTGGCGCCAGCTATTGGGCGACGCTCGTCGAGCGGGAGTTGGCTTGAAGCCGTTTATTCGCTCACCGACCAAATCTTCGGCTGATCCTCAATCGTGTATATGACGAGCTTTTCGTCGCGCGGGCCGGGCATTCCGGGGGTGCCGGTCGGCATGCCGGGGAGGGCGATTCCGCGCAGTTGCGGCTTTTCCTTTAAAAAGCGGTCCACGGTTTCCAGTGGGACGTGCCCCTCAATGACGTAGTTTCCGATGACCGTGCTGTGGCAGGACTCGAGCTCCGGCCCGATGCCGAGCAACTGTTTGACCTGATCGATATCCTCGGTGTTTTTAACTTTGACGTGATACCCGGCGGCTTTGAGGTGATCTGCATAACCAGAGCAACATCCGCATTGAGGATGCTTATAGATGGTTGCTGAAGGCATGTGGTCGGCTTCCACTGGAACAGCAACGAACAGAAGCAATGCAATAAGGCTTCCCGAAAGAGCGAGGCGGCGGTACATGGACGATCTCCAAGTCATTTTGTTTTGCTGAATTAAGCCGCTAAAGAGCAAAGTTATCAATAACCTGGATCAAGCAAAAAAAGGGCGTGGCAGACAAGGCCACGCCCTTTTTGATTCATAAGGACCGGATACCTTAGTTCAGCGTAATCACCACGCGACGGTTTTTCGCTTCGACGACACCGTCGGCAGTCTTCACTGCCGGTTTGTTTTCGCCGTAAGCTGCTTTGGTGATGTTGCCGGCCTCAAGGCCAAATTCCATCAGCAGTTTAGCGACCGCGTCCATACGGGCGGCTGAAAGTTTGGCGTTCAGCAGGTTTGAACCCGAGGTGTCCGTGTGTGCTTGGATATTCGCTCCGGTGAGCTTGGCCCAACGAAGTTTGTCGTATGCGTTGGCGACAACGGCGAAGCCTTCGTCGGTCAACTCGGCACTACCCAAATTGAAGTAAACGGTAAACGGCCCCGGCACCTTTTTGGCAGGCATCGGTTTCTTTTTACCGCCTAGTTCTTCCATTGCCGCCATGTAATACTTTTTACAGGCCTCAATGTCATCGGGCTGGAAGTTTTCTTCCTGCTCCTGCATCCAGCAGTCGAAACCCGCCTGGGCGCGGGCGGCGGCGGCCGGATTGTCCTTCATGCCCATGCCGAGGGCTTTGACGAGATTGACGCGAGCGAAGTTAAGTTCGTTCACTTTGTCTTTCGGAAGCGAACGATCTGCAATTTCCTGAGGAGCGACAGCTTCACCCATAGCGGCCATCTTCGCCTTCATGTTGAAGAATCCGGCGTCCGACCAGTCCGTTTCGTCCCGCTCCATAGTAGCTAAGCGTACATATTCGCTATGCAGGGCTTTGTTGAACTCGGATCCTTGGGGTTCCATCATCTTCACGGCGTCCAAGTCGTACATCGTCGAACAGGCGCTGAGAAGAAGGCCGGAAAGAAGGACCACTCCCTTTTTCAAGTATCTCATAGTCAATGCCTCCAGTATTGAACGTGTCAGTAGGAGCGCGCTATCACCTATTTAAGCGTAATGACAACGCGACGGTTTTTAGCTTCCTTGACCCCGTCGTCGGTTTTGACGCCGGGTTTGTTTTCGCCGTAGGCCGCTTTGCTGATGTTTTCGGCTTCGAGGCCGAATTCTTTCAACAAATTGACGACGGCATCCATGCGAGCAGCGGAGAGTTTGGCGTTAAACAGGTTCGTGCCTGAGGTGTCGGTATGCGCCTGAACATTTGCGCCGGTGAGTTTGGCCCAGCGGAGTTTGTCATAGGCGTTGGCGACGACAGCAAAACCTTCATCGGTTAATTCGGCGCTGTTTAAGTCGAAATAGACGGTAAACGGCCCCGGGATCTTTTTCGCAGGTGCGGCTTTAGCCTGGGTTTTGCCCGTATCGGCGGTTTGGGCGTTGTCGGCTGATGCGCAGGCCCCAACGAGAAACAATGCCGTGAGCAGAGCGATGCCGACTTTGATGCTTTTCATTTTAGTGGAGTCTCCAAATAAGTGTAGTCAGTGGTTAATTGAGATGGGTTGAAATGACGGTCAATGGCGGCGAATAAAAAAACGCCGCCTCGAATGTGAGCCGGATATGGTTATTTTTCCTTACCCTTGCCCTTCATCTCTTCGGACTTGCCGCCCTTTTTACTTTTTTCATTGAGGTCGTTGCAGTTTTGATCGTCTTTACTGCAGCTCTTCTCCTTCTTGGCCTTCTTGTCTTTTTTTGCCTGCTTCTCTTTCTTCGTGTCTTTTTCCTTTTTGGATTTTTCTTTGACCTTGTCAGGCTTTGCCCATGCGCTGCCGTCATGGAGCGATAGCGTCGTCAGATCAAAAGTTGCAGGTGAAAGCGTGAAGCAGAATGCAAACGCAAAAAGGGCGAGAGCCGCGCCTAGATTCCGTGAAGTCATATCCCCGTAACCCCTTTTTTCTAAAGGATTATTGCTATTAGGTTTTTCCTAATAGCTCTTCGTTGTTGTGTAGGTTAACAGTTTCTCAACGTTTTGGAACCTTGAAAAGGTAAAATTTGTAAAAGGATCAAAGGCTTGAGCTTTTAAGCCAGCCGTGAACCATAAATGAGGCTTGATGGTGATTTATTACGATTAGTGGAGATACCTCGGTTTTTCCGGTGTGCTGGGAGCTTCCAGGCTCTCTTCCAAGGTTTCGTCGCTGATGTACTGGAGCTTTTCTTCACCGACTTCGACCCCGGTGATTTCCGGGAAATGAGTGTTCAACCACAGCACCATAAGAATAATTCTTTCGTGGTCTTGCCGGGTGACAGCGTCGTAAATCAGAGGGGCGACAACGCCGAGTCGATTGATTCGCACCATGTAATGGTTGGGGCCGTATTTCGTATCCGACAGGTAGCGGATTCGTTTGTCCATATCGCCGGCGGCATTCTTGCCGAATTCCTCCAACGCTTCTGGACTCACTTTAACCGGTAGGCGTTCGCCCTCCATATCAATCGTAAAAGTTCTCGTCGGCATCGCTTCGATCCTCTCGCCTGAATGAACCAAGGGGATTTGTTTTCAGGTGGGGATTATTGGGCTGCTTGTCGACCAAAAACTGATGAAAAACTCCAAATTAGCAATGGCTTATGGGTTGCCGAAAAAAAGGGAGGGCAGATGCCCTCCCAGCAAGGTGACGGGTTTTAATCTGTTTAGGGCCGGATCGCTTAAAGTGTGAATCCGCCCCTACTCAATAAGTTTAGAGGGCGATTCACGGATTAGGTTTACGCCCAATATGCGTGAACCTAATCCGATCGCACTCTAGTGGTGCGAACAAAACGGAAGAGTCCTTTCCGTTTTGTGTCTTGCGCACCACGACTCTTATAAATCTCGTGGTTTTTGACCCCTGACGAATGGGAACCATTCGTCAGACTCAAACCACTAGGCGCCGGTAAAAGCCTGCAGGCCGGTTTGGGCGCGTCCCAGAATAAGGGCGTGGACGTCGTGGGTCCCTTCGTAGGTGTTGACGGTTTCCAGGTTTACCATATGGCGGATAACGTGGAACTCGTCGGAAATGCCGTTGCCGCCGTGCATGTCGCGCGCCAGACGGGCGATATCCAGGGACTTGCCACAGGAATTGCGCTTGATCATGGAAATGTTTTCAGGCGCGCAGTTGCCTTCGTCGAGCAGGCGGCCAACCCGGAGACATCCTTGGAGACCCAAGGTGATTTCGGTCTGCATGTTGGCGAGTTTCCATTGGATCAACTGGTTGGCGGCCAACGGACGGCCGAACTGTTTGCGGTCCAGGGTGTATTGACGCGCCGCATGCCAGCAGAATTCCGCGGCGCCGAGCGCGCCCCAGGCGATACCGTAACGGGCTTTGTTGAGGCAGCCGAACGGACCCCCCAAGCCTTTAACATTGGGTAGCAGGTTTTCTTCCGGCACTTCGACGCCATCCATGACGATTTCGCCGGTGATCGAGGCGCGGAGCGACATCTTGCCTTCGATCTTCGGGAAGGAAAGGCCTTTCATGCCTTTTTCCAGAATGAATC
>Ga0209475_10002564_pt1 | contig 17966 bp, 11 predicted proteins | sample tdDd471_FD_187128 | JGI IMG/M metagenome (GOLD analysis project Ga0209475, IMG submission 187128) | Marine sediment microbial communities from the Atlantic coast under amendment with organic carbon and nitrate - tdDd47.1 (SPAdes)... | ecosystem: Environmental > Aquatic > Marine > Coastal >... | reverse complement strand
CAACGATTTGACATAATTCCTGTAAATGTCATACCTGACCATGCCCCGTAACTCCACCCAAAATGGAGCATTCTGAAGGCAGAGATAATTCCAGAAAATATTTGCTGGCCACTTCGACTGAAACGTTAGGCAACGTAGTTGATACTAACTTATTGTCAGTCTGTGTGGGCTTGAATCAAAATTGAATGCCAGATAGGAGAGTACTATCAACTTTTTGAGATTTGAAGAAATAGGGCATGTGTACATTTTTGGCGTCTGAGTTTATGGCTTTGTTACCGATAAATAATTGGCCACCAGCCGCACATAAAGTAAACCAAAAACAATACTGACCAACATCGTACAAATTATGATGAAGACGTCGTTTAATTTTACCTCTGCCACTTTCAGGCCAGGGTTGTTCAACGCTTGCCAAAGCACAATCAGCGCGGAAATCGCCAGCAGTGCAAGTCCCAAAAGCAAGACTGTGTTAATGATCCGGGAATGAAAAGGCTCCAACCAGATGGGCATCGTTAACGAAAGAGCTTCATGTGTTGTTTCATCCTTTGGTCCATTTGCTTCAAATGTTGATCTTAAAACCAACTGTCTGGACGTTGATCTAACAAGTACTGACAGGATAGCCAACCCTAGAAAAGGGACTAATGAAAGAATATCATGAAATGCCAGCTTGATGGTTCCTATGGGTGTGTTAATCTTGCCTGCTTGACTTAAATCTTTTTTACTCTGCTCTAGCATAGTTTCAGTGAGCGTTAGCGTTTTCTTGGCTTCCTGATACAACTTTGATTTCCTTTTCAACTCCAGCCGCGCACGAGCCATAGACTCGTACCAGTTGCGAATGATAGTTTGTTCTTTGCCAAGGTACTCTCTGACCCATTGTTTCAGAGAAGCCTCTGCAAGAGCGTTTGGCAGGCTAACACTAAATTTTTTTTTGTTGGATTCAATCTCTACTTTTAGTAAAACCGTATGCTCATGCGCCATACTCCTGTCATATAACACTCTGAATAGTTTATCGTTTATCGGTTTGCGGTTTCGTTCCACTTGGCATGCCACCCAATCGGCATCGAGTCTGAAAAAACAATCATCTTTTATTTGAAAGTTTTTCATCAACTCTGGGCGTAAATCTTTAAGTAACTTTATAGTGCCAGTATTTGGAACCTTCCCAACTTGCCATTTTTCTTGCAGTGCCGGACTCAGAGAATCACGCAACCTTGCAATTAAACGAGATTGCAAATCGTAAGTCTGTTCCATTTCATCCACACTATCAATCCATGAGTTGGCATTGTCATAGAGTCGTTGGTACTCTGACGCATCGCCCATAAATTTGCTTGCTCGATCAATAGCGTATGTTGCGGTTTCTATTTCCATTTCGGTGGACTTGATCTGAGCATCTGTCTCTAACTTCTTTAACTGGAGTTCGGCAAGATTTGTCAGGACAGTGAGGTAAGGCTGGAATACAAAAACATAAAATACGCTAAGGAACAGAGCGGTCAATAGCCAGCGACGGAATGATTCCTTTTCCTTTTGGAATTCTCCGTATAAACGTTCATCGTACTTACTCATCAGTATTTCTGCCTACAAAAAGGTTTCTTAATCATGAAGAGTCCATTGTGTTTACAGAACAATTGCCTGCTTTTCATGGGTGCGTTGAAACGCTAACGATTGAGATAACCTGTTTTAAAAAGTGCCAGCTTGCTAAAAGTCGAGCAACTACTCGCGGCTCATGTGAAATTCGGGTTTGAAATTAATTGAACAACGGACAAGACGTCACACGCTGTAGCACCACATCTTAGAAATAATTACCAAAACCATTGTGTCAATACTAGGGGTGTAATTTGATAGGACTGTAGCCTTAATCCTGATGGTTGATTCGAAAGTAGTCTCAGTCACGAGAACCATTCAAAAGGGAGCAACGAATTTTATGGATTCTCTGGAATTATCAATAATTTCAGATGCTCTTTTTACTGTTTATTTTCCGGAAAGAATATCGAATATTCAAAAGTGCCAGAATGCTCCTTTTCTTGTAATTTTTTCAGTCATTAGCACATTGTAACTTCACAGCCTCTATAGTGATCCCCCCATACTTTTTTGCCCTTGCTGAGCTTTAAGAGTAATCAGATAAAATTAATTGTTAAACTTGGACTAAGCGCCTATTTTTTAGATAGCCATAAAAAAGCGGATCCTTTCCAGCTCAAAACACTGAACATGTTCCTTAATTGAGGTAGATAATATGATTAACAAAACAGATAGTTCTACCATCCATGAACCCATGAAGCTTAGAATTACCAACTTAAAAAAGCTATCAGAAGAAACGTTTGATGTATTAATTATTGGGGGTGGTATTAACGGTGCAGTATCAGCTGCGGCACTGTCACAGAAAGGTGTGAGGACCGCTTTGATTGACCAGGGAGATTTTGCCGGAATGACGAGTCAGGAATCCTCGAACTTGGCATGGGGCGGCATAAAATATTTGGAAAATATGGAGTTTATGCTGGTGCGAAAGCTTTGCAAATCCAGAAACCATCTGATCCGCCACTATCCTTCCACAGTAAAAGAAATTCGCTTTTTTACTACCATCGCTAAAGGATTTCGATTTCCACCGATCTTTATTTGGCTTGGAACCTGGCTGTATTGGTTAATTGGCAATTGTTTTACCAAAGTACCACGCTTCCTGACCAAGTCGACAATAGAAAAAGACGAACCGGTAGTAAACATCGACTCGGCACAAGGGGGATTTGAATATTCTGATGCCTATCTGCATGATAACGATGCCCGGTTTGTCTTTGGTTTTATCCGTTCTGCTATAACATCAGGGTGTATTGCAGCAAATTATATCGAATTAATTGAGTCAAAACGAGATGATGATGGCAACTGGGTTTCTGAGGTTCAAAATACAATCACTGGAGAACAATCCACCATTCGCTCCAGGGTATTAATTAATGCCACTGGGCCGCTGGTAGATCAATTTAATAAGACCCAAAAACAGCGTACAGACCATCGTATTGTACTTTCCAAGGGAATTCATTTACTGGTGGAAAAAGTAACACCTAGCAAAAAAGTGTTGGCTTTCTTTGCCAGTGACGGACGTTTGTTTTTTGTTATTCCCATGGGTGCCCGTACCTGTATCGGCACGACAGATACGCCGGTAGACGCACCAACCAAAAAAGTGACACCTGAAGATCGCTCTTTTGTACTTAAAAACATCAATTCGTTGTTAAATCTTGATAAGCCACTTGAGGAGTCTGACATTATTGCAGAGCGTTGTGGAGTCAGGCCATTGGTTGTATCCGGTGAGAGTAACGACTCTGCGGGCTGGATGCAGTTATCGCGGAAGCATGCTGTTGAAGTGAACGTCAGCGATCGATATATGACAATTTTTGGTGGCAAGCTGACGGATTGCCTTAATGTGGGTGATGAAGTTTGCAAAATCGTGCGGCAAATGGATATCGCAATGCCTTACTATGACTACAAGTGGTATGGAGAGCCGGATGCTGACACAAGAAATCGTTTTATGCATCAATCCAAACTCATTGGGCTTGATTCTTTGACATCAAAAGCGGCATCCGAAAAACTCTCTTCAAGATTGTGGCGGCGTTACGGGGTAGGAGCTTTTAAACTGTTGGAGATGATACAGGAAGATCCGAATCAGGCGGAAGTACTGATCAAAGGAACAGAATATCTACGCTGTGAAATCCAGGAGACAGCACAGCGGGAAATGGTGACAAAGCTGTCCGATTTTTTACGACGGCGCTCCAAAATTGCCTTAATCGAACATCGTGAAATAATTCGTAACTCAACAGGATTATATGAAGCCTGCAAAATGTTTTTTGGTGAGGAAGCTGATATTAAATTGAAAGAATATTTTGAGGAGACAGATCCGGTAAATATTGACTAATCAGTTAACTTTCGCTCTGGGAATACGTGATAAAAATAATTTAGCTTAATAAATGAACTGTGGCAAAGAATCCCACTATTCCATTATTCTATTGATAGTTAGAGCAGTTTTGACCCCAAAGAGCCAGGGGATATACAACAAGACGTAAATTATACGGAGGGGGTATATGCAAGAAGCAATGCCAATACTACCCAAGCTGCTGATAATGGCAATCCTGCTAGCAGCATTGTGTCTGATTTTGCTTCTATCCGGCATGGGGCTGTTAGTAATGCTCATATCTGTCTCTAACTTCGGCTTTCTTTTGTAGTGGTTTACTCGAAGGGCACCGCCGGAAGGAGAGATGCCCTGTGCATCAGTCAGCTGTTACCATTACCTGGAGGAAAGAGAAGAGGAGAAACAAAAACGATAAGGTGACTCAGATAATCTGGAATTAGTGTGCCACAAGAGCAAATAGTTTTTGCTCGTAACTACACGAAAGATGAGGGTAGGTCCCTCGGAGTCGGCTTGCAGGAGCAGGCACCAAACCACCTTAAGCTGCTGTGGTAAAGAGCCATGGTGGTGAGCGTTAAGGAAAAGGCCCGGCAAGACTAGGTCAGGTTTGGATCATGGAGACGAGCGCAAGCGAACCACTGATGAGGTGTCGAAAGATATTCTGATGTCGTCAAAACTGGGAGCTAATTCTATTCCAGGATAAGTTCGGGGGAAACCTGTTTACTGCCCGATCGGCGGCCGGCATAAAGGTGGCGTGAACATGATTTTGGCTTTCGAGTGGAACGTGTGAACCTGTCGTTCCGATGCCAAGGGAGAAATCCAAGTGGAGGACCCACGAGGGTGAGATTCCCCCGGGCGACTCGACTCAATAAATTAGAGTGCTCCATTTGCTGCTAGTTATCATAAAATTATTTTAGATTTTTAAACGTCCCAAAATGCTCCTTTTCTGGAAGATTTTTAGGGTTGGTCACTCATTAACTTCACCGGAACAAGGTTAATTTAGAGTAATTGCACTTTTTGTTGTGATTTGATTTGGCCACCTACAGGCGTTGATGTACTGAAACACTTTCTATCACGATAACAATAAAGAGCAGAATCATTTCTGACTCTACCCTTTAAAATTGCTTAATCCAAAGATGTACTATCCTTTACAGCCTGTCTGTCAGGGCAACGCCAATCCCAATTCTGCTCACATACTGATCATGATCGATAAGGCTTTCTCCATATCCAGTGAAATAGTGGACATATCCTTTCAGGTAAGGGTAGCTCCAAAGAGAAAAGATCCAACCCAATTCTACAGCACCATTCTTAAATCCAGACTCAAGGTTGTTGCGTGACATCGCAGTGAATACATGTTCTTTCCACTTATATGCTGCCCGTATTTCGTGAAGGTACTAATCCAAGCATTTTTAAAAGTTCCGATCTGTTCTGTTTAGGCGGTCTGTTTTTTTCTACTGCAGCTATTTATTGTTATACTAACATTGCTTAAAGATAAATTTTTGATTAAAAAGAAAACAATAAATAGTCAAATTTCAGTGATAATTACCGGTGGTGATATGGTAGAAAGCAGGTACATTATGCATTGCAAAACAAGGCGTATTGCTGCAAGTATCGCCGTCCTGCTTTGCATTTTTTTTCTACCTGTTGTGGCATCCTCCTCCGTTTTCACCACCACTGTAACTGCAGACAGTGGAATCGAAAACAGCAAATCGTCAGACGCCCCTGACACCGAACCAACCTTCAGCCTACAGGCAAACAGCCAACTCAAAGAAAAAACGCCATTTTTTTCAAAAAACAATCTGATCAAAATGCAGTTGTTTTTTGAAAATTATTCTGAGCTCGTTTATTGGCGTCTAACTATTCTTAACATCAACAAAATTCGATTATTCCATGATCTAAAAAAAACCTTCCGTAACCTTGCCAGAATCAGCAGTTTTGCCACCTTCACGAACATGCTTTCCCACCTTTTCATTATATTTGCAATTGCCGGTATTATTGACTGGTTATTCCGGTTTTACGTTTCAAAAAGGCTCCGGCCAGAATTGCCTGCCCGAAGACTGTCATGGCGTTGGAAGTTATGGCTTGGGATGGTCAATGCGGCACCTGAATTTTTTTCGATTCTGATTTTTGCTATCGTCTCCTATCTTGCTTACATATTGTTCTATTCTGATTATTTTTCTATTATCTGCCCATCCTTTCTCACGGTTCTCACAACAATCATTTTCATCAGAGGCGCAGTTCTAATCTCAAACATTTTGCTTTCTCCAGGTGATGATAAAATTCGTCTGATTCCCTGGGACAATGCAACTGCCAGTATTGCACACCGCATTAACTCCATTTTCGTTTCTGTTCTCACGATAGAACTGATGTCTGTCGGCCTGTTGAAATATGGCGGCTTAAAGGGGGACAGCTTAGTGATCACAAAGTTTTTCTTTGGTACTGTATTTATCCTGATTACCGGGATATTTCTTATTTTGAACCGGAAAACGATCACTCGTAAACTTTTCAACCATTCAAAGACAGGTACTTCAATATGGATTCAGAGCCAGTTCGCCAATTCATGGCTTTACCTATTAACAATTTACCTGTTTATTCTCTGGTTGGTCTGGAGTGGAAAGTTATTGCTCTCAGAATCCCAGTTCAGTCTGGCCTTTGCAGCAAGCCTTTTAATTCTCCCAATTTTTCTTATTCTTGACAACATTACCGGCTGGCTCTTTCGATTTTTCACACATGAAATGTCAGATGACCGTGATATTGCAGAAACAGATAAAAACGCAGAGGAAAATGTCGATAAACCAAGTCTTCTTTACGCATATCTGCGTTCTCTAAGTCGCCTTATTTTGGCAGGTCTTCTCCTGTTATGGTTGCTGCACCTCTGGGGTTTTGAAAAAAATTATGCACCACAGGTGGTTACAGCCATGAAAAAAGTTGCCTTCATTGTCATTATTTTTATGGTGTTATGGCGACTGATTGATAAAATTATCAGCAACCTGTTGGCCAGCAGTGAAGAAACAACAACTGAAGAGGATGAGAACAGTGAAAGTGAATGGGGAGGCGCACCTTTACTTGACCGCACTCAGACTCTGCTGCCTATCGTTCGTAAATTCCTCGGTATCATCATGGTGGTAATGTTGACCCTCTTCACACTTTCATCACTGGGAATAAATATCGGCCCGTTACTGGCCGGTGCCGGAGTGCTGGGTATTGCCATTGGCTTTGGGGCACAAAAACTGGTGGGTGATCTTTTATCGGGGTTTTTCTACCTCATCGATGATGCATTTAGAGTCGGGGAGTATATAGAAGCCGGTTCAGTAACCGGAGCAGTTGAAAAAATATCACTTAGAAATGTGATGCTTCGCCACCATAGAGGAATGTTGCAGATTATACCATATAGCGACCTCGGAGCCATTACTAACTATATGCGTGGAGGAATTGTTGTAAAATTCAACCTGCAGTTTCCCTATGATACAGATGTTGACCTAGTCAGAAAAGTTGTCAAGAGAGTAGGTATAGACATGCTCGCAGATCCGGAATTTGGAAAAGATTTCATCAAACAGATGAAATCCCAGGGTATTAGGGAGGTGGGTGATTCAGTTTTAACCATTAGAGTCAAATTCACCGCTAACCCAGGTACACACTTCGTGATTCGCCGTGAGGCATACAAGCGCATTACCGATGCGCTTGACCAAAAGGGCATACATTATGCTCACCGCAAAGTGATTGTCGAAGTACCGGCAATTACAAATATGGAGGCAGAGGAAAACGGGGATCATACGATAACCGATGAAGTTAAACAGAAAATTGCAGAAGCAGCGGCGGCGGCAGCCGTTGAGACTCAAAAGAAACCGGTCCAGTAATCCTTCATCGACAGACAAAGACATCCACCGTGCCTCTCAATCCGACCAACCCTTCGTACTCAAAGCTACAAATGGTGAGGTTATGGGAACCAGTCAGATGTGCAAGCGTAGGGCTTGTTGTGAGAAGGGCGCAAGGGCTGTGGTTAATAGTTCTCTGAATGCTCCAGTAGAGGTGTTGAAGTGGGTCATAAAGAATAGACACCAAATTAGATTTTTAAAATTAAAGGCGCCTTTTGGGGTGTGTTCGAAATGACAGTGCACCGTCGAGATACTAAACGGAGTGGGATTCATCCCGCAAATTTGGGGTGATGTCATTGTAACGCCTTGTACAAAGATGTGCCGTGGAAAGGTTAATGTTTGCCCCAATAGGGATAGCGAAATCTTGTTCCTGTAAACCTCCAACTTTCAAAATGAGAACAATGCAAGATGGTCGGACTTGATTGAGACACAATTATGAATTGTGTCAGGTCGGGTCTAGGTTTTTACAACTTAAGATATCTAGACAATTCCCTTGTTCACTAAATTTTTGATCGACAAGTTGCTTATATATATCTTTAAAACCAAAATTAGTAATCAATTTTAGAATTCACTTTTTTCGGCATCTGTAATCCTTTCTTTGTACCTAGCCAATACCTTAAAACCTCTGCAATCCCATGTCATGGTGCCTCCCAAAACACCCTATCTTATGTGATTATTCATCCTGTAAAAATTGATGCGGCTGCCCTCTTCTTGCAGGATTAAAACACGTGTTTTATACTAACGTTTAAATCAGGAGTTTACAGTGGAGAAACATGTCTGAACAAACAATGCCTACAAAGGAACGTATCCTCAAAGAGGCCGCTGTTATCTTTGGCAAAAAAGGCTTTAAAGATACCACCATCCGAATGATCGCCAAGGCCGCAAAAGTCAATATCGCTGCGATCAATTATCATTTCCATGGCAAAGACAGCCTCTATGCTGCCGTCCTGGAAGATGTCTTTCATGCAGGCTTCACCCGTTTTCCTGCCACTCTGGAAACAGGTGCAGACGCGGACCCGGAGCAGCGGCTTCTGGTGTTTGTCAGAGGCATGTTCTATCGGCTGCAAAGCAGCGAGGGTTGGGGGGGCATGTCAGGCCAGGGTCGGCTTATTGCACGGGAGTTACTCGACCCAAGCCCCGCCTTCGAAAACGTACTCGATAGATATGTCAAACCGCATAAAGACCTGTTAGTCGACATCGTGGTCGATATAATGCAGAGCAATCCTGGCCCGGAGAAAATAATGCCCTGTGTTATAAGTATCATAGGCCAATGTATCTATTACGCCCTGGGCTCATCAGTCATCCTGAAAATCAGTGCAAACAACGCTCCTACCGAAGACAACCTCGATCAACTCGCGCACTCCGTCTGGCTTTTTTCCCTCGGAGGAATTGCCAGGATCAAAGAGGAACTCCTTTCACCATCGAAGGCAGAAATATGAAGAAAAGGTTACGCATCGTTCTCATAATTATTGTTGTAGCCACTGGAGGAATCATTGCCTACAACTACCTAACTCATTTAGGAAGTGACACGTTACTTCGGTTTTCCGGCAATATCGAGGTCACCGAGGCCCAAATGAGTTTTAGGATTGCTGGTAGAATAAAAGAGCGGCAGGTAGAAGAGGGAGATACTGTCGTGACTGGCCAGGTGCTCGCAAAACTAGAGACAAGCGACCAAACCATTGCCTTGGCGCAGGCAACAGCTAATCTATCCTATGCCGAAGCCATTCTAGCCGAACTTATAGCGGGTAGCCGCAAAGAAGATATCGATCGGGCACAAGCTCAAGTCATGCAGGCCCGCCACAGCCTGACTGAGTTGCAAAACGGCAGTCGTATCCAGGAAATCGAAAGTGCCAGAGCCGATCGGGACAGTGCTATAGCAGCTGAGCAATCGGCAATAGTCCAACGGAAACAGGCAAAAATTGACTCAAATCGGTACAACACTCTATACAAGGATGAAAGTGTCAGCAAAAACGCACTTGAAACATTTCAGACGCTCTACGAAACTGCGGAAAAAAAGGTAGAGGAAACCCACGCACAAGCCAGAGCTGCAAACCAACGCCTTGAGCTACTCAAGGCGGGTCCACGTATCGAACACATCCGCAGGGCAGAAGCTATACTGCAGCAGGCTGAAGCAGAATATGCGCTTATCAAAGCCGGCCCACGTATCGAGACTATCGAACAGGCCAGAGCTAAAGTAGAGGTCGCAAGGGAAACCGTTCATCAGGCCCAACAACAACTCAGTTATGCCGAGCTGATTTCGCCCATGAATTCTGTGGTACTGAGTACCTCGGCAGAAGCGGGAGAATACCTTAATCCCGCTACCCCGGTACTCACCCTCGGCCGGTTAGATAAACCATGGCTTCGGGCTTATATCAACGAGACAGATCTTGGCCGAATACAACTTGGACAGCAGGTCGAGGTAACAACTGACACTTTTCCCGGCAAGACCTACCCGGGTCGAGTGAATTATATAAGCAGCCAGGCAGAATTTACCCCGAAAACGGTACAGACTTTTGAGGAACGGGTCAAACTGGTGTTCCGCATCAAAGTTTTACTCGAAAACCCAGACAACGAGCTTAAACCGGGGATGCCGGCAGATGGACTCATTAATTTCTCGGGCAGGTAAGGGGTTGAAGATGATCGAGACGGCGTCCTTTTGCCAGGAAATAAGGTTATGATTACAGGTGCTGCAACAACCGCTCTCACCCCAGCAATTGCCGCAGACGGGCTGACAAAAAATTTCGGCCCTCTCACTGCCGTCGATCAATTGAGCTTCACGGTATTTCCAGGGGAGATATTCGGCCTTGTTGGCCCAGATGGTGCCGGCAAGTCAACGACTCTTCGAATGCTGGCGACTATCATGGATGCCGATTTCGGCACAGCCCGAATTGCAGGTTTTGATATTTTCCAGGAGGCAGTTTCAGTCAAGGACCATCTCGCCTATATGAGCCAGAAATTTGGACTATATCAGGATCTCACTGTCGGAGAAAACATCAATTTTTATGCCGACCTCTACGGTATGAGCCGCAAAGGCAGAAAAGATCATATCAAAGAGCTGCTGGGTTTTAGTCACATGCAGCCCTTTATCCATCGCCGTGCGGGAAATCTCTCCGGCGGCATGAAACAAAAGCTCCAGCTCATTTGTGCCCTTATTCACACCCCGAAGGTGCTCCTGCTTGACGAACCGACCAATGGTGTCGATCCTGTGAGCCGCCGGGATTTCTGGCGAATTCTCCACAGACTTCGACAGCAGGAGGTTGCCGTCCTCATCACCACCGCTTATTTAGATGAAGCAGAGCGCTGTGACCGGGTCGGTCTCATTGATCAGGGTAAACGTATGGCCATCGGTACGCCCGGTGAACTCAAAGAACTGCTGGATGGCCGGATACTTGCGATCAGATCGCGCCAGGCAAGGAAGATTGTCAGCCTGTTACGGGGCCAATCTTTTGCCAAAAGTGCTGATCTCTTCGGCGACACCGTCCATCTGGTCTGCCGTGACAGCAAAGAAACTAAAGAGCAGGTGATAGAACTTCTTGAGCAGGAAAGACTCAGCTACGAACACGTTCGGGAGGCTGAGCCTTCCCTTGAAGATATCTTTGTCAGCTTATTGGGAAAGAGCAGGCAACCGACACCAGAAGCAGAGGTAACCACTGGTACAACAACTACCGAGGGTCTGGCTGTCCAGGTGGAACGCTTGACCCGACAGTTTGGATCCTTCACAGCCGTTGATGACGTGAGTTTTAAGGTGAAAAAAGGGGAAATTTTCGGTTTTCTCGGCCCAAACGGAGCTGGAAAAAGCACCACCATCCGCATGCTCTGCGGGCTGCTGAGCCCCAGTTCCGGTACAGGAAAAGTGGCAGGCTATGACATCCTGGGGGAAACAGAACAGATCAAGCTACATATCGGGTATATGAGCCAGAAATTTTCCCTTTACGAAGATCTTTCTGTTGAGGAAAATATCAGCTTTTACGGCGGTATCTATGGTCTTCGCGGCAAGCGGCTGGAAGATCGTCTCAACTGGGCACTTGCGATGTCGGGTTTACTGGAACATCGATCCAGCCTCACAGCTATCCTCAGTGGTGGTTGGAAACAGCGTCTTGCACTTGCCTGTGCCATCCTGCACGAACCGCCGATTATCTTTCTCGATGAACCAACCAGCGGAGTTGATCCCTTAAGCCGCCGACAATTTTGGGAGCTCATTTATGCCATGGCAGATGAGGGAATTACCATCTTTGTAACCACCCACTATATGGAGGAGGCCGAGTACTGCGACCGAATCGCCCTCATCTATGACGGGAAGATGATTGCCTCGGGTTCGCCAATAGAATTGAAAACCCGAATCATGCATGACAAGATCATCGACATGCGCTGCGAAGATCCCCAGGCCTTGGTCACTCCGTTAAAAGGCTTACCCGAGGTAAGGGACGCTGCACTTTTTGGCTCGGGATTGCACCTAGTCGCTCCAGATGATAAAGCCGCCATTGAGGCGATCAATCGTTTTCTTATGAGCTGCGGCCAAGGCCTTGATGGGATCACCATGGAGACCATCATGCCGAGCATGGAAGATGTATTCATCTCCCTTATTGAGGAGGTGGACAGAATAAACGGCAATGATAAAGCAAGACCAAAAGACAGGGAGGCTCCACAAATATGAATGTCAGACGTCTCATTGCTGTAGCCCGAAAAGAGACCCTGCACCTTGTGCGCGACTGGCGCAGTCTGACTTTAGCACTGGCCATCCCCCTTATCCTCATCCTTCTCTATGGCTATGCCCTCACCCTTGACCTGAGGCTAGTCCCAACCGTGATATGGGACCAATCACGCACTCCTGAAAGCCGGAAACTCCTCAGCCTCTTTCAGGATTCTCCCTATTTTGCCATAAAGGGCTATCGCGACAACTATTCTGGACTGCAAAAAGAGTTGGATCGGGGGAATGCCATGGTCGCCTTAGTAATCCCCGGTGACTTTTCTGCCAAGGTGTTTGCCAACAAACCGGTAAAAATCCAGATTATAGGTGACGGCAGCGACGCCAACACCTCCCGACTGGCCATGGGCTATGCGGCAAACATCGGAACCATCTACGCTCTTGAGGTCACCTCGGAACAAATGCAGTTAAAAGGCCAGGGAGAGCTCAAACAGCCGATTGAGTTGATCCCGCGTGCCTGGTACAATCCTGGCCTTAGAAGCCAGAACGTGCTCATTCCCGGCATCATCGCACTGGTCATGATCGTCGTGGCCGCTCTGCTCACCAGCACCACAGTGGCCAGGGAATGGGAGACAGGGACCATGGAACAGTTGATCAGCACCCCCCTGCGCGGACCTGAACTGATTTTTGGTAAAGTTATTCCCTATTTCTGTATAGGTATGATCGATGTGGCGATAGCCGTTCTGATGGGAAAATGGATCTTCGATGTTCCTATAGTTGGTAACGCCGGCTTATTATTTGGTCTGTCCGCCCTCTTTTTAACCGGCGCACTGTTTTTTGGTATGACGCTCAGCATCAAGCTCAAATCGCAGGTACTGGCCAACCAGTTGGCCATCATTGCCGGCTTTTTGCCTACGCTTATTCTGAGTGGTTTCGTTTTCGCCATCGAAAACATGCCCATACCTTTGCAGTTCCTCACCTATATTGTCCCTGCCCGCTATTTCATCTCCATCCTGCGCGGGATTTATTTAAAAGGAATTGGCCTTGAGATTCTTTGGCTTGATGCGTTGTTTTTAGCCATTTACGCACTCCTTATGATAGTTCTTGCCAACCGCAATTTTTCCTTCAAACTGGAGTAAGAGATGCTGCAACGCCTTTACCGCATGCTCATCAAGGAATTTTTGCAAATGCTTCGCGATCCACGGATGAGGGTGGTCATTTTTGGCATCCCGGTAATCCAGATGACCATCATGGCCTTTGCTCTCACCACCGATGTGACCAATATTCGCATGGCTGTGCTGGACATGGACAAGACCCCGGCCTCACGGGAGCTGATCAGCGCATTTACCGCCAGTAACTATTTCCGCATTTCCGCCTCATTGCTTTCCCAAAAAGAAATGAGCCCACTTCTGGATCGAAGTGAAGTTCGGGCTGTATTACATATCCCGGCCGGATTCAGCAGGGATATCCTCACCGAGAACACTGCCGGAGTACAGCTCATCACCGACGGTACCGACAGCAACAGCACCTCAATTGTTCTCGGTTATGCCGGATTCATAGTGAGTGATTACAATGATAGAATGATAAGCAAACGGCTTGGCAGAAAAGGCATAACCGTTTCACCTCTACAGATCAAGACTGAGAGCCGCGCCTGGTACAACCCTAACCAGGAGAGCCGGTTTTATTATGTCCCCTCACTGATAGCCACAATGCTCTATATTTTCAGCTTGCTGCTCACCAGCATCGGGATCGTCCGAGAGAAGGAGATCGGCACCATTGAGCAGGTAATGGTTACCCCGATCCGGGGGATCGAATTTATCCTAGGCAAGACCATTCCCTACATGATCACCGGCTATATCTCAATGTCCTTTATGCTCATTATCGCCTACTTTGTCTTTGGGGTCCATGTGCGAGGCAGTCTGCCACTCCTCTACGGGGTGACCGGGATCTATCTGGCAGGTAACATGGGCATCGCCCTGATCATAAGCGGTGGTGCCTCAACCCAGCAACAGGCCTTGCTCACCAGTTTCCTGATACTCATGCCCTCGGTCATGCTGAGTGGTTTCATGTTCCCAATCAGTAATATGCCCGACCCGGTCAAATACGCCACTTTCATCAACCCCATGCGCTGGTACCTGGACCTTCTCAGGGGCATTGTCATGAAAGATGTTGGCATTTCCGTTCTCTGGCCGGCAATCTCTGCCCAAATAGTTTTATCTGTTTCTTTTCTTACCATTGCTATAGGACGGTTTAAAAAGACCCTGTCATAATTCAAGACGAACTTATAAGAACCTCAAACAGGAGATGGTTAAGTAAAAAACTGCATATTCAAGGCGTGTGAATTTCACTATCATTGAGACACCATCAATCAAGGAGGATAAAAACCGCCATGATTAGAACAATCAGTACGGAACTAAAACCGATTAAACTCTGGTTGGAAGATATCGACCAAGATACGCTGCAACAGGCTAAAAACCTGGCGAACCTGCCTTTTCTTCATCATCACGTGGCGATCATGCCTGATGCCCATGTTGGCTACGGCATGCCAATTGGCGGTGTAGCGGCAACAAGAGATGTGGTCATTCCCAATGCGGTTGGAGTCGATATCGGCTGTGGTATTTGTGCCGTACAAACATCCCTGCCCCATCTGGAAAAAACGCAACTTAAAAAAATACTGAAGACTATTAGGCAGACTGTACCTCTCGGCTTCAAACACCACAAGAACGCCCCGAAAAAAAGTAAAATGCCTGAAATTTCAGGAAAACTCACAGAAAAAGAGTTGCCGGTGGTCTGCCGTGAATATGAAAACGGCCGCTTGCAGCTCGGCACGCTGGGTGGCGGTAACCACTTTATCGAAATACAGCGAGGAGATGACGGTTACATCTGGCTGATGATCCATTCAGGCAGCAGAAATATCGGCTATCAGGTGGCCAATCATTACAATCGACTGGCGGCAACATACAATCTTGCCCATGGTGCAAAAGTGCCAGCGAAATGGCAACTCGACTATTTACCTCTACAGTCTGAAACTGGGCAAAGGTATTTACATGAGATGAACTATTGTGTTCAATTCGCCGCTGCAAACAGGCGAGCTATGATGGAGAAATTCTGCGAAATCCTGCTGGACCTTGAACCATCAGTTTCCTTTTCTCCCGCCTTTGATGTTGCCCATAATTACGCAAGCCTGGAACACCATTTCGGCCAGGAAGTCCTGGTGCACCGAAAAGGTGCAACCCGGGCGGAAATGGACGAGACTGGAATCATTCCGGGTTCCCAGGGGAGTACCAGTTATATAGTACGTGGTCTGGGCAACAAGGAGAGCTTTTGCTCCTGTTCACACGGAGCAGGAAGAAAGCTCGGCAGAAAACAGGCCCAGCGGCAGCTCAATCTCAAAGATGAAATCCAGCGCCTCGAACAAAAAGGCATTCTTCATGCCGTTCGTCATAAAAAAGATCTGGATGAGGCCACAGGAGCCTATAAGAATATTACCAAGGTAATGGACAACCAGCGTGACCTCGTGAAGATTATAACAACACTTAAACCGCTGGCTGTGGTGAAGGGCTAAAGGTCTGAGCAGTACCGATTCTCGATAATTTCCAATTTCGGCACTCCCCAGAAGACCGTTATGGGGCCAGCCGCTCGATGGTCCAGTCTTTTGATTCTTTGTTTCTGGTATACAGGAAGCGGTCGTGAAGTCGGTTTTTCCTTCCCTGCCAAAACTCGATTTCAAGGGGTTCAACTCGGTAGCCCCCCCAGAAAGACGGTAACGGCACCTTCCCTTCCCCTATTTTTCTTTTTATTTCGTCAAATTTTTGCAATAGGATCTGCCTGGATGACAGGCTGTGGCTCTGGCTTGAAACCCAGGCGGCCATTTGGCTTTCCTTTGGCCTGGTCATAAAATATTTTGCTGAGTCAGCTGCAGATATTTTGGAGGCAAGGCCATTGACCATTACCTGCCGCTCCAGATCAAGCCAGACAAAGAGCAGGCTGACCTTTGAATTATCTTTTAACTCTCTTGCCTTTCGACTCTCGAAATTAGTAAAAAAAACAAACCCTTTCTCATCATAGTATTTTAACAACACTGTCCTCTGGCTGGGTTGCCCTTCAGAACCGACTGTGGCTAAGGTCATGGCTGTTGGGTCGGCAATTTCGGTTTTCCGAGCCTGATCAAACCACTCTGTAAACTGCAATATAGGGTCACCATTGAGATTTGAACGGGACAGGCCTCCCTTTAAATATTCCCTACGAAACTGACTAAGATCCACAAACGTCCTCTCTTTTAAAACTATCGGTATCACTGATGGTCATGTTGCTCACCAGCACTAATTATAAAATTGCGTGAGTTTCTATCAGGGTAAAGGCCATAAGCAAGGCCACAAATAGCATTAAAATCTGAGCCAATTGACAACCAAGTACCCTTAGCACACACATCTAATTGTTTTTTTAGTTGATCATCTACAAACCAGGGCTACATTATAGTGCACTTTTGGCAAGAAGCCAGAGCAAGTACGGATTTATTACAACAGGAGTCTGCATGCTGATCGTTCACCCACCACTCACAAAACCCTGCGAACCACCGGCGGCACTTGCCTACCTGGCCGCTTCTTTAGAAGCTCACGGCCACTCATGCTCTATCTGTGACTTGAATATTGAAGGGCTACACTACCTCTTTAAAACAGCGAAACCGGCTGAAGACACCTGGTCTAAAAGAGCTTTCAAAAATTTAAAACGAAATATTGCGGCTCTACAAGCCTGCAAAACCTACGATAACGTAGACAGGTATCGACGGGCTGTTGCAGACATTAACCGTATCCTGGAAATGGCCGGCAAGGAATTCGGCCTAAAACTATCGCTTGCCAATTACCAGGATCAAACCAGATCACCGCTCAAAAGTCGCGACCTGCGTCTAGCGAGTGTTGAGTATGAGGAAAATATTTTTTTCCCCTTCTTCAGCAAAAAACTTGAAGAACTGATTGCAATCGACAATTCCCTGTACATTGGCTTCTCACTGAACTACCTCAGCCAGGCAATGTGTACCTTCGCTATGATTGGTTTCCTGCGGGCAAAATATCCGAAGATCACAATTATTCTGGGTGGCGGACTTGTCACCACCTGGCTGAGCCATCCCCAGTGGAACAACCCTTTTACTGGACTTATCGATCATTTCATAGGAGGCCGGGGAGAGGCCCCTCTTTTGAACCTTCTGGGAACAGAGCAAAAACTCGTACATGTACGGCCTGCTTACGACAGACTGAAACACAACAGCTATCTTTCTCCCGGTTTCATTCTCCCCTACACCAGCTCTTTTGGTTGTTTCTGGAAGAAATGCAGTTTCTGCCCTGAAAAAAGTGAGGATAACCCATATCAGCACGTCGCACCAAGCACCACCATCTCCGACCTTAAAGCCTTGGTTACAAGCACATCCCCCTCCCTTATTCATCTTTTAGACAATGCGGTGAGCCCTGCAACATTTAAGGCTTTGACGACCATGCCACCCGCTGTGCCCTGGTATGGTTTTGCCCGTATTGACTCACTGCTTGCCGACCGGGAATTCTGTCGTCGATTA
>Ga0209475_10002561_pt1 | contig 17968 bp, 15 predicted proteins | sample tdDd471_FD_187128 | JGI IMG/M metagenome (GOLD analysis project Ga0209475, IMG submission 187128) | Marine sediment microbial communities from the Atlantic coast under amendment with organic carbon and nitrate - tdDd47.1 (SPAdes)... | ecosystem: Environmental > Aquatic > Marine > Coastal >... | reverse complement strand
CCCCCCCCGGAACCGCCGGTACCGATCAGCGAGCCGTCACCGGCTGCCCCAGACTCACTGCGCGGTCTTCTCGAGACCGAGGTCCTCGTAGCAGCGCGCCGCCCCCGGGTGCAGCGGGATGTCGACGCCGTCCAGCGCGTTCTCCAGCCGGATCTGCTTGCCGGTCGGGTGGCCGCCGTCCAGCAGCACGCGGGTGGCGTCGTTCCACAGCGCCCGGCAGATGGCGTAGACGCGCTCCTCGGGGATGTCGGCCGAAACCACCCACTGCGCGCCGACGCCGATGGTCGGGATCTCGGGCGCGCCGGGCCAGTAGGTGTCGGCCGGGATCGGCGAGCTCGACAGGAACGGGTGCTTCGCCAGGATCGTCTCGACCGGGGCGCCTTCCAGCGGCAGCAGGTCGACGATCCCGGGCGCCGCCAGGTCCGCCACCACGTTGGTCGGCACGCCGGCGACCAGGATGAACGCATCGAGCTCGTCGCGCTGCATCAGCGACGCCGCCGGCCCCGGCTTGAGGTATTCCGCGACCACGTCGGTCTCCGACACGCCGAAGGCCTCGAGCACCATGCGGGCCATCAGCAGGGTTCCGGACCCGGGCTCGTCCAGCGACACCCGCTTGCCGACCAGGTCCCGGATGCCGGTCACGCCGGCGCCGCGGCGGACCACCACCTGCATGCGCTCGGCATAGAGGTTCGCAATCACCCTGAGCTTGTCCATCGGCGGCCGCCCGGCGAAGGTCCGCTTGCCGTAGTAGGCGTCGTGCACCACGTCGGCCTGTGCGAAGCCGGACTCGATCTCGCCGTTCTGGATCGCCTCGACGTTGGCGACCGAGCCGTGCGACGACACCGCGGCGGCGATCAGGTTCGGCACGCCGCAGCTGCCGCCCTGGCCGCACGGGCGCGACCCCACCGGGTTCGAGATCGCGTTCCCGATGATCGCGCCGATCGGATAGTAGGTGCCGTTCACGCCGCCGGTCGCGATCCGGAAGAAGGTCAGGTCGGATTCCTGTGCGATCGCCGCCCCGACCGTCCCCCCGGCCGACGCGACCAACGTGAACCCGAGCGCCAGGGCGCGTCCGAGGTGGCCCATCGCCCGCATCACGTCGCCTCCGGCTTGTTGAGATAGTGCAGGATCAGGGCCTTGGCCTCGGGCGAGTCCCATTCGGCGTCGCCGAGCATGCGGCCGACGACGCGCCCGTCGGCGTCGATCAGCACCGAGGTCGGCAGCCCGGAGGCGCCGAACGCCCGCGCCAGCTCGGACTTCGGGTCGGCGGCGGTGCGCAGGTGCTCGACGCCGTGGCGTTCGAGGAACGGGGCCGCCACCTCGAGCCCCTTGCGGTCGACCGAGACCAGCAGCACCTGGAACCGCTCGCCGCCGAGCGCGGCCTGCAGGCGGTCGAGCGACGGCAGCTCCTTGACGCACGGCGCACACCAGGTGGCCCAGAGATTCAACAGGACCATCCGTCCGCGGTACGCGTCGAGCTTGATGGGCCGCCCTTCCGGGTCTAGGAAAGCGGTGCTCGGGGCGGGTTTCGGCTCGGCGAGCGGTTCGTAGGCGCCGTAGGACCCGCTCAGGGCCGGCGGCCCGCCGGCCGCTCCCACGGCCACTACCGCGCCCGCGAGCACCGCGGCGACCAGGGCGGCCATCAGGCCGAGGCGCCACGGGGATCGAGCGATGCGCCAACCGGAACCCGTCATGACCGATCAATCTCCCGCCGCTAGCCAACCCGAAAGCCGGACGAACGAACTCTGGGGCGGGCGTTTCGCGTCCGGCCCCGCAGAGGTCATGGAGCGCATCAACCCGTCCATCGACTTCGACCGACGATTCTGGCGGGAAGACATCCAGGGCTCGAAGGCGCATGCCGAGATGCTGGTCGCCCAGGGCATCGTCTCGGCCGCGGACGGCGCCGCCATCGTCAAGGGTCTAGATGAGATTTGGGGCGAAATCGAGTCCGGGCGGTTCAAATTCTCGCGCGCGCTCGAGGACATCCACATGAACGTGGAGTCGCGCCTGCGCGAGATCGTCGGCGAGCCGGCCGGCCGGCTGCACACCGCCCGCTCGCGCAACGACCAGGTCGCGCTCGACATGAAGCTGTGGTGCCGCGGCGCCATCGACGACCTGGACGTCGAGCTGAAGGCGCTGCAGGCGGCGCTGATCGACCAGGCCGAGCGCCACACCGACACGGTGATGCCCGGCTTCACCCACCTGCAGGTGGCCCAGCCGATCACCTTCGGCCACCACATGCTGGCCTATGTCGAGATGTTCGGCCGCGACCGCGGCCGCCTCGCCGACTGCCGCAGGCGGCTGAACGAGAGCCCGATCGGCTCGGCGGCGCTGGCCGGCACCCCGTACCCGATCGACCGCTTCCACACCGCCTCGGCCCTCGGCTTCGACCGGCCGACGCCGAACTCGCTGGATTCGGTCTCGGACCGCGACTACGCCATGGAGCTCATGGCGGCCGCCGGCATCTGCGCCGTGCACATGTCGCGGCTGGCCGAGGAGCTGGTGCTGTGGACCACCGCGCAGTTCCGGTTCGTCCGGCTGTCCGACGGGTTCTCGACCGGCAGCTCGATCATGCCGCAGAAGCGCAACCCCGACGCCGCCGAGCTGGTGCGCGGCAAGGTCGGCCGGGTGCTCGGCGCCTTCACCGCGCTGTCGCTGGTGATGAAGGGACTGCCGCTCGCCTACAGCAAGGACATGCAGGAGGACAAGGAGCCGGTGTTCGACGCGGTCGACACCCTCGGCCTCTGCATCGCCGCCATGACCGGCATGATCGCCGACATGGAGGCCAATCCGGCGGCCATGCGGCGCGCCGTCGAGGCTGGCTTCCCGACCGCGACCGACCTCGCCGACTGGCTGGTGCGCGAGGCCAGCCTGCCGTTCCGCGACGCCCACCACGTCGCCGGCCGGCTGGTCAAGGAGGCCGAGACCCGCGACTGCGGTCTCGCCGACCTGCCGCTCGACGTCATGCAGGCCGCCCACCCGGCGCTCGACGAGCGGATCTACAAGGTGGTGTCGGTCGAGGCCTCGGTGAACGCCCGCACCAGCTACGGCGGCACCGCCCCGGAGCGGGTCCGCGAGCAGGTCGTCGAGGCCCGCCGGCGGTTCCTCGACGGAGGCGGGTCGTGACCCGCGCGCTGGTGATGTTCGCGGTGCTGGCGGCGCTGGCGCTGGCCGGCCCGATCGGCTGCGGCAAACGCGGACAGCTCGAGCCGCCGCCGGGCAAGCCGTCGACCTACCCGCGCTCCTACCCCGCCAACTGACCGTCGCAACCCTCACCACCGGGGACCACCATGCAGGGCTTCGAGATCCGCGACGGGGCACTCGCCGTCGAGAACGTGCCGCTCGCGACCATCGCCGAGCAGGTCGGCACGCCGGTGTTCGTGTACTCCGCCGGCGCCATCCGGGCGCGCTACACCGCACTCGCCGACGCCCTGAAGCCGGTCGGTGCCGCGATCCACTACGCGGTCAAGGCCAACAGCAACCAGGCGGTGATCTCGCTGCTGCGCGAGATGGGCGCCGGCGCCGACGTGGTGTCGGGCGGCGAGCTGGCACGCGCCCTGGCCGCCGGCGTGCCGGCCGACCAGATCGTGTTCGCCGGCGTCGGCAAGACCCGCGACGAGATGGCGGCCGCGCTGGACGCCGGCATCCACCTGTTCAACATCGAGTCCGAGCCCGAGCTGGAGATGCTGGCCGAGGTGGCGCGCTCGAAGGGGGCGACGGCGCGGGTCGGCCTGCGGGTGAACCCGGACGTCGACGCCAAGACCCACGCCAAGATCACCACCGGCAAGGCCGAGAACAAGTTCGGCGTGCCGATCGAGCGGGCGCCGGGGTTCTTCGCCCGCGCCGCCGAGCTGGACGGGGTCGAGGCGGTCGCGCTGTCGGCCCATATCGGCTCGCAGCTGCTCGACCTCGATCCGTACCGCCAGACCTATGTCCGGCTGCGCGAGATGGCGCTGGCCCTGCGCGCCGAGGGCTTCGGCCTGACCCAGCTCGACCTCGGCGGCGGGCTCGGCATCGGCTACCACGGCCAGGAGGGGCCGGACCCGAAGGCGCTGGCCGCGATCATCCGGGAAGAGCTCGGCGATCTCGACTTCGAGCTGGCGGTCGAGCCCGGGCGCTGGCTGGTCGGCGCCGCCGGCGTGCTGCTGGCCCGGGTGATCCTGGTCAAGCAGGGCGTCACCAAGCGCCACGTGGTGGTCGACGCCGCCATGAACGACCTGATCCGGCCGACCCTGTACGACGGCTACCACCGGATCCAGCCGGTCACGCGCTGCGACCGGCCGGACGCCGGGCCGGCCGACATCGTCGGGCCGATCTGCGAGTCCGGCGACTATCTCGCCAAGGACCGGCCGCTGCCGGCGGTCGAGGCGGGAGAGCTGCTGGCGGTGCGCGACGCCGGCGCCTACGGGGCGGTGATGTCCTCGACCTACAACGCCCGGCCGCTGGCGCCGGAGGTGCTGGTCGACGGCGACCGCTGGGCGGTGATCCGTCCGCGCCAGCCGGTCGAGGCGCTGATCGCCCTGGACCGGGTCCCGGACTGGATCGGAGACTGACCGGAAGGCGCGGTAGCCGGGCACCCGGACCCGCCGGACGGCCCGACCGGCGCCTGATCGTGCCCTTGACCCTGCCGGGGCGGCACCCGACACTATAGGCAGATGCGACCGCTCGACGCAGCCGTGGAAGGGGGCTGACCCGGCGGTGTTCGGTCGCCCACCGCCGCTTGCGGAGTGCTGCCGTGCGCCCCACCGAGGTCCCGTCCGACCGGACGCCTCCCCGCCCCTCCAACCGCATCGCCCGCAAGCTCGCGCTCGCCCGCGCCGTCGTCGCCTGGGAACGGCTGTGGCCGTCGATCTGGGTGCCGCTGACGCTGGTCGCGGCGTTCGTCGGGCTGGCGTTGCTGGGCGTCCCGTCGGCGATCGGCGAGCTGACCGGCGGCTGGGGCCATCTGGCGCTGCTGGCCGGCTTCGCGGTCGCCATCCTGTGGACCGCCCGGCGCGGGATCGTGGCGTGGCGTCCGGCCGCCGATGCCGACGCCGCCCGCCGGCTGGAACGCGACAGCGAGCTGGCGCACCGCCCGGTGTCGAGCCTCGGCGACCGGCTGGCCGCCGGCACGGGTCCGATGGCGCAGGCGCTGTGGGAGGCGCACCGCCGGCGCCAGGAAGAGAGCCTGGCGGGCCTGCGGGTGCACGCACCGCAGCCGGCGATGGCCCGCCTCGACCCGTTCGGGGCCCGCACCGCCGTCGGTCTGGCGCTGGTCGCCGGGCTCGCCGTCGCGGCGCCGGATCCGCTCGGGCGCATGGCCGAGGCGTTCCAGCCGACCCTGAGCCCGCTCGCCGAGACCCTGCCGCCGACCCTCGACGTCTGGATCAACCCGCCGGCCTACACCGGCCGGCCGCCGATGCTGCTGGCCCGCGCCGGCCAGACCGGCGCCACAGGCTCCACCGCGACCGCTGGCCCCGGGGGCGCGGCGCCGGGGACCGACAGCGTCCCGAAACGGCTGGCGGTGCCGACCGGGGCGACCCTGCTGGCCAAGGTCAACGGCGGCAGCCAGGTGCCGAGCCTGGCGCTGGCGACCAAAGGCGGCGAGACCGCCAGGCCGTTCGAGCGGGTCGCCGAGAACGCCTACCAGATAGAGACCGCGATCACCGAGGGTACCGCCCTGGCGATCCGGCAGGGCGGCGACGAGCTGGCCGCCTGGACCATCAACGTGTTGCCCGACCTGAAGCCGACCGTGAGCTTCGCCGAGCCGCCGCAGCCGACCGAGCGCGCGGCCCTGATGGTCCACTACAACGCCAGCGACGACTACGGCCTGGCCGGCGTCGAGGCCCGCATCCGGCGGCTCGACCCGGCCGGCGAGCCGACCGCCGAGGACCCGGTGGTGCTGGCGATGTCGCTGCCCGGCAGCGGCCTCGAGGCCGCCGACGCCAAGGACTTCCATGACCTGACGCCCCATCCCTGGGCCGGCCAGCCGGTCGAGATGACCCTGGTGGCGCGCGACGAGGCCGGCCAGGAAGGCCACAGCGAGCCGGTCAAGCTGATCCTGCCGGAGCGCCGGTTCAACCACCCGGTCGCCCGGGCGATCATCCAGCAGCGCAAGCGGCTGATCACCGAGCCGCACGAGAAGACCGACATCGCCGAGGTGCTGATGTCGCTGGCGGCCCGGCCGCAGCACTACTACGACGACGTGGTCACCTTCCTCGGCCTGCGGCTGTCGGCCGGCCGGCTGGTCATGAACGACGCCGAGCCGACGATGATCGCCGAGGTGCAGTCGCTGCTCTGGGACATCGCGCTCAGGATCGAGGACGGCGAGATGTCGCTGGCCGAGCGCGAGCTGCGCGAGCTCGAACGCCAGCTGATGGACCTGCTGTCCCAGGACAACCCGGACCAGCAGGAGCTCGAGCGCCTGATGGACGAGCTGAAGCAGGCGATCGACAAGTACCTGCAGGCCATGATGGAGCAGATGCAGCAGCAGCTGCAGAACGGCGACCAGCAGCAGGCGCAGGAGATCGATCCGAGCCAGATGGTCGAGCGCCGGGACCTGATGGACATGGTCGAGCGGGCCCGCGAGATGATGAAGGCCGGCGCCAAGGACGCCGCCCGGCAACTGCTTTCCCAGCTCCGCGAGATGATGGAGAACCTGCGGGCCGGCCGGCCGCAGATGATGTCGCCCGAGCAGATGGCCGCGCAGGAGATGATGCGCCAGCTGCAGGAGCTCGCCGAGCGCCAGCAGCAGCTGATGGACCAGACCTACAAGCAGCACCAGGAAGGCTCGCCGCGCGACGGCCGCGACATGGGCCAGATGGGGCAGATGCCCGGGCAGCCGCGCGACGGCCGCGGCATGCGCCCCGGCCAGCGGCCGGGCGAGCAGGGCCGGCTCGGCGACGGCCAGCCGCGCGATGCCGACCGTGGCGGCCGGCGCGGCCAGCCCGGCACCGGCAACGACGCCACGCCGGAGGCGCTGGCCCGCATGCAGGAGCAGCTGCGCCGCCAGCTCGGCGAGTTCATGCGCAAGCTCGGCGAGGGCATGGGCCAGATCCCGCAGCCGTTCGGCGAGGCCGAGCGCGCCATGAAGGACGCCGCCGACGCGCTCGGGCGGGCTCAGCCGGGCGACGCGGTCGGCCCGCAGGGCGACGCGGTCGAGCGCCTGCAGGACGGCGCCCAGGCGCTGTCCGAGGCGATGCGGCAGAACCAGCAGGCCAACGACGGCGCCACCCCGGACCCGAACGTCCAGAGCAATTCCCAAGGAGACCGGCGCCAGGATCCGCTGCGCGACCGCCCGAACCAGGGACAGGCGACCGACGGCGACGGCGTCAAGGTTCCGGCCGAGAGCGACCTGCAGCGCGCCCGGCGGATCTTCGACGAGCTGCGCAAGCGCTCCGGCGACCGCGACCGCCCGGAGCTCGAGCTCGACTACATCGAGCGCCTGCTGAAGCGATTCTGAAGCCCGGTCGCGCCGTCGGTCCCGGCTCTCCGCGGCGCCGCCGCTACGGCCGGGATGACGTCAGGGAGGGAGAGCGACGTTCCCACTCCCTGACGTCATCCCGGACCGGACGCCGCAGGCGGAACGGATCCGGGACCCACGATGCGGCGGACGCTCGGCCGACACCCCGGCCTCAGTACCCGATCCCGCGCTCCGGACGGTCGTTGGTGAAGGTGACGTGCACCTTGGCGGCATCCGGCGAGGCGGCGGCCAGCTCGGACTGGAAGCGGCCGGTGTCGCCCGGCAGCAACTGCGGGGCCTCGGCGGTGAACAGCCAGGACTGCAGCTCGGTGCCGTGGCCGTCGAGCACGGTGCCGCGCAGGGCCGGCAGGCTGCGCAGGTGCCCGCCGGGATTGTGGATCTCGCCGGCCACCACCAGCAGCGTCACGGCCCCTTCCTGGCGGCGCTGGACATAGACGTTCTGCAGGACAAGGCCCTCGCCGGGGACCGGCACGTGCAGGCCGACGGTGTCGTACAGGATCGCGCTCGCCGGCCACAGCTCCACGAAGGCGTCGCGCCCGGCAAACAGCACCGAGGGGATGGCCAGCGTGGCGGCCACCAGCACCAGCAACGGGATCGGCAGCTTCAGCCTGGCCTTTTCGGGCGGTCGCGGCCCCCGGAACCGAGAGACCCCGCCGAGCGGCGGCGGCTCCATCTCGGCGTCGTCCGCCATCGCCCGCAGCCCGCCATCGTCCTCGCGGTCGTCCCGCTCCGGCGGCGTCTCGTCGAACGCCTCCTCGGGCTCCGGCGGCGGCGGTGGCTTCGCCTTGGACTTCGGCTTCGGCTTCGGCTTCGCCTTCGATTTCGGCTTGGACTTCGCCTTGGCCGGCGGCGCGTCGGCGACCGGCTCCTGGAACCACTGATGGCCGCACTTGCTGCAACGCAGCTTGCGACCGGTCGTCCCGATCGCGGAATCCGGCACCTTGAACTTCGATTCGCATTCCGGGCAGGTGACCCGCATTCGCCGCCTCGTGGACCGATCCGCGGCGCGGAGTATAGCGCGCGCGCCGTGCGCCGCCATGGCCGCGTCGGTGGCGCGCCGCCGGATGCCCGATTTCCGAACGGTCGCCGTCTTTCTTTCGCCACCGCATTCGTCCAGGATGCGCCCTGCCTAAGGGAAATCGGCGCCGGCCGGCGCCCGGAGCTGCAAGGGGCGAAGAACCAGGTGGTCCGCTTCGAGAACGTGTTCATGCGCTACGACGGCGGGCCCGTCATCCTGCGCGACGTGTCGTTCGAGCTCGAGCCCGGCAGCTTCCACTTCCTGACCGGCGGCAGCGGCGCCGGCAAGTCGACCCTGCTGCGCCTGATGTATCTCGGGGCCAAGCCGGTGTCGGGCCGCGTACACCTGTTCGACCGCGACATCTCGAAGATCCGGCGCTCGGAACGGCCGGCCATGCGCCGGCAGGTCGGCGTGGTGTTCCAGGACTTCCGGCTGATCCCCCACCTCTCGGCGCTCGACAACGTGGCGCTGCCGCTCAGGATCGCCGGCACCCGCGAGGCGCTGATCCGCGAGCACGTGCCCGAGCTGCTGGCCTGGGTCGGCCTCAGCGGCCACCTCGACGCCCTGCCGGCCACCCTGTCCGGCGGCCAGCAGCAGCGCATCGCCATCGCCCGCGCGGTGATCGGTCGGCCGAGCCTGCTGCTGGCGGACGAGCCGACCGGCAACGTCGACGACCGCATCGCGATCCGGCTCCTCTACCTGTTCGAGGAACTGAACAAGATGGGCACCACCGTGCTGATCGCCACCCACAACGAATCGCTGGTCCGGCGGTTCGACCATCCGCGCCTGCACCTCGAGGGCGCCCGGCTGACCCGGGAGACGGTGCGCGGCGCCAGCGTATCGGTACCGGCCGGCGCTGCGGCGCGGTCGGGCTGAGCGGGGCGGGCCGGCCATGTGGGGACGCAACGACCTGGCGCTGGGACGCGATCCGTCCACCCGCTTCCTGCCGGGGCTTCTCGCCGTACTGGTATATCTCGCCGTGCTGGCCGCGGTCGGCGGGCTGACCGCTCTCGGTTTCGTCGAGGACTGGGACCGGCGGCTGAGCGGAACCATGACCGTGCAGATCCCGCCGGCGGTCGGCGCCGAGGCCGAGAGCTCGCGCGGCCACGCCGCCGAGCGCCGCGAGGCCGTGCTTCGGCTGCTGCGGGTCACCCCCGGCATCGCCGACGCCCGGCCGTTGAGCGAGGCCGACGCCGCCGCCCTGCTGGAGCCGTGGCTCGGGCCGGATCTGGTCGGAACCCTGCCGATGCCGACCCTGGTCGACGTTCGCCTCGCGACCGGGCAACCGCTCGACCGCGACGCCCTCGCCGAGCGGCTGGAGAACGCCGCGCCCGGCACCACGCTGGACGACCACGCGCGCTGGCTGTCCGAGGCCCAGGCGCTCGGCCGCTCGATCGCCGCCACCGGCCTGGTGGTGATCGTGCTGGTGTCGCTCGCCGCCGTCCTCGCCGTGGTATTCGCGGTCCGGACCGGGCTCGGCGTGCACCGCGACGAGATCGAGATCCTGCACCTGATCGGTGCCCCCGACCGGTTCATCGCCGCCCAGTTCCAGCGCCACACCGGCCGGCTGGCGCTGGTCGGCGCGGTGGTCGGCGCGGTGCTGGCGGCGGTGACCCTGGCCGCCCTGCAGTGGACCGCCGCCCGTGCGGCGTCCGGCGTCGGGCCGGCCGGCCTCGCGTCGCTGCTGTCGTCGATCGAGTTCGGGCTGCGCGACTGGATCGCCCTGGTGGCGCTGCCGGTCGGCGCCGCCCTGATCGCAACCGTCACCGCGCGGGCGTCCGTCCTGGTCTCGCTCGCCCGGCTGCCCTGAGCCATGGCACGCCGTCGCTACCGTTTCCGCCGCGAGCCCAGGAGGCCGCGCTCCGGCATCCGACTGGCGGTCGTGGTGGTGGTGCTGGCGCTGGCCACCGCCTGGAGCATCGGGCTGGTGCACTACGCCAACCGCATCCCGATGCACACCCCGCCGCCGGTGAGGGAGGCCGACGCGATCGTCGTGCTGACCGGCGGCAGCAAGCGCATGGACGCCGGCGTCGAGCTGCTGACCGCCGGCACCGCGCCGGTGCTGTTCGTGTCGGGCGTCGACCACCGGGTCGACCCGGCCCGGGTCCGCGACCTGGTGCCGGGCGTCGGCGCCAGCCTCGACCAGGGGCTGATCGACTGCTGCATCGTGCTCGGCTACGGCGCCTCGGACACCTTGGGCAACGCCCGCGAGACCGCGCTGTGGGCGCGCGCCACCGGCCGCAAGTCGCTGGTGCTGGTGACCTCGAACTATCACATGCCGCGCGCCTGGATCGAGTTCGAGCATGCCCTGCCGGAGGTCGAGCTGGTGCCCTACCCGGTGGTTCCGGTCGACGTCCGCATGGACGCGTGGTGGCGCTGGCCCGGCACATTCGGGCTGGTCGCCGGCGAGTGGACCAAGTACGTGTTCGCGCGGGTCCGGATCGCCTTGGCCGAGCTGGTGGCCTCGCCCCGCAACGCCGAGTCGAGAACGGAATAGGAACAAACAATTTGCTCACCCGGCCGGCGCCTCCTATCTTATAAGGCCGCCTCTGATCCGAAAGGTGTGCAATGCAGGATCCGGCGCCGATCAGTCGACAGATCTGGGACATGAAGTACCGGCTGCGGGTCGGTGGCGAGCCGGTCGAGGCCACGCCGGCCGACACCTGGCGCCGGGTGGCCGCCGCACTCGCCGAGGCCGAGGCGCCGGAGGCGCGCGGGCGCTGGGCCGAGCGCTTCTACGAGGCGATGGAGGGCTACCGCTTCCTGCCGGCCGGCCGGATCCTCGCCGGCGCCGGCACCGGCCGCACGGTGACCCTGTTCAACTGCTTCGTCATGGGCACGATCCCCGACTCCATGGAGGGGATCTTCGACTCCCTGAAGGAGGCCGCGCTGACCATGCAGCAGGGCGGCGGCATCGGCTACGACTTCTCGACCGTGCGGCCGCGCGGCGCGCCGGTGAAGGGCGTCGGCGCCGACGCCTCGGGACCGCTGTCGTTCATGGACGTGTGGGACGCCATGTGCCGCACCATCATGAGCGCCGGCTCGCGCCGCGGTGCGATGATGGCGACCCTGCGCTGCGACCACCCGGACATCGAGGACTTCGTCGAGGCCAAGCGCGACCCGGCGCGACTGCGCATGTTCAACCTGTCGGTCCTGGTCACCGACCCGTTCATGGCGGCGGTGGACGCCGACTCCGACTGGAACCTGGTGTTCGACGGCGCTGTGTACCGGACCGTGAAGGCGCGGGCGCTGTGGGATCGCATCATGGCCGCGACCTACGACGTCGCCGAGCCGGGCGTGATCTTCATCGACCGCATCAACCGGCTGAACAACCTGCACTACTGCGAGACCATCGCGGCGACCAACCCGTGCGTCACTGCCGACACGTGGGTGCAAACGACCGACGGGCCGGCCATGGTTCGAGACTTGGTCGGCCGGCGATTCGACGCCCTGGTCGACGGCACGCCGCACAAGAGTGGGCAGCAGGGCTTCTTCAAGACCGGAACCAAGCCCGTGTTCCGCCTTCATACCGTGGAGGGACACTCGCTTCGGCTGACCGCCGATCACAGGGTTCGACGTGTCTCGCATCGTACCCGCTGGCGGATCGAGAGCGAGTGGACGCCCGCCGGCGACCTGCGAGACGGCGACGAGATCCTGCTGCATGACCACGGTGACTCCGTTTCGTGGAGTGGGGTCGGATCCTCCGACGAAGGCTATCTGCTCGGTCTCTTGCTCGGTGACGGAACGCTGAAGAGCGACAAGGCGCTGCTTTGCGCCTGGCCCGGCCAGGCGGTCGTCAACGGTGCGGTCGAACGCCCTGGCGTGCTCGCGATGATGGCCGAGGCCGAGCGTGCGGTCCGAGGCCTGGGACATCGCAGCGACTTCGCCGGCTGGATGACCATTGCTGGCCGCGGCGAGCGGCGCCTGTCGACCACGGCGTTGAAGCACCTTGCCGAACGCTTTGGGATGGCCCCCGGAGCCAAGGCCGTCGGGCCGGCGATCGAGCAGAGCTCCTCGGACTTCCATCGAGGCTTCCTGCGCGGCCTGTTCGACGCCGACGGCAGTGTGCAGGGCAGCCAGGCCAAGGGCGTCAGCGTCCGGCTCGCTCAGTCCTCGATCGACGATCTCCAGGCCGTGCAGCGGATGCTGCTGCGGCTCGGCATCGTTGGTCGCATCTACACGTTCCGGCGCACGGCCGGCACCCGCGCAATGCCGGACGGTCACGGAGGCTCGGCAGACTACGACCACCGGGCGCAGCACGAGTTGGTCGTCACGGGAAGCAACGTCGTGCGCTTCGCCGACCGCATCGGCTTCGCGGACAGCCAGAAGGCGGCAGCGCTCACGGCACGGCTTGGTGCCTACCGGCGCGCCGTGAACAAGGAACGCTTCGTGGTCCGTGTCGCGGCGGTCGAACCGGATGGCGAGGAAGCCGTATACGACGTCACGGTTCCGGGGCCGAACGCCTTCGACGCCAACGGCCTGATGGTCCACAACTGCGGCGAGCAGCCGCTGCCGCCCTACGGTGCCTGCCTGCTCGGCTCGATCAACCTGGCGACCCTGGTCACCCACCCGTTCGAGCCGGACGCCGCGCTCGACGAGGCGGCGCTGGCCGAGGTGGTGCCGGTCGCGGTCCGCATGATGGACAACGTGGTCGACGTGTCGCGCTTCCCGCTGGCGGCCCAGGCCCAGGAGGCCAAGGCCAAGCGCCGCATCGGGCTCGGCGTCACCGGCCTGGCCGACGCGCTGATCTTCTGCGGCCTGCGTTACGGCTCGCCCGAGGCGGTGGCGACCACCGAGCGCTGGATGGCGCTGCTGCGGCGCCATGCCTACCGGGCGTCGATCGACCTGGCGCGCGAGAAGGGCGCGTTCCCGCTGTTCGAGGCCGAGCCGTACCTGGCCGGCGAGACGGTGCGCGAGCTCGACGACGACCTGCGCGCCGGCATCGCCGAGCACGGCATCCGCAACGCCCTGGTCACCTCGATCGCCCCGACCGGCACGATCTCGCTGTTCGCCGACAACGTCTCCTCGGGGCTGGAGCCGGTGTTCAGCTTCACCTACGACCGCACCGTGCTGATGCCGGACGGCTCGCGCCGGACCGAGGAGGTGAGCGACCTCGCCTACCGGCTGTTCCGCGAGCTGAAGGGCCCGGACGCCCCGCTGACCGAGGCCTTCGTCAACGCCCAGAGCCTGACGCCGAGCGACCATGTGGTGATGCAGGCGGCGGTCCAGAAATACGTCGACAGCTCGATCTCGAAGACCATCAACTGCCCCGAGGACATCGCGTTCGAGGCGTTCAAGGACGTCTACCGGCAGGCCTACGAATCCGGCTGCAAGGGCTGCACCACCTACCGGCCGAACGACGTCACCGGGGCGGTGCTGGCGACCCGGCGCGAGGAGCCGGAACAGGCCGCACCCGCCGACGCGGACTCTCCGGAGACGGCCGCGATCCTGGCCGACGGCCGGGCCGTGGTGCACCTCACCCAACCGCTCGACCGGCCGGCCTCGCTGCCGGGCGAGACCTACAAGATCAAGTGGGCCGACAGCGACCACGCGATCTACATCACCGTGAACGACATCATCCAGGACGGCCGACGCCGGCCGTTCGAGGTGTTCATCAACTCCAAGAACATGGAGCACTTCGCCTGGACGGTCGCGCTGACCCGGATGATCAGCGCGGTGTTCCGGCGCGGCGGCGACGTGTCGTTCGTGGTCGACGAGCTGAAAGCGGTGTTCGACCCGCGCGGCGGGCAGTGGCTGAAGGGCAAGTACGTGCCGTCGCTGCTGGCGGCGATCGGCGAGGTCATCGAGACCCACATGATCCAGATCGGCTTCCTGAAGCGGCGCGAGGGCGTGGCCGGCGCGAAAGACCCGGTTGCGGCGCGCGAGGTGGTCAACCTCGGCTCGGCCCCCGGCCAGTGCCCGAGCTGCGGGTCGGTCGCGCTTGTCCACCAGGAGGGCTGCGCGGTCTGCACCGCCTGCGGCTATTCGAAATGCGGCTAGAGCCCGGCCGCGCCGCCATCGCGTCGCGCTAACCCGGCTTTAACCGGCGATCGAAGAGATTGCCCGGAAGGCGGCCGACGACGGCCCGGCCGCCGGAGCGTGCATGGCCGTGTCGGAGAGATGGAGGCGACCATTCGCCAGCCGCTGATGGCCTCGGAGCCACCGATCAACGATATCGTCCCCGAAAGCCGCCATCCCCTGGTCCGCGGCCTCGCCGAGTTGTGGGAGGCGAAGCGCGGCGGCCGGCCGATGCCGTCCCGGGAGGACTTCCTGGTCGAGGAGCTCGCGCCCTGGTTCGGCCATGTGCTGATCATGGACGTGATCGACGGCGGCCGCGACTTCCGGTACCGGATGATCGGGACCGCGATCACCCAGTTCCTGGACCGCGACTACAGCGGCCGGCTGGTCTCCGAGTGCGAATACGGCGAGGGCAACGCCCGCAGCAGGATCGAGGAGACGTTCCGCCAGCCGGTGATCGACGGCCGCCCGGTGTTCCGGTCCGGCCATGTCGTCTGGGTGTCCGACAAGACCTGGCGCACCTATGACAGCGTCCACTGCCCGCTGACACGCAACGGCACCACCGCCGAGCTCACCATCGGCGTGCTGTATTTCGGCTCGGTCGCGATACCGGCGCCGCCGGGCGCGAGCTTCCGGAACGAAGGGCTGCTGCCGGACGACTGACGACGCCCTGTCACAATCGCGAGGCGCAGCGGTCTCCCCGATGCTCTATCCTCTGTAGATCGCGACAGATCTGCGAGGCCCGCGACATGACCGGAAACCCCGAAGGCTGGACCGCCGAAGACTGGACGGCAGACCTGGACGGCGTGGTGAGCTCGATGGACGAGATCCGGTCGGTCGTCGGAGACCCGTTCGCACCGGCGGTCAGCAAGGTCCTGGACCACGTCGACGAGATCGCCGCGGCGTTCATCGCGCGCTCGCCGTTCATGCTGATGGCCACGATCGGGGCCGACGGCGCCTGCACCGTCTCGCCGAAGGGCGATCCCGCCGGCTTCGTGCGGGTGCTCGACCGCCACCGCCTGGCGATCCCCGACCGGCCCGGCAACCGGCGCCTCGACTCGTTCGGCAACATCCTGGAGAACCCGCAGGTCGGGCTGCTGTTCATGGTCCCGACCCGGCCCGACACCCTGCGGGTGTCCGGCGAGGCCCGGCTGGTCCGCGACGCCGCCCTGCGCGAGAGCATGACGGTCAACCGCCGGACCCCGGAATTCGTCACCGTGGTCCGGGTCCGCCGGGTCTACATCCACTGCCCGAAGTGCATGATCCGGGCCCGGCTCTGGGACCCCGAGGGCTGGGCCGACGTCGGCGACCTGACCGGATTCGGCGACGCCATGGCCGCCCACGCCCGTACCGGCATGAACGCCGAGGAAATGGAGCGCAAGGCCGCCGCCGAGGGCGTCCTCGAGCTGTACTGAGACACCAGCCCGAACGCGCTCCCGGACCATGGCGTTATACACACCGAAAGATAACGCTTGCGGGCCGCCGTGCCGATCGGCGACGATAGCGTTATACTTGGCCGTAGATAACGCATGGAGTGCCCGATGTCCGGTGTCCGCAGCCGTTCCCGCCGGTGGCACGGGCCCGTTGCGGCACTGGCCCTGGCGGTCGCCGCCCTGCTCGGCCCGGCTGCGGCGCGGGCCGGCGAGGTGCATGTGGCGGTGGCGGCCAACTTCACGGCGGCGGCCAAGGAGATCGCCGCCCTGTACGAGGCCGCGTCCGGCGACAAGGCGGTCCTCAGCTTCGGCTCGACCGGGCAGCTCTACACCCAGATCGACCAGGGCGCGCCGTTCGAGGTGTTCCTGGCCGCCGACCGGGCTCGGCCGCGCAAGGCGGTCGAGGAGGGCCTGGCGGACCCCGGCACGCTGGTCACCTACGCGACCGGACGGATCGTGCTGTACAGCCGCGATCCCGGCCGGGTGACCGGCGAGGCGACGCTGCACGCGGCCGGCTCCGGCAAGCTGGCGATCGCCAACCCGGCGACCGCGCCGTACGGCACCGCCGCCGTCCAGGCGATGCAGGCGCTCGGCGTGTACGACGCCGTCGCACCCCGTCTGGTGCAGGGCAACAACATCGCCCAGACCTACCAGTTCGTGGAAAGCGGCGGCGCCGAGCTCGGCTTCGTCGCGCTGTCGCAGGTGATCGGCCACGACCGCGGTTCGCGCTGGGTCGTCCCGTTCAGGCTGTACACCCCGATCGCCCAGGACGCGGTGCTGCTGAACGCCGGTACCCGCAACCCGGCGGCGGCCGGGTTCCTGCGCTTCCTGCAAGGCCCCGAGGCGCGTGCGGTGAAGGAGAAATACGGCTACGGTGCCGCCGACTGACCTCGGTGCGTGAGACTGTATTTCAGGGGGATTGGCTTCGGGCCGACGCCATGATCGACCTCGCGGAAATCTGGCCGCCGGTAAGGCTGACCCTCGAGCTCGCGGGCGTCACCACCGTGGTGCTGCTGGCGGTCGGCACCCCGATCGCCTGGTGGCTGGCCCGCTCGCAGGCCCCCTGGAAGGAGGCGGTGGCGGCCGTGGTGGCGCTGCCGCTGGTGCTGCCGCCGACCGTGCTCGGCTTCTACCTGCTGCTGATGCTGGGCCCGGACGGGCCGGGCGGCTGGGTCGCCTCGCTGTTCGGCGGCCGCTCGCTGGCCTTCACCTTCGAGGGGCTGGTGATCGGCTCGGTGCTGTACTCCATGCCGTTCGTGGTGCAGCCGATCCGCAACGCCTTCGCGGCGGTCGGCGACCGGCCGCTGGAGGTCGCCGCGACGCTCAGGGCCTCGCCCTGGGACGCGTTCTGGACGGTGGCGGTGCCGCTGGCCCGGCCCGGCTTCGTCACCGGCGCGGTGCTCGGCTTCGCCCACACCGTCGGCGAGTTCGGCGTGGTGCTGATGATCGGCGGCAACATCCCGGGCGAGACCAAGGTGCTGTCGGTGGCGATCTACGACTACGTCGAGACCCTGCAGTGGACCCAGGCGCACGTGCTGGCCGCCGGCATGCTTGTGTTCGCGTTCTCGGTGATCCTGGCGATGATGCTGCTCGAGAAGCGCATCGGGCGGCCGCGGCCGTGAGCGGCCCCCTGCCCTGCTTCCCCGGTCGAAACAGCGGGTGGGTCCCGGCTCTCCGCGGCTGCGCCGCTGCGGCCGGGATGAGGATCGGGGAGTTGACCGTTTCCCTCCCCCTCATCCCGGACGCGCCGCTCGCGATCCGGGACCCACGGAGCGACGGTCAGCGATGACTCCGCGCGACGCTCCCGACCCCGGCGCCACTATCGACGCCGCGTTCGCCGGCCAGCTCGGTCGGTTCCAGCTCGACGTCGGCTTTCAGGTGCCGATGCGCGGGATCACCGCGCTGTTCGGCCCGTCCGGCTGCGGCAAGACCACGATCCTGCGCTGCATCGCCGGGCTGCAGCGGCTGCCGGGCCGGCTGGCGCTCGGCACCGAGACCTGGCAGGACTGCGACCGCGGGGTGTTCCTGCATCCGCAT
>Ga0209475_10002559_pt1 | contig 17981 bp, 13 predicted proteins | sample tdDd471_FD_187128 | JGI IMG/M metagenome (GOLD analysis project Ga0209475, IMG submission 187128) | Marine sediment microbial communities from the Atlantic coast under amendment with organic carbon and nitrate - tdDd47.1 (SPAdes)... | ecosystem: Environmental > Aquatic > Marine > Coastal >... | reverse complement strand
CGATGACGCTTTCGATCTCGCCATCGGGATCGGTGATCGGGGCGGTGGTGACCATCACGTTGAGCTTCTGGCCGTCGCGCCGGGTGACCACTTCCTCGTGCTCCCGGGCCTGGCCGTCGGCAAAGGTCTGGCGCACGATGCAGGGTGTGCACTCGGTGTCCCGCTGCTTGTAGATCTCGTAGCACTTGCAGCCGTAGCCGGTCCCGAAGGCCTCCCGGTGCTGGCGGTTGGCCTCGATGATCTGCAGGTTCCGATCCTGGATGGAGAGGTAACAGGGCACGTCTTCGAAAAGTGAGCGGTACCGCCGCTGGCTCGTGCGCAACTGGTCCTGAAACTGCTTGATCTCGGTGATGTCGGTGGACATTTCCATCACTGCGGTCACCTGACCGTCCGGAGTGCGTATGGGAGCCGTGTTGACCAGGATCGAGACATCGCGCCCATCCAGAGTTCGGACCAGCTGCTCGCTGCGGTGACCCCGGCCGTCATGGAAAGTGCGCTCGACGGGGCAATCCTCACATTTTTCCGGTCTGCGCTTGTAGACCTGGTAGCAGTACCTGTCTTCGGGATCCCCGAAATTCCTGACAAATCGCTCATTGGCCGCGATGATCTTCAGATCACGGTCCTGGACGGACAGGAAGCAGGGCATGGATTCGAAGTAATCCCGATAGGTATCGATCCTCATTGCAGCCTCCTTCCTGCCGACTCGGCCTGTCCCGGGTGCCTCGGACTAGTGCCGCACGTTCAGCACCTTGCGCACGTTCATCAGCAGATTCTCTTCCGTGATCGGTTTGTCCAGGTACCCCTCGGGAGACCGGAATTCACCGGCATAGATCAGCCGTCGCAACTCCGGCTGTCCGGTGATGATGAAGACCGGTAGCGACCTCAGCTCCGGATCCCGGCGCAGTGTCGCGAAGACGTCACCGCCCGACGTACCCGGCATGGACAGATCCAGCGTTATCAGATCCGGTTTCTGTTCCCGCGCGATCTTTAACCCCTCGTCGCCGCTGTAGGCCCGCAGAACCCGGGCTCCGTGGTCCTCCAGAACGGCTGCGGCGAAGGTGACGAAGTCCGGCTCGTCGTCGGTGACCAGGATCGTTCGTCCGGCCAGGTCGCTGGCCGGCGCCGTGTCTTGTGCGGCGACCGGCTCTTTCTCCTCGACCGCCACGGCCCGGGTGCCAGCGACTGACACTTCGTCCGTGATGGCGGCAACCTGTTCGGCTGCCGACGGCACCGCTTCCTCGACCGCAGGCGCTTCGATGACCAGCGCCCGGGCCACCAGATTCACCAGCTGGCTGACCTTCATGTCCAGCTTGTAGTGGCGAATGACGTCGGCCAGTCCATCCACGCAGTTGTGACACGAGGTCACCACGATCTCGGCGCCGGTGGCCGCCAGCTGCTCGGCCTTGATCTGGCCCGATTTTAGTCGGCGGGGAGTGTACTCGGACATGGACATGGCCCCGCCGCCGCCGGTGCAGCAGTAGTTCTCGGCCCGGTTGGGAGCCATTTCGCGGAAGTCCTCGCAGACCAGCCTCAGAAGCTCCCGTGGTTCCTCGGTCAATCCGCAGCTGCGGGCGTTGTTGCAGGAGTCGTGAAAGGTCACCGGGGTGGTGTTCTTGCTCTTGTCCACCTTGATGCGACCTTGCTTGATGAAACGCAGCATGGTGGTGACGGAACTCTCCATATCGAAGCCGATGTCCATCTGGGCCCAGTTCTGGCCTTCGCAGCGGGTCGAGCGGTAGCCGTGGCCGCACTCCGAGATGACGAGTGTCTTGCCGCCCAGTTCGGTGACTTTCTCGTAGAGTTTTCGGGCCACCGAACCCCCCAGATCGTCGTCGCCGGAGAAGAGCCCGAAGTTGGTCATGTCCCAGCCCTCGCTGGGCATGGTCCAGTCGGCTCCGGCCTGGTGGAAGATCATGGCCGCATCGGAGATGGTGCGGGGATCGTATTTGACCTCGCGCGGGTTGATGGAATAGACGTAGTCCGCCCCGACTTGATCGATGGGAATGACGGCTTTTTCGTCACCCAGATCGTCCTGCATTTCTTCCGAGAGCCAGTCGAGAGTTTCCAGGTAGTCCTCCTTCAGGACGCCCATCTGGTTGCCGATCTCCCACTGGTCCTTGCTGACCACCGCCACTCCTTCGGGCATGACACCCACGGAAACGAGCAGACCGCGGGCCATGCGGTTGAAGGTGGCATAGTCTACCCCCATGGGGCAGTTCAGGGTGCAGCGCCGGCAGTTGGTGCACTTGCCGAAGACGGTGTCCTGCAGCTTCTCCAGGTCCTCGTCCGTATAGACGGTTTTCGCCTTGACCCACCACGGAATCACGCGTCCGGTCCAGTCGAAATGCCGCTTGAAGAGCTTGCGAATCTGATCGGCCTTGTAGGCCGGCGCATAGGTCGGGTCACCCGGGTTGGCGAGCACGTAGTGGCACGAGTCGGTGCACAGGCCGCAGTGCACGCAGCCAACCAGCGAACCGACCATCTGCCGGTTCAGCTTCTTGCCCATCCGCTCGATGACCTTCTCCGCCTTGTGAGATCTTTGCCTGTTCCTTCTCATCATCTGCTCCATTTACCTAAGTCCACTGACTGTCGCCGGTTCATCCGGACTAGAGCACGCGTCTGACGGGGAACACTCCTCGGTGCCCCATCGTTTTTCCCAGGTAGTAGCGGGTGAACGGATAGTACAAGTAGTGCGAGATCTTGCTGAACGGTACGTAGACCAGAAAGAATGCCGTCATGAAGAAATAGGTGACCAGGTGCCACTCGCCCCCAGCGGTCGAGTTGTTCACCGCGAAGAACGCGAAACCGAACCAGACGATCAACAGCACGAGAGAGAAGACATCGTCCGGCGTGCTGATGGCCCGCAGATAGGAGCTGCCAAGGCGCCGCACGAGTCTCATGACGCCCACCAGGAAGGCCGCACCGATCACCACTTGCAGTACCAGCACCAGTGGCGGCCAGGCCAGCCAGTGGGCGGCATAGGGGATGACGAAGGACAAGCCGATGGCCGCCACGACTCCCAGGTGGAAAACCACGAACTGCAAGTAGAGGAACTTCTTCGTGCGGGTGCTTTCCATCGCCCAGGGCATGCCGACGTTGGCCCATGAATAGATGAAGCCTCGGCGGGGATTGGTATCGCCGAGTCCGGTGGCGGCCTGCCGCTCCTTGCCGGCCTTGAAACGCAGCAACCACCTGACCCGCAAGGCGTAAACGATGGCCATGAAGACCAGCGCTCCCTCCTGCAACTGGTGTTCGGAGAAGTGCAGTAACTCGCTCATGATCCCTCCCCGAGGTTTATGCCGGCGCGCCGGCGGCAGCCTGCATCGCCAGTTGTGCGGCGAACGGGCCATACTCCCGGTTGTCCAGCATGCAGAGGACAACTCTCTTGATCTTCGTATTCAAACTCAGATAATCCCTGATCGCGCGGATCGTCGTTTCGGCGCTGAGCTCCAGCGGCACCCCGTAGAAGCCCGTTCCCATGGCGGGAAAGGCGAGGCTGGAGATCCCTTTGACCTCAGCCCGGCGCAGGCATTTGAGCACCGTGGTCCGTAACTTGTGTCCCTGGTCTTCTTCCTGAAATCGCGGACCCACCGCGTGCAGTATGAAATCGGCCGTGAGCTTTCCGGCTCCGGTGATCACCACCTGGCTCGTTTTTACCGGCGCCAGCTCGTCGAGCTCCTCCTGAATGGAGGGTCCACCCCGCAGCGAAACGGCGGTCCCGAATCCCGAGCCCAGCTGCAGATCGTGGCGGGCGTAGAAAACGAAAGCGTCGACTTCCAGCAGGGTGACGTCGCCTTTCACCACCTCGATGAGGCTGTTGTGAATCTTCATGCTTTCGGACATGCGGACCTCTCCTTATCCAGCAGCGAAGTCACTCCGGGCATTCCGGCCGCGGGGCCGGTGCGCTCATGTCAATCGGATGGGCATGCCCATCCACGGCCAGATGAAATAGACGAAGAACGCCAGCACCACCAGCAACAGGATACTGGCCGGGATACCCACCTTGAAGAATTCTGCAGACGTGAATTGTCGGCTTTCGTAGGCGATGGCGTTCGGGGCCGCACCCACCAACAGTAGGAACGGCATACCAGCACAAACCAATGAGGAATATAGGATTAGGTCCGGGGCTACTCCCATGTACGACGCCAGCACCAGGGCTACCGGCAGGGTGATCGCGATGGCTGCCACGTTCATGATGACGTTGGTCATGATCAGCACGAAGAACGCGATGGCCATGACGAACACAAACCAGGATGCATCGTGGAACATGACCAGCCACTTGACGGCCAGCCAGTTCGCCGCGCCGGTCTGCCACAGGCAGAAGCCGATGCTGATGGCTCCGCCGAACAGCAGGACGATGTTCCAGGGGATCGATTCCAGATCCTTCGCCGACAGGATCCGAAACAGGAAAAAGAGCACCGTGGTGACCAGCAGTATGGCGGACTTGTCCAGTACGACCATGGCAGGAACGAACGAACGCAGGCCGAAAACCGTGATGGAAGACCCGACGATCACCATCGTTGCTATCTCCGCCGGGCTGATCGGCCCCAGCTTCCCGTGGAGTTTTTTGGCCCTTTCGGTGAGTCCCGGAACGGTGTCCTTCTCGGGTTTGAAGACGATCATGAAATAGGCCCAGAGCAGGACGGTCATCACGACGCCGACGGGCAGCATGTAGGCGGACAATCCGAAGAAGGAGACGTCCTGCCCGGTGAACTTGCGATAGAACCCGAGGGCCACGGCGCCGCGGGCTGCGCCCAGCAGGGTCACGATGCTGCCGGCCCCGGCGACGAAGGCCATGCCCATGAACAACCCCTTGCCGAACCGGGTCTTTTTCCCTGGTTCGCCGTACATGGAGTTGATGGTCACCAGCAACGGAAAGACGGTCGCGGCGACTGCCGTGTGGGCCATGATCAGAGTCAGTGAGAAAGTCAACCCGTAGCAGCCCAGGTAGATCATGCTTGTTCGCTCACCCACCAGGGACAGGGTCCTGTAGGCCATGCGTTTCGTCAGACCGGTTTTCGTGAAGGCGATGCCGATCACCAGCGAGCCGAATATGAACCAGACCGATGGGTCCATGAAGTCGGTGAACGCGGTCCGCGGATCCCTGATCAGGAACAACCCCTGGATCACGCCAATGCAGATGCTGGTCACGCCGATGGGGATGATTTCGGTGACCCACCAGGTGGCAGCCAGGAGAAACAGGGCGAGGGCTGCCTTGCCCTGGCTGGTCAGGGGAAACGACTCTCCCATGGGGTCAACGGCCGGACCGGGAGTGGGTAGCAGCATGACGGTCGTGAACAGGAAGAGACCGAGCAGAGTGCAGAACAGGTCCCGTTTGTTCAAGCCGTCCAGTACCGGTTTGAATCGGGAAGGTCTTGCTGGTCGGCTGATCTCCGCCCAGGCTTCCGGCACCCGGGACCGGGAGTCTACCCGTTGGTCAGCAAGGTCCTTGCCCATCAAACTTGTACCGTCCTTTCATTCTTTCGACCCCCCGGCAAGCAGCCGGGGGCGAAATGGGCGGTCGTCCTAAACCATCTCCAGGAATCCGCACGGGCACTCCTCGGCGCACTTCTTGCAGCCGTTGCAGGTATTCATATCGATGGTGAGAAAGGCACCGAGCTTCGGCTCGGCGACCTTTCCGAAACACGAGGGCGTGCAATACATCCAACATCGCTCGCAGCCGAAGCAACTGCCACACGAGAAGCAGCGCGCAGCTTCTGCGAGAGCGGCCTCGATGCCGATGCCGGGATCGATCTCCGCATCGGGCCGGGCCAGACGTTCGGCGGGCGGCATCACCACCTGCTCCGCACGCTCCTGCGTCTCGTAGAAGTCCAGGATGATGCGATCCGGACCGATCTCAGGACCCGGTGTCTCGGCGATGGCAGCCTCGCCCCGCAGAGCCGCGTGCATGCTCAAGGCCGCCAGACGGCCTTGCCCGACCGAGATCGTCGCCAGACCCAGATTGACGTTGTCGCCCCCGGACCAGACGCCGTCGATACCGGTTCGTCCCCACTCGTCCACTTCCATCCAGCCCTTTTCGTTGAAGGCACCCAGGCTCTCGGTGTCCGGCGCCTGGCTGACGGCCGTGATCACCGTGTCGCAGGGGATCTCCGTCAGTTTGCCCTCAATGGGAACCGGGCGGCGGCGGCCCGAAGAATCCGGTTCACCCAGCTCCATGTGCTGGATCAGCATTCCGGTGACCGTGCCGTCCTCGTCGCGCAGAATCCGCGCCGGCGCAGCCAGGTATTCCAGCTGGATGTCTTCTTCGAGGGCCTCTTCGATCTCGCGGGCGATGGCCGGCATCTCCTCGCGGGTGCGGCGGTAGAGAATCGTGACCTGCGAGCCCATCCGACGGGACACACCCGCTGCGTCGTGACCGAGACGCAGGGTCACTCGAGCCGCGTCGATGGCGGTGTCGCCACCGCCGATGACGACCACGTTTTCGCCGACGGTGGGCACCTCTCCCGAGTTGGCCCGGCGCAGGAATTCCGTACCGGTGTAGACGCCGGAGCCGTCTTCGCCGGGACAACCGAGTTTGCGGCCCTGGTGGGCACCGATGCCGACGAACACCGCTGCAAAATCCCGGCGCAGATCCTCGAAGGCGATGTCCTTGCCGACGGTCACACCACTCTTGAACTCCACGCCCAGATCGAAGACCCGCTGGTACTCGGCATCGATGACCTCGCGGGGCAGGCGATACTCCGGAATGCCGTAGCGCAGCATGCCGCCGGGCTTGGCCAGGCTCTCGAACATGGTCACTTGATAGCCACGCCGAACGAGCTGGTAGGCACAGGACAGGCCGGAGGGGCCGGAGCCGACCACGGCGATCTTCTCGTCACGCGGCCCGTCTCCGTCGAGGAGCGGCGGCTTGAGGTCCCGCTCCAAACCATGGTCGCCGATGAACCGTTCCACGGCATTGATGCTGACGGCTCCCTCTTTCTCCGTACGATTGCATTCGCTCTCGCAGGGGTGGGGGCAGACCCGTCCCATGATCGCCGGCAAGGGATTGGTCTCCATTTCCAGCGCCCATGCCTGGTCGCAGGCTTCCTCGAGACTCAGCCCGAGCTTCTCGCGCTGGGCGATGGTGGTCAACCAGCCCCGGATATCGTTGCCGCTGGGGCAGGTCTTGATGCACGGAGGGTGTTTCACCACTTCCTGAGGGCGGTAGGGAGACTGTTCGCCGACAGAGGCGCTCCCGTGTATCTTCAGTGGCTTCTTCTTTTTGTTCTTCTTCAGAAGACCCATGACAAACCTGATCCCTTCCTGGCCGGCGTTTCCCGTAGTGGAAAACGCCGGCCGATATCCAACCCTCCGTGCACCGGTCCCTGCTAGATGGCCACCTCGCTCTGGTAGTAGTCCATCAGGATGCGGGCAACCTCAGGCCTGGCGAACTCCACCGGGAGGTCCTGACCCGCCGCCAGCATCTCGCGAACCTTCGTGCCCGACAGGAAGACGAAGTCCTCCTTGCGGTGGCCTTCGGGCGCGTCCCTCATCATGATGACCTCGCCGAGCACCTTGGAGAACGCGGTGTGATCGGCTTCGAAGATCTTCAGTTCGAGGGCATCTGCCGGGACCTCCTTGTGGAAGATCTCCTGGGCATCGAAGGGTCCGTAGTAGTCGCCGACTCCCGCATGGTCACGGCCCACGATGAGGTGCGTGGCGCCCATGTTCTGCCGGAAGACCGCGTGTAGGACGGCCTCTCGCGGGCCCGCATACAGCATGTCGAAACCGTAGCCGGTGATCTCGACCGTGCCCGGTTCGAAGTAGAGCTCGGCCATCTTGCGGATGGCTGCATCCCGGACATCTGCGGGGATGTCGCCCTTCTTCAGCTTGCCCAGCAGCATATGGATCACGGCACCGTCGAGGTTGTCGTGAGCCATGGCCATCTTGACCAGCTCCTCGTGGGCCCGGTGCATGGGATTGCGGGTCTGGAAGGCGACACAGGTGCGCCAGCCGTTCTTCTCGATCGTTTCCCGGATTTGCATCGCCGTTTGGAACGTTCCGGGAAAATCAGTCTCGAAGTAGGAGTAGTTGAGCACCTGAATCGGACCCGAAACGAAGGTCCGGCCGACCGAGTTGAAGGCGTTGACGCCCGGATGGTTCGTGTCCGTGGTGCCGTAGACCGTTTCGGTCATCAGCTTCATCTGCTCCTCGCTCGCTTCCTCGATCGCCTCCACGTCCTGGATGGCGATGACCGGATTTCCCGCGACGTTCGGATCCAGGAGGGCGATCCGCTTCGCGTCCCCGATCGCCGCGGCGTCGGGCACGACATTCACGATCGGTGTGGGCCAGAAGAGCCCGGAAGCAGTCTTCATGCTCTTGGCTACCGAAAGCGCGTCGGCCAGGTTCATGTAACCCTGCAGGGGGTTGAAGTAGCCGCTGCCAAGCATGACCGCGTTGGCGGCGGCCTGGGAACAGATCTGCAGTTTGGGCAATCCGGCCGCTTCCTCCAGCAGCGCAGCTCGCTTGGTATCATCTGCGACGAACAGGGGATTCAGCGTTTCGGAACCATGCGGCTTAATCATTTAATTCAACCTCCACTGGTGGGTGAATGCAATCGTCCCGGTTTCACCGGATCTCCCCGCGTGAACCCGAGGGTTTTTCGGCGCCCGGTTCAGGCGCGCCATCTCAACTCGTCGCGGCACCGGGCGCGCTCATGCGCTCGTGCACCAACGCCAGGGTGCGATAAACCATGTGGGCGAACTTCGAGTACGGAAACGTCAGGAACAGGCACAGCACGGAGCCCAGGTGAACCACATAGATTCCCACTGCCAACACCGGCGCCATGACGAATGCACCGACTTCGGCCAACACGCCGGTGATGATCACCAGCACCACGATCGCAAGGAAGAACCGGTCGAAGGGCCGCATCGCGCCGGCGCGTTTCCTGTCGCCCCGGCGGTTGGCCAACATCGCGACGATTCCGACCAACAGGAGTACGGCCGATACGTTGCCCAGGATCTTGTAGGGGTGGATCTGGGCCAGGGGCAGGGGAGTCCGCGAGATGTACATGGCCACGATCAGCAGCCCCGACGTGACCGCGGCGCCGACAAACCCCCAGAGTAGACTGAAGTGGGCCCAGCGTCGGGCCGCGGACGCCTCGCAGGTGCTGAATCGTTTGTGCGATCCTATTTCGCCGAGCACGGCCATCAGATTGGCCCAGAAGGATCCGGACCGGTCGCCGTGTCTACCGAGCAGCTTCCAGAACCTTTTGCCGCTGATTGCAATCGCGAGCAGGACCAGGAAGGCCGCGGTGAAATAGACGCCATAGATCAGCTTGTGGGGCACGAACTCTTCGTAGACGAGACGGGTCTCGCTCCCGGTGACGTGGGTCAGACCGCCGCTGCTCTGGTCATCTGCTATCGCCGTGTCCACCAAGCTGTGGGCGGCCAGGCTATGGATGGTTTTCTGGTTCGTCGCCTCCGGGACGTGGAAGCCGGTGGTCAGGCCCAGCAGGATCAGCCAGATGAGGAGTGGGGCTCCCAGCAGGGTCGGCCAGGTCCTGTCCGCATTCCCCACAAGCTTGCCCATGAAGCGGGGAGCGGCCAGGCATTCGACGCTCAGAGCCCGGATCGACTGCATCACGTCTCCCGGTCTCGCGTCCCGTGGGCAGGACACGTTGCAGTCGTTGCACTGGTGGCAGAGCCAGGCTCCAGGATCTCCGGCGAGCCGGTCGGCCAGGCCCCACTGCGAGGCCAGAATCTGCCGGCGGGGAAAATGCGAACCATCAAAGGCCAGGTCGCATACGCTCGAGCAGGTCGCACACTGGAAGCAGCGGGAGGCCGTAGCGCCCCCGCGAGCGGCGAGTCTGCGGCGAAACTCGGCTGAGGGGAGCAGTTCCGTATCTTGCACCATGACTACCCTCCTTTTAGAACCCCTTGTAGGGGTTGGGTCCCACTTCCTCGATGGTCTCCAGGAACTCGTCGAAGATCTCGGGGATCCTGGCATATTCGTTCCGGGCCAGGTCCACGATCTGAACGCGTTCGGATTCCAGGGTCAGTCGCTCCATGGTTTCCTGGACGTTGGTCATCCTGTAGTCAGCGAGATCGGATCCGCGAATGTAGTGGCACTGATAGTCGTCGCCCTTTTTGCAGCCGATGAGCAGGATGCCGTCGATACCGTTGGAAAGGGAGTCGGCGATCCAGACCACATTGACCGCGCCCAGGCACCGGACCGGGATGACGCGGACCCACGGGTTCCAGGAGAGCCTCCGCTTGGCGGCCTCGTCGAGGGCGGGCACGGCGTCGTTCTCGCACATGAATGCGATGACCCGGGGCTTCTCATCTTCCTCGTCGGGCACTTCGACGGCCTTGATCATGCCGGCAATGGAGCCCACCGAATAATCGGGGAAGTTGACGATGCGCTCGGGGCAGGAGCCGAGGCAGATTCCGCAGCGGCGGCAACGGAACTGGTTGTACTCCGGTGTGCCCTTCTCGTCCTCGTTGAGGGTGCCGAACGGGCATTCTTCGGTGCAACGCTTGCACTGAGTGCAGCGCTGAAGCGCGAAGTCGGGCACCGAAACGTCGCCGGATCGGGGATGTACAGCCTCACCTCGGGCCGCCATCTCCAAGCATTGCACGGCCTTCATCGCCGCCCCAAGACCATCTTCGGCTGCCTGTGCCGGTTCCATCGGAGCCCGCATGGCGCCGGCGGCGTAGATGCCGGTGCGGCGGGTTTCGTAGGGGAAGCAGATGTAGTGAGAATCGTTGAACTGGTAGCGCAGCGCCGGAAGGTCCGGCCCCTGGCGGTAGCCGAGGTTCAGGATCTCGCTGCCTTCGTGGGCCTCCAGTTCATCCACGATCTCCTGGGCCGCTTTGACCTGGGATTCCGATTCGTTCTTCTGGATTCGATCCTTGGCGTCCCGAAGCTCACGAATGGCTTCGCCGTCGGCCGTATTGGGGACCATACCTGTCGCCAGCACCACGAGGTCCGCCTCGAGAGACGCCTCGTCGCCGAGCAGGCTCTTACCGATATGGACCATCAGGCGGCCGTCATCCCCGTGCTCGACACGAGAAACCTCGCCGCGGGCGAAAAGGCTGTTGGGCGATTCCTGAACGCCCAGGTAGAGGTGTTCCAGCTGGCCTGATGCACGCAGGTCTCGATAGACCACCGCCGTCTCGATGTCGGGGTGGTCACGGTGGATCGCCGCTACCTGCTTGAGAGTGGCCGAACAGCACTCGCTCGAGCAGTAGGGCAGGTGTTCGGGGTCGCGGGAGCCCGCGCACTGCACGAAGACGATTCGACGGGGCGTCTTGCCGTCTTCCGGACAGTGCAGCTCGTTGGTCGCGAGCATCTTCTCCATGCTATGGGTGGTCAGGACATTCTTCGACTCCCAGAAACCGAGGCGGGTCAGTTTCCCGGGGTCATAGGGGCGGGCTCCGGTCGCCTGCACGATGGCGCCGACCTGCAGGCTGACGTTGCCGTCGGGGCCTTCCAGTTCGACCTCGAATCGCCCGGGCTGTCCGTCGATCCTGGCCGTCTTGTGCGACATGAAAACCTTGATCTGCGGATTCGACATGACCGAGGTGACGAGCTCGCCGATCCGGTTGGGCTGAATGGTGTCGTAAGGAGGGACCTCCGGTACGACGTCCTTCATGAGGGCAACGTGACCGCCCAGGCGGGCCGCTGACTCGACGAGGACGACCGGATTCCCCATTCCGGCGGCCGCCTTGGCCGCCTGTAGTCCGGCCAGGCCGCCGCCCACAACCATCACCGTACGGTCGATATCCTCGGCCTGGCTGGTCGCCGCCGCTGCCGCTGTGGCCTTTGCGAGCCCCATACGCAGCAGATCCTCGGCCAGCATCTGCGTGTCTTCCTCACCGTGCGGCTGGCACCACGCCACCTGCTCACGAAGGCACACCCGTTCGACGTGTACCTTGGTGGGATCGAAGCTGAACTCAGCTGACTTGGCCCGGTGGGAACAGGCGGCGATCACGACGCCATCGACACTTCCGTCGTCCACGGCTTCCTGAATGATCGCCACTCCTTCGGGGGAACACAGCTTCTCGTTGACCAGGTAGCTGGTCGCTCCCGCTTCGGTCGCTACTTCCTCGAACTCCTCCAGGGACACTGCGGCACTGATCTCACATCCGGTGCAGACGAAGACTCCCACCTGATTCATGGTGCGCTCCTTAATGCCCCCACACAGGCTTTTGCGGCGGTTCCCGTAGCATCTCGTACCGAGGCGGCAACGTCCTCCGGCCGTTTGGCCACACCGGCGACAAACAGATTCGCGTCGTCATCTTCAAGCCCAAAACCGTCGTCGTCCGTCCGAACCGCGAATGGCAAGGTTCCCTCGCTCAGCGCCGGCACCATACCGGTGGCCAGAACCGCGAGATCCGCCTTCACTTTGAGCAGCTCTCCGGTCTCCACGTTCTCCACTCTCAAGACGACGTCCTGCGCGTCACCCTGCTCGATCCGGCCGACCTTTCCCTTGATCAGTTCGACACCTTCGAGGGCCTCGACCCTGGTGAGCATGTCCTCGTTGCGGCCGGGCGTCCGGCGATCGATGTAGTAGATGCTGACCTCGCAGTCCGGCAATTGCTCCTTCACATACATCGCCTGCTTCATGGCGGCCAGGCAACAGACCGCCGAACAGTACGGCAGGTGGTTGACGTCGCGCGAACCGGCACACTGGACGAAGGCGACTCGCTGCGGAGCGGCGTTGCTGCCGGGGCAGAGGATCTTGCCGCCGGTAGGGCCGGTGGGTGAGACGAGGCGCTCCATGGTCACGTTGTTGATGACGTTCGGCAGTTCGCCTCCGCCGAGGTCGCTCAGATTCTCCAGCGGATAGGGCTGCCAGCCGGTGGCCAATACCACCGCGCCGGCGGTCAGATTTGTCACCTGTTCGCTGGCGCCGAGATCGATGGCGAGGTACTGGCAGGTGTCGACACAGGCAGTGCAGTCGGTGGGACAGGCCGCGCGTTCCAGCACGTATCGCTGGGGCCAGGCGTCAAGGTGGGGCAGGTGGATCGCGGGCACTTCGACCTGGCCCAGGTTGAACGGATCGGGCACCTTGACCGGGCAGACCCTGGAGCACTCGTCACAGGCGGTGCATCGCGAATTGACGTAGGCCGGTGCGGTGGTGAGAGCCACCTCCCAGAGGTCTCCGACACGCTCGGCCTTCGAGACGGTGGTGCTGGTGAACACCGTGATACGCGGATTGTTCTCCAGGCGCCGGGTGTTTATCTCCATGCCGCAACTCGGAGGACAGAGCTTCGGGAAGTAGTTGTGATTGTTCAGCACCCGTCCGCCGATGGACGGCTGCCGTTCGACGAGTACGACTTCTCGCCCTGCTTCGGCCGCCTCGAGCGCGGCTGTCAGGCCGGCGATGCCGGCTCCGATGACCATCAAGGGAGCCGGAGTTTGTTCGCTCATGATTCCCTCTCCACGGTCGCTCCCGTCACCGCTTGCGTCGCGCTGTCCGTCGGCGTCATGGTCGGCTCGCAAAAGAGGGCGTAACGCAACCAGCGGAAGGCGAAACGCAGCAGAGCTTCGTCGTCCGTCCTGATCTGCTCGACCAGTTCATCGGCCAGTTCGAAGCGGTTGATGAAGCTCGACGAGAAAATGAACCTGCGGAAGGTGTCCAGGTCATAACAGCAGGTATAGAACATCTCCATGCGCTTGGGATCCAGCTGACGGGTACCGCCGATGAACCAGGGATGCGATACGATCTCGCGGAAGCCCGTCTCCAGTTCCTCCTGATGAGACAGGTTCTGATCGGCTTTCCACTCGGCGACGGTCCATTCCCGTTTCTCTCCATGTCCCAGACAGAACTCTTCCTCGAAAAGGAAGTGGACCGGTTCGGAATCCTCGCCCGCCCTGGCCGGCGGCAACGCCGAACCCAGGGGATACATCCGGCAGGACCACGGTCGATCCTCGTACACGCCGCAGCCCTTGTCGCTGACGAACGTACAGCGCTTGTCGGGCTCCGGGCCCAACTTGAGCATGACCACCGGCAGGTGCAGGTCCTTGGTGATGGGCATCAGCGTGTGTTCTTGCAGGAAGTCGTCGGTTGTCATCTCGAGTCGGCGCGCGAGTCGCAGTACGTCCGTCGGAGTCAGCAGGATATTGATGTCCTGGCAGCAGCGGGTGAAGCACTCGAGATCCTGATGACATCCGAAACAGAATTTCTCCTCTGCACCGATCTGTCGCCGCCCTTTCAGCGGATCCGGGACCTCGGCGCGGGGGGGTTTCGAGTGGGATTCCAGGTTCATGTTCGCTGCTTCATTCATTGCCAGCTCCGTTCTCGAGTTGTGTCGGTCGAGGCCGAATCTCGTTGCGCCTCGTCCTTGAACAAAAGGAGACCCCAGGCGGATTCGCACCTGGGGCCTCCCTCACAGCATCAACGCCATGCAGGTTGCGAATCATCAGGAAACGGGTTCGAGTTCCCTCTCCTTACCGAAGACTCGCACGATTGGAACCTTCTTGAAGTCCCACTCGGCGGTTCCTCTGTTCAGCTTCCCGTTGACGAAGACCTTCCAGTTCTCGTTGTCCATGCCGGGCTTGTCGCTCCGGAAGTAGTAGCCCGGCCAGCGGGTCTCCTCGCGGAACAGCATTGCTCGAACATGGGCTTCGGCCTGGTAGCTGCGGTGGACGTTTTCCCAGCACCGCATCAGTTCATGCAGGTCCTTCGCCCCGAGCTTGTCCGAGTCCTCGCGCAGCAAATCGAGCAGCTCGAGGGCTCTTTCCAGGTTGGGCTTCGAAGTGGTGAACTGGGCCGTCACACCGCCTGCGTATTCGTCCATGAGCTTCTGCATGCGCATCATGAACATCTTGGGCAGGATGTAGTTCGGGTTGACGTCCGACTGGGTCGACTTGTCCTGGGTCTCTGCGAACAGTCCCAACGGTTTCAGGATCTTGGATTTGATCTCCTCGATGACAGCGTCGTCGTAGGTGATGTTGTCCAGGTTCTCTTTGACCAGGAATCGGACTGCCGATTTACCGGCGATCCGACCCTCGGCGTGGGACCCCGAGGAGAACTTGTGGGACGAGGCGCCCGAGGCGTCCCCGGCGGCAAAGAGTCCCGGGACCGTCGTCATGTTCTCGTAGCCCCAGAAGTACTCGCTCGGAGCGATATCCTCGGGACCGCACACCCAGGCCCCGGAGGCACCGGAATGGGATCCGATGAAGTAGGGCTCCGCGGCAGCGATTTCCGAGGGGGATTCTTCGGGCTGGATGTTGGTCGCAGCCCAGAGAATGGCCTGGGAGATCGTCATGTCCAGGAAGTCTTCCCACGCTTCGGATTCGAGTTCCTTGAGCTTCTTCTTGGCCTTCTTGGGGTCAGTCTCGCTCTGGGCGATTTTCTGGATGGCCTCGGCCGTCTGCATGTAGATCGGGCCCTTGCCTTCCATGACGTCCAGCATCATCAGGTAGTTGCGGAGGTTGGCAGGCACGGGTTTGACTGCGCCGTAGGGCTGCCAGTTCTCCAGTTCGGGCCGCCGGGTCTGCATGTAGTTCTCGCCCAAGGCATTGGTCGCCTGGGATTTGAAGAGCAGGAACCAGGCTCCCACCGGACCGTACGCATCCTTGAAACGGACCGGAATGAACCGCACTTCCTGGCAGGTCATCTCGGCGCCGGCCTTGATCGTGAAGTAGGCGGAAGCGCCCGAGTTGAAGGGTGGATACCAGGCGCGACCGGCTCCCTCACCCGAAGAGCGCGGCTTGAAGACACCCACGGCCCCACCCATGGCACAGATGGTGGCCTTGGCCTTGAACACGTAGAATTTGTTTTCACGCACCGAGAACCCGGTGGCGCCGACGCATCGATCGCCGTCCATGAGAGGTTCGGTGATGAAGACACGTTCGTAGATGTTGTCGGCACCGATGGCATTCTTGGCTGCCTCGGCGACGATGACCTTGTAGGATTCTCCGTTGATCATCAGCTGCCAGCGGCCCTCGTGTACGTAGCCGCCATCCTTGTCTTTCCAGATCGGCAAGCCCCACTTCTCGAAGAGGTGGACCGACGAATCGACATGGCGGGCGATGTTCGCCACCAGGTCTTCGCGCGTGATGCCCATCAGGTCATTGCGGACATAGTCCACGTAGTTTTCGATCGTGTTCTCGCCGTCTTTGAGTCCGACGTACTGGTTGATCGCGGACAAGCCCATCGCCACGGCGCCGGAGCGATCCATGGCGGCCTTGTCGACCAGGGTCACCTTCAATCCGTTCTTCTTGGCCCAGTGGGCAGCCTCCACAGCCGCACCACATGCGGCCATCCCCCCGCCGAGAATCAGTAGGTCTGTTTCGACCACTTCTGTCGTGAATTCCTGCATGGCTATGCACCTCCTTTCATCCAGACGGTGGCCGTCCCGCAGGACTCGGGCTCGGTATAGAGCACCGGACCATCCAGTTCGGGATCAGTGTCCCAGCCACCGCTGGGAACCGCTTCGCCTTCAGGCGTGGTACGGATGGGGAACTTGAAACGCTTGATGTTCCCGTTGCGGAACTTGACCGTCCACATGATGCTGTCGGTCGAGCGCATGGGAACGACTGAAGCGCCCATAGGAACGAAATCCGCGTACCCGCGTACGTCGACGGCGTCGACGGGGCAGATCTTGACGCAGCTGTAGCATTCCCAGCACTGAGACGGGTCCTGGTTGAACGCTTTCATCTGTTCCTTGTCGAGCACCATCAGGTCGTTTGGACAAATGTGCTGGCAGGCGGTCTTGTCTAACGCCTTGCACCCATCGCACTTATCCGGAATTACAAAACTTGGCATCTAACTACCTCCTCGGTGGAACAATCGAAGCCCGAATGCAGTCGGCCACGAAGTCGCCTCTGGAGATAGGCTACGTCTATTGAAACCAAGGCATCAACGCTAAACTTTAGATCTTACCTATAAAGAGAGTTTGTGGGGGTGTACTTGCCTAGCTGTCAGGAATTTGCGTCATCGGTGCAGTTCTTCCACTCCCGGCTGTGGGCTCTGAGTTCCTCGATGAAGGTCGCGACGGCGGGGGTGGGTGCGAAATTCTTCCAGGTGACCAGGACGATGCGTCTGATCAGCGTCGGCTCGACCCGGGCACGGGTGAAGGGTCCCAGCGGTCGCCCCTTGCAGGCGATGTTACGAGCGCTCACCATGTCCGGCAAGAAAGCGATACCAATTCCTGCTTCCACCATCTGGCGAATGGTCTCGACATTGTCCGTCGAGACCACGCATTCGATGTTCACGCCCAGTTTGGCCAGATAGTCGCGCACCATCCGACCGGTCGGGTTCTCGCTGGTCAGGGTCGCGAATGGCTGCCCCCGCAGCTCCTCGGGCCGAACTTCCTCTCGTCCATAAAAGGGGCCGTCCTTGCCGCACACCAGGGAGATGTTCTCCTCCAGAATCGTTTCCAGGGACAATCGCCGGTCGGGTTGGGGGTTCGCCACCAGGGCGAGATCCACCTTGTTGGCCAGCAGGGCGTCGATGATCTCATATGAATTCCGGTAGAGTACCGTTGGCCTTGCTGACGGCTGACTGACTCGCATGGCATTCAGGATTCTGGGCAGGAAATAGATGCCGACGCTGTTGACGGTCCCGATCCGCACCTCGCCGGCCGCATCGTCCGAAAGCCTTTCCAGGGCCTGGTGGGCCAGACGAACCCGATTCTGGATCAACTGCGCTTGTTCGTAGAGTACCCGTCCAGCCTCGGTGGGCGTGATTCCGCGCGATCGGCGGTAAAAGAGCGCGACTTCCAGATCGGATTCCAGCAGCTTGATCTGGTAGGAAATGGCAGGTTGGGTCATGTGCAGACGGGTCGTGGCGCGGTTGAAACCGCCTTCTTCCACAACGGCAACGAAGCACTCCAACTGTCGAAGCTCCATGGGATGCCTTCCACCAAGTGAGTGAAGGATCATCGGATTTAATGGACTCGGGCCCGACTGGAGTGGCGGGACAATAAAACAGATCTATTGAGATTTAATAGTCACCCACCTTCTGTTTATGGGCTATACATCCCAGCTGTCAAGCATGTTTTTCACGCCGCAGCAACACGATTCCC
>Ga0209475_10002557_pt1 | contig 17989 bp, 13 predicted proteins | sample tdDd471_FD_187128 | JGI IMG/M metagenome (GOLD analysis project Ga0209475, IMG submission 187128) | Marine sediment microbial communities from the Atlantic coast under amendment with organic carbon and nitrate - tdDd47.1 (SPAdes)... | ecosystem: Environmental > Aquatic > Marine > Coastal >... | reverse complement strand
GCCGCAGGATCCGAAGACGGCGCTGCAGGAGTGGGCGCAGGGCCGGCGCCTGCCGCTGCCGGTCTACGCCACGGTCGGGCAGACCGGGCCGGCGCATGCCCCGGAGTTCACCGTCGAGGTTCGGGTCGAGGGCCAGGAGTCGCAACGCGCGATCGGCAAGTCCAAGCGGCTGGCCGAGCAGTCGGCGGCGGCGGCCATGCTGGGGGCGATAGGCGAATGAGCGGGACGTCGGACGACACGGCTTCCGGGCCGACCCAGGGTGACCCGACCCGTTGCGGGTTCGTGGCGCTGGTCGGCGCCCCGAACGCCGGCAAGTCGACGCTGACCAACCACCTGGTCGGCGCCAAGGTGTCGATCGTCACCCACAAGGCGCAGACCACGCGCGCCCGCATCCGCGGTATCTCGATGGCCGGCCCGGCGCAGATCATCCTGGTCGACACTCCTGGCATCTTCAAACCGCGTCGCCGGCTCGACCGGGCGATGGTGCATGCCGCCTGGGCCGGCGCCGGCGACGCCGACGTGATCGTGCTGGTCGTGGATGCCGCCAAGGGGCGGGTCGACGACGATACCCGACGGATCGTCGAGGGGCTGAAGGCCAACGGCCAGCGGGCGGTGCTGGCCCTGAACAAGGTCGACGGCATGAAGCGCGAGAAGCTTCTGCCGATGACCCAGGAATGCGCGGAGCTGTTCGACTTCGACTCCGTCTTCATGATCTCGGCGCTGACCGGCAGCGGCTGCGACGACCTCAAGGCGTATCTCGCCGCGCATATGCCCGAGGGGCCCTGGCACTATCCCGAGGACGAGCTGTCCGACCTGCCGATGCGGCTGCTGGCCGCCGAGGTGACCCGCGAGCAGGTGTTCCTGAAGCTGCACGACGAGCTGCCCTACGAGGCCACGGTCGAGACCGACATGTGGACCGAGCGGGACGACGGCTCGGTCCGCATCGACCAGACGATCTATGTCGAGCGCGACAGCCAGCGGATGATCGTGCTCGGCAAGGGCGGCCGGAAGATCAAGGAGATCGGCCAGCTCGCCCGCGAGCAGCTCGAGGCGATGCTGGAGCGCCGGGTCCACCTGTTCCTGTTCGTGAAGGTGCGCGAGGCCTGGCAGGAGGACCGCGAGCGGTACACTACCTGGGGGCTCGAGTGGGACGTGTGAGCCGCGGCCCGGGCGTGGCTTCGGAGACGGACGTCTGACCCATGGTCGACTGGACCGACGAGGGCATCGTGCTGGCGGCCCGGCCGCACGGCGAGGGCTCGGCCGTGGTCGTGCTGCTGACCCGCGGCCACGGCCGGCACGCCGGCTTGGTGCGCGGGGCGTTCTCCGGGCGGGCTCGGGGGCTCTACCAGACCGGTAACCGGGTCACCGCCGAGTGGCGGGCCCGGCTGGCCGAGCACCTCGGCAACTACGTCTGCGAACTCGCCGAGGGCCACGCCGCGGCGTTGCTGGACGACCCGCTGAAGCTGGCCGGCCTGACCGCGGCCTGTGCGGTGGCCGAGGCCTCGCTGCCCGAGCGTGAGCCGCACCCGCGGGTGCACGACGGGCTGGTGGCGCTGCTGAACGCCATGGCGAACCCCGATCTGGGCGATGCCTGGGTGGCTGCCTATGTGCGCTGGGAGGTCGGGGTGCTGGCCGATCTCGGCTACGGCCTCGACCTCGAGAGCTGTGCCGCGACCGGCGTCAACGACGACCTCGCCTATGTCAGCCCGCGGTCCGGGCGCGCGGTCTCGCTGGCGGCCGGCGAGCCGTACCGCGACCGGCTGCTGCCGCTGCCCCGATTCCTGATCGGTCAGACGGGTGCCGGGCTGGGCGGCGATTCCGACGACCTGTTCCGGGGCCTGGCGCTGTCGGGTTTCTTCCTGGAACGCCATGTGTTTGCGACCCACGGCCGGCAGCCACCGCCGGCCCGCACGCGTTTCGTTGAACGATTCGCGCGGGGCGTTACAGTATCTGGTGGAGGATTGGATACATGACCACGACATCTGCCGAAGAGCCGCCGCGGATCCGCGACACCTGGCTGGCCGACGCGTTGAGCGAGCGGTATCTCGCCTATGCCCTGTCGACCATCATGGCGCGGTCGCTGCCGGACGTACGGGACGGACTGAAGCCGGTGCATCGGCGGCTGCTGTTCGCGATGCGGCAGCTCCGTCTCGACCCGGGCTCGGCCTACAAGAAGTCGGCGCGCGTGGTCGGCGACGTCATGGGTAAGTTCCACCCGCACGGCGACGCTTCGATCTACGACGCGCTGGTCCGTCTGGCCCAGGACTTCGCGGTCCGCTACCCGCTGGTCGACGGCCAGGGCAACTTCGGGAACGTCGACGGCGATAACGCCGCGGCCATGCGCTACACCGAGGCGCGGATGACCGAGGTGGCGCGCCTGCTGCTCGACGGGATCGACGAGGACGCCGTCGACTTCCGCCAGACCTACGACGGCGAGGGCGAGGAGCCGATCGTCCTGCCGGCGGCGTTCCCGAACCTGCTGGCGAACGGCGCCCAAGGCATCGCGGTCGGCATGGCGACGTCGATCCCGCCGCACAACGTCGACGAGCTGTGCGCCGCCCTGCAGCACCTGATCAAGCATCCGAACGCGGCCGACGAGACCCTGCTCGAGCTGGTGCCGGGGCCGGACTTCCCGACCGGCGGCACGCTGGTCGAGTCGCGCGAGTCCGTGATGGAGGCCTACCGCACCGGCCGCGGCAGCTTCAGGGTCCGGGCCCGCTGGGAGGTCGAGCCGCTCAAGAACGGGACCTGGCAGATCGTCGTCACCGAGATCCCGTACCAGGTCCAGAAGTCGCGCCTGATCGAGCGCATGGCCGAGCTGCTTCAGAACCGCAAGCTGGCGCTGCTGGGCGACATCCGCGACGAGTCCGCGGCCGACATCCGGCTGGTGCTGGAGCCGAAGAGCCGCAACGTCGACCCCGACGTGCTGATGGAGAGCCTGTTCCGGCAGACCGACCTGGAGAGCCGGATCTCGCTCAACCTCAACGTCCTCGACAAGGACAACGTGCCGCGGGTGATGAGCCTGCGCGAGGCGCTGCAGGCGTTCCTCGACCACCGGCACGAGGTCCTGATCCGGCGGACCCGGCATCGGCTCGACAAGATCGCCCACCGGCTGGAGGTGCTCGGCGGCTACCTGATCGCCTACCTGAACCTCGACGAGATCATCCGGATCATCCGCGAGGAGGACGAGCCGAAGGCCGTCATGATGCGGACCTTCGACCTGACCGACGTGCAGGCCGAGGCGATCCTGAACATGCGCCTGCGGGCCCTGCGCCGGCTCGAGGAGATCGAGATCCGCAAGGAGTACGAGGAGCTGTCGGCCGAGCGCGACGACCTGACGGCGCTTCTGGACGACGAGGGGCGGCGCTGGCGGACGGTGTCGCAGCAGCTCGGCGAGCTGCGCCGGTCGTTCGGCAAGAATACCGAGATCGGCCGCCGCCGGACCGAGGTCGGCAGCGCGCCGAGCCCGGTCGTCGTGCCGACCGAGGCGCTGGTCGAGCGCGAGCCGATCACCGTGATCTGCTCGAAGATGGGCTGGATCCGGGCCCTGAAGGGCCATATCGGGCCGGAGCAGGAGGTCAAGTACAAGGAGGGCGACGGCGAGCGGTTCCGGCTGCACGCCGAGACCACCGACAAGATCCTGGTGTTCGCCACCGACGGCCGGTTCTACACCATCGGCGGCGACAAGCTGCCGTCCGGCCGCGGCCACGGCGAGCCGATCCGGCTGATGATCGATCTCGCCAACGACGAGGACCTGGTGGCGATCCGGCCGCACCGCGCGGGCGAGCGGCTTCTGGTCGCCTCCAGCGAAGGCCGCGGCTTCGTGGTGCCGGCCGACGACGTGGTGGCGCAGACCCGTGCCGGCAAGCAGATCCTGGTGCTCGATGCCGGGGCCAAGGCACAGGTCTGCGTGCCGGCGGCCGGCGATACCGTCGCCGTGGTCGGCAGCAACCGCAACCTGTTGATCTTCGACCTTGCCGACCTGCCGGAGATGTCGCGCGGCAAGGGGGTCATCCTGCAGAAGTACAAGTCCGGCGGCCGGCTGGCGGACGCCCTGGTCTTCAAGGCCGAGGAGGGGCTCTCGTGGATCCGGGAGGCCGACGGCCGCCGGCGCGTCGAGACCGAGCTCGGGCCGTGGCGCGGCAAGCGGGCCGGCGCCGGCAGGAACCCGCCCAACGGTTTCCCGCGCCCGCCGCGCTTTACCTGAAGCCGTTCCGGTTTCTCCGGGTTCGGGCGGCCCGGCAGGTCCGGGCCGCAGGGCTTGCTGCGGTTTTCCGGGTGAGCGAGTGCCTGCCTGAGTCCGCCTGGAACCACCGAGCGGGTCATGTCGAAGGACAGCAACAGTGTCGTTTATGTCAGGGCGACACTCTGTCGCAGAACTTGTTAAAAGGACGGATGAATACAGGCGTCCAGGCTATTTGTAAGCACGAAGAAGAGTGGTGAAAGTGCAGAGTATGATGTCGGCAGCAGTTTTGATTTTGACAAGATAAAGGCAATTCTGGGCTGATTGCGGTCACGGTCCTCCCGGAACCCTGGCGGATAGCGTCGATGGCGCGTCCTGCAAGCCGTCGGGCATCAAGGGAGCTGTGACCACCATGGAACGTCGTAAGTTTCTGACGACCGCAGGGCTTGCCGCTGCGGCGACAACCGCATTCGCCGCTCCGGCGATCGCGCAGAGTGCGCCGGAACTCAAATGGCGCCTGACCTCGAGTTTCCCGAAGAGCCTGGACACCCTCTACGGCGGGGCCCTGGTCTTCGCGAAGTACGTGGCCGAGGCGACCGACAACAAGTTCCAGATCCAGGTCTTCGCCGGCGGTGAGATCGCACCCGGCCTGGAAGCCGCCAACGTCGTCTCGAACGGCTCGGTCGAGGCCTGCCACACCGCGAGCTACTACTACTGGGGCAAGGATCCGACCTTCGCGTTCGGCACGGCTGTGCCGTTCGGCCTCAATGCCCGGATGCAGAACGCCTGGTTCTACTACGGCGGGGCCAACGAGCTGCTGAACGAGTTCTACGCAAAGCACAATCTCTACGCCCTGCCGTGCGGCAACACCGGGGCCCAGATGGGCGGCTGGTTCCGCAAGGAGATCAAGTCGGTCGCCGATCTCAAGGGCATCAAGATGCGGATCGGCGGGTTCGGCGGCAAGGTGATCTCGAAGCTCGGGGTGGTCCCGCAGTCGATCGCCGGCGGCGACATCTATCCGGCGCTCGAGAAGGGGACGATCGACGCGACCGAGTGGGTCGGCCCCTACGACGACGAGAAGCTCGGGTTCTACAAGGTCGCGCCGTACTACTACTACCCCGGCTGGTGGGAAGGCGGTGCCGCCCTGCACCTGATGATCAACAAGGAGAAGTGGGAAGCCCTGCCGGCGGCCTACAAGGCCATCGTCACGGCAGCCGCGCAGGCCGCGAACTGCGACATGATGGCCCGCTACGACCAGCTCAACCCCGCGGCCTTGCGCAGGCTGGTTGCCGGCGGCGCGAAGCTGCGGCCGTTTCCGGCCGACGTGCTCGAGGCGAGCTTCAAGGCGGCCCAGGAGACCTACGCCGAGCTGACCGCCGGCAATGCGGCGTTCAAGAAGGTCTACGACTCGATGGTGGCCTTCCGCGGCGAGGAATACCTGTGGTTCCAGGTGTCGGAATACACCTACGACACCTTCATGATGGGCGAGCAGCGCAGGAAATGGAGCTGAATCCGGCTGGCCCGCCCGGATGGGGGGCCAGTCCCGGTGCGCGATACGGCGGTCGCATTCGGCCGCCGGTCCCGCGCGTGAGGACTCTGCCGGAGCCGCGTCTGCCCGGATGCGGCCGGTGAGGCGGTGATCGACGCGGGTTCGTTCGTGGCGGTCGCGATCGGGATCGGAAGAAGGAAAATCCATGCGCAGGCTGCTCGACGTGGCCCGCGGCATCGACGGCGCGACAGCGTTCGTCGGCCGCTGGGTGTATTGGTTTGTTCTCGGGGCCGTCCTGGTGAGCGCGGGCAACGCGATCAGCCGCAAGCTCCTCAGTTTGAGCTCGAACGCCTGGCTCGAGCTGCAGTGGTACCTGTTCGCGACGGTGTTCATGCTGGCCGCCGCTCATACCCTGCAGCGCAACGAGCACATCCGGATCGACATCCTGTCGACCATGTTCCCGAAGCGGGTCCGTGACTGGATCGACGTGATCGGCCATGTCGTGTGCCTGCTGCCGATGGCCGCCGTTATGGTCTACCAGCTGGTGCCTTGGGTGGTGCGCAGCATCGTCTCCGGCGAAGTCTCCCCGAATGCGGGCGGCCTCGTCCTGTGGCCGGCGCGTGTGGTGGTGCTGGCCGGCTTCGTCCTGCTGCTGCTGCAGGGGGTGTCCGAGCTCATCAAGCGTGTCGCGGTTCTGGCGAACCTGATCCCCGATCCCTACGAGCGGTCGGCGGGTTCGCACGGGCATGTCGAATAGCCGCCGGGCGGAGCACCCAAGCAATGACGCACTTCCTGATCGACAACATGGCGCCGATCATGTTCGCGGCGCTGATGGTCGTCCTGTTGCTCGGCTACCCGGCGGCGTTCTCGCTGGCCTTCGTCGGGCTCGGTTTCGGATTGCTCGGCATCGATCTCGGCCTGTTCAGCAGCAACTTCTTCCATGTCCTGCCGGAGCGCATGTGGGGAATCGTCTCGAACGACACCCTGCTGGCGATCCCGTTCTTCACCTTCATGGGGCTGGTGCTCGAACGATCCGGGATGGCCGAGGACCTGCTGGATACGGTCGGGCAGCTTTTCGGGCCGGTCCGCGGCGGTCTCGCCTTCGCTGTGGTGTTCGTCGGCGCACTGCTGGCGGCGACCACCGGCGTCGTGGCGGCCTCGGTCATTGCGATGGGGCTGATCTCGCTGCCGATCATGCTGCGCTACGGCTACGATCGCTCGCTGGCCACCGGCGTGATCGCGGCATCCGGCACGCTCGCGCAGATCATTCCGCCGAGCCTGGTGCTGATCGTCATGGCGGACCAGCTGGGCCGGTCGGTCGGCGACATGTACAAGGGCGCCCTGATCCCTGGCCTCGTGCTGTCGGCGATGTATGCCGGCTGGGTGGCGCTGGTCGCGATCTTCGGCCGGAACAAGGCGCCGGCCCTGCCGGCCGAGGCGCGGACGCTGGGGTCGGGCGTATGGTCCCTGGTGGTCGCGCTGTTGGTGTCGTGCGCCGTCGGCTACGCCGCCTACGTCGTGATGATCCCGCACATGGAGGGGCCGGAGATCGTCGGCTTCTTCGCCGCAGTGCTGGTCGCCTACGGGCTCGCGCTGGTCAATCGCCAGCTCGGTCTCGGCATGCTGTCGCGGTTGGCGGAGCAGTTCATCATCGTCCTGATCCCGCCGCTGGCGCTGATCTTCCTGGTTCTCGGCACGATCTTCATAGGGCTGGCGACCCCGACGGAGGGCGGTGCGATGGGCGCCGTCGGGGCCATGGCCCTGGCCCTCGGAAAGCGCCGCCTGAGTATGCCGCTGCTGCGCCAGGCGCTCGACTCGACAGCCAAGCTTTCCGCGTTCGTGATGTTCATCCTGATCGGTGCGCGGATCTTCTCGCTGACGTTCTACGGCGTCGACGGTCACCGCTGGGTCGAGAACCTGCTGGTCAGCCTGCCGGGCGGGCAGGTCGGCTTTCTGGTCGTCGTGAACCTGCTGGTGTTCGTGCTGGCGTTCTTCCTCGACTTCTTCGAGCTGGCCTTCATCATCATCCCCCTGCTGGCGGGGCCGGCGCAGTCGCTGGGCATCGACCTGATCTGGTTCGGGGTGCTGCTCGGCATCAACATGCAGACCTCGTTCATGCACCCGCCGTTCGGCTTCGCGCTGTTCTACCTGCGCTCCGTCGCTCCCAGGGAGGCATACCGCGACAAGATCACCGGCGAGCTCATCGAGCCGGTGACCACCGCGCAGATCTACTGGGGGGCGATTCCGTTCGTGGTGATCCAGGCGATCATGGTGGTGGCGACCATCCTGTTCCCGCAGATGGTCATGCACTACAAGGGCGCGCCGACCGCCGATCCCGCCAAGATCGAGATCACGATTCCGCCGGCCGGCCCGCTGCCCGGCAGCAACGAGCTCGGGCAGCCGCCCGTGATCGACTTGAGCAAGCCGCCTTCGTTCAATTGAACGCGAGTCTCGCGGGGTTGCCGGAGGTGCGGGAGCAGGGTGGGGGCGACGAACCGGCCGTGCGGCCGTCGTCGCCCCCAGGTGCTCAGAAGTACAGCGAGATATCGCGGTGATGCGACTGGCAGGCCGCGATCTCGACAGCGACGTCGTCCGGCATCCGGTTTAGCAGGCGCATGCCGATCGTGTACTTGATCGCCGAGTCGTAGGCCTCGAGCTGCGGCAGTAGATCCTTCTGGGCGGCAGTCCGCCAGGCGATCTCCTCGTCCATGATCTTGAGGAGCTTCTGGAACTCCTGCTCGGCCTTCTCCGGATCCCGGGCGATCGCCCGTCGCGTCGACGACAGCGCGCTGCGGATGGCGTTGACGTCGGCGACGCCTTCGTTGAGCTGCCGCTCGGCTTCCTTGAACGCCTCTTCCTTGTCCGCCGCTGCCCGGTCGCTGTGGAGGACCTGCTCCAGCCCGCGGATATCGCCCTCCAGGCCGGCCAGCGCATCGGCGGTCTTGAGGACCCCGATGAGCTCCATGATCGGCTCATAGGCCTGGTCGGTGACGCGGCGGTAGGTCAGGCGCGCCCGCTTCTCGCTGGCGAGGATCTTCTTGAACTCGCCGCGGCGCGGCTCCCAGTCGCTCGGGACCGAGGCCTCCAGCTGCTTCAGCTCGGTGCTCAGATGGGCGAGCTCGGTCTCGAGCCCGGCACGGAACTCCTTGTCGTCGGGCCGGAACCGCTTGGCCAGATCGATGCGCTGCTTGACGTCCTGGATCGCCCCCTTGTGCTTGCGGATATCCTCCTGGATGTCGCGAACCTCGACGTGCAGCGGCCGATAGGTGACCGCGGCGTCGTCGATCGCCTTCGACGCCGCGAGGGCCTCGTCCAGCGCACCGAACGTCTTGCCGGCGTTGTCGATCGCCTTGGTGATCTCGTTGGCCCGGCGCTTCGGCAGGGAGGAAAGATCCCAGCCTTTGGCGGTCTCGATCGCGGCCTTGATCTCGTTGCCGCGGATCCCGTTGGTCTCGGCGATGTAGTCCTCGAGGCAGGATTGCAGGCGCGGGTTCTTCGGCGGCGGCGCCGTCACCCCGGTGAGCGACACCCTGTTCGGGATGTAGTTCACCAGCTCCGGCACGACGCCGACGATGAACAGCGCCAGCAGCTGCAGCGAGATGAAGGGAACCACGCCCTTGTACATCGAGATCGTGCGGACCATCGCCGGCGCCACGCCACGCAGATAGAACAGCGCGAAGCCGAAGGGCGGGGTCAGGAACGAGGTCTGGATGTTCAGGCCGATCATGACGCCGAGCCAGACGGCGGTGACGTTCGCCGACGGATCCATCAGCAGGATCGGGGCGACGATCGGCACGACCACGACCGAGATCTCGATGAAGTCGAGGAAGAAGCCCAGGACGAAGATCACCGCCATGACGATGACGAACTGGGCCCAGAAGCCGCCGGGCATGCTGGTCAGGAACTCGCGGACCAGGTCCTCGCCGCCGAAGGCGCGGAACGAGGCGGTCAGCATGGCGGCGCCCAACAGGATGATGAAGACCAGCGAGGTCGTCTTCGCGGTCTCCACCATCACGTCGCGCATGGTGTTCTCGATCTTGAGCGTCCGGTAGCCGCTCCAGCAGAGCGAGACCACCAGGCCGATGACGCCGATCCCGGCCACGAGCATGCCGATGACGTCGGCCTGGGTGTTGACCTGCCGGATGTTCAGCGGGTGGACGTGCAGGGTGCCGAGGATCGCTACGACCGAGAGGACCGCGAGGATCGCGGGCCGGAACGCGCCCTTGCCCTCGTACAGCCGGTAGCCGGCCATGACCATGGCGCCCGCGGCACCGATCGCGCCGGCCTGGTTGACCGTGGCGATGCCGGTGATGATCGAGCCCAGCACCACGAAGATCAGCGTCAGCGGCGGCACCAGGGCGAGCAGCACCTTGCCGGCGAAGCGTCGGTCGTAGGCGCCCTCGAACGGCACGGACGGCGCCGTCTTCGGACGGATGAACGACAGCACCAGGATGTAGACCATGTAGAGCCCGACCAGGACCAGACCCGGCACCAGGGCACCCATGAACATGTCGCCGGCGCTGGTCGACGTCACGCCGAACTCGCTGGGCATCGAGAACTCGCCGGTGCTGGCCTTGTACAGCGCGAGCCGGGCGGTGGCCGCCTGGTCGACGGCGCCGGAGAGCTGGTCGGCCAGGATGATGAGCACGATCGATGGCGGGATGATCTGACCGAGCGTGCCGGAGGCGGCGATGGTGCCGGTGGCGAGCGGATGCGAGTAGTTGTTCCGCAGCATCGCCGGCAGCGAGATCAGGCCCATCGCCACCACGGTGGCGCCGACGATGCCGGTGGTCGCGGCGAGCAGGGCGCCGACGAACACCACCGAGATGCCGAGACCGCCGCGGACCGGGCCGAACAGCTGCGCCATCGAGACCAGCAGATCCTCCGCGATCTTCGAGCGCTGCAGCATGATGCCCATGAACACGAACAGCGGGATCGCGATCAGGGTGTCGCGCTCGACTTCCCAGTACACGCCACGGAAGTTCGTGACGCCGGCGCTCAGCCAGTTGACCGGGCCGCCCTGGGCGAAGTAGGCGTCCGGGTTTCCTTCGAAGATCGTGCCGGACAGGGCGGCCAGGCCGATCGTGACGATCGCCGAGCCCGGCAGGGCGAAAGCGACCGGGAAGCCGGATCCGAGGGCCGAGGCCATCAGGATCACCAGGAGGGCGAGGAAGAAAAGCTCCATCTTGAGACGCCGCTTTCACTCTGTTCGGTCGGCGGGCCAGCGGCCCGGGGAATGGTCTCGCCTGATCGAGGCGCCCTCGAGGGCGCCGACGGTCAGGAGATCGGGACTTCGGTGTGGCGATGACCCGGCTCTTCGCGGAAGTCCGCGACGCTCTCCATCAGGTACGCCGCGAACTGGATCATCATGGTGACCGCGAACGTGCCCAGGAAGCCGGCCATCAGGTACTTCACGTACATGCCGAAGCCCGACTGCGAGACCTCGTAGTTCAGCAGGGGGCTGGTGATCACGCTGGTCTTGGTCCCCATGCCGAAGGCCAGGATCACGGCGCACAGCCCGACGCCCATCACCAGGCTGCCGACCGCGTTGACCGCACCCTTGGTCTTCGGACGGAAGCCCGAATACAGCACGTCGACCCGCACGTGGCCGTCCTCGTAGAGCGTGTAGGCGCTCGCGAACAGGAACAGGCCGGCGTACCAGAACCGGACGAGGTCGCCCTGGAAGGCCTGCTCGTAGGAGAAGATGAAGCGGCTGACGACGATCGTGAGCTCCGCGACCACCACCAGGAGCGCGAGCCAGGGAAAGCCGAGCGTCCGGGTCCTTGCCGCGATGAGGAACGAGAGGGCGAGCAGCGGCATGTGGACGTAGGCGCCCCGGAACTGCGAACGGCTGAGCTCGGTCGCGAGTTCCTCGCCGACGACGTTGCCCAGCAGCGCCTCGACCCGCAGGAACGAGATCGCCATGTCGACCAGGCCGATCAGCACCACGGCCCAGAACGCCGTCCGGATGATGTAGGCGACCACGTTGGTCAGCAACTGGGCGTCCTGGCGCAGGCCGCGGTCGGTCCGGGCCACGAAGACGATCGGCCCGATGACTCCGAGCACGTAGATCCCGGCCTGAACGGTCCCGAGGCCGCCGCCCAGCGCGCCCGGCCAGCCGTGCCAGATCGACAGATAGGTGTTGATCAGGAACGCAAAGGTCAGGCCGACGATCACCCACGAGACCGATCGGGTGAGACCGGTTCCGGGGAACCCGCCGGTCGACCGCGAGAGGGCTGGCGATTCCATGCTGGCCATGGCTTGAAGTCTCCGTCCGCGATCGCGGTCATGCCGCGACCGTCACGTCCGATTGCTGGGAAGGCGCTACCGGGAAACCGGGCCCGGGCTCGCGAACCGCAGAGCGCGCCGCTTCGAACGTCGGCTCTGCCCGGGAAAACCAGATGGTCCTTGAAAAACGGACGGGGTCCGGAGACCCCGTCCGCAGTCATGCGTGAAGATCGACCTGATTAGAGGCCCAGCACTCGGTTGCGCTGGGTGTAGTACGGGCCTTCCGACAGCTTCATCCAGCCGCCGACGTCGGCGCGGGCCTTCGCGAAGCTCTCGTGGATGCGGTTGGCGAGGTCGCTGTGAGCCCGCACGCCCTCGTACACCTCGGCCGAGGCGCGGCCGAACGCGTCGTAGACGTCGTCGTTGAACTCGCGCAGCTGGACGCCGTGCTCGTCGATCAGCTTGCGCAGGTACGAGCCGTTGTTGGCGTTGTACTCGGCCATCATGACGTCGCACTCGGTGTGCGCGCAGGCCGTGAGCAGCGCCTGGTCGGACTTCGACAGGGACTCCCACCAGGACTTGTTGAAGCCCAGCGAGTCGTAGCCGCCCGGCTCGTGCATGCCCGGGTAGTAGTAGTACTTCGCCGCCTCGTAGAACTTCAGGAAGTAGTCGTTCCACGGGCCGACCCACTCGGTCGCGTCGATCGCGCCGGAGACCAGGTTCTCGTAGATCTGGCCGCCCGGCAGGGACACCGGCGAGGCGCCCAGCTTGGCCATGACGTCGCCGCCCAGGCCCGGGATACGCATCTTCAGGCCCTTGATGTCCTCGGCGGAGTTGATCTCCTTGTTGAACCAGCCGCCCATCTGGACGCCGGTGTTGCCGGCCGGCAGACACTTCAGGCCGAACTCGCCGGCCAGCTCGTCCCACAGCTCCTGGCCGCCCATGAAGTTGATCCAGGCGCCCATCTCGTTCTCGGTCAGGCCGAACGGCACCGAGGTGAAGTACGCCCAGCCCGGGTGCTTGCCTTTCCAGTAGTAGTCGGCGGCGTGGTAGGCCTGGGCGTTACCCGAGGCGACCTCGTCGAAGGCGTCGAACGCGCCGACGCGCTCGCCCGCGGCGAAGTACTGAACCTGGATCCGGCCGTCCGAGACGTCCTGGATGCGCTTCGCCAGGCGCTGCGCACCGGTGCCGAGGCCCGGGAAGTCGCGCGGCCAGGTCGAAACCATCACCATCTCGATGCGCTGCTGCGCGATCGCCGGCGCGGCGAGCGTGCTGGCGGCAGCGGCGAGTCCGCCGACGCTGGCCCCGGTAATGAATTGACGACGCTTCATGAGCATTCTCCCGTCGGTGTTGCCGTCCGCCCATTGGCAGGCGGAGCGTCCCCTGAGCCGCACATTATAGCTTGTGCGGTGCGTGGCCCTGCACCACGCAGATCGCGCGGATTATAGTGATGCGGCAGTGCCGCGCAACAATCGACCCGGTAGACCGACGTGTTTCGTCATTTGATTGTGCGGTGCAGCGAACCCGCTGCATTTGATGCATAGCCGGGGGTGCGGCACACTGCGCGACCGCAACGAGCACTGTGTCGAAAGGTCCTATGCGCATCGAAATCTGCTGCATCGGCAACCGGTTCAACATGTACCGGAACCTGATCGCACTGCTGTACCACAGCCTGGTCGACGCCGGTCACGACGTGAGCGTTTCACAAAACCGTGTCGCCACGGACGCGGTCAGCCTGATCGTGCCGCCGATGGCGTTCCGGGTGCCGGAGCTGGTGGACGAGCTGGCCGGCCGGCGGCGGCGGTACCTGGTGGTCGGGGTCGAGACCTTCGACGGGTTCTCGCATGGGCGCGCACCGGACGCGCCGGACGACCTCGAGCCGTTCCGGCGCTTTTTCGGCGAAGCCGCGGCGGTGCTGTGCCTGTTCCGGCAGGATGTCGAGCCCTACCGGGCGGTGACGCCCAACCCGGTCTACCTGAAGTACGGCGTGCACCCGGCCCTGCACGAGATTCCCGACGCCGCCGCACGCCCGGTCGACGTGGCGTTCTTCGGCGATGTCCAGCGCTACCCGGCCCGGGCGCGCACGATCGAGCGCCTCCGGGAGAGCGGTCTGACCGTCGACGTTCTGGCAGACGCGACGAATGCGCCGCACGAGCTGGTCCGCAACAGCCGGCTCGCCCGCGCCAAGCTCGACCTCAACCTGGCGCACGCCGATCACGCGAGCCCGCAGCGCGTGGTGTACCTGGCGAACAACCGGCGCTGTTGCGTGTCCAACGTCGTGGCGGACCCGGACGGCTATCTCGCGGCGACTTATCCGTGCCCGGACGAAGCGACGCTGGTCGATACCTGTCGCGCGATCGTCGCGGACGGCAGCTGGCGGAGTCGGGGGGAGGAGGCCTACGAACGGGTTCGCGAATGGGCGATGCCGCGGATCGTCGCCGAGGCGCTGGAGGCGGCGTTCGCCGGTGGATCCTCAGTCGCTGACCGGGCCGGCTAGCTCGGTCCAGCCGTCGGGACCCAGGCCCTCGGTCGGCTGGTACTGGGTCTTGTAGGCCATCTTGCGGCTGCCCTCGACCCAGTAGCCGAGATACACGTACGGCAGGCCCTGGGCGGCAGAGCGCCGTACCAGGTCGAGGATCATGAACCGTCCGAGCGCCCGTTTGTCGGCTCCCGGTTCGAAGAAGCTGTAGACCGCCGACAGCCCGTCGTCCTGCCGGTCGATGAGCACGGTGGCCCACAGGATCGAGCGGGGATCGCGGTACTCGATCAGGGCGGTCTCGATCGGCGAGCGCTCGACCATCGCGGCGTAGTCCGGATAGTCCATCAGGGCCATCTCGCCGTCGCCGTGGCGGCCGGCCTGATAGCGTGCGAACAGGTCGAACTGCTCGCGGGTGGCCTCGTTCGGAACCTCCTCGCCGAGCAGGTCGGCATTGGTCCGCAGCACCCGGCGATGGCCCCTGGTCCAGCGGAAGTCGGCGGTCCGCAGCCGGACAGGGACGCAGCCGCTACAGCCCGAGCAGGCCGGCCGGTATGCGAGATGCTGGGTGCGGCGGAAACCGGCGCGCGCCAGGGTGTCGTGGGCGTGCCGGCCGCGTCGGGTCGACAGGTCGCAGACCAGCCGCCGCTCCTGCAGGTCCGGCAGATACGGGCACGGCATCGGCAGGGTGTGGAAGAAGGTCAGCGGGGGAGCGAGCGTAGCGTCGTGCATGGTCGGTCCGGAGCCTCACTCGCCGTCGGAATCGGCGGGAACGCCGCAGAACTCGTGTCGAACGGCAGCGGTCATCGCCATCAACTGGCGTTGCAGGTAGTCGGAAAACTCGTGCAGTCCATACTGGACGAGCGAGTCGGGCGTGTGGCCCGAGACGGCCGCACGGGTCTCGTCGAGCAGTTCCATGGCCGAAATCCCGGCCCGCAGCCCGAAACCGGAGCGCAGACGATGCAGATGCTGGTCGATCTGCGAGAGGCACAGCGCGATCGACCGTGGGAAGCTCATGTTGAACAGCAGGAACGCCGCCACCTGCTTGGGCGACATGCCGCGCGGATGCTCGCGCCGGTATGCGTGATAGCCGGCGACCGAGCGCAGCAGGGCGTTCCACTGGCTGACGTCCACCGGGCTGCCGACCCGCTGATCGGGAGGCAGGAGCAGGTGGTACTTGATGTCGAGCAGGCGCGTCGTCTGGTCGGCCCGCTCGAGCTCGCGGCCGATCAGATAGAAGTACCAGGACTGGTCCCGGAAGAACGTACCCTCGGTGATGCCGGTGTGGGTCTGGCATTCGAGCTTGATGTTGGCACAGACCCGGGACAGCTCGCTCTGCTTCAGGTCGTCCGAGGTGAGGGTCGCCATCGTGTTGTTGAACACGTTGAGATGGCTCCACATCTCGGTGGAGATCGTCGGGCGCAGGGCGCGGGCGTTCTCCTTGGCGGCCCGGATCGCCGAGATGATCGACGACGGGTTGTCGCGGTCCAGGACGTAGAAGTGGACGACGTTCGCATAGGACGCCACGTCGTAGGCCTCGTCGAACCGCTCCTCGTCGGCGTTGAGCTGCACGATCGACCGCCAGTTCTGGCTGCCCCGCGAGTCGCGCGAGAAGTGCAGGTTGACGTCCAGGATCCGGGCCAGGCTCTCGGCCCGTTCCATGTAGCGGCCCAGCCAGAACGAGCAGTCGGCGTAACGGGCCAGCAGGAACTTGGTTCCGATGGTCATGGCTCGAGCACCCAGGTGTCCTTGGAGCCGCCGCCCTGGCTCGAATTGACCACCAGCGACCCGCGCCTGAGCGCGACCCGGGTCAGTCCGCCCGGCAGCACCCAAGACGACTGTCCGGTGACCACGAACGGCCGCAGATCGACGTGGCGGGGCTCGATCATGCCGTCGATCAGGGTCGGGCAGACCGAGAGGTCGATCATCGGCTGGCTGATGAAGTTGGACGGGTTGGCGATCAGCTTGGCCCGAACGTCCTCGATCTCTTCCTGGGTGGCGCGCGGGCCGATGACGATGCCGTAGCCGCCGGACTCGCCGACCGGCTTGATGACCAGGTTCTCGAGGTTGGCCAGGGTGTAGGCCAGGCCCTCGCGCTCGCGGCAGATATGGGTCTCGACGTTGTCGAGGATCGGCTCCTCGTCGAGGTAGAACCGGATGATCCGCGGCATGTAGGCGTAAACCGCCTTGTCGTCCGCGCAACCGGTGCCGACGGCGTTGGCCAGCCCGACGTTGCCCTTGATGTAGGCCCCGAAGATGCCCGGAACGCCCAGCATGCTCTCGGAGTTGAACACTTCCGGGTCGAGGAAGGCGTCGTCGATCCGGCGGTAGATCGAGTGGACCGGGGCCTTGCCGGCGGTGGTCCGCATCCATACCCGGTCGTCCTCGACGAACAGGTCGGAGCCCTCGACCAGCGGGACGCCCATCTCGCGCGCCAGGAAGACGTGCTCGAAGTAGGCCGAGTTGTAGACGCCGGGCGACAACAGCACGACCTGCGGGTCGGCAACCTCGGCCGGCGCCAGCTCGGCGACCGCCTCGAGGAGCTTCTGGCCGTAATCGCTGACCGGCCGGATGCCGATCTCGTCCATCATGTCGGGGAAGGTCCGCTGCATCATGTGGCGGTTCTCGACCACGTACGACACGCCCGACGGGGTGCGGGCGTTGTCCTCCAGGACCTTGAACCGGCCGAGATGGTCGCGGACCAGGTCGACGCCGCAGACGTTCACGTAGGAGCCGTGGGGGACACTGACGCCCCGCATCTGCTCCCGGTAGTAGGCGTTGCCGTAGACCAGCTCGGCGGGGACCACGCCTTCCTTGAGGATCCGGCCCTCGTGGTAGACGTCGTGCAGGAACATGTTGAGCGCGGTTACCCGCTGCTTGGAGCCGCGCTCGATGATGTCCCAGTCGCCGGGCGAGATGATCCGCGGAATGACGTCGAACGGCAGGATCCGGTCGATCACGTCCCGCTCGGAATAGACGGTGAACGTGATGCCCAGGTTGTACAGCTCGCGCTCGGCGATCTCGGCGCGACGTACCAGGTCGGAGAGGGTGAGGCGGCCGAGGCGGTTCCGGACCATCGCGGCGTGCTCGGCCGGGGCGCCGTCGCCCCCAAGCATCTCGCACCAGTGGTTTTGCCTGTCGTAGGCGGTCAGCAGGTCGGTCCCGTCGGACATGGTCTCCCCATCATCGTCGCCCCGGCAGAGCCCCGTCGCGGACGGGCGCCCCCCGGCGACAAGGCTAGAAGCATCGCAAGCGGATCACAACCGCGATGCCGAGTCGCAGGGGGAAGGTGAGGGTAGCAGGCGGCTCAGCCGCCGACCCGTGCCGGCTGAACGGGGCCGCCGCGGTCGATCGGCGGCGGCGACCCGCGATCGTCGCCGGCCGGCGCGCCCGCGGGTGCACCGGTCGGCGTTCCGGCGGCCTGCGCGGCACGGCGCCTGGCTTCATCTTCGGCCAGCTTCAGGCCGTCGGCATCGGAGGCCGACAGGTGCTTGAGGATGATGCTGATGCGCCGGTTGGTCGGGTCGGATGGGTCGTCCACCAGCGGCTCGCGGTCGGCCTTGCCGACGACCTCGCTGATGCGGCTTTCATCGACGCCGTGGGCGACCAGCAC
>Ga0209475_10002556_pt1 | contig 18000 bp, 15 predicted proteins | sample tdDd471_FD_187128 | JGI IMG/M metagenome (GOLD analysis project Ga0209475, IMG submission 187128) | Marine sediment microbial communities from the Atlantic coast under amendment with organic carbon and nitrate - tdDd47.1 (SPAdes)... | ecosystem: Environmental > Aquatic > Marine > Coastal >... | reverse complement strand
TTGACCCAGACATCATCAGAAATATCCGGCTTGATCTCAGTCATACGCATAACGCCATCGGCAGAAACTCTGACCTCCTGCATGGACTTGGCGATTAGCTGTTCCCACTGTTTTTTGCTGACTTCCTGTGGCCCGGAAACCTCCATGCGCTGGGCTTTGGGATCGATTTTTCTGGCATATATCAGGCTATTGGCCACAGCCACGGCACCGGAATATACCTTAACCACGGTGGCTTTGTCTTCCAGTACATTAACCTGAAAAATAGTACCACGCACACCAGCCACGGCGTTGCCGGTTTCCACTTCAAACTCATCTTTGCCGACCACTTTAGAAACATTGGCCCAGATTTTTCCGGCGGTGACCTTAAAGCTGGACTTGTTGTTTTCCTTTTTGCCTTTTCTTAAAAGGCTTTTCAGTTTTACTACAGACAAGGGTGCCACACGCAGAACCGAGCTATCCGGCAGTGTCAGTTCCAGCCTGGAGGACTTGTGTGTCTTAAGGGTGTAGTCAGCAGAAAGTTTGGCACCTTTAATAATTGGTTTATAATCGGCCAATGCGCCCTTTCTGGCTTCGGCTGTGCCTTCCAGATAGGAAACGACGGCAAAATCCTGATCCTCTGCCAATAGTGGAATGGCTCCGATACAGAGGATTGCAACTATAATAGATGTAAAGAACCATCTTCGCTGTATCTTTTTCATCCTGTATCCTTTCCCTTACTTTTTAATCAGGGTCAGTGTCAGTTTGTTGGCCGAGGCTCCATCGACTCTTACCACAAAGCCTGCAAAACTCTTGGCGGTCAGCTCTTTGGCCAGAATCTCGGTTTTACTGTTGGAAAATACATCAATTTGTGCCTTGTCTTTTTCCATGGTGCGAACCTGGACACCTTTGATACCACCAAGCTGATGTGCCAGCACTTTTTTGAAGTCATCCAGCATCTGATAGCTGGAAATTCCCGCCACATGCAAGCTGATGGTAGAGGTGGACTGTAACCATTTTTCGGTGATCTTTACCGTAATCTGGTCGGCAATTTTTTTGGTAGCCGAGACCAATGCACCTTTACCGGCGGTGGAGGGAACAACATGCTGATCGGTTCCGTGTGCGCTGGCGGTGAAGAGGATTTCCCCGTTATCCGTATTAATGACCTTAACGGTGATATCGGCCTGACCCGAATGCATTTTGGTGCCCATAATGGTTCCGGCATCAGTTGCCACGGCAGTACCCACAACAATAATTTCGGCATTGGTCAAATTGGCAATCTCTCTGGCACCCTGATTGGAGATTCCACCGGCTGCAACCTTGTAGGCATCTTTTATCTGAACCTTGCCGGCGAGAACCTGCGGATCTACAAAGGTAAAGCCCTTGGGTGACAAAAGCTCGATCATGCTGTTTTCAACCTGACCCATGCTGATTACCGAAGTGGTGTTGCCCCACCAGTCGGAAAAGCTGGTTTCACCAACATTCTGCTCCGAGATAAACAGCATCAGTCTTGGATAGTCCTGCTTGGCCAGTGCGGCCTGAAGTTCATCCAGCGAACCTTTCAGTTTGGCAGCCAAAACGGTGGCCTCCACCTCGACGATGATTACGCCGTCTTCCTTTTTGGAGGAAAGTTTTTTATAGGTTTTGACATAGCCTTTGGACTGACTGAGAATTCTGTCGTCAATGGTGATATAGTTCTGAACCATGGTGTCGGACTTTACATAGACACCCACAACCTGCTCCACGGCGGTACGAAGGGCAGACTCAACCGCCTTTTCCTCGGCCAGAGCCTCGTCATTATTGAAGATAACACCTTCACCAATGACCTTAACCGTTTTTTCTTCATCGCCTGCGAAAGCAAACTGCATCGACAGTACTATCAACATCATTGCTATTGCAGTTACATGGAAAAATTTTCTCATATTTTTTCTCCCTTGGATCTTCAAAGGTTATTGCCAATTAATTTTTTACGATAATTACTCGTCCCTCAGTCAAAAAGGGATTGGTTTTAGCCATCTCGCGAACCTTTTTAGCATCGGCGTTGGAGATTACCAGATCCACGCTGTTGGGCGAACTGATGGCCTTGATTACCAATGGTTTGTTGGCAACTCGCTTATCTGCTTCCGCTTTTTCCTTGGCACTGCTGTAGCTGGCAATACCGTTTTCAAGCCCGGCATTGGAAACCATGGTTACGTCGTAGACATCAATACCTTTTTCATCGATGATTTTAGGTGCTAAAACCGGAATGATTTTAAGACCTTGGGCAACAATTATCAGCCCGGTTGCCTTTTCCTTTTCAGGTTTTTTGGCAGCTTGCTCCTCTTTTTTGACAGGTTTTTCCTCAGGCTTTTTTTGCTCGGTTTTTACTTCAGCTTTAACCTTGTCCTTGAAAACGGCATGAATGAAAACACCGTCCAGGGGGATTTTCAGATCAATCTGAACTCCACCATCATTAAAATAGCGTTTGTCAACGGCCTTGAAGCCACGTAAATAACCCTCTACCTCCGTTTTGATGGCCGGAACGGATGACATTTTCTCACCGAGTGTCATTCCGGCTGAAACTTTGATACCCTTTAAAGCCTCGAGAGCTTTTCTTAAGGCATCGGCGTAGGCGGCACGCTCTGCACCAAGTCTGGCACTGGCAGCGTTGGGGGCATTCAGATCGGGGGCCCCGTCACCTGTGAAAATCATTTCTTTGCTGGTCCAGTTGATTTTAACCGGCCCTAAGTCTTCTGTTACATCCTGGGCAAATACTGGTAGCGCAAATATCATGATAAAAACGATAGTTGCACATTTAAAAAAGGATCTCATTTCACTCTTCCTCCTTCCCGTATCATACGGAGTACCATGCTCCAAATACGGTTTATCGCAAAAATCCCAGACATTCCACATATATAGACATATTGGTATCACCATGAACCGAAACTGTCAAGTTCAATCGTTTTCGTAAAACTTCAACTATGTATAATGTGCGCATGAAAGCTCCCACGCTTTATTCACCTGTACTGTCTGACAGAGCTAATCGGCTAAAATTCAATCATATTCACTTCTAGCAGTAAAAAAATATGCCTTTTTAGCAATTTTGCTTATATATGCATATTTTTCTGAATAAATTTGAATACTCCTGTTTTTTTAAAGTCTGATACGAGATTTTCTTGACTTATGTCAACAGCTATTTTACTAAGAACGAATCTACAGTTGTATTCATTACAAATTTTGGAAAGGACACTCTAAATGTTACGAAATTTTATGCTGATGTTGGTTTTGATATTAATATTTGTTGCCGCAGGCTGTAACGATAATGTTGATGAAGTTAGTGATGGCGATTCTAATGTCGATGGTGACAATATCATTGTTGATGGCGACCAGGCCGATGGCGACGATGTAGTCGACGGTGACGATGTAGTCGACGGTGACAAAGACGAAGACGGCGATGATGTAGTCGACGGAGATGCCGATGTCGATGGCGATGCCGATGTCGACGGCGATGCTGAAGTCGATGGTGATGATGTAGTTGATGGCGATGCCGAAGTCGATGGCGACGATGTAGTCGACGGCGATGCCGAAGTCGATGGTGACGATGAAGTTGATTGCTCTACATGTGCTGATCTGACTGGTGACTACTGCATTGACAGCGAAGTTGGTGCTGGTTGCTCTGCTGTTGGCTTTGCTGATGCAACCGTTGAGATAGACGACAGTGTAGATTGTGGTTTAAAATTTACCTTGCGTTATGATGCACAAAACGATGTAGTGAAAACCTTGTCTGGCTGTGATGTGACCGATTTTGAAATCGTTAACGGGTGCACAATGAACTATGATGCAGACAGCGGTATTGGAACTGTAGATTGCACCGACAGCTACCAATGTGTTTGGGAAATAAGCAAGGCTGCCTGCGATGCAGTAGATGGTGATGAAGAAGTTGCCGATGGTGATGATGAAGAACCAGAACCTTCCTGCTCACTTTGCGGTATTGGTGGCAGATGCGGAGTTGGCAAAACCTGTTATCAATTTGAAGATATGAGAAAAGAAATTCACCCCGGTTTCTGCTTTACTTCTTGCAGTAGCCAAAGATGCATGGCTGGTTTTACCTGTCATGACGAAGTCTGCATTCCCACACCTGCCGAATTATTTTGTACCCAAGGTTCTGGATCTGACGAAATCTGGGGTACTGAAGTTTGCGACAAAACAGTTCAAATTGAAATATGCGACACAGACCAGACTTGCGATGACAGTGGAGTCGCTCCTGCCTGTGTAGATAATGTTGTAGATCATCAATGTGAAACCTGTGACAGGCTTGGAAATTGTGACGAAGGTTATACCTGTGTCCATTATGGAGCAGTGGAAGACCCCAAGGTCGCCAAAATAGATCACCCCGGTTTTTGCATGAGAAGCTGCAAATATTCCACCAAGTCAGGGTGTTTGGGAGATGAAGTTTGCACATCTGACAACTATTGTTTAGATCCCCCTAAAAGTCTCTACTGTAGCGATGACAACAGCGCAGTCTGGGCTGCCCCGGTTTGCGACATGGCGGTTGAGGTTATGGAATGTCGCCTTAGCCAAACCTGTACCGTTGTTAATAGAATAGCAGCTTGTCGGTAATTGTACGATATCTGGTTTAAAAAAAACGGGTAGCTTCGGCTGCCCGTTTTTTTTGTCAAAATTATGCAATAGAAACAAGCCTCGACCCCTCTACACTTCCAGTAAGATATTAAGTAATTACTATTGACATAAACAACAGGGGGGTACTAACATTGAGCCACAATTAACAAAACAAAACTTTCAAGGGAGCTTTCTATGAACAAGCATCATATCCGTCTGGTATATACAATGGCCCTTTTATTAATCATGGTTTCGGTTACGGGCATCCCGGATGCCGTTGCCAAGCCGAAGCTGGTCAAGGCTGGTGCAGCAGATGCCGGTTTTGATGCCAGACTTAGCAATTATCAGTATCCATACCCGACAAAAACATTCAAATTTGAGGCACAGCACCAAAAACTCGAAATGATATATATGGATATCAGTCCAGCTAAAAGCAAACAAAACGGAGAGACCGTTCTGCTGCTTCATGGCAAAAATTTCTCTGGAGCTTATTGGGCCAACACCATTGCACCACTTCTTGAAAAAGGCTACAGGGTTATTGCTCCAGACCAAATTGGTTTTGGTAAATCCAGCAAGCCAGAGAATTTTCAGTACAGTTTTCATGCTTTGGCTGGTTATACCTTTAATCTTTTAAAGTCTCTCAAAGTCGATAAGGTACATGTTGTCGGACATTCCATGGGTGGAATGCTGGCAACACGTTTTATATTGATGTTCCCGGATAATACCAACTCTCTGACACTGGTAAATCCAATTGGTCTGGAAGACTGGAAGCTTAAGGTTCCCTACCGTCCGATAGAATGGTGGTACCAGCGAGAAATTGGAAAAACCGCCAAGAAGGTCAGAGCCTATATGACCAAAAGCTATTTCGACGGTATTTGGAAGACTGAATACGAACCACTGATCAAGCTTCAGGCCGGCTGGATCAAAGGCCCGGATTACAAAATCATCGCCAAAAACTCTGCGCTGGCCTACGACATGATATTTACCCAGCCGGTACTCTACGAATTTGGAACGATAAAAGTGCCTGTGCTGTTGATCATCGGTACTCGTGATCGTACCGCTTTGGGCAAGCCACTGGTTTCGCCGAAAGTGCGGGCAACCCTTGGTGACTATCCGAAGATTGCCAAAGAAGCAGCCAGAGCTATTCCCAATGCACGGCTGGAGTTAATCGAAGGTATTGGCCACCTCCCGCAATATGAGTCCTACAAAAAGTATATTCAGTTGCTGACAGGATTTTTGGCAGAGCAAAGCAAATAACTCGGTTTTCTTCTATGATACAAAAGACGGGCAGCTTCGGCTGTCCATTCTTTTTATGGTGATGTGCCTCCCACTATGAATCCTTAGGCCGTAAGTTTGAAATATATAAAAATCTATTTTTATGCTTGAAATATTAATCTATCTGTATATTATCCTTTGTACCACAATAATTAAGTAAAAAAGTTTGGGGTTTCATAATTTTATTTGAAGGAGAAATAGCATGAAAAACTTTATGAGTTTCATTTTATTACTGGTTCTTTGCTTTTCATTTGCAAATTGTTCCGAGTTTCTGGCCACTAAAAAGAAGGTTAGCTATACCTCAAAATGCGAAAACAGTTATAAAAAAATGTCGATGTATGAAGACCAAAGCAAATATTTTATTAAAGTTCTAAAGGAGAGCGATAATAAGATCGACGAGTTTAGAAAAGAATCAGATATCTATAATAAAGATGATGTCAGGGTTCTGGAGATGAGCTGTAATCTGTACGATGAATATATTGCCAATGCTCCGGCCCCCAAGAATCAGAGTGAGTCCACTGTAACTGCTGCTGCCGCGCTGGAGGCTGACAAAAAATGTGCTTGTGATCATTATTTAGCGGTTAAAAAAGTTGAAGATGAGCGCGAATTAGAGAGACAAAAAAGGCAAGAGGAAAGAGACAGAAAAGCACAACTCAGAAAAGAGGAAAGTGAAAAACGCGAACAGGAATGGCAGGCCGCGCAAGCCAGACAAGAGAAGTTCGAGCAATCGGCTATGGGTATCCAGTATTATGCCTGTGTGGTTCAACTGCAGAAACAGGAAGCTCAGGCAGATATAAAAAGAGAGAAGAAAGTCGGACGTGTTTCCGGAATGGTTAACACGACAAAACTTCACAAAGCAGGTGAAGTGATTGTTAGTTCGAACGAATATATTGCCAAGTGCAAGAAAGCATACAAAAGAGTAGCCAAAAAGAATTTGTCGGTAGCAAGATGTGAACAAAAAATGAAAAAAATTGAAGACAAGCTCGATTTCGCACCAAGACGATAACAGCAGCTTAAGCAGATTAACATCACAAAAAAAGCCGGGAAACAAATCCCGGCTTTTGATATTATTCTCATTTCTACTTTTTTGTTGTAGTTTGAGTTGTTGAATATCTAAATATATAAGACTTATTTTAATTCCAGCATCTTTCGCGATAGAAAATTTATGGTATTATTTGTAGCTTCAATAGTGGAAGTCATGTTAGTAAACTCTGCCATTGCCAGCCTGTCTTCTATGACAAAAGTGTCAGAATCGCAATACCACTTGGTTTTATTTTTCTGTAACCAGTTTAATTGGGCCATCAGCGTTTCTCCAGATTTAATATGCTCCTCTAGGAGCTTATCAAATATTGGCTTTTGCTTCAAATGACTTGCAATAAATCCCATCATAAATTTTCTTACGTGCCTATTCTTAACTCCTATTGACTTGAAACGATTTCTCATCTTTTCACGGTCAAATGCAGAGAAATACTTTCTAGATAGATCGATGTAGTTTTGGATAATTTGTTTTTGAGAAACAAAATCAGAATCCGTTTTTAATAAAGAGCATAGCAACACTCCTGATTCTTCAATTGTACTAATCGACTGATGCCATTTTTCACCGAGCGCATTAAGTTCTTTCATAATGTTGCTTGAAATTTGATAGAATTCTTTTTCTGTACCATAACTGGTTTTAGACATTTTATCCATACTATCACTATAAGAATTTGAAAATTTTGTGATAGCCTTGACCTTTTTTTCTTTAAAATTTTCGCTGTCTATATTATTGGTAAGTTCTTCTGTAAATGTTTCTCGAGAGGCGTCTAATTCTGCCAATACCGATCTTTTTTCATGTGATTTAGCAAACTGACTCAACTGTCCAATAAAAATTAGAATCAGTACAATATTGAAAGCAAGTGTACCCCCATTTTCTTTTCGGCCAGATATTAGCCATATAATCCACGCAATTATTGCAGGGAAAATAAAAAAACCTACTAACTCGCCTATAAGTCGTCCCACTTCAAACGAGTTATACTCAGGTTGCCATCCAAATTGGGCTATGGGAATAAGTGAAGCTATAGCAAAAAGTACCCAGTTTGTTTTGGTTAGCTTAAACTTTGATTTCATTATTTGTTTCCTATTCTTTTGATAGGTACTGTGAAAATTATACACATAGTACAAGAGTCGTCCTACATGCTGCTAAATATCCCTGCTCAAATTTCTTGTTGTATAATCTTAATTGTAGGATTCAGCTATATCACAAAAAAAGCCGGGAAACAAATCCCGGCTTTTGATATTTTATGTTTTTGTTGAACTTATTCCCACTCGATAGTTGCAGGGGGTTTGCTGGAGATATCGTAGGTTACGCGGTTGATACCTTTTACCTCATTGATTATCCGGCCCGAAATCTTTGCCAGAAGTTCGTAAGGAATATGTGTCCAGTCGGCGGTCATAAAATCGGTGGTGTTTACGGCTCTTAGGGCCACTACATCTTCGTGGGTGCGCTCGTCGCCCATTACACCCACCGATTGTATCGGCAACAGTACGGCAAAAGCCTGGGCAATCTTGTCGTACCAGTCGGCATTGCGAATCTCCTCGATGTAGATCGCATCGGCCTCTCGTAAAATATCACAACGCTCTTTGGTTACTTCGCCAAGCACACGCACGGCCAGACCGGGGCCGGGGAAGGGATGACGGCTAACCAGCTCTTTTGGCAAGCCCAAACCATAACCGATGCGTCGCACTTCATCCTTGAACAGCTCGCGCAAAGGCTCGATAAGGCTGAGGTTCATTTTTTCAGGCAATCCGCCAACATTGTGATGGCTCTTGATGGTTGCAGACGGCCCCTTGAATGAGGTGGACTCGATCACGTCGGGATAAATTGTGCCCTGTCCCAGAAATTGTACATTGCCAAGTGCCTTGGCACTTTTGTCAAAGGCTTCGATAAAGAGACGTCCAATGATCTTACGTTTTTCCTCAGGGTCGGTTACACCTTTCAACTCACCAAGAAACTCGGCAGAGGCGTCAACCACTTCGAGGTTCATGCTGAAACCGTTATTGAATGCTTTTACCACTTCGGCAACTTCGTCTTTTCTAAGTAGACCGTTATCGACAAAGATGCAGTAAAGCTGGTCGCCAATGGCGCGACTTAACAGAGCTGCGGCAACCGAAGAATCCACTCCGCCGGACAGACCAAGCACTACGCGACCGTCACCAACTTCGCTTTTTAATCTGGCAATGGTTTCGTCAATAAAACTCTCGGTGGTCCAGTCCTGACTCATGCCGCAGATTCTGACGAAGTTTTCAATCATTGTCAGTCCCTCGGGTGTATGGCTGACTTCCGGGTGGAACTGCAAACCGAAGATGCGGTTGTCTTTCTGCATTGCAGTAATGGGGTTGTTTTCAGTAGAGCCGGTTGCGGTGAAGCCTTCCGGTAAATGGGCAACATGGTCGCCGTGGCTCATCCAGACGCTGGTTAGACCCTGCTCGTCGGTTTCCACACCCTTAAAGAGCTTGCAGGTCTTGTCAATTACCACCTCGGCATGACCGTATTCTCTCAAGGTGGAATTGGCTACTTTTCCACCAAGGTTTTTTGCCATAAGCTGCATTCCATAGCAGATTCCCAGCATCGGCAGATCAAGCTCAAACAGCCCTTCGGGTGCCTGGGGGGCATCGGGGTCGGTCAGGGAAGACGGGCCACCGGACAAAATCAGCCCTTTGGGATTCTTTTGTTTGACTTCTTCAAGCGGGATAGTGCAGGGAACGATTTCGCAATAAACGGAAAGCTCACGCACGCGCCTTGCTATAAGCTGGGTATATTGTGAACCGAAATCCAGTATAAGTATAAGTTCATGTGCAGACATAATATTTTCCTCATTAAAGTAGCATCAATACTTTTCTTACCATGGGCTATATATCAGTTTTTGAGGAAAATTGGGATTGTTTTTTTCACTTTCGGATGGAGTATGACGATTTTCTGCAAATAAATCTGCAACGCGCATGCTAAGTGATTTGCTTCAGCAACAATGTTGCGCAGCAAATAGTATCGAAGTATTAGCGTTTTATTCTTGATAAGCCCTGTCTACAATGGCCTACGGGTGAGTGGGCGTCATTATCGTGAAGCTGCAATATCCTGTGATGCACACCGCTTTTAGAGATTCAGCCGGCCAAAAGCCTCCGAGCAATTTTTTCCAGCTTGTCAAAAAAGTGCTCTACAGGCGGATAAGTTGCATCCGGTGTCAACTCTTTCAGTTTCTCAATCTTTTCAAAAAAGCATTTCAAACCATCTTGTTTGCAGTGGGCGTGGAGAAGTTTAATGTGTCCCATCAAAAGCTCGTCAAAATAAAGCAAAAATTTATCGTAGCGATAGGCCCGGTCTACCTTGTCCCGGTTTGATAGCATCAGCGACCAGTTAACCTGACCGGTTTCCGGGTTACGATAAACGCCCTTATATAAAGGAGGGTATTTTGATTTGAGCTGTTCCACCAGTTTGTCAAGGGCAGCAGCGGTTTTGTCATTGCAGGTGTTTTCCAGAACCGTCTCGGCAATCTGGAAGACCAGAATATATTTGTCGGCGGTAATCTCCAGCGGATTTACGGTCTGCTGCAATTGTGGCATGGGAGAAATTAATTCCGGCTTAAAAACCGAAAAGACCGCCTGCGGGTCGCTATTGGTTTCCAAAAATGATTTTCCTGTGCGAGTGAAAGTTCTGCTGTCGCTGTCAAAACAGTAGCCCAGGGTAAACTGGCCCTTTTCCATAAGTGCCAGCTCGCAAACACCATTATTGACTCTGGACAAAATTACGGTTTCTAAAGATGAGGCAACAGTCTGAACGCCACCTGCGGAAGTTGCAATTTGCGCGGGACCTGACCAGATGGATTTTGAACGGCAAAAAACCTCGGTCATGGCAACCGCATCTTTTTCGGCACTGAAAAGCTCCATGGCCACATTTTCAGGTAAATTCTGGAAAATGTCATGGTCGCTTTTGTAAAACCTGCGCACACCTTCCTGCCTGCGCCACATAACCGAACTTATGGCTTTGCCATCAAGAAAGGTCACAACCTGAGAAAGTTCATCATCCAGCAGTAATAAATTTCCGGTAAGTTGCCAGATTTCAAGATCATTCATTAATGTTGGAAAATAATCCCGTGAAATCAAATCGAGGCTTAATAATCTTTTAGTATAGGGAAAAAGCATATCTTATCCATCCTGATCGAAATTCGGATCGCTATTTTAATCCAAAAGTTAAATTTCTGAAAGAGAAACTGTCTCGGTTTGTCTTTTTAAATTCAACGGAAGAAATTTCTCTGTAATTGTATCTAGCAACGAAATGTGCTAATCTTGGATTTCATCTACATAGTTAAGGAAAACCATATGGTGGCCAAACAACAAAATATCTTCTGGAAAATTCTCAAAGTTTTCAGATTCATGGTCTATTTCCTTATTTTGCTGTTGGTTACGCTGATAATTTTTCCCTACGAAAAAATTGTGGACCCCGTTATCAACAACTGGTTGATGGAAAACAAGGTTGACGCCACCATCCGGATTGATCGAATTGATCTTTTGTCGGGGCTTGAAATAAGCGGGTTGCAAATAAATTCTTTAGAGGGTTTTAAGGGTCGGCCCATCAGAGTTAAGCGACTGGTGCTGGAATATTCTCCCCTGGCCTATTTGTTTGAGAGACAGATTAGTGTCAACCGACTCTTGCTTGATGGGGTTGATTTTACCTATGAGATGAATAAAAGCGGAATGGATAATATCGGTGCGCTTTTAGGTCTGATTATTACAAAATTGAATCTCGTCAAAGAGATAAAACCACTTGACGAAGTTAAAAATGGCGGTGATAAACAATCTTCAGCACCAACCAGCAATCAGCAATATGTCATGGAAATCAGAAAAGCCATCCGCGATCTGGTGATCGACATCGGCAAGATGCCTATTGTTGCAACAAAAGTGGATTTGACCAATTTGAATGGCTATGTCTTGATGAAAGGTATTGATGTAAGTGCTGAAAACATTTCCTTTCATGGCTGCAATGTTACCACTATGAAAGCCGAGGGAGATGGTGCTGGCACACTTCTGCTTTCTGAGAACAGAGCCAGAGTTTTGAAAAATAATATCACGGCCAATGAAATCGCAATTAGGATCGACAGCTTTAAAACCAGAGGCCAAAGGGTTGATGGTGCCTTGAGGCTGAAAATTAAAAGTGTATTGTTTAAAACAGGCGATAAGAAAATCTCGGCCACGAGGCTTGCTGCCAAGGTGCGTGGTATGGTTACAACCATTGGCGAAACAGATCTGGCAACCACCTTGTCTATCGCCAGAATGGACGCCAAAATTGCCAAAGATAAGTTCAAGGTTAATGGGATGTACTTTAAAACCAGGGCCAGCTATGGTCAGGCAGACGATCTAGTTTTCGACTTTGCCCTTAGCAGTCCCAAAGATTTTGAAGTATATGGCGTGCAGGATGAAAAAAAATTCATGGTAGAAATCCCCATGAGTTTGTATGTAACCAGCAAAGATTATAATCGTTTCGAGATAAAGCTTAAGGCTCCGGTAAATAAACTGAGGGGTGATGGAATTTTCGGTAAAGCCAAAAAAGATAAAATCAATCTTCTAAGCAGTGGCTATCTGGATCTGAAACAGGACAAGATGCTGCTTCAGCCGATTGATATTTCGATTAACGAAAAACCTATTGTAACTGGTCACTTCAAAATTGCCGATTTGCAAAAAGATGCCAAGATGAATCTGTTGCTGGAAAATCTGCGCATTACCAACCTGGGAGCCTTTACCCCATTGGCTATTCTGGCTTTTCCTGCCCTGAAAATCACCAACGGCATCAAGATTGTCAAGGACAATTTCACCTTCAGGTTAACCCCCTGAAATTTTGTTAACAAGGTTAACTTTTTGTAGACACAAAAACAGCTAAAGCCATTGTATTACAGGGGTGCCCGCCTCAACACACAGAATAAAGGCCGGGTTAATAGAAAGGCTTTGAAGGCCTATAAACGCTCTTCGTAGTCGGATTTGTTGGCCACCGCCAGCCTGGCGAGTTCATCGGCCTTTTCGTTTTCTTCCACTCCGGCATGACCCGAGACTTTTACAAACTCAAGCTGGGAAAATTCCGCAATGCGCTCTTTTATTTGGGCGACCAGTTCAGGATTTTTTTTGGCTTTCCAGCCCTTGGTCAAAACACCTAGAGAGTAGGAACTGTCGGTGAATATTCGCAGAGCCTTGCTTTTATCCTTGACTCTTTTAAGCGCAATATGTATGGCTTCTAGTTCTGCAATATTGTTGGTGGCTTTGCCGAGATAATGAGAAATCTCCAGGCGATTCTTGCCGAACAGCAGTACAACACCGGAACCAGCGTCTCCGGGGTTTCCAGAACAGGCACCATCCGTCCAGGCTTCAATGACTTCGCCCGTATGCGGGCTGATTGTGCTGCTGGCGACTTTGGCGGCAACAGCTTTTTTTGGGGCAGGCTTTTTCTTGGCTGGTTCGACACTTTTAACATTCGACTCGACCGGCTCTTCACCGGCAATCTCTTTAATGTTGGATAGTGCAGCCTTGTAGGTGCGCGAGTCATCAGGTTTATAGCGAATCTCCACCCGTCCGGTGGTCACCACAATTTTATTTTGAGCATCTACTTTGGCGTAGGCTTTGTTGTTTTTAAACTTAACTCTTCTCCAGGGCATTAATTTTCCTTAACTTCAGTTTGTTCGTTTTCAAGTTTCCTGATTCGGGCTTTCACACTCGATGCGTCAAGCAATGCATTAACGCCTTCATCCTGAAAGATTTTCCTGATCGCGCCTTCATCAAATATCAGCAGATGCAAAAGCACCATGTCTATTTTTCTAAGCAGATCACTTTGACCGCTTGTGGCCTGTTTGATTATCTTACTCAGTCTGGTTAATTTTTCAAGCAATGCACGACTTTGCAGTTCAACATTGCCATCCATTTGTTCAAGGCTTGCAGAAAGCTTTTCAACAAGGTTGTCCACTCTCTTTTCTAAAACTTCAGCTCTTGTTATAAGTTCCGGGATCTTTTCAAGGTCAATGGAGGACAGTTTATTCGAGATCCGCTTGCTTTTCAGATACCATGATTTCAGTTTGTCAAATCTCTGAAACAGCAGGGAGGTTTTATCCTTCAGCAAAAAAAGCTTGTCTTTCTGTTCACTCACCATATCAACACTATCAAGGGTCGCTGAAAACTGCTCGAAGAGATTACCTTGTTTGGGAAAGGATCTGGTAAAAAAGGCCGAAAGCTGGTCGGGGGTAACTGGGCTGATATCTGTTGGAATCTCCGAACCCGCCTTAAGTGCCCGGGCTGTTCTATCACCGGGTTTAATCTCGATAAAGCGACCGCCTAAAAAGGTTTTGGTTCTAAGCTGCGCTAAGGCACCTTGCCTTATCTCTACCTCATTTTTAATCTCCACCCGTACTCTGGCGCGCATGGACTCGTCAATTTCGAGCGCAGAGACAAAGCCTACATTAATACCGTCCACCCGAACTTTATTGGCAGTAGCCAAACCACTGACATCATCGAAGACAACAAAAAAGGGTCGGCTACCTTTAGCGTAACCGACCCCGGAATGCAGTGCAAAAACAAATAGAGCAAGACACAATGAAACAATGAAAAGTCCTGTTAACAGGTTTTTGCTGGTCTTGATATCGTTGTTCATTGCATGTCTGTAAAGCCTTTGTTATTTGGCTCTTTTTGCAGCCTTTCTGTTTTTCTTGGCCTCAATCTTTTTCAATGTAGCAGCCGAAGGAGTTTTTCTCACGCCACCCTGCCTGATGGAAGACTTGCGCTGTTGGGGGCTGTAGAAAACATTAAACTCGATTTCAGACTGTTCTTTGGAGTCCGTGGTAACTTTAACCTTGGCAGAAAAACTCTTGGTTTCCTTGGCACCTTTGTCGCTCAGGGAAACTTTTACCGCGTAATGGGAACCCTTGCTAACTGTAACCAGCTCTGTATTCATTCTGCCGGAGCTGTCTTCAACCTTCAAGATCTTGAATTTCTTTTTGTTGCTTTTTATAACTACTTCCTTGGCCATGGTCTCGGGCATGTTTTTCCACAAGCTCAGTCTTTCAGGGCTTAAGGAGATGTCGCCATCAACTTTGGCCGAAATAGTCAGGTTGAGTTTTTTATCCTTGCCAACTATCGGCAATGTCAGATTACCACGCATTCTGCCGGCTTTTTTGGCAACAAAGTCAACTTCCAAAGCATAGGCCAGATTGCCTTTGCTGTCTTTTTTACTGACTACCTTGGCAGTGGTGCCTTCGACGTCGCAAGTTGGTTTGCCGAATTTTACCGATTTCGGATCTTTCAGCAAAAGATCAACCGACTTGGTGCTTTTCTCACCAACCTTGATTCTGGCAAAGCGCATGTGAGTTGTGGCGAAGTCCATGTCTACAATGACGTTTCCGGTCATCTTAAGCTTCATGCGCGGGTTCTTCGAATCATCAGATTCGACCACGATGGACTTGCTCAGTTTACCTTTGCGACCTTTAGTGCTGATCTTAACTTCAATTTTTCCTTCCCCGCCCGGGGGAACATCCGCCTGGGAAATAACGGCGGCTGAGCATCCTCAGGAACCTTTGGCGCGTTTGATATGAACAACATCTTTACCAACATTTTTCAACACAAATGTGTGAACAGCCGATTTGCCACGCTCAATATCGCCGAAATTAAATTCATTACCACCCACAACCTCTAATAAACCCTGGCTAACCTTGGCTGACTTTGCAGAAGCAGCGGTTTTGGATGCCTGTTTATCATTGATTTTGGAGGCCGAATCCTGTTTCGGTGCATCGCAGCCAAATAAACATAAGGCGACGATCAGCGTGCTTGCAAGGGCCATAAACTGAAACCTTGAAAACATCGTAACTCCTTTCATAATGCCAACTTTCAAAACAACAATTTAAGAGCAGAAAAGTTACCATAACCATTAGCCACTGGCAAGTATATTAACATGGTGCCAATATTAAAACCTCAGTCCTTCCCAGTTTCTCAGACAGTTATGAAATCGCTCATGGTGAGTGATTTGCGAAGTAACATCGTTGCGAAGCAAATTGTATCGAACCATAGCGATTTAACTTCATTATCCCTCGATACAATGTCCATACGGGCATCACTCGAGATGAGCGTGCATTAACATTCATCTGTCAAGCCAATAATTTGTAAAATTGGGGATGACTGAATATTGAAAATCATTATGATTTAAGCAACGTGCTAATAATATTGATATTCTGTCGGTTTTCAGTTAATCTACCTGAGTTTTGGAAAGCGGGAGGTGAAATGAAGATGTTTAAGTTAGAAAAAGTAGTTATATTAGTCCTCTGTATTTCTGTAATCTGTCTTGCAGCCTGCGAGAAGACAAAATCAGACGATTCTGCAAATAATGCAAATAAAACAGAAAACAAAAAAGAAGAAAACCTAAAGCAGAACGCCGATGTAGCTCCTTTTAATGCCGTACTGGACATTGGCGCACCGGTTGAAGAAGGACGTTTTCCGGTCTTTCCAATCTGGGAAACCGTGGTTCCCAGAAAGCGCGGATGTGCCGCCAGACAAAATACCAAAGTCACCGTTCTGGAAGAAGCCGATTTCAATGGCGAACGCTTCTTCAAGGTCGAGACTCCAAAATGTACCGGCTACATCCCTTCCAAATATGTCAAAGCTACCAATTAAAACGAGCGTCTGTGAAAACGCCTGAGAATCAGCAAGAGGCCACATAAAAACACTAACATATTGAAACTGTTAGTGTTTTGACAGGAACCACTGATGGTTGCGTCTGGTTCCTTCTCTGTGTCACCATCTGTTATATCTGTTTGGTCAAAATCCTCATCTTCATCAGAAACTTCGGCGTCTACTTCTTCTTCAAGTTCCAACTCGCTCTCAAGCTCCATCTCCAGATCTTCATCGCCGTCAATGCTAGACTCCGAGTCGAAATCTTCGTCACCTTCCAACTCGCTTTCAATCTCTTCATCATCATCGGGGCGACTGGGGAAAGTGCTGATCCGAACAATATCGCTATCCTGATTTACGCCATCAGAGACGGTAAGTTCCACCAGATAAATTCCGTAATAATCGGTTTCGAGGCTGACGGTATTGTCGCCCATGCTCTTGAGAAAACTCATGCTGTATTCCGGTTTTTCAACGAGCTTGTATTGGTAGCTCAACTCGCCATTTTCCGGACAGCTAAGAAATGGATTGATGATAGATGTTCCACCCATGTCCACCATCTCCGGTTCGGCAATTGCCACGGCCTGCGGTTTGATACTAAGCGGAGAGCCGGTTTCCAGCCAAACTCTGAATTCGCCACTTTTATTAAAGCTCAGACTGAGCATTCCTTCGCTGTCAATCTCCGCATTGCATACGCCCGAAGCGGTTGCCAGTTTTTCAAGTTCCGGTCGTTTGAATTTGACCGTTACACTCTCGCTACCAAGCAGATCAACACTACCGGACAAAGTAATGCCGGGGCGGTCGGTTATCAGCCATTCGGCAAAAATCCTTACCGGTGCGTCAGATGAGAAAATGACTTCGTCACTGGTGTTTTTTAACTCGGTTCCCGAAAGCAATAAATATCTCAGCAATTCAGTTTCATAACTGGAGCAAAAGAAACCCTTGGCCTTTGCATTAAAGCCCTTGCAGGCTGTAAGCTCTGATATTTCATTGGCTGCTGCAAAGCCTTCCAGATATTTTTCGTCTTCGCTGTTTTGAAGATCGGTGATTTTCCACCACGCGCCATTGTCCATCTTTTCGGCAGAAAGATTGCTGTTTTTGGCTGGTTCGGGTAATAGCAGTGAAACAAAAGAAGTACCATTTTTGTTGTCTACGCTAGAGCGAAGCACGGTATGGGTCAATTCCCGGCGGTTTCCCGGATCATGATAGTTTTCTTCAGTGGTGAAATCTATCTCACCTTCGGCAGAGGAAACCAGAACCTGAACCTTGGCTTCATCAAATTGCCACTTGCCACCCTCATTAAGCTCTTCGAAAGTACCACCGGAATTTCCTCCACCATGACCGTGCCAGAGTAAACTTGCTGTATGTGATTCGTCATCCAAAAAATGCATTTCATCAAACACGATAAAATATTTTTCGCGGACAAAAATTACATGACGGCTCCAGTCGGTTTCGGGGGCTTTCTCGAAATAGCTGGTGTCGCCTCTT
>Ga0209475_10002554_pt1 | contig 18019 bp, 15 predicted proteins | sample tdDd471_FD_187128 | JGI IMG/M metagenome (GOLD analysis project Ga0209475, IMG submission 187128) | Marine sediment microbial communities from the Atlantic coast under amendment with organic carbon and nitrate - tdDd47.1 (SPAdes)... | ecosystem: Environmental > Aquatic > Marine > Coastal >... | reverse complement strand
GACAATAAGAGAGACTGCCACAAACACACCCAGATCACGAATCGGTAAAACCGGAGAAGTAACAAAGCTTCCGAAACCCACCGAGGTGGTTAAAACAGAGAACCAGCAGGCACGCCATTTTCTGACCAAAATGCTGATCAGATGTTCGCGTATCTCCACACCTTCCGGCGGTCTGATATAGCCGGAATAAATATGCACCATGGTTTCCACAGTGACAATTAAAACCATCATCGGCAAAACGGAGGAGACCATTGTCAAGACCGAACCGGAAACCACCACCATTGCCACAGCCATGGCGATAGAAACCAGCATGGTGACAAGTACGGCGAAGATGCCCTTGAAGGAACGATAGAGGAAAAAGAGAAACAACATGGCAAACAGTAAATAGACCGGGAAAAACTTGGCGCCTATTTCCACCGTGCTTTTGTCCAGCTCGTAATTCAGGTTAGGCTGGCCAACCTTGAGGATGTGATTGAAGGGGCTTTTCGGGTCTGTCTCGAATTTCGCCAGAATCTCATTGGAGACCAACACAACATCGCGACGCTGATCGGAGTTTTCTATCTCAAGCTGCAAGACAATGCTCAACATGCGATCGGGCGAAATAAGCCCCTGTTTGTTGAAGAAAGAGGTAGAAAGGGTAAAGTCCCTGAATTCCTTGCGGGACTGCTCGTTATGAGGGTTGAACATGGGATGTATGGCGCGGTAGATCGAAATCAGCGAGCGGGACATACCAAGGTTGGGGACTTTCTGAAGCTGCCGTTCTACTTCATCGGCCTTGACCAGAAACTCCTCGCTGTAGATATCCTTGCCCTCAAGCCCGATCAGGATAAATTCGTCGGAGCCGAAATGCTCCTTGAAACGCTCGAAAATTATCGAGCCCTCGTTCCCCGGAACTATCATGCGATCCAGTGAGTTGTCGGTCACAACCTGTGTGGCAAAGTAAATCGAAGGTGCCAACAGCAGAACATACAGCACGAGAATCAGGATACGGTTTTTCAATATGAAATTAAAAAGTCTGGCAGACATACTGGTAATCTCCATCATCATTATACTAACAGGGTGCTTAAATCATAGTGATTTTTAATATTGATCCATAGCTTGTGATCCACCGAAAGGTATGTATTTCAAGCTATTTGCCACCATAATACAAAAGCATGACCCGAAAACAAGTTATAGCTTTAAATTACCGGGTTAATAGTAACACTCAAAATATTCTGGGAAAACCTACCCTATGTGGGCCAGAAAGGCAATTTTTTAGGCTTTATTAATGATGCTGGCCGGGATGCCTGGTTTGTGCAGATTCTTTTCGGGCTTGACAGATATGACAGCAATGTGCTGTCTTTGGGTTTGCCATACAATCGTTTTCATGGATAAATTATTAGGAACCAGACAGGAAAGATGGGCAAGACAATTGCCCATCTTTATATAGCGGAACTGGTAGACGCGCTAGGTTCAGGGTCTAGTGTCCGTAAGGATGTGCGAGTTTAAGTTGGAGCATGCTTCTAGCATGGTCCTAAATAATTCTACCCTGATAGCATTTATCATTATTCAGGTTAGAAACCTGAACTGAAATATTAAGGACCAAGGTGGAACCTTGCTCCAACAAGGAAAGGCCAACTCCCTGACCACAGGGTCGGGATGTTCAGAAATCCACGTTGTCATAATCATCCGAAAGCTTACAAACATATTCAATGAATTCTTCAAAATTCTGTTTTGAGGTCATTGCCTCATTGTAATGAGATACCCAATCAGGATTAAAGGCAACATTCATTCCAGATTTGGCATATCTAAAACCAAAATATCTATTTCCACTGGAGAGCAACTCATCAGTTTTATCAAAAACATCACAAACATCATTATGTTTGGCTGGGTTGAACGGTACAAAGTCAAATCGTATACTTTCTTTAATGGCTGAAAAGCATGCAGGAAGTTCTCCAATATCTGGCATGTGTATGTACAAAGAGTTCCACTTATTTTCTACTCCTCCATGTGCCATTGGGTTTCTAACAACCTTTTTTAGTTTTAAAAGGTCATCATAAATCACTTTGCATTCAGGGTCAGACAGTTTACAAACAAATTTAAACTTGTCACTCCATGTCCCGCTTATCAACTTTTTTATTTCTCCAGACTTAAAATCAAAACCACAGAACGGTAGCATCAATGCTAGAATGTGCTCAAGGTAGCTGAAATATGCATCTATCATTGCAATTGTCATGTAACCACCCTCTATATGTGGTCTGTCTGGTTGAGTTGACAATCCGAATTCAGTATCTACAGGAGCTTCTTTGTTGTATGATATAGATGCTTGATCTCTAAAGAAACGGTAACGTCTGTAAAAATCATGGTAGTAATTTGCAATACTTACATTTCCATCATTGATTTGTTGGTCCGCAATTTTATCTAGTTCTTTTTCTGCAAACTTAATTGCTTTGCACAGTCTTCCAAGTGCTGTCTCAATACTGTTTTCCATGTCTACTGGATATGTTAAGGTTAAACCAAACTTCTTGAGGTCAAATATTATCGGTTCTTCTCGGAATGAGCATAATATTGACCAACGAACTTTTTCCCCGACATCTTGCCACTTACACCCAAACATATTTCTGAGTACAAATAAGACAAGTTCTGGAACGGGAAATTGCTCAACGGATAGAGGTAGAGTATTCATTGTCTGGTGAACTGGGGAATGAAAATCAGTGCTATACTCTCTAAGTATTTGATTAAGCCCTAAATTATTAGTCATAATTCTATCCATTTTTTGTTTGCGTATTTTAAAAAGCAGATATGGTCCGTGTTGGTTCAGGTCTCCTGACCTGAACCTTCATGTTTCGTTCAAGATCTTGCATATAGACCATCTTCTATATCGATACCAGCGTTTGTAGCTGGTAAAAAAGGTAACACCAGTTTTTTATCGTTTGTATTAAAAAGTACATCTGATCGTTGAATTTTCTGCATATTCGTATTGACGACATGGATTATATCTATCACAAATACTGAATATTGCGAAGAAAAAGAAGGGGCGGAACATCAGGTTCAATTCTGGATAATTGAACCAACGCAGAGGTTGCATCCTTGTAACTTGTCAACCTGTCCTGAGCATCGTAAGTAACCGCTGTTTCCACCAAAAATTATGGCTCCATGTGCCACTTACTTGTAAGCATAGTGCTGCCGTGTTATATTCTCATCCGTGTTCATTTCCTTGCTGGTTCTTTTATGAAGTTTCTTTGTGACAAAATGCTGGGAAGAGCCTCAACCTGGCTCAGAATTATGGGCTATGATACGGTTTATGCCAGAGAAATGAGCCACAGAGAGATGGTGCTGCAGGCGATTGCTGAAAAGAGAGTCTTGCTCACTCGCAATACCCGGCTAATCCAGCGCAGAGACATTAGAAAATGTGAACATTTGTTCATTAAAGACGACGGGTTTCGTGAGCAATTAGTTCAGATTATGAAGAAATTTGAACTAAAATGTGAAAACAATGGCACCAGATGTGCAAAGTGTAATACTTTACTGGAGCCCACCAGCGTTAAGTCCATATCGCGCATTGTACCTGCGTATGTGGCCTTTAAACAGGAGAAATTCTACCGTTGTAAAACATGTTGCAGGGTTTACTGGCCAGCAACCCATAAATCTTCGATCAATGAAGAGATCAAGGGCATATTGAGCAGAGCCGTTAATTTGGAAAGTGAATCATAGTGTTTCTCTATCGCAGTTTTTTGTTAATCCGCTGATCAGGAATGCCGAATGTCAATAGGTGTCTTGAGATGTTATTTCCGGCAGCTAATGAGTCTTCGGTGTAATTTTGCCATACAACAATGTTGTCGGCGAAATAACTCAGTCTGAGCGGTTAAAAATTGCTTCATATTAATGTCCGGGTTAATGAAATAGAACAATTGAATTCTGGTTTAAGGAAAAAAGTGTCTAAGCATAAGTTTCGAGTTGCAAATCTGGCGGTTCTGTTGTTGCTGATTCTCTCCATCTTCATGGTTCGGGAATCCAGAGCAGAATGGGAAAAGCTGCCCAATGTGGTCATTGCGGGGAACGAGATAGTTCCCACCGAAATGCTGTGTCAGGTTTTATGTGTTACCAGAACATCCGAAATTACCCGAGAGCTAGCGGCCAGGGTTCGCAGAGAAATGCTGCAATATTATTACAAACGCGGTTACACCCTGGCCAGGGTCTGGACCAAAATACACGAGAAAAAACTGTTCATTTCTGTTGATGAAGGCAAGCTGGACAAGGTGATCATCCGTGGCCGTGGTTCGGCAATCTCCGTGCTTATCAAATGGCTGCTGGACATTCCCTACGATGTTTACAACAAGGGTTTGGTTGAGTCGCAACTTGCTGCAATTCAGAAGCGACTGGGGCTGGGGCATGTGAGCCACTATATTATTCGCTCCGAGAAAAAGAAAGATGTCGGCTTTCAGCTTTCCGATTGGGGAGTCGATATTTTTCAGCAGAAACGAGCGCTTTTCGAGATGCATATTCAGATTGCAAAAACCGAAGGTACGGGACCCGGTTTCGGAGTCCAGACTGTTCCCGGTCTGGGTGTGGTGCCTTCTGTTTCCTATACTGCCCGCGGAGTGTTTTTCGATGATGCGGCTGATAAGGTCAAGCTGAGGCTCAGAAACGGTTACGACCTAAGAAAAAGGATTAATGGTTCCAGTCGAAATCTGAGCTTTACCCATGTTCAGGGTTATGGGCGATATGATTTCCCGGCTATCAAGGATCTGGTGAGGTTTTACTCGGAAGACTATGTGGAGATGTCCAGCTACAAAAGACCTGATTTGCCACTGGATGAATACTGGCGTTTTGTGGTTCATGCCTCTTTGAATGTTGCCTTTGATATTGATGATACGATTTCAATCTGGCTTGGTGGGGGTGTGGAATATATCAACATCTTTTCCATCCGACATGTTCCAGAAGATACCTTTGAAATGGAACCCTTTGATAACCGTCGTTTCTTCGGAGGCTTTGGTCTGGATTTCAATTTCTCGCCTGAAGAGTTAAGGCTTGACAGGTTGCATACGCTTAATCTTAAGTATGAGTTCTATTCTTTAAAGGTCAGTAAGTATCACCGTGTTTCGGGCTTGTATCATTGGCTGAAGCCCGTTGGCTACGACGACATGATTGTTCAGTTGAAAATGACATACACCATAGGTTCAACTCCTTTTTACGAGGAAGTTCCTATCGGTGGCAAGCTGATGAGAAACTTTTTTAAGGGTGATTACTACATTGATAGAGCCGGCTGGGCCTCTTTTGAATACCGGTTTTCGTTATGGAAAGATATCCTTAAGGTCTCTCTTTACGGTAATGTGGCGGGCTTTGGACAGATTGCACATGATAAAGATGCCATGAAACAGGGTACTTACACGGATGCCTTTGAAAGTGACGAAGCCGCCTTTGCCGTATCCGGTGGCCCGGGATTTCACTGGCTGATACTGGACATCTTCCAGTTTGATATTTATGCCTGTTTCGGCTGGGCTCCAAATGGCTATGAAATAAGCTACTTCTTTGAATTCATGAAAGTTTATCTGTAAAAATTCTGGGGCAGATTTATCACCAGTTTTATGGCCGGGAGTTTAGTAAAGTAGTTAGTAGCGACTGTGATTAAACTCAAGCATATTTTGGCATCCAGTTGGATAGGTCGTGCAAACTTCTTGCACGACACAACATCGGAACTGTGTAGACATTTGTTTATTATGATAGGAGTTTTTCAAGGCTACCGAGATGTCGGATAACAAGTTGTCAGACCCACTAAAACTTGTAGTCCAGCTTTACTCTTTCAAAGCTTCTCGTTCGGCGCGTATTTCCCTTAATTGCTCAACCAGAATCAGCCTGGCATCGGCCAAAAATCTGATGGCGGGAACTTCGAGATAATCGGAGTATGTCCAGGGCAGAGACTCGAAGCGGTTGTGTCTGTAGATCAGTGTTAAATCGGCGTAGACGCCTTTGTCCAGATAGATTCGGTGAGGAAAGTTTTTACCGGTGGACAAGACAAATTTTTCCGGCAGCAAATGACCCGGATCAATATTAATCACTCTGTTGTTGCTTTGTGCATAACGGATAGACATCATGTGTTCCAGTTTCACTGCCTCATGTTTCGCGACCACCAGAGATTCACGACCCACCAGATCCCTGAAACTTACCATCATCTTTTTTAATGTCTTGCCCATCTCTTCGGCATAGTAATTGGTGTGATTAAAATCAATAGGCTCCATGCGCAAATCAATAGGTCCGTAGATACCTTCCAGATGTGTCAAGGCTTCTTCCAGCTGTTCTTCATCGCAGTAGAAAAAATTGATGATCAGCTTACAATCTTCCGGATGTAGATTCAGAGTACTCATAGCACAACCCTTTTGTATTTCAGGTGATTTTGTTTCGATGATTTTCATGGCTGAATAACTGGGCATATTCTAATGCATCTGTTTCACAAGTGCAAGTATAACAGTTGATTTAAATTGAGTCTAAACTTGATACAGATCTCAATGTTTGGTCTCTTTGTCACTACCGGGAAAACACTCTTTACCAAACATCTTGGCGGCCAGCTCTTCCATTGCCTCTTCTTCAGACTGTACATTCTCAACTTCGTCATCGTCATCTTTCAGCCAGCCATAGAGGTCGGCCTCTTTACAACGTTTGGAGCAAAACGGACGAAACTCGTTTTCCTTTGAGTACTCGGTTTTTTTCTTACATCTGGGACAAGTAACTTTCATGGCTTCCTCAAAAAACTGTGAGCTAGTTAACAGCATCAAAGTGGAACCGGCCACTTTTTGAAGCTCTGACCAAAACCTTATCTCCGGGCAATATTTTACCAGATAAAATCAAGGATGCCAATGGCCCTTCGATTTTGGACTGGATCGCCCGGCGCATAGGCCTTGCACCATAGAGTGGGTCGTGTCCACCACCGTCTGCCAGAGCTTCTGCCACACCCTTTGTCAGCGTAAGCGATATCCGCTTTTCTTTCAGCAGCTTGTGCGCACTAGCCTTCAGCATATTTCCGGCAATCGCCAGAATATCCTGCTTGCTAAGCTGATCGAAGACTATCTTTTCATCTATCCTGTTGTAAAGTTCAGGAGCGAAGGCAGATTTGACGGCCTGCAAGACCTGCTGTTTTTTGTTGGTGGTAGCGGAATCCGTATTGCTGAAACCAATGCCCTGTCTCTTGCTCTGGTAGGCATTGGCACCAAGATTACTGGTCATGATGATAACCGTGTGAGTAAAGTCCACAGTGCGCCCAAGGTTATCGGTCAGGCGACCATCATCCAGAACCTGCAACAAAAGCTGATGTGCATCCGGATGGGCCTTTTCGATCTCATCAAACAGCACAATCTGGAAAGGATGTCTGCGAATGGCATCGGTCAAAACACCACCTTCCTGATAACCAACATATCCCGGAGGTGCGCCAATGAGCTTGGCCACCGCATGGGCCTCGGAAAACTCACTCATGTCGAGCCTGATCAACTGGGAGGCATTGCCAAATAACTCGGCAGCCAGCGATTTGGCAATTTCCGTTTTACCAACACCGGTTGGCCCGACAAACAGGAACGAACCCATGGGTCTCTCGCCACCAAAGCCGGCCACATTGCGCCTTAAAGATTCTGCAATACAGGCTAAAACATCCTTATGACCAATAATGCTCTTGGCCAATTCGGTTTCAAGGTTCAAGTAGCGCGAGGTTTCATCAACGATTAATTGATCCACCGGTACCGAGGTCAGCTTCGAAACCACACTGGCCACCATTTTTTCGCTGACCATATTACTGCCGGTTCGCTTGGCCATTGAACCTGCCAGATCCAAAATGGTGAGTGCCTTATCCGGCTGTTTTCTGTCGCGCATGTAGCGGTTGGAAAGCGTTACCGCAAGTTTAAGTGCCAAAGGTTCGAACTCAACCTTGTGGTGCTGCTCGTAATCATCGGCCACAGAGGCCAGAATCATAATCGTATCGTTTTCATCGGGCTCATCCACTTCCAGCAAATGAAAGCGTCTGGAAAGGGCAGAATCTCGCTCTATGGTTTTCTGGTATTCTTCTGAAGTTGTGGCACCAATGCAGGGAAACTCTCCCCTGGCCAATGAGCTTTTCAACTCCTGTGCAATATCCTGTGCACCATCAACCGAACCTTGCGACAGGGTATGGATTTCATCGATGAACAAAACCAGCTCATTTCTGGCGGAGGCCACCTCAGTACGAAGCGCATCCATGCGGGAAGAGAGGGAACCGCGTAAATGAGTACCTTTCAAAAGCTGTGAGGCATCGAGCTGGAACAGTCTGCGACCCTCGAAACCGGGAAGAGATTCCGGCTCAAATGCAAGTCTGAAAGCCAAACCCTCCACAATAGCCGTTTTTCCCACACCGGAAGGCCCGATGATCAGGGGATTATTTGCCTTGCGCTTATTGAGGATATCAGTCAGCTCTTCCATTTCCTGACGGCGACCGACAACCGGCTCCACACGACCGGATCTGGCTTCTTCAACCATATCTATTGCAACTTCGTGTAAAACGGGAAAGTTTTCGCGATTAATACTGCCTGAATGGGCTTGTCTATTGGTATTGGCAACTGTGTTTTGTGGAATATTTACAGCGGATGTAGAGGCTACCACTGTGCTGCTTCTTGGTTGTGCTGCGGGCTTATAGGAACTGCTTTGTGTCATAGTTGAAGGAGCAGATGCTGTACTTGCATTGTTGTTGACTCTGTTTTTCCTGAATAGCGCACTATAGGATTCCGGCATATCCACTAACAGCGAAATGGCTCTGGTTCTGAGTTTTGCTATTGAAACTCCTGCTTTCTCAAGTGCATTGAAAGCGATAGTTCTGCGATGACGCAAAAGAGCCACCACCAGATGCAGACAATTGACTTCGCGACTGCGGTATTTACTGGAAATTTCCTCTGCAAACTCCATTATTTCTTCTGATGCATCGGGAGATTCCGGAAAGCTCTCGTCAACATGAGGAGTTAGCAATCGGTCGGAGCAACCCTCTTCACTAAGAAACAAACCGCCAGTGTTGTCCTCTACCATATAGAGGGCAAACAATAAATGAAGACTACTCAACTCTTTTTCGAGCAGTTCCGCCGAATCGAGAGCCTCGTTTATTACAAATTTTAACTCAGGGCTATATACTTTTGACATCTATCCGATTTCGTAAGGATTGGAAATACAAAAAAATTTCGACAGCAAACAAAGTCGTAAATATATTTATTATATCTTAATGAAAATAAAAAAGCAAGGTTGTGTAATTTTATCCGATGAGGTCTGTTCAGAGCTGGAATCGTTCATACAAATCAATAAAGCAATGACATTTCAACAGCTTGAAATTAGTTTATTCTCCATGCAAATACTGCTTGAACAGCTTGTAGCAGCAAAGCCATAGCCACAATATGGCAGAACCTGTATTGGAATATCTTCACTATGCAATATCATTAATGGCCAGGTCTGGCCAATAAAAAAGGTGGAGCCCAAAACAGGCTCCACCTGAATAATTTTATTACCAGTCGACTATGCAGCCTGATCTTCTGCCTGAGTTTCTGCGGTTGCTTCTACTATTTTTTCTATGGAAAATTCATCCAGAAAGACCTGACTTTCCGAAAGACTTTGAGCCTCTGCCAATCCATTGAACAAGGCAGTTTTGGCTACTTCATATTCATCATCGGACAAATCGGCGTTTAAAAGTTCGCCACTGACAACCAGCAGGGTGTTGTATGCCTGCTGTTTTTCGTATGATGTGCCATCTCCTGTGATAATCGAAAGCCCGGCACTGGAGAATTCATCGGCTAAATCCGAATTGCTTATCTGTCCGTAGAGATCAACAAAATCGTTGGTGGCGATACTGCTGCTGGTTGAATAAATCTCATTGGTATCGGTTCCACCACCGAAAATAGCCTGAAATGCTGTGACATCGGTTTCGGTGGCCCGGTTTGCCGTACTGATAAAACTGAACAGGTTGGAATTATCCGGGGTTTCTACCAGATCCAGCAATACACTGCGCAAACCTGCCTGGGCTGCGTTTCTCTCACTATCATCTTCGATGCTGTTCAGCTTGTTGTAAATTTGGTTGATCTGGCTGCCAAAAGTGGAAATAGTCACCTGTGAAAACGAGGAACTCAGGATTGTTGAGCTAAAATCGTTATTCACCTCTGCAATGGATTTGGTCTTGTTCACACTATCGGTGTCCAAAAGCGTACCGATAGTGCTGGGACTATACCCACTAAAGTAATTCTGCGCGGCAGTAATCATATGCTACCGTCCTTTCTGTCTCTAACGGATGTTCCTTGCCCGGATCCGTTACTTTTACCCTGACCTCATTATACAGAAATTATATAAACAATGGAAGCAGAATTGCTGTGATTTTAAGATTTTCTCGTAAATTATATCTACAAACGAACTGTACGGCTATTTTATACAGCTAAGACTTGAAAAAGACCATCCGGTCTTTTTCAAGTCTTTTTGCCGTCTCCCCATCTTATCTAAAACAAATTTTTTATTTACTATATATATTTGGTTTCTTTTTTGTCAATGGGTTCACCGACCATCGAAGGGTTTGCGTACATGTTGCTCATTCGGTTGACCATCTGACCCATTTGGTTTCTCAGGATAAGCGGTTCAACAACTTCAAGTTTATCCCCGAAAGACAAAAGCCAGCTTAAAAGCTCGGAAGTTATCGGAACGCTCAAATTAACCATGGCCCCGAACTCACTTTCGTTGGTGATTATCTGTGACCTGTGCCAGAGACGGTGGCGAAAATAATCTACTACCAAAGGATCTACTTTCAGGATAATGGTCTGAGGTCTACCGACCGTGATACCGAAAGCCTTGGAAAAATACTCATCTGGATTGAAATTTTCCGGGTATTCAAATGAATTACCATGCTGCCAGGATGCAGATTGAATGCGCTCTACGGCAAAGGTTCGAACCTTTCCGGCAGTTTCAGAAAATGCAATAAGGTACAAGGCATGGTTGTGCATTACCATTGTCCAGGGGTGAATCACATCATTTTCAGCAATTTGTGTTGGTCTGCGATAGACAATCGAAACTTTTTGTTCCTCAAGCAAGCCTGTCACAATCTCGTTTAACTGATCATCCATGGATTCGTAGTTCTTTGGTGAACCCGGGGTACAGTAAAACTTGGAATCCAGCCTTGTGGTATATTTCTTTCGATTACTGGCCAACCTGTGGGAAAGCTTATCAAAAATGGAATCAATACTTTTTTTGAACTGGGTACCTCGGGTAAAATTAAATAGATTTTTACCCATATATAATGATGCCATTTCCATAACGGTCAATTTGATGATCTCGCCTTTGTCCGGATGAGTTAACTTCCAGACCTTTTGGCCGTCAGGCAGTCTTCCATCTTCCTTAATTGAGTAATCTTCCTGCAATGTTGCCAGATCCCGATGTATGGTTCTTCGACTAACATCAAACTTATCAACCAGTAACTGTACGGTTATATAGCGATTCGTCTGTAATAGCTCCATCATTTTTACCAAACGAAAGGCTTGGCTGTATTTTCCCCGCGGGCGACCTACTACCATACACAGACCCCTTTGATATGGAAAGCTTCACAAACGGCCTAATCCGTTTGTTTGGACAATACTCTACACAAACTTCAAAAATGATGCAAGCCAGTGTGCGACAGTATATGTCACATGTATAATTTTTTTTAAAATAACATCTTTATTTTTACAAAAAATGATAATTTAATCTTCAAAACTAGTTATTTTTACTCTTATTTTTAAACATTACCTAAAAACGTCTATTTAAAAAATGATGTTTCTGGCAAAAATTTCTACTTGGCAAGACCTTTTTACACAAGTCCCGCTCCTGCTGCTCGGCCTTTAATTGACTTTTAAAGATCCAACTCCTATAATTGCCGAAACTTAGGAACCTTTTGCGAGAAAGGATCGCAATGCTTGTTTTAGCTTCCCAATCTCCAAGAAGACGACGATTGCTGAAAACCCTGGGATTTGAATTTCAGGTACAGCCGGTTGATATAGATGAGAGCAAACATCAACATGAATCTCCAGAGGAAATGGTTGCTCGTCTCGCCAGTGAAAAGGCCATGGCTCTATGTAAAAAATCTCCATTAAAAGACGACGATCTGGTTTTAGCTGCCGATACTATCGTTGTTCTTGGCGATACGGTTTTGGGTAAGCCACAAAGCCGGGAGCATGCAGTAGAGATGTTGCGACAACTCTCGGGAAAGACGCATCGTGTTTTGTCTGGCGTTTGTGTGATCAATTCCAAGGGTAAATCTTTCCAGATAACGGTCAGAACCGATGTCACTTTCAGAGAACTTCGAGAGCGTGGCATTCAGAGTTATGTAAAAACGGGAGAGCCGGACGACAAAGCCGGTTCATATGCCATTCAGGGTCAGGGTTGTGCGCTGATAGATCTGGTTGACGGCTCCTATACCAATGTTATAGGTTTGCCGGTCAAGGAAACACTGGCTCTTTTGGATATGGCACAAACCGAGGATTAATAGCAGTATGAATATTACCGATAATCTTAGCAAAATATATCAGAGGATGGAGCATGCCTGTGAGCGGGCAGGAAGAAATCCTCAGGAAGTAAAGCTGATTGCCGTTTCCAAAACCAAGCCTGCTGAACTTATTGCAGAAGTAGCAAAAGCTGGGCAGCTTGATATTGGTGAAAATTATGTTCAGGAATTTTTAGCCAAACGTGAGCTGTTGCCGGACAAGATACAGTGGCACTTTATCGGCAGAATACAAAGCAAGAAAATAAAGCAGATAGTTGGCAAAACAGCTCTGATACATTCGGTAGACAGACTTAAGCTGTTTAATGAGATTGAAAAAAGAGCCTCTGCCTTAAACATCGCGGTTGATTGCCTTTTGGAAGTAAATGTTGGCGACGAAGACAGTAAAGGCGGAACCAGCATCGAAGAAGCCGGTCAGATGATTGAACATGTTAAACAATTACAACATGTTAACTTGAAAGGACTGATGTCGATTCCGCCATTTTTACCGGATGCAGAACTTATCAGACCATACCATAAACGACTGTTTTTACTTGCTGAAGAGTTGAGACAGAAGACAGCTCTGCCTCTTGAAGAGTTATCCATGGGAATGTCACTTGATTTTGAAGCCGCCATTGAAGAAGGTGCCACCATGGTAAGAGTAGGAACCGACATCTTCGGTGCCAGAGATTATAAGAAATGATGGAATAGTTTTAGCGCTTAATACGTTTAGAACCTTGAAAGGGGTACAATACACTATGTTTATCGTTGCCAATATAATTAACGGAGTTGCAATAATTTTTGCTACCTTTTTGCAGATATACATGTTCATCCTGATAGGCCGGGTGCTTATCTCATGGGTAGATGCAGATCCCAGAAACCAGATTGTACGCTTTTTGTACAAAGCAACCGAACCACTGCTCTCTAAAGTCAGAAAATACTTGCCCTTCCTGATAACCGGTTCATTAGACCTAACTCCTTTGGCAGTACTGGCACTAATATATTTTCTGCAATTTGCCCTGGTTGGTTCACTACAGGATCTTGCCTTAAGCTTGAGGGGATAACAAGATGAAACTCACTCCACTGGAAATCAAGCAGAAAACCTTTAAAAACGGCTTCCGCGGTGCGGATCTTGAAGAGTTAGGCGAGTTTCTGGCCCTGGTTTCCGAGGAAATGGAAGAGCTTGTCCGGGAAAACAATGAGCTGAAAGACAATAAGGCCGAGCTTGAACAACAGCTGGAAGAGTTTGAAAACAGAGAATTAACCCTGAAAGAGACTCTGGTTACGGCCCAGAAAATGGCGGAAGATGTCAAGGAGATCGCCGAGCGAGAGTCAAAGGCCATACTTTCAAATGCAGAGCTTGAAGGCGAAAAACTTTTACGTGATGCCATGCGCAGACGTGAAAATCTGATATCCGAACTGCATGATTTAAAACGCCAGAAAGTGCAGTTTGAGACAACTTTGAGAAATGCCATCGAGATTCATCTTAAAATGATGGATGCCATGAATGAACAATACGAAGTACCGGATGATGCCGAACTTAAGCAACTAGCCGAAAAAGCAGAAGAATACGAAGATTCTGCTGTTAACGATCAATGAGCAAAGACATACCGGAATGGCTGACAGAAAACAAGGATTCTGTAAGCATACTGATATTGGTTCAACCAAAAGCAAGCAAAACTGAAATAGTTGGGGAGCATGACAAGAGGCTGAAAATACGACTAAAAGCCCCTCCTGTGGATGGTGCCGCCAACAAAGAGCTGATTGCCTTTTTGAAAAAGAGACTTAAGTTACAGAGAAGAGACATTGAGATTACCACTGGTAAAAACGGCAGACGCAAAACTGTTAAAATAACAACAGCTGATGCGAGCCTGATTTCACAAAGGTTGTTGAAATGAGAAAATTCTTCTTTATACTTGTAATCATCATGCTAATTGCACCGGTGGCCTTTGCTGCAAACGCCAATGATCCTCATATGTACGACGAATCCAGCTCGACGGATGAGTCTGCAATACAGATCCCGGACAACTATACCGAACACAAAACGGCCAATTTCCAGTTCATCTACCCTGAAGGTGGTGAAAGAATTGCCGAACAAATCACCAGCCGGGCCGAAAAGATGCGCGCCCGCATGGTTGACGAAATTGGCGTAAACCCGACAGGTACAACCCGCGTTTATATTGCCAGAAACCAAAAAGATTTCAACATGTTGCAACCTGGAGGTCGCCCTCTGCCCAACTGGGTTGCAGGAGTCGCCTATCCACATCTGAACCTAGTACTGATGCGTCAGGCTGGATCATCCGGTCAGCCGATAAATCTATTGGAAACCTTTGAACACGAGCTGTCCCACATCATTTTACGAAGAGTTGTCAAAGATCGAAATGCTTTGCCGAAATGGTTTGTAGAAGGTCTGGCTCAGTGGCAGGCCAGACAGATGGATTTGGAGCGTGGCATGAGGCTTGCCAAGGCATTGATCTCCGGCAGACTTATCCCGCTGGATGATCTGATTCACAGGTTTCCCAGATACACGACCGATATCCATCTGGCCTACGATGAGAGCTTCGCCTTTTTAAACTTCCTGATCGGTGAATACGGTCTGGATACCTTTCAATCCTTTATCAGAAGACTCGGTGATGGCGAAAAATTTGTCAAAGCTATGGAAAGCAGCTACATGACCAGCCTTCACGAGCTGGAAAAGCAGTGGATCTCAGACTTGAAAATGAGCTACAACTGGATACCACTTTTAAGCTCCGGCGGAACGGTCTGGACTCTGGCCTCAATTCTGATTATAATAGGCTACATAAGAAAACGTCGGCAAACCAGAATCCGCATGGCGAAATGGGAAAAAGAAGAAGCAGAAGCTGAACGAATCGCCCTGCTTGCCGAACAAATTGCCAATGAAGGATTGCCGGAAAGCAAAAAAACACCGTTGGTGCATTAGACCAAATCAATTTGTTTTTAGAAGAATTTTCCAAGGCCAGAGTATTTGAATTTAGAAAGTATCAAACAAAAACTGAGGGGAAATTATGGTCGGATAGGCTTGCTGCTTTTCATTATATTGCTATTGGCCATTATTCTGCCTTATCGTCCCCCATTATCGTGGAGCATCAGTGGCACAAACGATAGAACATTTTCTGAAAACTTTGGTGATTTTCTGCAAATTACTTTTGAATTGGGCGGAGTCGAGAGCCTTAAAAGCAAGCTTTTGCTGCAACACATAGATTATAAGATTTCCAAGCAACGGGCGAATATCACACTATTTGACAAAAACAGCAATAGAGTCCGCAAACTTCTCTTGTCCACCAATAAACCCGAGAAAAAAGCAGAAGATCTTAAATATTGCTGGATACAGTTTTCCGGTGAATTCAGCTCTGAAGAAAAAACTCTGATTACTGCCAAGTTGAAAGATACCGACAAATTTTTCAAGGTACAAAAGAAAAACGTCTGGCGACTCTTTTCCGATCTGTACGCACATCTGGTAATGGTGCTGCTGGCACTTTCACTGATTTTCCTTTTTACTCGCAAGTGGGGCAAAGTTTTCACCGTTGACGATCTGCTGCTTATACCGATTGTGCTTATCGGTCTGGTGAATATTTTTATTTTTACCGATTATGCCATTGGCGATATCAAGCTGCATTTCTATAACGAGTTGACCGACACCTATAAATGGAGCGTCTACGGCCCCGGCAATATTGCTTTTCAGAAGATGATTTACCGGCTGTTTTATACCTCCGATGTTGTGCTGTTCAACATCAACCGTCTCTTTGCCATCTTCTGCGCCATCCCTTTGTATATTATTGTTAAAAGGCGGTTCGGCGGAAAAACCATGGCTCTGGCCTCAGCTTTTCTGCTTGTGACCCATCCCACATGGTTGCGTTACGGTGCCAGCGACCTGACTCACCCTTGGGCCATCTTTTTGTTTTTGTCGGCGGTAAGCCTTATAGTTGCCGAACATAAGCCGGACGCACGAAAGATATTTTTTGCCTTTATCCTGCTTGCACTTTCCATGCTGGGTCGAGGTGAGTTTGTTTTGTTTTTCGTGGCTGCACTTTTGCTGGTTGGTTTTGATAAAATCGCTATCATTCTAAAAAGCAAGCCACGAGCTGTTTTTTGGGGTTTCTTTGTTTCGCTGCTGATGGTTTTACCTCAGGTAATAACTCTGGACACTCTGATGGCTTTGGAAGAAGATCAGTTTTTGCACTTCGACTGGCTGGCCTCGTTTTCCACCTGGTTCTGGTTAGGTTCCTTTGCCGACGGCTACAACACCTTTGCCGACCTCAAATACTCGCCCTGGGTTTATCTTGCTTTTAGCGTCTTCGGCTTTTTAATGCTTTTAAAAGACAGCCCCAAGAAAACTCTGGCTCTCTTTCTCTGTCCCATGCTGTTTTTGTGGAACCCCTACTTTTTTGTGCGGGTCTTCTCTTCCACTCACTACCAGCTTCCGGCATTACCGTTTTATATTATTTTCACCGCATACGGATTTGGCACTGTGGTGAGGTATTTGCAAAAGCAAAGTTCATTACCATCATTTCTAATAGCCATCATCAGTCTGGGTGCGGTTATCTGGTACCTCTCGATTTACCATTACAGCAGCTTCCTTAAAGGAGACTACACCTATATGAATCAGTACCGCACTCTGGTGGCACACAAAGAACATGTTGATCCTGAGTGCGTATTACTCTTTACCAGACCGCAGGGCGACCTCGACTTACACAACCCGCAACAAGTCTGGTTCGCCAGCGACAGGCGTTTCAAATCTTATGTAGACCTACCCTTCTCCGAAGTGCCGGACATCAACAAACAATGCCTGTACTATCTGAAAACTCCGGCCTGCAATGTGGCAGACAATGAAGACGAGAAAAGAAACGATGGCTATAAAAACCAGTGTGAAGCTTTTCAGGCAGGCTACAAATTGGAACCCGTCTGGGAGTCAACCATCAAAGCCAAGGAAGCAGTAGGCGAACAGTATTTTAACGAAGATATTCCGGTTGGGCTTTATCGTTTGGGGCCCAGGTGAGTTGTTTGTGTCGGATTAGAATTTAAACCGACCTACCAATCTAGGTGCTATTTCTTGTATCCTGTATTTAGCAGGTCGGGTACAGACATACCAAGTTTAGAAAACAAACACAGTCAAAACTATGGATAAAAAAAGAGGCGGATCATTGCGATCCGCCTCTTTTGTATTGCTACTTCGTTAGCTATTTGGTGGTTGCACAATCTGCTGAATCGTCGAAATGATCATCCGGATACCAGGCGGCGCATTTGGCATCACACTGGTTGTCATCTTTCCAGCCACAGGGATCACTTGCGGCGCAGGTGCAGTTGGTGTAAATTCCACCGTTTTCCATGGTGCATTGTTCAGCAACATTGGCACAGTCACTTTCACAAACACAACCATCGTAGCCGTCTTCCAGATCGACAAACTGGCATACACCGCCGATGTAGGCGTTATCTGTGCAATAGTCAGAGCAGCTGTATTTTTCGTACATATTGATAGAGGAATCACATTTGCAGAGGATATTCGGAATTATCTCCTTGTTTCCTTCACAGGCT
>Ga0209475_10002551_pt1 | contig 18032 bp, 11 predicted proteins | sample tdDd471_FD_187128 | JGI IMG/M metagenome (GOLD analysis project Ga0209475, IMG submission 187128) | Marine sediment microbial communities from the Atlantic coast under amendment with organic carbon and nitrate - tdDd47.1 (SPAdes)... | ecosystem: Environmental > Aquatic > Marine > Coastal >... | reverse complement strand
ACACTGTGCACCGACGCTCGCGCAGCGTCGTACCCTGGCGCACGCCTCACCACCACCCCGGTTGCTCGTGGACGTTCACCCCGATCATGGCGCTCGCTTCGTGCTTCGCCGCACGGCGACGGAGCCGCTCGTGACGTACGAGGCGCAGGTCCTGCTGCCCGGCGACGCGACGGCGGTGTTCGTCGTGACGTTCGACGACGACGGGCCGACGATCGAAGCCACCGGGGGCCCGGACGTCGAACCCTGGGTCACGAAGCACATCGCCGGGCTCGGTCGCCAGCTGCGCAACGCGGCCCGGTCCGACGGCGCGTGGCCCCGTCGACTGCGCCGGTGGCGCGAAGCACCGGGAGCCTGACATGACGCCGGACGCCCGCTTCGATCTGCGCATCGCGTGCGCCCGCGGGGCGGGTGTCGTGGCGCTGCTCGGGCCGACGTCCACGGTGATCGTGAACGGGGGCGTCGGGCCCGACCGGCTCAAGCGCCTGCTCGCCCGCTCCAACCGACGCCTGTCGGACATCGACGCCGTGCTCCTGTCCAACGAGCGCGCCGAGCGCGTGGCCGGGCTGCCCGCGCTGCTGCAGCGGCACGAGGTGCGCGTGTTCGCGACGCCGGGCACCCTGCGGTCGTTGTCCGAGCGGTACGCGTGGTCGCCGCACGCGGTGCCCGTCACCCACGGCGAGCCGATGCTCTGCGGCGACTTCGTCGTCACCGCGTTCGACGTGCCGGCGCGGGGCACGCACCCGGTGGCCTGGCGCATCGAGGGCAATGGTGTCTCGGCGGTCGTCGCGGTCGTCGTCGCCACCCCGGACCGTCGCCTGGCCGAGTGGATGTCGAACCTCGACGTGCTCGTGCTCGAGGCCCACTACGACGACGCGCTGCTCGATCGGGGCACCGCCGACCAGCGCCGGGTCTTGCCCGGACGCGGCGGGCGGCTGTCGAACGCCGACGCCGGGCAGCTCGTCGCCCGGGCGTCGTTTCAGCCCGACGGCCGCGTCGTGCTCGTCGACCTCGACCCGATGCTCAACGACGCCGGACGCGCGCGCCGCGTCGTGCAGGCGGTCGCCCCGCCGGGGCTGCAGGTCGGCGCCATCCCCGGCCACGCCGATGACGTCCGCGTCCGCTTCGAGCCCCCTGCGCCAGAGCACGAGCCGGACATCGAGCTGCAGCATCCGCCGGAGCCGGCGACCGCGTCGCCGCACAAACCCGCGGACGCGAGCCCGAACGACGGCGCCGGCTCGGACATCGAGCCGCCCGAGGACCCGGTGCCCCCGCCGAAGCCCGCCCCCCCGTCCGGGCAGCTCGCCTTCGGCTTCGGGGACGACTGACCACGCAGAATCGCGCGAAGATCGACGAATCGACGGCGGCGTTGAACAATGTCGCCACCCCCATCGTCCTGTGGGCGCTCGAATCCCGGGCACCCCGATGCCCTCTCCCCTTGCACGACGCAGAGGTCTCATGCGCATTCGTCGTCTCGTTTCATTCGCCGCCCTCGGTGCGGCCCTCGCCCTCGCCGCCTGTGGCGACGACGCCACCGGCACCACCGGCGGTGGCGGTGGCAGCGGTCTCGGCAGTGACCCGGGCCCCGGCCCCGCCAACCAGGTCGACGCCGAAGTGTCCGGCGGCACCGCCGCAGGCTCGGTGGACGGCGAGTCCGAGAGCAGCGAAGAGGGCGCGAACTACGGCTCGCTGCTCGATGGCACCCTGACGGTCGCCCTCACCTCGAGCGCCGGCATCATCACGATCGTCGCCGACGTCGCGAACAACGAGGTGCCCGGCTCGATCGCCGTCGACCAGCCCCTCGGCCAGAACGCGACGATCTCGTTCACCACGCCCTTCGGCATTTTCGAGGGCAACGGGGGCTCGGTCACCGTGAACCAGTGCCCGAACGACGGCGGCGTCATCAACGGCACGTTCAACAACGTCCCGCTGTACAACGTCGCGACCGAGGCGAACGACGGCTCGCTCTCGGGCGACTGGCGCGTGACCCTCGTCTCGGCGGACGCCTCGGCGACCTGCGTCGAGATCGACACCGGCGGCGGCGGTGGCGGCGGTGGCGGCGGCGGCGGCGGCACCTGCGAGAACGAGGTCTGCGAAGGCCCGTGCTGCCCGTACGTCCAGCCCCTCGCCCAGTGCACGTTCGACTGCTTCGGCTCGTGCTTCGCTGACCCCGAGAGCTGCGCCGCGTGCGCCGCCGCCTGCCCCGAAGAGGTCGGCATGCTCGACGACGCCGAGTGCGCGGCTGCGTACTCCGAGGCCGAGGCCTGCGCCGAGGCGAACGGCTGCGATCCGCTGAGCGAGGACTACGACGCGTGCACCGAGCAGAACTGCTGCGCCGAGTTCAGCGCCGCGTTCTGATCAACGCTCGTACGCTCCGCCGCGGCGCGCTCTCTTCGGGGGGCGCGCCGCGGTGCGTTTTGTGGTCCGCCGCGGCAGATGCCGCCGCGCATCGCGGATTGGCCGGCGAATCGCTGGCAACCGCGGCGGTCGCGCGGCAGGATGCCCGGGCAACGACCCGTACGCCCCGGCTGCCTGATGTCGCCCCTGCACGAAACTGCCCGCGCGTGGCTCCTTCGCGACCCCGATCCGGTGACCCGCGCCGAGCTGCAGGCGCTGCTCGACGCCGACGACACCGAAGAGATCGCCCGCCGGTTCGACGGGCGCCTCGCGTTCGGTACCGCGGGCCTGCGCGGGCTGCTCGGCGCCGGGCCGAAGCGGATGAACCGCGTCGTCGTGCGTGAGACCACCGCCGGCCTCGCCGACTACCTGCTCGCGAACGTGCCCGACGCGGCGACCCGGGGCGTCGTGATCGCCTTCGACGGGCGCCGCATGTCGGACGTCTTTGCCGACGACGCGACCGCCGTCCTCGTCGCCCGCGGCATGCGCGTGATCCGGTTCGACACGCTGACCGCCACGCCGGTGTGCGCGCGGGCCGTGGTCGTGCACGACGCCGCCGCCGGCGTCATGATCACCGCCAGCCACAACCCGCCGGACTACAACGGATACAAGGTCTACGCTGGCAACGGCGCCCAGATCATCCCGCCGCTCGACACCGGCATCGCCGCGGCGATCGATGCCCTCGCCGGGCGCACCATCGAGCTCGGCGCGACCAACAGCGATCTCGTCACGACGATCGGCGGTGACTTCGAGCGCCGGTACCTCGACGAGGCGCTGGCCCTCTCGCCCTACGGCGACGACCTGGATCGCGCCGCCGTGCGCATCGCCTACACGCCGATGCACGGCGTCGGCGCCCACCTCGTCGAGCCGATCCTCGGCGACGCCGGGTTCAGCAACGTGTGGACGGTGCCGTCGCAGCGGGATCCGGACGGCAGCTTCCCGACCGTGGCGTTCCCCAATCCCGAAGAGGACGGGGCGATGGACGCGGTCGTCGCGCTCGCCACCGAACACGACGCCCACCTCGCGATGGCGAACGACCCGGACGCGGACCGCCTTGCCGTCGCGGTGCGCCGCGGACCGGGCGACTACCTGCGCCTGACCGGCGACCAGATCGGCGTGCTCTTCGGCGACGAACGCCTCGCCCACACGCCGAAGCCCGCCGCGGTCGGCACGACGATCGTGTCGTCACGCATGCTGTCGCGCGTCGCGGCCGGCGCCGGCGCCCAGAGCTTCACCACGCTGACCGGCTTCAAGTGGATCGCCAACCGGGCGATGGAGCTCGCCGAGGACGGCGTGCACTTCGCCATGGGGTACGAAGAGGCGATCGGGTTCACCATCGGCGAGCTCGTCCGCGACAAGGACGGCGTATCGGCGGTGGTGACGTTCGCCGAGATGACCGCACGGCTGCTGGCGAAGGGCCAGACCCCGCTCGACCGCCTCGAGGCGCTCTACCGCGAGCACGGGCTCTTTCTTACGCACCAGCACAGCCTGTGGTTCGAGCCGGATCAGACCGGACCGACCGTCGGCGACCAGCTGCGGGCGAATCCGCCGACGCACATCGCCGGGCGCGCCATCACCACGACCGTGGACGTGCAGGCGGGCACAGAGCGTGACGCCGACGGCACGACCCGGTCGATCGACCTGCCGGCGAGCGACGTGCTCGTGTTCTACCTCGAAGACGACAGCCGCGTGATCGTCCGCCCGTCGGGGACGGAGCCGAAGCTGAAGTGCTACTACGAGATCGTGACGTCGATGGGTGACGCGACGCTGGACGACGCGATGACCGCGGCGCGAGCGACGCTGCAGAGCCTCGTCGACGCGCACCAGAGCGAGCTCGACGCGCTCGCGGGGGCCTGAGTCATGTGGGAGATCGGCGCGGCACGTACCGACATCACCGCCATCGAGCCGGGCAGCGAGATGCTCGGCTGGGCCCAGCCCACGAACCGCGTCCGCACGTGGGCGTCGCGGCTCTTCTCGCGTGCGATCGTGATCCACGATCGCTCCGACGGTCGCACGATCGTGCTCGCGACCCTCGAGGTCTGCATGATCCCGTGGAACGTGCGCGACGCCGTCCTGCACCGGATCGCCGAGCATCCGGACGGGTTCGCGCTCGAAGAGCACGACCTGCTGATCGCGTCCACGCACACGCACAGCGGACCCGGTGGGTTCTCGCACGACCTGTTCTACACGATGACGACACCCGGCTTTCGCGAGCGGGTGTTCGAGACGATCGTCGACCAGACGGTGCACGCGATTCTCGAGGCGTGGCGTTCGCGGCGTGTCGGCGTCATGCGCCTGACGCAGCGCGAGGTCCCGCTGTCCGAACCGGTCGCGTTCAATCGGTCGTGGGACGCGTTCAATGCCAACCCGGACGCGTTCGCTCGCGTCGATGAAGACAACCGGGACCGCGCGGTCGACCGGCGAATGACGCTGATCCGGTTCGACGAACCCGACGGCACCCCGATCGCGACAATGAACTGGTTCGCCGTGCACTGCACCAGCGTGCACGCCGACAACCACTTTCTGCACAGCGACAACAAGGGCATGGCCGCCCTCGAGATCGAGGACCACGGCGCGTCGATGGGGCAGCCCGGCTACGTCGCGGTGTTCGCGCAGGGCGCCGCCGGTGACGTCTCACCCAACCTGCGCTGGGATCCGGAGCGCGGGCGCAACGTCGGGCTGCACGATGACGACTTCCGGTCGGCGGCCGCAAACGGCGCGATCCAGGCCGAGCACGCCCGCCGCCTGCTCGGCGAGGCGCGGCGCGAGGACATCGCCCATGGGCCGGTCGATGCCGTGCTGAAGTACGTCGACTTTCACTACGCGCCCGTCGACGCGAAGTGGGTCGGCGGGGTCGAGGGGCGCCACACCGGGCTCGCTCGCATGGGCATGCCCTTTCTCGAAGGCACCCTCGAAGGGCCCGGACCGCTGCTCGGCGCGCGCAAGCTGACCGAAGCGCTGACGTCCCTCGTGCGGTGGCAGAAGCGTCGTCGCGCCCGCCGAGGGTCCGACCCGGACGGCGTGCTCGACAGCCACGGGCCGATGGCGCCGTTCCTGGAGCTGGGGCGCGGCGGCGAGGGCAAGGCCTTCGGAGCGTTTTCGATGGGCCGCCCGATCCTGCCCGGCTGGTTCGACCCGACCGTCGCCGAGGTGAAGCGCCTGACGAAGCTCGAAGCCCTGGGCGGGCGCGCATGGGTGCCCCACCGCCTGCCGGTGCAGATCGTCCGGCTCGGCACGCTCGCCATCGCGGCGCTGCCGTGTGAACCGACGACGATGTGCGGCATGCGCATCGAGCGGCAGCTCAAGGCCGCGCTCGCCGACGTCGGGGTCGAGCACGTCGTGGTGGCCGGGTACGCGAACAGCTACGCCAGCTACGTCACGACGTACGAGGAGTACCAGCTGCAGCGGTACGAGGGCGGCAGCACGCTCTTCGGCCAGTGGACGCTGGGCGCGTACCAGACCGCGTTCGACGACCTCGCCACGGCGATGCACGTACCCGCAGACGAACGTCGAATCGACCCCGGCCCGCGGCCGCCGGCGATGAGCGACCACGAGCTGGACGCGCGCCACCCGGATCGCATCCCCGCGCGGTCCACGTGGTTCCGCTGACCGGATGACGCTCGGTCGGGTGTGTGGCCGACCGAGACGGCGTCCACAGCGTGGCGCGTCCACCCGGCATCCCCGACGTCACTCGGTCGCGTCGTCCACCGCGTGGATCGCCGCCAGCCGCTCGCGGGTGGCCTCGACCTCGTCGGCGCCCGCCCGTTCGAGCGCGGCGAGGCGCGGCGCGAGCCACGCCCGCTGGACAGCGAGCCACGCCGCACGCTGCGGCGACGGACGCCGCCGCAACACCGGCCCGACGTAGCGATCGACGGCGTCGCGCACGTTCGACGCGGCGCTCGGCTCGGCGACCACCGTCAAGAAGAGCCGCCCGGACTCGGCGGTCAGCACCTCGTCGACGATGCCCCACCCCAGCGCGGCGAGGTGGTCGCGCACCAGCGCCTCGTCGCTGTTCGCCTGCACGATCAGGCGCGACGGCGCGACCCGCCGCACGGCGCCGGCCGCCAGGATGCGCGTCGAGAGGCGCCCGCCGATGCCCGCCACGACGACGGTGCCGCCCCACCCGTCGGGGACAGGTGCGAGCCCGTCGCCACGCTCCACCTGCACCGCATCGCCGAGCCCCGCGGCGACCACCGCGGCGCGGGCGTCCGCGACCGGTGGGGCGGCGACGTCGATGGCCAGCGCACGCGGCACGCGCCCGGCGTGCACCGCGGCGATGCACAGCCGCGCATGGTCGGCGCAGATGTCGGCAAGCGGCGCCCCGGGGACGAGGCGCGCGACGACCGCCGCCAGCCGAGGCCCGAGCGGACGCGCGGATCCGGGCACCGGGAGCGTCGCATCGGGTGGGGACGCCGCCGCGACGCGGTCACGCCAGGCCGGGGGGATGCGCCAGGACATGTGGGGTGGTGTCCGGGGGATTTCGGAGTTGGACGCACTGCGTTATACTCTGCCGGCTGCGGTGCGACGACCCCGGTCGAGGCGACGGAGACCCCATGGGCTCCAACGCCACCGACGACCGGCCGCGAGCGCGCCCGCTGCCCCGATCAACCCGGCTGCTACCAAGGAGCAGACCCGTGATGCCCCCCACCGTGGGTCTCTACGACCCACAAACGGAGCACGACGCCTGCGGCATCGGCTTCGTCGCCCAGCTGCGCGGACGCCCCCAGCGCGCCATCGTCGAGCAGGCGCTCTCGATCCTCGAGCGCCTCGAGCACCGCGGCGCCTGCGGCTGTGATCCCGACACCGGCGACGGCGCCGGGCTGCTCGTCCAGATCCCCCACGGCTTCTTCACGCGCGTGTGGCGCGAACGCGGCCGCGCCCTGCCCCGACCGCGCCGGTACGCGGTCGGCATGGTGTACCTGCCCGCGGATGCCGAACGGCGCGCCGCCTGCGAAGCCCTCGTCGAGCGCATTGCCACCGAGCAGGGGCAGCGCGTGATCGGCTGGCGCGATGTGCCCGTCGACCCCGACCACGTCGGCCCCGACGCGAACGCCGTTCGCCCGTACATTCGTCAGATCTTCATCGAACGCCGCCGGGTCGTGCCCAGCGCGTTCGAGCGTCGCCTCTTCGTCATCCGCCGACTCACCCACGAGGCCGCCCGCCGAGACCCGGCCCTCGATCCGGACCGCCGCTTTCACATCGCGAGCCTCAGCTGCGAGACGGTCGTCTACAAGGGCCTGCTCAAGCCCGATCAGCTGCGCGGGTTCTACCCCGACCTGCGCGAGCCCGACTTCGTGTCGGCGATCGCGCTGCTGCACTCGCGCTTCTCGACGAACACCTTCCCCACGTGGGACCTCGCCCAGCCGTTCACGCGCATCTGCCACAACGGCGAGATCAACACGGTGCGCGGCAACCGAAACTGGATGCTCGCGCGGCGCAGCCAGCTGCAGAGCGCCAAGTTCGGCGGCGCCCTCGACCGCCTCGGCCCGCTGATCAGCGGCCACGCCAGCGACAGCCGGCAGTTCGACCAGATGCTCGAGGTGCTGCACCTCGGCGGTCGCACGCTGCCGCACGCGATGATGATGATGATCCCGGAGGCCTGGGAGAACGACCCGTCGATGGCTCCCGAGCGGCGCGCGTTCTACAACTACACCGCGTCGATCATGGAGCCGTGGGACGGCCCGTCGGCCATTGCGTTCACCGACGGGCACCTCGTCGGCGCCACCCTCGACCGCAACGGATTGCGCCCGGCGCGGTGGCTGGTGACGAGCGACGACCTCGTCGTCATGGCGTCCGAGTCCGGCGTCGTCGACGTCCCGGCGTCGCGGGTCGTGCGCAAGGGGCGCCTGCAGCCCGGCCGCATCTTCGTCGTCGACACCGAAGAAGGCCGCATCATCGACGACGACGAGGTGAAGGGCGACGTCGTCGCGCGCTGGCCGTACAGCAAGTGGCTCGAGCGCAACGTCTTCGCCATCGACCAGCTCGAGCCCGTCGCCCCGACTCCGGCGCTGACCGGGCAGGGGTTGCGGCGCCAGCAGGCCGCGTTCGGGTACACCGAAGAGCAGATCGACCGGGTCATCGTGCCGATGGCGCGCGACGGCCACGAGCCGATCGGCGCGATGGGCCGCGACACGCCCCTCGCTGTGCTCAGCGAGCAGGCGCCGTCGCTCTTCGCGTACTTCCACCAGCTCTTTGCGCAGGTGACGAACCCGCCGATCGACCCGATCCGCGAGCGGCTCGTGATGTCGCTGTCGACCGCGATCGGCATGGGCGGCAACCCGTTCGACGAGACCCCCGAGCAGTGCCACCGCATCGAGATCAAGGGCCCGGTGCTGACGAACCAGCAGCTGGCGACCCTGCGCGGGATCGACGACGGCGTGTTCGAAGCGACGACGCTCTCGCTCTGCTACCCCGTCGACGGCGGCGACGACGCCCTCGAACAGGCGGTCGACGCCCTGTGCCGCGCAGCGGTCGACGCCCTCGACCGCGGGTTCAACCTGCTCGTGCTCTCGGACCGGGGGGTCGACGCCGACCACGCGCCCATCCCCGCCCTGCTCGCGACGAGCGCCGTGCACCAGCACCTCGTCCGCGAGGGCATCCGCATGCACGGCGGTCTGATCGTCGAGACCGGCGACGTGCGCGAGGTCCACGACGTCGCCCTGCTCGTCGGCTACGGCGCCGCCGCCGTGAACCCCTGGCTGACCTTCGACACGATCACCGAGGCGTGTGAGACCGAGGCCCTCGCTCTCGACCCCGACGACGCGATCCAGCGCTGGGTGCAGGCGGCCGACAAGGGCCTGCTGAAGGTGATGTCCAAGATGGGCATCAGCACGATCTCGTCGTACCGCGGCGCGCAGATCTTCGAGGCCGTCGGGCTCGATCACGACCTCGTGCAGCGGCACTTCGCCGGCACGTCGTCCCGCATCGGCGGCGTCGATCTCGCTGCGCTCGGCCGCGAAGCCGCCACGCGTCATGCGCGCGGGTTCAGCGATGACGTGCGCGACGGCGCCCTGCCCGTCGGCGGCGAGCTGCGCTGGCGGCGCCGAGGTGAGCGCCACGCGTGGACCCCGACGACGATCGCCTCGCTGCAGCGGGCCGTGCGCGACGGCGACCGCGACGCGTGGTGGGAGTACGTCGAGGCGGTCCACGCCGACGACGAGGCCCCGACCGCCCTGCGCCGGCTGCTGGAGTTCGACACCGACGGCGTCACCGAGATCCCCCTCGACGAGGTCGAGGACGCCGCGAGCATCGCGACCCGCTTCGTGACCGGCGCGATGTCGTTCGGGTCCTTGAGCGCCGAGGCCCACGAGACGCTCGCGCTGGCGATGAACGAGCTCGGCGGCCGGTCCAACACCGGCGAGGGCGGCGAAGAGCCCGAGCGGTGGACCCCGGATCCGGACGGCCGCTCGCGCCGCAGCGCGATCAAACAGATCGCCAGCGGCCGGTTCGGCGTGCACACGCCCTACCTCGTCAACGCTGACGAGCTGCAGATCAAGATGGCCCAGGGTGCCAAGCCCGGTGAGGGCGGCCAGCTGCCCGGCCACAAGGTCAGCGACCGCATCGCCACCGTGCGCTGCTCGACGCCCGGCGTGACGCTGATCTCGCCGCCGCCACACCACGACATCTACTCGATCGAAGACCTCGCCCAGCTCATCTATGACCTGAAGTCGGTGAACCCGGCGGCGCGGGTCAGCGTGAAGCTCGTGTCCGAGGTCGGCGTGGGCACCGTCGCGGCCGGCGTCGCCAAGGCCCGCGCCGAGGCGATCGTGATCGCCGGCGCGTCCGGCGGCACCGGCGCCTCGCCGATCAGCTCGATCCAGCACGCCGGCCTGCCGTGGGAGCTCGGCCTCGCCGAGACCCAGCAGGTGCTCGTCGCCAACGGGCTGCGCGGGCGCGTGCGCCTGCAGGTCGACGGCGGCCTGCGCACCGGCCGCGACGTGGTGATCGCCGGCCTGCTGGGCGCCGAGGAGTTCGGCTTCTCGACCGCCCCGCTCATCGCTCTGGGCTGCGTGATGCTGCGGCAGTGCCACCAGAACACCTGCTCGGTCGGCATCGCCACCCAGCACCCCGAGCTCACGAAGCGCTTCGCCGGCGAGCCGGTCCACGTGATCCGGTTCTTCCTCTACCTCGCCGAAGAGATCCGGCAGTGGATGGCCCGCCTCGGCATTCGCCGGTTCGACGACCTCGTCGGACGCGTCGACCTGCTGCGCAAGCGCGACGACCTCGCAGGCAAGGCAGCGCACATCGACGTTGGCGCGATCCTCACCGAGATCAGCCGCCCCGGCGCCGCGAATCGCCATGCCGAAGCGCAGGACCACAGCCTCGAAGCGCACTTCGACCAGAGCCTCTTCGAGCCGGCACGGGCTGCGATCGAGACCGGCGAGCCGGTACAGATCACCACCACGATCACGAACGAACACCGCGCGGTCGGCTCGATGCTGAGCGGCGAGATCGTGCGCCAACGCGGCACGGACGCCCTGCTCGACGACACGATCGCGATCCACCTGGAGGGTTCGGCCGGACAGAGCTTCGGCGCATGGTTGACCCGCGGCGTGACGATGCTGCTCGAGGGCGACGCCAACGACTACGTGGGCAAGGGACTCAGCGGCGGGCGCATCGCCGTGTACCCGCCGCCGGACGCCGGGTTCGACCCCAGCGAGAACGTGATCGTCGGCAACACCGTGCTCTACGGCGCGACGTCCGGCGACGCGTTCTTCCGCGGGCGCGCCGGCGAGCGGTTCGCGGTGCGCAACTCCGGCGCACGGGCCGTCGTCGAAGGCTGCGGCGACCACGGATGCGAGTACATGACCGGCGGCACCGTCGTCGTCCTCGGCGAGACCGGGCGCAACTTCGCCGCCGGCATGAGCGGCGGCGTCGCGTACGTCTACGACCGCGACGGGCAGTTCCGGTCGCGGTGCAACCTCGAACAGGTCGAGCTCGAGGCGATCACCGATCCCGGCGACCGCTTTCTGCTCAAGAACCTGCTCGAGGACCACGTCCGCTTCACGGGCAGCCTGAGGGCCGGTCAGGTGCTCGATCATTTCGACGCGCTCCTGAACCGATTCGTGCGCGTCATGCCGACCGAATACAAGCGCGTGCTCGAGGCCCGACGTGCGGAACGACCGGCGCGGGTCACCCCCCAACCGGCAACCTGGCCGAGCGCGGTGGTTCGAAACTGGAGGACGACGTGAGCGATCCCGAAGGCTTCCTCAAGCATGGCCGGACGCCGATCCCCCGACGACCTGTCGACGAGCGTCTGAACGATTTCGCCGAGATCGAGGCCACCCGCGATCCGGCCGAGCGCACCGCGCAGGCGACCCGCTGCATGGACTGCGGCGTGCCGTTCTGCCAGCAGGGCTGCCCCCTCGGCAACCCGATCCCCGACTTCAACGAGGCCGTCGCCACCGGGCGCTGGCGTCGCGCGTGGGACCAGCTGCGATCGACGAACAACTTCCCCGAGTTCACCGGGCGCGTCTGCCCGGCGCCGTGCGAAGCCGCCTGCGTTCTCGGCATCAACGACGACCCGGTGACGATCGAGCACATCGAGCGTGAGATCGCCGAGCGCGCGTGGGCCGCCGGCTGGGCGCGCCCCGTCCTGCCCCGACGCCGCACCGGCCACCACGTCGCCGTCGTCGGCTCCGGGCCCGCCGGGCTCGCGGCCGCCGAGCAGCTCAACGCCGCGGGGCACCACGTGGTGGTGTTCGAGAAGGCCGATCGCCCCGGCGGACTGCTGCGGTACGGCATCCCCGACTTCAAGCTCGACCGTGAAGTGCTCGACCGCCGCATCCGACTCATCGAGCGCGCCGGCGTCACGTTCCGATGTGGCGTCGAGGTCGGCACGGACCCGACCTGGCGCGCCCTGCACAGCGAGTTCGATGCGGTGCTCGTCGCGATCGGCGCGATGCAGCCGCGGCGTCTCGAGGTCGACGGTGCCGACCTCGACGGGGTCGTGCTGGCGATGGACTTTCTCGAGCAGCAGAACCGGGTCGTCGCAGGCGAAGACGTCCCCACACGCGAGCGGATCGACGCCCGCGACAAGCACGTCATCATCCTCGGCGGCGGCGACACCGGCTCGGACTGCCTGGGCACGTCCCTGCGGCAGGGCGCAGCGCACGTGACGCAGATCGAGCTCTTCGAGCGCCCGCCGAGCGAGCGCGCACCGCACACCCCGTGGCCGCGGTGGCCGCACGTCTTTCGCACGTCGTCGTCCCAGGAAGAGGGCGGCGAGCGCGAGTGGGCGTTCATGACCACGCGCCTCATCGGCGAAGACGGCCGCGTCACCGGACTCGAGGGCGTCGACGTCGCCATCCACCACGGCGACGACGGGCCGCGCCTCGAGCCGATCGAGGGGTCGGAGCGCGTGCTGAAGGCCGACCTCGTGCTGCTCGCGATGGGCTTCACCGGCGTCCGCGCCGAAGCGCTCTTCGACGACGGGCTCGCGACGCCGTCGCCCCGGGGAGCGATCGCCGGCGACGACCGCCACCGCACGACGAAGCCCGGCGTCTACGTCGCCGGCGATGCGATGCGAGGCGCCAGCCTCGTCGTCTGGGCGATCCGCGACGGGCGCGAGGCCGCCCGCACGATCGACGCCGACCTCTGCGGCCGCGACCGCCTGCCCGCCGTCGGCATGGACGCCCGGTTCTGATAGGGTCCCGCCACTGCTCGGCCCCGGACGACACGATGTCGAATCAAGACGCGCACCGCCTGTACGACGCCGACGGGTCCCCGACCCGCGACCGCCCATGGATCCTGCGCACGTACGCAGGCCACACCACGGCGGCGGCGTCGAACGCCCTCTTTCGCGAGAACCTCGCGAAGGGCCAGCGCGGGCTGTCGATCGCGTTCGATCTGCCGACCCAGTGCGGCTACTCGTCCGACCACGACATCGCGCGGCCCGAGGTGGGCAAGGTCGGCGTACCGGTGAACTCGCTCGACGACATGCACGCGTTGTTCGACGGCATCCCGATCGACGAGATGAACACGTCGATGACGATCAACGGCACGTCGATGTGGCTGATGGCGCTGTACATCGCCCTCGCCCGCGAGCGCGGCGTCGACGAGTCGAAGCTGCGGGGCACGACGCAGAACGACCTGATCAAGGAGTACCTCGCCCGCGGGACGTACATCTTCCCGCCGGACGCGAGCTTCCGCATCATCGCCGAGATGTACGAGTACGCCCTCGAGCGCGTGCCGAAGTTCAACCCGTCGAACGTATGCTCGTACCACCTGCAGGAGGCCGGCGCGACGCCGGTGCAGGAGCTCGCTTTCGCCCTCGCGACCGCGGTCGGCGTGCTCGATCTGCTGAAGGAGCGTGGGGAGTTCGACGAAGAGGCCTTCGAGCGCGCTGTCGGTCGCATCTCGTTCTTCGTGAACGCCGGCATCCGCTTCGTCGAAGAGATGTGCAAGATGCGGGCGTTCACGGCCCTGTGGGACGAGATCACCCGCGAGCGGTACGGCGTCACCAACCCGAAGTACCGCCGGTTTCGGTACGGCGTGCAGGTGAACTCGCTGGGGCTCACCGAGGCGCAGCCCGAGAACAACGCGTGGCGCATCCTCATCGAGACGCTCGGTGTGACCCTGAGCCGCGACGCGCGGTGCCGCGCCCTGCAGCTGCCCGCCTGGAACGAGGCCCTGTCGTTGCCGCGTCCGTGGGACCAGCAGTGGTCGCTGCGCCTGCAGCAGATTCTGGCGTTCGAGACCGACCTGCTCGAGTACCCCGATCTTTTCGAAGGTTCGAAGGTCGTCGAATCGAAGACGCAGGCCCTCATCGAGGGCGCCCGCGCCGAGCTGGACCGCATCCTCGCCATGGGCGGCGTCCGGGCGGCGGTCGAGAGCGGCGCGCTGAAAGAAGCGCTCGTGGCGTCGATGTCCGACCGCGTCAGCCGCATCGCCAGCGGCGAGCAGATCGTCGTCGGCGTGAACCAGTGGACGGACGGCCTGCCGAGCCCGCTGGTGCAGGGCGACGACGGCGGTGTGTTTCGCGTCGACCCCGAGGCCACGAAGGCGGTGCTCGACCAGCTCGCTCGCACGAAGGCGGACCGCGACGAAGCCGCCGCTCAGGCCGCGCTCGACACGCTGCGCGCGGCCGCCCGCGAGGGCACGAACATGGTCGAGCCTTCGATCGCCTGCGCCCTCGCGCGGGTCACCACGGGCGAATGGGCCGATGCCCTGCGCGAGGTCTTCGGCGAGTATCGGCCGGTCACCGGCATCGACGGGCAGCAGCTCGCCCTCGAGGACGACCGGGTGATCAAACTGCGGGCCCGGGTCGACGCCCTCGCGACGTCCCTCGGGCATCGACCGCGCATCGTCGTCGGCAAGCCCGGGCTCGACGGGCACAGCAACGGCGCCGAGATGATCGCCGTCGCCGCGCGCCACGTCGGGTTCGACGTCGTGTACAGCGGCATCCGGCTCACCCCCGAGCAGATCGTCCAGAGCGCGGTCGAAGAGGACGTCGACCTCATCGGGTTGTCGGTCCTCAGCGGCTCCCACCTCGAGCTCGTGCAGCAGACGATGGACGCGCTGGCTCGGGCCGACGCCACCGACATCCCGGTCGTCCTCGGCGGCATCATCCCGGCGGCGGACGTCGAAGCGCTGAAGGCCATGGGCGTGCGCGCCACGTTCACGCCAGCGGATTTCTCGCTGACCGACATCCTCGATCGCATCGTCGACGTGGTCGCGGCGTGACCGTGGGCGCCCCCGACCCCGGCGCCCTCGTCGAGCGCGCGTTCGACGGGCACAAGCGGTCGATCGCTCGCCTCATCTCTCGCTGCGAGGACGCCCGCCCCGAGGCCGGCGCGGCTCGGGACGCGCTCTTTTTGACGCTCGCACGTTCGTCGCGCCGTCGACATGGGGTGACGGTGGGCATCACCGGGACGCCGGGCGCCGGCAAGTCGACCCTCGTCGGTGGACTCGCCCCGGCGATGGTGCGGCGCGCCAGCGAAGACCACCGGGTCGCCGTCGTCGCCATCGATCCCACGAGCCCGATCAGTGGTGGCGCCCTGCTCGGCGACCGGACCCGCATCCGGTTCGCCCTCGACGAGCCGCGGCTCTTCTTTCGGTCTCAGGCCAGCGCCCTCGCCCTCGGCGGCATCGCGCCGACCACGTGGCCGGTCGTCCGCCTGCTGACCCACCTCTTCGACACGGTGCTCATCGAGACCGTCGGCATCGGGCAGAGCGAGGTCGACGTACGCGCCCTCGCCGACCACCTCGTGCTGATCACGGCGCCGCTCGCGGGCGACCACGTGCAGTTCATGAAGGCCGGCGTGATGGAGGTCCCCGACCGCATCGTGCTCAACAAGTGCGACCAGCAGCAGGCGGCCCGGGCGAGCTGGTCCGCCCTGCGCGCCAGCGTCCGCATGCTGCGCCCCGGTGGCGACGCACCGCGGCTGCACCGGGTGAGCGCGCAGACCGGCGCTGGCGTCGACGACCTCGCCGACGCCCTCATCGCCCTGCCCCGCGACCCGACGACCCTCGCGAGCGCCGCCCTCAGCCGCCGCGCCGAGCGCCTGCGCCGCAGGGTGCGTGACCGGTTCGGTACGTGGGGCCTCGATCGAATCGCCGCAGCGGACCTCGAGGCGTGGCTTGCAGCGGACGAGGACGACGGCGTCTGGCGCCGCATCCTCAGCACCGTCACGCCCGACGATACCGCGGGCTGACGAACGCCCCGGGACGGCGGCGTGCAACGCGGCAGGCGCACGTCCGCCGATGATGCGACCGGGCGCGCCGCGTCATCGTCCCGCGACGTCCCACAGGTCGCGCGCCGTCTCGACGAGCGCGATGAACGCGAGCATGTCGGGCTGCTCGTCCGAGGCGGCACCGGTCGCCAGCACGATCACGTCGTCGAACCGTGCGCCTTCGCTGTGCCGGCTGTCGCGTAGGATCTCGGCAAACTCGGCGACGGCCATGGCGAAGCGCAGGGACGGGCTGGCCACGTCGTCCGAGGTACCCCGATCGCCGACGGTGAACGAGCGCATGACTTCGGTGCTCTCGTCGCCGTCGGGGGCCTTGAACCGCACCCGCACCTCGACCAGCCCGGTGGCGGCGTCCACGGCGCCGAGGTCGACATCGTCGACGAGATCGAGCTCCAGCAGGGCCGTCACGTCGTGCCCCGCCCCGACCTCCGCGGCGTCGACGGAGTCGTCGGCGAACTGCCAGTCCTCGAGCACCCGGTTGTCATACCCCACGATTCGATACCGCTCGACGAGCCGGGGGTTGAACGCCACCTGGATCTTCACGTCCTTCGCGATGACCTGCAGGGTGCCCACCAGCTCGGACCCGAGCGCGCGCAACGCCTCGTTGCGCGAGTCGATGTACGCGTAGTTGCCGTTGCCGCGATCGGCGATCTGCTCCATCAGGCGGTCGTTGGACCGGCCCACGCCAAAGCCGAGCGTGGTGATCGTGATGTCACGATCCCGGTAGTCCTCGATCAGCCGGAGCAGCGCCTCGTCCGTGAGACCGACGTTGAAATCACCGTCGGTGCACAGCACGACGCGGTTGATGCCACCGTCGCGAAACGCGCTCTCGGCCATCGCGTACGCGCGTCGAATCCCGGCCTCGCCCGCGGTGCCACCGCCTGCCGTCAGCCCATCGATCGCCGCGTAGATCTCCGCGCGATTGCGCACCGGCGTCGGCTCGAGCAGCACGGCCTCGCGCCCGGCGTACACGACGATGCCGAGGGTGTCGTCCGGTCCCAGCGACTCGACGAGCGTGCGCAGCGAGAACTGCACCATGTCGAGCTTGTGCGGCGCCGCCATCGAGCCCGAGACGTCGATCAAGAACACGAGGTTGGCGGGGGCCCGCTCTTCGGCAGGGACTTCCATCCCCTGTAGGCCGATGCGCAACATCTCGTGGCCGTCGCCGAAGACCGACGGCGCCGACTCGAGGTGGATCGCGAACGGCTCGGCGGCGTCGGGCCCAGGGGCGCCGTACCCGTAGTCGAAGACGTTGAGGTACTCCTCGACTCGCACACTTGCCGGGTCCGGCAGCCGGCCCTGCAGCACGTCCCGGCGCATGATCGTGTAGCTCGCCGTGTCCACGTCGACCGAGAATGTCGCCAGCGCATCGTCCGACACGGCCTCGAAGTCGTTCTCGACCCACGCCCGGTACCCTTCGGCGGACGTGGGCTCCGCCTCGTCCCCCGGCGACACCACCCCGGTCTGCGGCGTGCCACGCGGATCGATGCCCCTCGGGGGCTCGGCGCCGGACCGACCATCTCGACTGCACCCCGCTGCGACGGCAACGAGCGACAACGCGCTGGCAAACACCAGCGATCCACGAACTCCCACACCCATCATGTCGCCCTCCTCGCGGCGGAGTGTGTGTGTCACGACGCGATGCGCCGATCGACTCCGCCGGGGTGCGAACGTCGTCGGGCGACGCCCGGATTCCCGAACGGTCCGATCGAGCGCGTGACCCGGGGGCCACGAAGAACGAAGACGACGCGGCATGGGGCCGCGCCGTCTTCGCGATCACGCCGCCCGGCCCCCCGACCGGTCACGGCGGATCCCACTCATCGATCGGCGGCAGCCCACAGGGACTGAGCCGTCTCGACGAGCTCGATGAACTCGAACATGTCGGGCTGTTCGTCGGACGCGCCGCCCGTGGCGAGCTCGAGCACGTCGTCGAACCGGGCGCCTTCG
>Ga0209475_10002549_pt1 | contig 18039 bp, 14 predicted proteins | sample tdDd471_FD_187128 | JGI IMG/M metagenome (GOLD analysis project Ga0209475, IMG submission 187128) | Marine sediment microbial communities from the Atlantic coast under amendment with organic carbon and nitrate - tdDd47.1 (SPAdes)... | ecosystem: Environmental > Aquatic > Marine > Coastal >... | reverse complement strand
CTGGTGGACCTGGCCACCGCGCTGCTGACCTGGCGTCTGGCCCGTTTGGTCCTGGCCGACCGCTGGCGGGGCTGGGCCGCCGCCCTGGTGGCCGGCCTGTATCTGCTGTCCTACAACACGGTCTGGTGCAACGTGGTGGCGCGGCCCGACACCCTGGTCACTTTTTTCAGCACCCTGGGGCTCTACTGGTACTACAAATCGGATTTCGGAGAGCGGCCGGGGTTTTTTCAGCTGTCGGCCGTGGCCCTGGGTCTGGCTGGCGGGCTGAAGCTGCACGCGGTCTTCTTCGTCGTCTTCATCACCCTGGATCTGCTGCGGGTCTACGGCCTGCGCCGGGCCTGGTCCCGGATCGTGCCGTTCGGGTTGATTGCGGTGTTCCTGTTCCTGGTGGGGACAGGGATGCTCCTGTTCGACCCGCTGCGCTACATCAAACTGCGCATGCTGAACGTGGTGGACGACGCGTCGCCCTGGATTCAATGGGGTGAGCAGTTTCTTGCCGCGCTGAAGGGGACGGGCTGGGTGGTCCTGCCCCTGGTCGGGCTCGGGGCGTGGCAGGCCTGGCGGGACCGTTCGGACCGCCGTGCGGGCAGCGTGGCCCTGCTGGCGGTGGGCTGGATGATCCTGTTCCTGTCCATCCGGCAACTGCGGCCCTACTGGATGCTGCCGGCCTTGCCCGTGTTCTACCTGGCGGCGGTGTTGGCGTTGACGCGGGTGCGGCAGCGTGCCGTCGCCATGGCGATGGTGGCGGTCCTGGTGATCCTTTGTGCCGTCCAAACCGTGCACCAGGCCAGCGTGTTGAGAGGCGTCCAGCATCATCAGCTCAGGGATTGGGTGACCACTCATGTGGACCCATCAGAGCCGGTTTTCATGTACGGATATGAAGCCCTGGCCCTGCCGCGGAATACGGTGTGCATCCGGACCATCGGAAAAGGGCTTGAGCGGGGCTTGGTTCGGGATCTCGCCGAGGATCTTCCCCAGGTCGAGCGCCATCTCAAGAACTGGGAAGAGCAGTCCGCCCTGGCCCTTTTCGACCTGCTCAATTTCCGGAACGAGGCAGGGTTCAGTCTCTACTCGTTCTACAGGACCCCTCTGGAAAGTCTGACCGGCTTGATCACCCTGGATGACATGACCTGGGTTCTGGCTCAATCCGGCTTTCATCCTGCGGAGGGGCGGGATCTTGAAGAGCGGCTGTCTCTTGAATTCGAACCGGTCACGACGGTAACCGGGAATGGGGGCGGGGGAGCCGGGCTCGAGTACACGGTCTATCGACGGAAGGCCCAACCATGACCTCCGGGCGAAAAAAAACCATTCTGCACTTTATCGACAGCGGGGGTGTCTACGGGGCCGAAAACGTCATCCTGAACCTCTCGCACGAGATGCAGGCAGCGGGCGTGTATGAGCCGATTGTTGGCTGCATCGTACCCGATTCGTCCCAGCGGAACGATCTTTTCGAAGCCGCCCAGACTAGGGGACTGCGGGCAGAGAAAATCATCATCCGCAACGGGGCACTGGGCTGGGACCTGCCCCGGGCCGCCCGCAAGCTGTCGGAGCTGGGCGTGGACTTGATTCATTCCCATGGATACAAACCGTCGGTCTTCGGCCATTTGATGAAGGCCGTCTCGGGTATTCCGGTCATGGCCACGTGTCACCTCTGGTTCAAGGGAGAGAATCGCCCCGCCAAGATGCGCTTCATGATCTGGCTTGAATTGCTGTTCTACCGGCGGTTCAGCGCGGTCGTCGGAGTCTCCGAGGCCATCGGACAGGTTTTGCTGCAGGCGGGGGTGAAGCCGGAAGCCATCCGCATCGTCCAGAACGGGGTTCCGGTGCCGTCTGGCGGGCCGGACCCGGCAATACGACGGCGCCTGCGACAGGAACTGGGTCTGGCCGAGGATGATTTCGTGGTCATCAACACGGGCCGGCTAACGCGTCAGAAATCGCAACGAACACTTGTTGAGGCGGCGGCCCTGATGTGCAAAGAAGAGGAAGGGGTCCGCTTCCTCATTGTGGGCGAGGGAGACCTTCATGAGGCTTTGAAGCGGGATATCGACCATCGAAACCTGGCGGACATGGTCAGTCTATTGGGATTCCGGTCGGACATTCCGGACCTGTTGACTGCAGCGGACATATTCGCCCTGCCGTCCCTGGACGAGGGCATGCCCATGAGCCTCATCGAAGCCACGGCGGCGGGACTGCCCATCGTCTCCACGGCGGTGGGGGACATTCCGAAGTTGATCGTGGACGGGAAAAGCGGCCGGTTGGTGCCCCTGGAAGACGCCCCGGCCCTGGCCGCCGCTATCCGGGACCTGCGGCACAATCCGGACCGGGCTCTGGCTCTGTCCCATTCCGCTCTCGACATCATGCAGCGCGAATATTCGGCTGCAGCGATGTACCGCCAGTATGCCGAAGTCTATGCGGGGTTGATCTGATCCGGCCCGCTTTGCGGGCCACGTCGCTTCATGGCGCCCCTGCGCAACAAAGGGGCCATCGCGCGGGCGGTATAGTAGGCGAACCACACCACGAAGAAGCTGGGAATATCCCTCGGATCCCGGTGCGCCCGCAAGCCCATCAGGGTTCTGAGCAGCGGGAACAAGACCCCTCCCACCACGAAGGCCGGCCACAGGGGACTGCCTGAGAGCAGAGCCCAGATCAGCCCGATCAGGGCCAGTCCATGCAGCAGAGGAAAAAGGAAGGACTGGAGTTCCCGGGGAGACCGCCAAACCTTGGCCAGACGGTTGGCGGTATCCTTGCCCCGCCACAACTCCTTGCGGAAGAGTTCTCCCAGGGTTTTTACGCCCCCGTGGTGGACCGCCGCCACGGTTTCCAGATGATAGAGGTCGTAGTCGGCCTTGATGCGGTCACACAGATCCAGATCCTCACAAGTCTCGAGGGTGGCATCCCAACCGCCGACCTCTTGGAAGAGGTCCCGCCTCATTAGGAGGTTGCCGGACCCCAGCCAAGCGACTTTACCGTGGCGGGGCCGCAGGCTGACGTGTTTGAACCAGGTTTTCTCCACCCAGGTCGTGTCCTGCGGGATGTGCAAAAGACCGCCGACGGCACCCACGCCGGGATCAGCCAGCTTTTCAACGGCGGATGCCAACCAATCCGGGAACACTTCCATGTCGGCGTCAAGGAAAGCCAGGACCTCGCCGGTGGATTGTGTCACCCCGGTATTTCTGAGGTGAGCAATGGTGCCGACGGGGGTGGACAGTACCCGGGCTCCGGCCGCTTCGGCCAGGGCGATGGTGCTGTCCGTGGAGCCGTTGTCCACCAGGATGACCTCGATGCGGTCGGCCGGATAATTCAACCGGGAGATGGAGCCCAGCAGGCGCGGGACCATCGTCTCTTCGTTCTTGGCCGGAATGATGATGCTGACGGAGGGGTGGGTTTGATTCGTCATTGGCCGTCGACCTGCCCCAGACCCTTGATCAATCTCAGTTTGCCTGAATTCTCCCGCTGGATAGCCTGGGGATATTCGACCACGAAGGTGGCGGCCGGGTCCACATGTTCCCGAATTCGGTCCATCACGACCTGCTCCCAGCGGGTGTCGTAATCATCTGTGGCCACGATCCGAATAAGGAACCGGTCGAGGTCCTGCTGGATCACCTGGAATTGCTTGATGCCCGCACCCTGACGCTGGATATCCTCGAAAATGTACATGATGAATTCGCCGTGAAACAACCGGCCGTCCCGGTTGCGGATAAAATCGTAGGCCCGGCCCTGGATGCCGTCGAGAACCCTCAGGTTTCGCCCGCAGGAGCAGGGCTCGGGAGAGAGGGTCCCGTAGTCGCCGGTGCGGTAGCGGATAAGGGGGAAGGCCAGATTGTTGACTTCGGTGATGACCAGTTCGCCGGGTTCGCCCGCCGGGGCGGGCACGTCCTGGTTGAGGACCTCCACGATCATGTTCTCTTCGGTCAGGTGGAGACGGCCCGCCTCGCATTCGTGGGCAACGGAACCCAGTTCACCGCACCCGTATTCGTTGAAGACCGGCGCCTTGAAGGCCTCGGCCATGAGGCTGCGGTCGGCGGGGGTCAGAACTTCGGAGGTGGTCACGGTGGCGGCCAAAGGGAAGCCCAGGGACTGCTTGGTCCGAAGGAGATAATTGGCGAATTCCCGTAACATGGAAACATAACCGTAAAAATACCGGGGCTTGAACCGTCGCAGGGAGCGCAGGTATCCCTGCATGTCCTCGTCGCTGAAGGAAAAGGCCGACAGCCGGAGACGGTGGCACGTGAAGTCAATGGCTCGGGCCTTGAGCCTGGCGGCGGGTTGGTGGGGAATGCCCCAGAACCGGGCCTGCTTGTCGCCCATGGCGATGCCCGCCCACTGGTACCCCCGCCAGGTGGCTGCCAGTTCCAGGGCCCAGGCTTCACGGGTTTTCCAGAGGGTGACCGGTTGGCCCGTGGAGCCCCCGGTGGTCTTGACCGCGAGGCGGCCCAGATCCGCACTGGACCTGAGGCGTCCGGCGGAAGCCTGAAGGTCGGACTTCAGGAGACAGGGCAGATTGGGCAACGCTTGCAGGGGGTCGGTGCCGGAATGAAAATCGTCTGGGAGGCGATCCTGATAAAAGGGAACGTGTTGCCGGGCATGGTCCACCAGAGCCGTCAGTCGGGCGGCCTGGCTTTCTTTCAAAGCTGTTGAAGTCTGGAACTGGGATTCCAGGAAGTCGTCAAGCAAGCGATCCACGGGCCCGGCCTGATAGCGGGCGATGGGAAGGTAGATCACATTCCGAAAGAAAGATTTACCGATACCCATTCAGAAATTGTCCCCCCGCCTGACCCCAGGCCGCTGTCAGTCCCGGACAGGTTGACCGGGACGGCCGGGGCCAACCACGCCCTGGGAGATTACCACGGGAAACCCCTCGGACGCGGATCCGTTTTCATCCACCACAAACATCCAGGCGGAATCCCCGTCGGTGAAGCTGCCTGTATTCACGGTTACCTGGATGACATTCCCCTGGGCATCCCATGCGCTGGGAATCTGCATTTCCCGATGGCTGCAGGCGGAGAAGGAGGCGTTGTTGCCCAGTTCCACCCTGGCGAGGGTGTTGTCGATATAGATGTCATCCAGATAGAGACCGTAGTACCCCTGAGCGTTGGCCAGCATGAGGCCCAGCAGGACGGTGTCTAACTGGAAATCGAAGCCGCTGTCCCGGGTCACCACGTTGTTCTCAATCACGGTGCGCTGGGTGGTGATGTTATTACAGAAGGCGGCGCCGTTGCTCTGGCCCGGGGTGCTCAACTTCTTGTACATGTCGATGCGTCCCCAGTCGTTCAGGGGTTGGCGCACGTAACCGAGGGGCCCGGTGTTCCCGGTGCCGGGGTTGTAGGCGAAATAGGGGGAATCCGGACCGCGGGGGTTCATGTTGGACAGATACGTTTCGCCAACCCCGTTATAACGCCCGTCCCCCCCGGCGTCGTGGCTGGAATTGATCCGGCAAAGCTTGATGACCCCGTAATCCCCCGTATCCGCCTCCAGGGTGCTCCACCAGTAGGAAATGAATATTTCGTCGGAATGGGGCAGGTCGATGTAATTTGTGGCGAATTCATGGCGATTCGTGTCATTCATGACCGATAAATTACCCGAATGCGCCGTGTTGGTGGTATAAAGGGCCCCGGGTTCGACATATTCGACCCATTCGGATTGCACGGTGCTCAACTGTGTGCCGTTACTTCCAGCCTCAAAATTGTCCCACTTCAAGGGGGCTGCGGGCGATTTGGCCCCGAAAAATTGTCCCATGATGGTGACGGTCTTGGTATTGGAAATGACCCCATCTACCGCCTGAATCTGCGGCTGGGCACTGGCGGCCACCGGCAGCAGGATTGCGATTAACAGTAAATACTTCATGGGGTTAAAGCCTTTCCAGAATTCGTGACGCATATCCTAGCCCGTTTCGACAGGTCCAATTTAACCATCAAACGCCCCGTTGCCATACAAATTACGGACCTGGGCGGCCATGGAAAAGGCCCGATTCAGGCCCACTTTGGGACCAGGAAGCAATTTGTGTACCTTTTCAGCCCTCATGGGGGATTCGAATGAACTCCCCACTTCCCTTGGTACTCACGACCTTGGCCGGAATTCCCGCCACAATATCGTTTTCCTCGGTGCTGCTGGTGACGACCGCATTGGCCCCGACCACGGTCCCGTCGGACAAATGGATGGGCCCGATGACCTTGGCTCCGGGGGCGATATAGACCCGGTCCCCCACCGTGGGCACACCCCATTTACCGTCCTTGCCCGCCAGACCGAGGGTAACGCCCTGGGAAAGATTACAGCGTTCGCCCATCACCACATCGGTATGCAGGATGATCTGCCCAAAGTGTCCGATATACAGGCCGGGCCCGATCCGGCAGTCGGGCGAAATGGAAATACCGGTGGCCATTTCCACCCACTTCCACCAGAAATGATAGAAGAGCATGACGAACTGGTGCAGGCCCGGCGGCAAACGGTGGTCCATGAGATGCCGGCCAAACCGGTAACAGGCGCAGGCCCACAAGCCCTGATTGAACAGGAGCAGGCGGATTGTGGAATCCCTGCTACCATATTCCCGCAGGCGTGCGATATCGGCCCGAAAATGGTCGAACATGAACAGCTCCCGAAAAAAAGTCTCCCCGGCACTAAATCACGAAGCCGGGCCAAGGCATAGTTCAATTATCGCCGCTGACGGCCGAAGCTTGAATATGATAACGTCTTGTACCAATACCCCGCCACCCGATGGAGAGCTCGATGAGGGAAAAAGGTCTCGTGTCCGTGGTCACGGCCACCTACAACATGGCCGGCTACATCGCCGAAACCCTGGATGCCGTTCTGGCCCAGGATTACCCCCATATTGAGTCCATCATTGTCGATGACGGGTCCACCGACGACACCCTGGCCGTGCTGAAGCCCTATCTGGAGGACCCGCGGGTCCGCCTGGTGAGTCAGGCCAACGCCGGCCAGACGGTGGCCAAGAACCGGGGTGTGGCGGAGGCCCGCGGCGAATTCATCGCCTTCTGCGACGCCGACGACACCTGGCGCCCGGACAAGCTCACGCGGCAGATTCCCCGCTTCGAAGATCCGGAGGTCGCCGTCGTCTTCAGTGACATCATCTGCATCGACGGGGCCGGTGCGGTCCTGGACATCCCCGCCATGAAACGGTTCGAGGGCCGGGTGACCGCCGACCTGCTGGAGGATAACTTTGTGCCTTTCCCCACCAGTGTGGTGCGTGCCGAGGTGCTGGAGGCGGTGGGCGGGTTCGATGAGAGCCTGACCATGAGCATCGACAACGATCTCTGGCTGCGGATTTCGGTGGACCACGCTTTTGCCTACGTACGGGAGCCCCTCGCCAACTACCGCGTCTGGGAAGGGCAGATGTCCAACAAGGTGGGCGAACGGCTCGACAATTTCTTCCAGCTGCTGGAGCGGTTCCTGGCCAGCTATCCCGGCGTGGTGACGGACGCGGAGATCGACCGGGCCATGGCCCACGTGTACGTGACCCGCGGGTACTGGCATTCGCGGGAAGGGCGGAAGCGGGAGGCGATCGTGGATTACGGGCGGGCCATGCGACATCGGTTCCTGGACCAGCGTCTCTGGCGTCGCGTGGGCGGCCTGCTCCTGAACCGGGACTGATCAGTCCCGGCCCCGCCAGCGAAAGGCGGCCTTCAACAGGCCCTTGACGGCTCCCGGGGAAACCCGCTGGCTCAGGGCTTCCCGAAAAATTTTGCCGGCCTCCCCGAAATTCCCCTCGGCGCACAATCCGTGGCCGTATCCCACAAGAACCTCGTTGACCCTCTCGGAGACCAGTCTCCGTTCTTCAGGGGAAAGATCCAGGTCCAATTGTTTGCGCATGCTGTTCAGTACCGCGGGCAGACGCCGTGCGGCGCCGCGCATGGTGACCCCGCCTTCGCGTTTGCGGTAGCTGTGCAGCACCCGGTTGATGAAGGCGAATCCGCTCCCCGCATAGGCGATGCGGCGCCACATGTCCACGTCGTCGGCGTTGAGCATGGTCTCATCGAATGGGCCCACTCGCGCGAAGACCTCACGGCGGCAGACCACGCTGCTGGTGCCGACGAAGTTGGCGGCCAGCAATTCGGAATAGGCCTCGCGGCCGGCGAGAAAACCTACTTCGGGTCCGTCGGGGAAGGTGGTGACCCGTCGGAAATTTTGGTAAGCCGCGAGAAAGTCGGGGGTCAGGACGGCGTCATGTTCGTCAATCTCCCGGAAGTTCGTGAAGGTGAAATCCACCTCGGGATGGGCCTGCAGGACTGCGGCCGCGGCGGCCAGTTTCTCGGGATCCATCAGGTCGTCCGAATCGAAGAAGGCGACATAGTCCCCGGTCGCCCGGGCGATGGCCGCATTGCGGGGGCGGGAGGGGCCGCCCCAGTTCTCCTGCCGAAGGTAGATGACCCGATCGGCGTAGGGAGCCAGCACGGTTTCCGTGTCGTCGGTGGAGCCGTCGTCCACGAGGATGATTTCCACCCGGGGCCAGGCCTGGCCCAGGATGGAGTCCAAGGTGGCCGGCAGGTATCCGGCGGAGTTCCAGGTGGGGATGACGACGGAGATCAGGGGGCGTTCCATGGAATCCTCTAATTGATGGTGGCGGACCGCGGGTCGACCGGACTATCCTACATCACGCCGGTCGGCGCAACGACCGGTATGTCCCCTCCTGATCGGCCGCTGGTGGGCCCAGGTTTAACCCCGATAGAGGCGTGTCCGTGAAGCCCCTTTTTCAACAACTCGCAGAGCGCAAAGGCGTGGCGGACATACGCACCCCGGTGTCCCCGACCGCCCGTCTGGTTGCGGTGGGAGATCTGGCCTTCCACGGCCCGTTGCTCGAAAAGGTGACGGGACAAACGCCCGGGTTCATTTTCGAGGCGGTCGCGGCCGACCTTCAGGCCGCGGACGTGGCGGTGGGCAATCTGGAGTCGGTGCTGATCCGGCATCCCTATTCCCCAGTCAGCGGGAAGGCCTTCCTGGTGTCGGGGTTGGGCGCGCTGGACGAACTGAAAGCCGCCGGGTTCGATGTTCTGACCTTTGCCAACAACCACATCCTGGATGCGGGTGCGGACGGCCTGACCGAAACCCTGGACGGTCTCGCGGCGGCGGCCCTGCCCACCACCGGAGCCGGGCGCACGCCGGAGGAGGCCCGGCGGCCGGTGCGTCTGAGCGCCGCGGGCCTGGACTTCGCTGTCTATTCCTACAGCTACGGGTGCGGCCAGATCGTGGGCCCCGGCAAACCGGGCTGCAATGCGACGGACCTGAAGGGTATCCAGGCGGATTTGCGGGAGTTCGGCCGTCCCGGGGACCTGCAGGTTGTCTGCCTGCACATGGATGCCGAATTCCAGGCCACGCCGGCGCCCGACCGCATGGACTTTTGCCGTCGTCTGGCCGACGCCGGGGTGCAGATGGTCCTCTGCCATCATCCCCACGTGCCCCAGGGGATGGAGGTTCACAACGGCTCGCTTATCGTTTACAGCCTGGGCAATTTCGTCTTCCCCATGATGCCCTATCTCATGGCCGCCTCTCCCGACTGCGACAAGAGTTTTCTGCTGGAGGTTGAGGTGGACCGGGAAGGTCCGGTGGGCATCCGCGTGGTGCCGGTGGTTCTGGACGCGTCCGGCCGCCCGGTGCCCCCGCAGGGCGAGGCGCATGACCAGCTGCTGGCCATGATCGCGGAGCGGTCGGCCCAGTTGGCCGACCCCGCCCTGGTGCGGCGAAACTACCTGGCCATGACGACCCGTTACACCCGGGACCTTTTGCGCAACATCTACTGGGCGGTCGGTGAACGGGACTGGGCCAAGGCCAAACTTTTCCTGGGCAGCCTGCGCGTGTCGAATACCCACCGGCGCTGGGTGCGCCACTATTTCCGGGACAAGCTCCTGGGCCGCTGATCAATTCTCCAGACCGAGGGGCGTGACCGGGTCGGCCGGCCAGTCGGTCCCGTCCACGAACTGGCGCAGGAACATTTCCGTCAGCAAACAGGTGCCCACCGCACCCCAGGTGTTGCGGCCGATGCGCAGGTCGTGCAGCAGCTTCTGCAGGCCTTCGCGCTGGAGGAAGCCGCGGTCCAGCGTCTGCTCGCTGAGCAGAATGCCGTCCACGTAGTCGCGCACCGGTTTCCATCGCCGGTACCAGCCGCCGTATTCGGGGAAGGAGCAGTTCAGCCGCAGGTTGATGCGTCCCCGGGAGAGGCGGCAGCTGAGATAGCGGAGCTTTTCCCTGCGCAGGAGCTTCTCCAGCCCGCGCCGGTAGGCGTCCGGGTCGCTGTCCTGGACGTCGATGAGCACGCCGGCCTTGACTCGCGGCAGCTGGGTGATGACGGGCAGGTGCTGCGTCCCCCACTTGATCTGGCCGCCGCGCTCGTCGATGCCGTCGAGGGACAGGGATGCGCCCAGGGCATAGGCCTGATCGTCCGAGAAGATGTTGATCACGTCGGACCAGGGAACAACCTGGGACATGATGCAGGGATTCATGAAGGCCGCTCCCTTGAGGCGGTATCTGGCGTCGAGAAAGTCACTGTAGGTCGTTTCAGTCCCCAACCCCTGGACCAGGTTTTCGGCGATGCGGTCCTGGAGCCCCTCGTTGCGGACGGTCAGGTCGGGCGCCAGGACTGCGGACAGGGCGTCGGCCGGCCAGTAGATGGCGGGGTTAACCAGGTCCCGGCAGGCCTGGACGATGGCGGCGGGTTCGGCGCCGATGAGTTTGGCGTTGTCGAAGTGGCCCCCCAGCACGATTTCCCCCATGAGGCCGTGGAGTTGGGGGCCGGCCGGGGTGGCTCGGGTGAGGTTGGCCGTCATGTAGTGCAGGTGTTCCGGCAGGGCCCGCCCCTCGGTGAACCACACGGTCTTGCCGAACCAGGCGCCGAAGGTGCTGCCGTCAACTTCGTGTGTGACCAGGGGAATATCCATCAACTGGCAGACCTTGCCGGCCATGCGGGCGTCCAGGGACCCGGGCTCGCCGATGGTGAAGGCCGACAGGTCCATGCCCTCGCGCCGGGCCGCGGCCCCCACCAGGCGGGAGTCCAATCCACCGCTCATGGAGATGCAGAAGGATTTCGTCACGTCCCGGAAGCGGCCCAGGTAACGGCGCACCAGGGCATCGTATTCCTGGAGGGCTTCTTCGTCCGCCGGACGGTTGCGGGGATAGGTCTGGCCGGGAAACCGGGTGATGTCCACCCCATCCCGTGTGCAGGTCAGGCGGGCGTTGGTGGGCAGGCGCTTGATGCCCTGGATGAGGGTGTGTTGGCGGGGGGTATACCCCATGGCGAGGGTCTCGGCCAGCGCGTCCGCGTTGACCGTCTCGGTGCCCGGATCCACGAGAAACTTCAGGGCCGAAGAGACGGCCACCCCGTTGCCCATCCGGCGATAGTAGAGGGGGTAGACGGCCCAGCGGTCCGATTCCACGGTCAGCCGGGTGCCGTCCGTGTTGCAGTGGGCCAGGGCGAAGGAGCCGTGGAAGGGCGGACGGCTCTCCGCGGGGCGGGCGTCAAAGGCCGCCAGGAGGTCGGCGGGTGTGGCGAGGTCGGCGGCATCGGCGGCTATCCAGCAGGACCCCGTACTCAGCAGCCCTCCCTGGTCGCGGCCGACCTGTCCGCCGCAGGGCAGGACGCCGTGGTGGGAGGCCGCACCGACCAGGGTTGCCGTCCGCAGGGTGTCCACCTTCTGGTCGGGCATGCGGGGCACGCGGTCCCGCAGTCGATCTTCGAAGGTTTGTCCCAGGGTGGGGGAGATCCCGTCCGGATCGAAAAAGAGATAAATGCCACTCATGGTTTTGCCTGTCCCTCGTCAGGTTATGGGGATTCACCGGGTGTCAGCGTGTCATAATTGGCCGGGAATGTCCATGGCGGCCAGGGGATTGGGCCCCCGAATTTCCCGAAGCCGGACAGACAGATCCTGACCGCTTGTCGAAAACCGGCATTGGAATTACAGTGAGGCATCCGCACGGAGGAGAGACCGTGGGGCCTGCCCCGCCACATTGTATTGAAGTCCAAGGCAAACAAGACGATAGCAAAGGTCATGAGTAACGGCAAAGACACCATGAAGCATGCGGCCGTCTATAGCGGCGGCGCCATGCTGGGCCGAATGATCAGTTTCCTGATGCTGCCCTTCTACGCCCATGTCCTGCGGGACACGGGCTACGGGGTCATCGGCATGCTGGATGTGGGCCTGGCCTTCCTGGTCAGTCTGCTGGCCTATGGTGTGCGCGGATCCATCGTGCGGCTCTTCCACGACGAGTCGGACCCCGCCCGGAAACCTCACGTGGTCAGTACGGGGGTCTTCATGGTGGGCGGGGTGGCGGTGGCGTTGGCTGTCCCCTTCATGATCCTGGCCAAACCCATCAGCGGGCTGCTGCTGGACAATTCCAGCTATAGCCGCCTGCTGATCATGGCCCTGGTGGCCTTCATCTTCGACATGACCGGACAAGGCGCCAGCGCCTGGCTGCTGATCCGCAGCAAGTCCGTCTTTTTCGCCTCCATAAACCTGCTGCGCCTGTTCATCGGGCTGTCCCTGAACATCTGGCTCATCCTTGTCCGGGATATGGGCCTGGACGGGTATTTCATCAGTTCCATGGTCACCAACATTGTGGCCGGTTCGATCATGGTGTGGGTGGCCCTGCGGGAGTGCGGCACCACCTTTGATCCTGAAATCGCCCACCGCATCCGCCGCTACATGCAGCCCCTGATACCGGGGGCCCTGGTGTCCTTCGTGTCGCGGCAGGCCGAGCGGGTGTTGGTCAAATTCCAGATCGACATGAATTCGGTCGGTGTGCTGGAGATGGGGTACAAGTTTCCCATCCTGCTGGCCCAACTCGTCACCACGCCGTTCATGCAATCCTGGAACACGCGCCGTTACGAGATCGCCGAAACCGCAGGGGCGGATCGGCAGATCGGGCGAATGTATACCAACTACCTCTTTTTGATGGTGTTTGCCGGGCTGATTCTGGCGGTGGTCATCAAGCCGCTGCTCATTCTGCTGACCCCGCCGGAATTCCACATCGCCTACCGGATCGCGCGGGTGGAAATCGTCACGCTCATTTTCCAAGGCAGCTACTACCACCTCTCGTTCGGTCTCTACTATGCCAAACACACCGGGATGGTGGCCAAGATCCGGGGCTCCATGGCGGTCATCAAGGTGGCTCTGTCCTGGGTCTTCATCACCACCTGGGGCATTTACGGGGCGGCCATGTCCGCGGCGATCATCGGTTTCGTGGCGCTCGTCCTGACGTTTCGGCTCTCCCAGAGGCGCTACCGGCTGGTCCTGGAGTGGGGCAAACTGGCGGCCATCGCCGGACTGGGCGTTGGGCTGTTCCTGGTGCTGACCCGCACCGACTGGAGCGGCTGGAGCGTCTACACCCAGATCAATGATAGTTTCATGCCCTGGGTGTCCGACACGCTGGGGCGGACCTTCCTGGGAACCTGGCGGGACGGAAAGGTGCCGCAGTTACTCGTGGAAAAATCCACGCTTCTGACCGAAATCATGCTCAAGGGTGCGGCGGCCCTTGGCTTCGCAGTCCTCCTGCCTGTCGTCAATGATGGCTTGCGTGGCAAAGTGCGGCGTCGGTTCCGGCGCGCCCCGGTGGACCGGAAGGAGGGCTGAGCCATGCCCCAGACCCGGCCTCAAAATATTCTTTTCTGCATCGACACCCTGGTGCGCGGCGGAACCGAACTGCAGCTGACGGGCCTGATCGACCGTCTCGACCGCCGCCGGTTCAGGCCTCACCTGCTGACCCTGCGACCGACGCCCGCCGAACTGGTGCCCGCGGACTGCCCGCACCTGGCCTGGGACGTGCCGCGCCTTCTGGCTCCGGGCGGCTTGGCGGCCCTGGCCCGGTTGGTGCGCCTGCTGCGCCGGGAAAACATGGCGGTGGTGCAGACCTTCTTCCAGGATTCCACCCTTTTCGGCGGGACCGCCGCCCGCCTGGCCGGGGTGCCGGTGCGCTTGGCCTGTTTTCGGGATCTGGGCTTTTGGCGCACCCGCAGGCAGACCCTGCTGCTGCATCGGGTCTATCCACACATGACAGGATTCCTGTGCAACGCAGGAGTGGTGCGGGACAATTTCGTGGAGCATGACGGTCTGGATCCCACCGATATCACCGTCATTCCCAACGGCGTTGACACCGCGGCCCTGCCCTGGGTCGAACATGCCGGACCGACGCGCCACATCGGACTGGTGGGAAACCTCACCCGCCCGGTCAAGCGGACGGACCTGTTCCTGGCCGCGGCGGGGCGGGTGGCTCGGGAGCATCCCGAGGTCACTTGGCATATTGTGGGGGACGGTCAGCTGCGGCCCGAACTGGAGGCCCAGGCCTGCCGTGAGGGGCTGGCTGACCGGGTGGTTTTCGCCGGACGGGTTGCCGATGTAGCCGGCTATCTGGAGCGACTCGAAGTGGGGGTGCTGTGTTCGGACTCCGAAGGCTTCAGCAACGCCCTCCTGGAATACATGTTCAAGGGCTGCGCCGCCGTGGCCACCGATGTGGGGGGTAACAGCGAGGCGATTACCCACGAACAGACCGGCCTGCTGGTTCCGCCGGACGATGTCGAGGCCCTGGCGTCGGCCATGTCCCGTCTCGTCAAGGCGGTCCCCCTGCGACAGACCCTGGCCCGGGCGGCCCGGGCGCAGGTGGCGGCTGTCTTCAGCTGGGACGCCTGTGTGACCGATCACATGGCTTTCTATGAAGCGGGCCTGGCGGCCGCAGAGAGGGGGAAGGATTAAGGTGAGAGTTCCGGATTTCATGGTGCGGCGTGTGTTCGAACCCCTGTGGGACGCCTACGAAGGCAGCGTGCGTCTGAAGACCCTGGCCGAACTGCGGCAGACCCAGTATTGGCTCCCGGCTGACCTGCGCGCCCAACAGGACCGCCGCCTGCGGGCCATGGTGCGGCACGCCGTGGACACCTGTCTCTTTTACCGGGACCGCTTTGCCGCCGTGGGAATCGATCCCGCCTCGGTCCGGTCCATGGCCGACCTGCAGGGGCTTCCGCTGCTGACCAAGGACGACATTCGTGGCAATCTGGACCGGATCCTGTCCACGAACTACCGGCGGGACGATCTGGTGCCCGCCAAGACGGGCGGTTCCACCGGGGTCTCCCTGCAGGTATATTGCGATCGGCCGGGCGTGGAGATGCGCAACGCCGCGGCCCTCCGCAGCGACGAGTGGTCGGGCTGGCGGCTGGGCCAACCCCACGGCGCAGTGTGGGGAAATCCTCCCGTGGCCACAACCTTCAAGAACCGTGTGCGGGGGCATCTCAAGGATCGGTATATCTACCTCGATACCATGAAGATCGACACCGCGGCCATCGACGAATTCGTGCGCCAGTGGCATGACCTGCGGCCGGGCCTGCTCTTCGGCCACGCCCATTCCCTGTTTATCCTGGCCGAGGCCCTCGAGGGCACGGATCACGGAGTGGGACCCAGCGGGATCGTGGCCACCAGCATGATGCTCCTCCCGTCGGAACGCACGGTCATCGAAAGGGTTTTCGGTGTCCCGGTGACCAATCGTTACGGGTGCGAGGAAGTCAGCCTCATCGGCTGCGAGTGCGAACAACACAACGGGATGCACCTGAACGCGGACCACAACATCGTAGAGTTCCTGCGCGCCGATGGCACGCCCTGTGATCCGGGCGAGGACGGCCGCATCGTGGTGACCGAACTGATCAACTTCGGCATGCCCATGATCCGCTACGAGGTTGGGGACCGGGGCGTTCCATCGGGCCGGACCTGCGGCTGTGGGAGGGGCCTGCCCCTCATGGAAACCATCACCGGTCGCACCGCGGATTTCCTGGTGGCCGAGGGCGGTTTCCAGGTGGCGGGCATCTCCATCATCGAGAATTCGCTGACGAGCATTCCGGGCCTGCGCCAGATGCAGATCGTGCAGGAGGCGCCTCTGGACCTACAGGTGAACCTTGTGCCCGGGCCGGGGTATGACGATACTGCCGAAAGGGAACTGACGGCCTCCCTGCACAGCATGCTGGGCGCGGGCATGACCGTCCGCATCAACCTGGTGGAAAAGATTCCCCAGGAAAAATCGGGTAAGTACCGTTTCACGATCTGCAGGATTTGAGGGGACCATGGCGGAGGAAACAGGCCTGTTCATTATCATCAAGCGGTTGTTCTGGGATTTGAAGGACCCCATCGGGCGATTCAATCTGGCGGTCGCCACCTGGGGGGATTACCCCGGCAAAGCCGGGGTGAACATCCGGCGCCGGATTTACAGGTCCCAGTTGGCCTCCATGGGAACGGGCGTACAGATCCACCAGGGGTTCCGTGTCCGCAACGTCCACAAACTCTCCCTGGGCAACCACGTCGAACTGGGCGTGGACAGCTTCATCCAGGCCGGGGGCGAAGTGACCCTGGCCGACCACGTCATGCTCGGGCCCGGCGTGAAGATCTGGTCCATCAACCACACCATCGATCAGGTCGACCGGCCCATCAGCGAGCAGGGGTATTCGCGGGAAGCGGTGTCCATCGGTGAGGGCTGCTGGCTGGGGGCCAACGTCTTCATTTTTCCGGGGGTGGTTTTGCCCGAGGGCTGCGTCGTGTCCGCCGGCAGCGTGGTGGGCAAGAAGAAGTATCCGCCCTTCGCCATCATCGCGGGCTATCCGGCCCGGGTGATCGGGTCCCGGCTGCCCAAGCCCGACCCCACGCCCGAGGAGCCGGCCTAGGGCTTCAGGCCCGACAGGGTCGCCGCCAGGTTTTCCCCCAGAAACGCCACCCACGACCGGGCCAGATCCCGGTCGGCGGCCTCGTGGCGGCCCCGGATCTGCCAGGCCAGGGACCGGGTGTATTTCAGCACCATCAGCCAGGGCAGGTTTTCCCGCGGGAAGGTCGCGCCGCCCGCATCATCGTACCCGTCGGCGAAAGCGGCCTGCCAGGTGGGATTCGCTCCGCAGATCACGGCACAGGCCGCGCCGGCATCGTACGCGGTGGGCATCAGGCCCGCGTTGTCGAAATCGAGCACCGTCACCCGCCCGTCCTCCGCGAACAACAGGTTTTCCCAGTTGATGTCCCCGTGACCGGGGCCGGGGGTGTCCAGGTCCGCGGGGGGGCGCCAGTCGGCCAGCACGCGGGCCGCGGTCTTCAACTGGGGGGTCCAGCGGCAGATTTCCTGCTCGAGATCGGATTTTCCAGGTTTCAAACGGAGCTTCAGGGCGGGGCCGGGACGCAGTCCGCCGCCCAGAAAAGCCCGGGCCGAGTCCACGGTGGCGGCCAGGATTCTCGCCAGGTCGGCGGTGCGGACCGTGCCGGCCAGGTGGCCGGTCCCGGCCAGATCTCCAGCCTGACGATGCAAGGATCCCAAGGTCCCACCCAGGTGCCGGGCGCCGCCGCCGTCGAGGTGGGCGGGCCGGTCCGGGGCGGCGAGGTGGCGCCCCTCGGCCCAGTCCTGCAGGGTCCAGTCGGCGCCGCCGCAGGGTGTGATCAGGTGTTCGGCGGTGTTGGGCAGAACCCCGGGGCAGGGGAATTCCGCCTCGGCCAGTCGGGCCTGAAGGGTGACGGCATACAGGGAGGCGTCCGCGGGGCGGCCGGCGGGCAGCATCTTGAGGACCAGGTCCCGACCGCCGGCGGTGAGTCGGGCGTTGCGGTTGTACAAACCCGTGGGAAGGGGCGTGAAGGCGGTCAGGTCGTCGGCCAGGCCGGCGTAGCTGCCGAGAACGGACAGGGCCGTTTCGCGGGAAAGGGGATCAAGGGTGCTCAAGCCATGCCGCCTGTGTCTGGAGGGTGGACCGAAAATCAGTCCCGTGAGGATACATCAGGGGGCCACGTCCCGCCCATGATTATCCGCCGCGGGGGGAATCCACAGGCGGGCGGGATTTTTTCGGGATTTATCCCACGGGACATTGTAAAATGACAGGCGGAAATCCCCCTGGGGCCCGCACCCGGACCGCTTCCCGAGCTCAACCCTGGAGTACCGTCTTGTCCAGCACCCGATTCAAGGGCATCATTTTGGCCGGAGGCACCGGCAGCCGGCTGCATCCGCTCACCCTCACGGTGAGCAAGCAGCTCATGCCCGTCTACGACAAGCCCATGATCTACTATCCCCTCTCTACGCTCATGCTGGCGGGGATCCGGG